>BNJU01003676.1_pt1 | contig 73147 bp, 94 predicted proteins | sample 8539281 | NCBI WGS metagenome assembly BNJU01 (sample SAMD00202456, study PRJDB9452) | human saliva metagenome | isolation source: human saliva | place: Japan
TATAGAAATCGGTAAAGGAGCTCTCTTATGATTGAATTTAAAGATGTCACTAAAGTTTATGAAGGAACGGTAGCTCTCAATCAGCTGAATCTGACCTTGCAAAGCGGAGAAATCGTCGGTCTGATTGGTCACAATGGCGCCGGAAAATCTACTACCATTAAGTCATTGGTCAGTGTTATCAATCCTAGCAGTGGTCAGATTTTTGTGGATGGGAAAGAATTATCCGCTAATCGCTTGGAAATCAAGAAAAAAATTGGCTATGTAGCTGATTCACCAGATCTATTTTTGCGTCTAACTGCCAATGAGTTTTGGGAACTGGTAGCGACTTCTTACGATATGACAAATGCTGAAGTAGAAGAGCGATTGGGAAATCTGCTCCATCTTTTCGACTTTGGCTCTCATCGGTATGAGGTCATTGATTCATTCTCTCATGGGATGCGGCAAAAAGTTTTTGTCATAGCTGCGCTTTTGTCTGACCCGGATATTTGGGTGCTGGATGAGCCGCTGACGGGTCTTGATCCGCAGGCAGCTTTTGACCTCAAGCAGATGATGCGCCAGCATGCAGATAAAGGAAATACAGTTCTCTTTTCAACCCACGTCTTGGAAGTTGCAGAGCAGCTCTGTGATAAGGTGGCCATTCTCAAAAAAGGGAAATTGATTTTCTATGGAACGATTGAAGAACTAAAAGGCCAACATCCAGAACAGTCTCTTGAAACCATTTATCTTGGTCTAGCGGGCCGCAGAGAAGAGGTGAGTCCTGATGCGCATTAAAGCTATAAAAAAACTAGTTGATATCAACATCCTCTACGCTATTCAGCCGTCTCAGCTGCAGCAGTACCGCAAGATGCAAGCTAAGAATCCTGAGCGCAAGGTCAATGTATCGCTGAAGGCCATCCGCATGTATATGATTTTAGGACTGGTCTATCTCTTTCTTTTCGGTTTGATGGGCTCCCTGAACCAACTGGTTGGCAATCCGGGCCTCTTTGCCAATTTGGTTTCCGCTTTTGCTCTCTTTTCTATGTCTCAGGGCTTCCTGGTTTTTTACAATGTCTTTTATGAAAGCAAAGACTTGCAATCTTACCGTCCCTACGCTTTTAGCGAAGCAGAAATCATCGTCGGCAAAAGCATTTCAGTTATCCTGACCTTGCTGATTGCCATTCTGCCTATGTTCAGTTATTTCTTGGTTCTGGCTTTTCAAGGTGGCAATCCTTTCTTGGGCCTGCCCTTGGCTCTGCTTGCTATTCTGATTTTAAGTTCAGTTATCACCTTTCTGATTTTGATTGCCGTCCACTTTATTACCAAGACAGCATTTTTCAGAAAGTACAAGACCATCCTGTCCAATGTCATTTTGGCTCTTGTTTCCGTCGGATCCTTTTTCCTCTATTTTATGATTAATCAAATGAATAGCAGAAGCGTTGTAAATCGTACAGAGGTTAAAGCTTTCTTCCTGCCAGTTCAAGCCTTTTATGATTTTATTCTTCATCCTTTTCATACAGCTTCCCTGCTGGGATTTTTGGGATGGGTGGCAGTTGCGGCTCTTCTATTTTTCATCGTAAAGACCAAGGTGATTCCTGAGTTTTATGAGGCAGCCCTGATGACGGGCTCTTCAGTAGGAAAGCGGGAGCGCGTGCATGACATCAATATTGCGGAAGCAAAAAATCTCAAAAAGTTTGTCTGGCGCTACAATATCAGGCTCTTGAGCGAGGGTTCTGTCATTATGCAGGCCATCTTTATGTCGGCCTTTATCCCTTACATTGTCATTTTCAGTATGGGAATGGGTATGATACAAGGCGGCCTGTCTTTGACTTCTTATCTGGGACCGCGCTTTCTCTTGCCAATGATGGCCCTGGCTGTTTTGATTGCAACACTAAACTCAGGTGGCAGCAACCTTACGGCTATTGGGATTTCTCTGGAAAGGGAAAATTTTGATTATCTCAAGGTTCTCCCCTTTGATTTGAAGCAATATATTCGTCTGAAGTTTTGGCAACTCTTTGCCGTCCAGTCTATCCTGCCTCTGACCTTGCTTTTGATAACCAGCCTTGTTTCTGGTATGCATCCAGTGACTTTCTTGGGCATGGTGATTGTTTGGGCCTTGATTAGTCTAATGTGGAGTTCTTGGGGTTACTACCGAGACTACAAGCATCTTGTGACTAATTGGTCCAATGTCACAGAATTGATGAGCCGAGATAATAGTATGGTGAAAACTCTCCTAGCTATCGCTCTGATTTTAGGAATGATGATTGTCATTACTCTTCTCTTCTTTATATCCAATGTTCTTGCGCCTCTGGTAATTTATATGATAGTCGCTCTAGTTTTAGCTAGGCTTTAGCTGTGTTGTCTTATATAGTCCACAAACACTACATGAAGAAGCTGAATGAAGAGTTAGCAGTATTTTATTAAACAAGCATCAGGAAGTCGAAAGACTTTCTGATTTTTTGACTGAAAATCATAAAAATAACAGCTCTGTACATTTGCAGAACTGTTATTTGTTTTTCTTTATTTTTTCTACATCCAGTGGCATGAAAGTCGCCATAACTCGACCGATAAGTTTAGGTTCTTCCTCATGCGGGATAAACTTATCACTGTATTTTTTATTAAGGGAAATTAGACGAATACCGGATGGATCGTTGAAGACTCTTTTTATAATGGTTTGACCGTCATAGTCAATAGCATAGATAGCGCCAGCAAGTTCGAAATGAGTCTGCTTGATTAGGGCTACGGAATCTCTCGGATACTTGGGCTCTAACGAGTCAGTTCGTACCCAAAGGGCAATATCGTAGTCAATTTCTCTGTCCAGCCAGACTAAATCAGCTTGTTCAGGCTTATGCTGAGAGAGATAGTAATTCTCATAGACCAAGTAGGGGAAGTAGTCATCCTTTAAGCTGGCTTGTGTTTCTTGCTCAGTCAGGCTAGCTTCTAGTAGCTTTAATCCTTTCTCCTGTCTGTCTTGGTCAAGTTGCTGATAAATACGATTTAAATCGGGAAATTGTTGAGGGATATCTGCAATTAGTCGGTAACGAGGGTCGATTTCTTCAACCTCTACGTCGAAAAATCTTGCAATCTTTTTTTCTAGATTGGCTGCGATAGGCAGAGATGTTCCCTTTGATATAGCCAGTCAGTGTACTAGCAGGAATGCCTGTTTCACGAGATAGCTCAACTTGTTTTTTACCTGTTTCCTTGAGAAGTTCTTTGAGTTTTTTTAGAAATGAGAAGACTTGCTTCCTTGTCTTGGGGGCTTGCTGCGCCTCTTCCTCTGGCCATAATATCAACTCCTTTACTTGGTTTTATTATAGCGAATTAAATCGAAAAAGTAAAGGATTAGGTCAATTATTTGAGCCTAATCCTTTACTTTTTTTAGATACTGTATTAAATTTCGTAGCCCATTAAGATTCCGCCTTCCTCAGCATAGAAGCTGCAGAGACCTGAAGTCGGTACCGTTTCGATTTGAGCTTGAGGATACTTTTTTCTTGTACCAGTTGACTAAATTGCTGGCAGAATTTTTCGTTATTTGCGGTGAGCGATGATGAGTCGGCCACCCTTGTAACCAGCTTTGAGGAGCTCTTCAATTGCAGAAGCAAGGGCTTTTTTTCGGACCGCGTGCCTTTTGCAGAAGCTCTAGCGTGCCAGTCTGGCTAGCTTCACCGACCATACGGATATTGAGCAAGCCGACAACGGTTCCCAGAAGTTTACTCAGTCTACCGTTTTTGACCAAGTTATCTACCTTTGCCAGAACGAAGAGAAGCTTGGTTTTCTCTTGATAGCGACTAATGACTTCAACGACTTCATCAAAGCTGAGATCTTGCTGAATGAGTTCATTGAGTTTAGTCACAAGCAAGTCCACCTCTCCGCCAGCAGAAAGACTATCAATGACATGAATCTGTGCGTCAGGATGTTCTTCCAAAAAGATTTTCTTAGCAACCTGTGCACTATTATTGCTGCCAGATAGAGTTCCAGTGATAGTCACCACAAAGATCTTATCAGCTCCCTCAAAGCTTTTGAGATAGTCATCTGGACTAGGGCAGGCAGACTTTGAAGCAGCAGAAGAAGCATACATCTTCTCCATCATCAGGTCAATATCAAGCTGCTTGTCATCTACAAAAATCTCATTTTCCACTTGAATGGTTAAGGGAACACTTTCAAACTGGGTATCTTTAGCCAAGTTTGCCATTTCACGAAAGTCACAGCCAGAGTCAGCTATAATTTTCCAAGTCATATTTTTCTCCTTTTTTGTCAAGTATGTACAATAAAAAAATTGACAAAAAACCTGTCTTTTTTTAAAATTATAACATGAAGAATGCTTACTAGAAAGCGGAAACTGTCAGCTGAGACAAGAGGGAAGAAATTGTTATGTCGGAAAAGAAAATATCGGAAAAATCACTCGCGAATTTAAAGAAATACAATCAGGAATCCAATCAAATCACGAGAGAGTCTCTGGAAATTTCTCTCATGCAGCTGCTGGAGAAGAAAGAACTCAAAAAAATTACGATTTCAGAGCTAGTTGAGCGAGCAGGGGTTTCCCGCGCTGCATTTTACCGCAATTATAGCTCTAAAGAGCAGATTCTGGAAGAGATTTTTAAAAACACTGTTCGAGGTATTACGGATAAATTGGAAGAGTTTAACTTTAAAACTGAGATGTACCAAATTTGGCTTTTTCTTTTTAAGGAAGCCAAGAAAGAAGCTCGGGTTATCAGTCTAGCCATTGACTATAATTTTGAAAAGCTGCTGACTCAGGCCGTGTTTGACTTTTTGGAAAAGCGCAATCGCAATGCTAAGAAAACGACTAACTCTTACATGAATTCCTTCTGGAGTTCGGCAGTTGTTTCCGTTCTTTCCAAGTGGATTAAGGACGGCATGAAGGTTCCAGCTGAAAAAATAGCTTCTTTAGGCCTGACCTCTTTTCCCACAGAAAAAGAAAATCAAATAAAAACAAGTGAGTCATTAGGGCTCGCTTGTTTTTAGGTTCTGTAAGAAGTTGGTTAGTTCTTTTTGGTTACTTAATTCGTAGAATTTCTGAGGAAAGGTTTGTCGGATTTTCTTATATCTTTCCAGTGCTGTCTGACGTCGTCCTTTCCAAAGAACCCAGCAGATAAACTCCCAGTCAAACTTTTCGGGGCAGCCGGGAGCCATGCTTTCTCTGGTCCGATTTCGGTATTTTAGATAGCGTTTGAAAGCTCGATAGAGGCAGTTCCAGCGAGAGAAGTTCAGAAAGATGATTTGGTCGGCTTCTGCCATCCGACGTTCATAAAAACACCAAGAGTAGTTGCCATCAATGATCCAGTCGGTATTTTTTGACAAAAAATTGTCCATCTGTTCTCGCATCCAATCACGGTCACTATCCTTCCAGCCGGGTTGGAACTGCAATGTATCCATGTGAAGTTTGGGAATGGAGCAGTGGTTGGACAGTTGTGCTGCTAGAGTGGATTTGCCAGAACCAGAATAACCGATGATTGCTATTTTCATCCCTACCTCCTTTGTGTGAGAAACAAAAAAAGCTCCTGAGAGCTCCCTTTGTATGCATTATTTAGCAAGTTTAGCTGAAAGGCGTGCTTTATCGCGGCTTGCTTTGTTTTTTTGTGGATCAAACCTTTTGTTTCTGCTTTATCGATAGCTGAGCTAGCAGCACGGAAAAAGTTCTTCAGATGGGTTTGCTTCAAATGATTTGATTGCAGTACGCATAGCTGACTTTTTGAGCTGAGTTTTTTTCGTTATGTTTCACGTTCAATTCAGCGCGTTTGATAGCTGATTTAATGTTTGCCAAGTTGTTTCACCTCCATTGAAAATACTAACTATCTAATTATATATGAAAAAGTTAGGATTTGACAAGCTTTTTTTATTTTTTTAAGTAAATTTCATCAATTTCATGATTTTCCAGCTTTATGCAGGATAATTTCTGCTCGATTGCGGGTTGGCTCAATGTAGTCTAGCAGGTTGACAAGGTTAATGCTTTTCCAAACATTATGGGCGAAGGTTACTACTTCCTCTTCTGATTGCGTGGTGAAGCGGTGGTAGTAGTTTTTTTGGGGTCGTTTTCAGCCAACGTCAGCATTTTTTTAAAGCGATCCAGATACCAGTTTTTCAATATTTTTCGACTTCTGCATCGACATAAATTGAAAAAGTCAAAAAGTCTGTCATATATAGGCGCTCGTTCTGTGGATTCTGGAAAACATTAATGCCCTTCGACAATAACAAAGTCAGCTGCCTTTACCTCTTGCATTTCTTGAGGAACGATATCGTAAGTCTCATGCGAGTAGACTGGGAATTTGGAAATCCTGACCGTTTTTTTATGCTGTCCAGAAAGGAAAGAAGCAGCTCCATATTATAGCTTTCTGGGAAACCCTTTGCGGTTTAAAAATGCCGTTAGCTTCTAAAGAATTTGATTAGGAAACAAGAAGCCATCTGTGGTAACCAGCTCGACTGTCGCATTTGAAAAAGTCCGAGAAAGCAGAATCTGCAGCAAACGGCTGGTGGTGGATTTCCCAACGGCCACACTGCCAGAAACTCCGATGATAAAGGGCTGTTTTCGGCTCTCTTTTTGTAGAAAAATCCCCTTGGAAAAAGCCAAGTCTTCCTTAGAACGTTTATAAATCTGAATGAGATTGGTCAAGGGGAGGTAAATGTCCGTCACGTCTTGCAGGCTAATTTTGTCATTGAAACTCTTGATAGAATTAAGCTCGGCCTGGGTCAGAGGCGGAGTTGTTTTACGATGCAGGTTTTGCCATGTATGGCGGCTGATTTTTTCAAAATGAAGAAATTCGTTAGTCATAAGTTGCTCCTGTATGATGGACTTTAGTATAACATACTTTTTGGAGAAATGAAAACGATTTACAAATCTAGGAAAATTATGATAAAATGGTTGTATGACTAAAATGTATTTTGCAGAAAATCCTGATGCCAAACATGATATTCATGAATTAAATGTGGAACTCTTAGGACAGCGGCTGACTTTTTTGACAGATGCTGGTGTTTTCAGTAAAAAGATGATTGATTATGGCAGTCGGGTTCTTTTGTCTGTCTTGGACTTTGAAGCTGGAGAAAGAGTGCTTGATGTTGGTTGCGGCTATGGGCCTTTAGGTTTGAGCTTAGCCAAAGCGTACGGAGTAACTGCGACCATGGTGGATATCAACCAGCGGGCCTTGGACTTAGCTCAGAAGAATGCTGAGAGGAATCAGGTATCTGCTCATATCTTCCAGTCAAATGTTTATGAAAAGGTCAGTGGCATTTTCGACCATATTATCAGTAATCCGCCTATTCGTGCTGGTAAGCAAGTTGTACATGAGGTTATCAGCGGAAGCTATGAGCATTTGACAGAAGGCGGTGATTTGACCCTTGTGATTCAGAAGAAGCAAGGAGCGCCCAGTGCCAAGTCGAAGATGGAAGCTGTCTTCGGTAATTGTGAGATTGTTAAGAAAGACAAAGGCTACTATATACTAAGGAGCGAAAAATAGGATGCGTGCTGTAGATATTATCCAAAAGAAAAGAGATGGTCTTGAGCTGACCAGGCAGGAAATCCAGTGGCTGATTGAGGGCTATGTGGATGGGACTGTGCCAGACTATCAGATGGCAGCCTTTGCGATGGCTGTCTATTTTAAGGGCATGACGACTCGGGAAATTTCTGATTTAACCATGACCATGGTTGGAACTGGTGAGCAGTTTGAATTGTCAGAAATCGCGGGAATAAAAGTAGACAAACATTCTACTGGCGGTGTTGGTGATAAAGTAACTCTGGTCTTGGTACCATTGGTGTCTAGTTTTGGTGTTCCCGTTGCTAAAATGAGCGGCCGTGGGCTGGGCCATACTGGAGGAACCATTGATAAATTGGAATCCATTAAAGGATTTCAGGTAGAGCGCAGTCAGGAAGACTTTATCAAGCAGGTGCAGGAAATCGGTTTGTCCGTCATCGGTCAGTCTGATCAGTTGGTGCTAGCGGATAAGTTACTCTATGCCTTGCGAGATGTAACCGCAACTGTTGATACGATTCCGCTGATAGCGAGCTCTGTTATGAGTAAGAAAATTGCTGCTGGTGCAGACAGTATCCTTCTGGATGTGACGGTCGGTGAAGGTGCCTTTATGAAAAATATTGATGACGCTCGTGTACTAGCACGCACTATGGTGGATTTGGGCAAGGCTGTCGGAAGAAAAACAGTAGCTGTTCTGACAGATATGAGTCAGCCTTTGGGAACCAGCATTGGCAATCGTCTGGAAATCTTAGAAGCCTTGGATATCTTACAGGGCAAGGGCCGTGAAGACATCACAACTTTCATTTGTGAGCTGGCGCAAATTATGCTCGGACTGGCAGATGTTGAGAAAACGGTGGAAGAAGTGAGAGAACAGTTGACTAATGGCGCTGCTTTGAAGAAATTTGAAGCTATGATTGCTGCTCAAGGCGGTGACTTGGAAGACCTCTATCGTCCATCAAGTGCAGCTCATATTATAGAAGTGAAAGCAGAACAGGCAGGTTATATCACTGAACTGCCTGCCATGGAATTCGGACTCTTTGCTATGAGACTTGGAGCAGGACGTGCAGTTAAATCTGACGACTTGGATTATGAAACTGGAATTGTTTTCGAAAAGAAAGTCGGAGACAAGGTCGAAATTGGAGAAGTTTTCGCAAAAATTTATTCAAATGAAAAAATTTCTCAAGAACTAGTTACAGATTTCAAAAAAATGTTAAAATAGGTGATGAAAGCGTTGCAGTAAGCGAGATTATCGAGGTTATTGCTTAATTCTAGGAGAAGCAAACATGAAATTAAACAAATACATAGACCATACGCTTTTAAAACCAGAAGCGTCAGAAGAGCAGATTCTGAAGTTAATTGAAGAAGCAAAAGTTTATGATTTTGCCAGTATCTGTGTCAATCCAACCTGGATAGAGTTTGCTGCGGAGCAGCTGAAAAGGCTCAGATGTCAAGGTTTGTGTGCCAATTGGTTTTCCTTTAGGAGCCAACACTTCCGATGTGAAAGCTTTTTGAAACGAAGGACGCAATCCAAAAAGGGTGCTGGGCGAAGTGGATATGGTCATCAATGTCGGTGCTCTGAAATCTAAAAGATTATGATTTGGTAGAGCGAGACATCCGTTCGGTTGTAGAAGCTGCAAACGGTACCTTGGTCAAGGTGATTCTGGAAACTTGCCTGCTGACAGATGAGGAAAAGGTTAAGGCCTGCCAACTGGCTCAGAAAGCTGGAGCTGATTTTGTTAAGACCTCTACAGGATTCTCAACTGGCGGTGCGACAGTCGAAGATGTTGCCCTTATGAGAAAAACAGTTGGTCCTGACATGGGCGTCAAGGCTTCTGGCGGTGCTCGTTCTTATGAAGATGCGCTGGCCTTTATTGAAGCAGGTGCAACTCGTATCGGAACTTCGGCCGGAGTGGCGATTATGAAGGGAGAAGAAGCTAGTGGCGACTACTGAGTTGATTGACTTGGCTGTCCAAGCCAGTAAAAATGCTTATGTTCCCTATTCTCATTTCCCTATCGGAGCGGTTTTAGTCGCTAAAGACGGACGGGTATTTACCGGCGTTAATGTTGAAAATGCCAGTTTTGGTTTGACCAACTGCGGAGAGCGGACAGCTATATTTAAGGCGGTTTCAGAAGGAGCTTTAGACTTCGAGGAGCTGATTGTCTATGGTGAGACGGAAAAACCCATATCACCTTGTGGTGCCTGCCGCCAGGTAATGGCAGAATTTTTTTCTGAGGATCTAAAAGTGACCTTGGTCGCTAAAGATAAATCGACGGTCGTGATGACGGTCAAGGAATTACTTCCATATTCTTTTACAGATTTAACATAAGTCTGTTATCGGTCATCTGACCAAACTCAAACTTGCAACTGTGTTGCACATCTTATTTAGGAGGTTCAGAAATGAACAAAAAACAATGGCTAGGTCTTGGTCTAGTAACTGTCGCAGCATTCGGACTTGCTGCATGTGGAAACCGTGCTTCTCGCTCAGATTCTTCAAACGCGAAAACGGATTTGAAGGCTGCTATCGTAACTGATACTGGCGGTGTTGATGATAAGTCATTTAACCAGTCTGCATGGGAAGGTCTGCAAGCTTGGGGTAAAGAAAACGGTCTTTCTAAAGATAACGGCTTTACTTACTATCAGTCTACAAGTGAAGCGGATTTTGCGAATAACTTCAGTCAAGCAGCTACAAATGGCTATAAATTAGTTTATGGCGTTGGTTATAAATTAGCACCTGCTGTTACAGCTGCTGCTGATGAAAATGCTGATATTAATTATGTTATTATTGATTCTGTTATCAAAGACAAGAAGAATGTAGCATCTGCTGTTTTTGCTGATAATGAAGCTGCTTACCTTGCCGGTGTTGCTGCTGCAAAAACTACTAAGACTAACAAAGTTGGTTTTATTGGAGGGAGCACGTGGCGAAGTTATCACTCGTTTTGAAAAAGGCTTTGAAGCAGGAGTGAAGTCTGTTAACAAAGATATTTCAGTTGATATTCAATATGCTGAAGACTTTAATAATCCTGAAAAAGGAAGAACTATTGCTGCAACCCAATATGCCGCAGGAGCTGACGTGGTTTATCAAGCTGCTGGTGGTACTGGAGCAGGTGTCTTTAAAGAAGCAAAAGACTTGAATGAGAAGAAAAATGAAGATGAAAAAGTTTGGGTAATCGGTGTCGATCGTGATCAAGCTGAAGAAGGTAAATACAAGTCTAAAGATGGCAAGGAATCTAACTTTGTACTTGCTTCCAGCTTAAAACAAGTTGGCAAAACTGTTCAAGAGATTGCTACTCAAACAGCTGATGGTAAATTCCCGGGTGGGAAAGTAATTACATTTGGTTTGAAAGATGGTGGAGTTGAATTGACAACTTCTAACCTATCTGAAGATGCTAAAAAAGCTGTAGAAGATGCTAAGAAACAGATTATTGATGGTAGTGTAAAAGCACCTGAAAAATAATAAAGATCCAGAAGCGACCCAACCTTCTTGGGTTGCTTTTTTAGGGTATTGAGACATTTTGTCTCAATAGAACCTACTAACTTGATTAGTAGGCTCTACTGAAATAAAATATAATTTTCTAGAAAGGAATACTCTAATGGCACATGAAAATGTCATTGAGATGCGTGAGATAACCAAAGTTTTTGGTGAATTTGTCGCAAATGACAAAATCAACCTACAACTGCGTAAAGGTGAGATTCATGCACTTCTTGGTGAAAATGGAGCTGGGAAATCTACCTTGATGAATATGTTGGCTGGTCTTTTAGAGCCAACTAGTGGAGAAATTTTTGTCAATGGAAAATCGGAAAAATTGGATTCTCCTTCTAGGGCTGCAGCTCTCGGAATAGGAATGGTTCATCAGCACTTTATGTTGGTTGAAGCATTTACTGTTGCTGAAAACATTATTCTTGGTAGCGAAATAACGAATAAAGGTGTATTAGATTTGAAAAAAGCTAATGCAGATATCCTTGAATTATCAGAACGCTATGGCTTAGCTGTTGACCCAACAGCTAAGGTTGAAGATATTTCTGTTGGTGCCCAACAACGTGTAGAAATCCTGAAGACCCTCTATCGTGGTGCCGAAATTTTGATCTTTGATGAGCCAACGGCAGTATTGACCCCTGCTGAAATTTTGGAATTAATGGATATTATGAAAACTCTTGTTAAAGAAGGGAAATCAATTATCCTGATTACTCATAAACTAGATGAAATTCGAGCAGTAGCGGATCGTGTCACAGTTATTCGCCGTGGAAAATCAATTGAAACTGTTAGCATTGAGGGTGTTTCAAATAAAGATTTGGCTGAAATGATGGTTGGACGTTCGGTTTCTTTTGTTACTGAAAAGGAAGAAGCTAAACCGAAAGACGTTGTACTTCAAATTTCTGATTTGATAGTGAATGAGAATCGTGGTGTACCAGCTGTTAAAGAGCTTTCTCTTGATGTTCATGCAGGTGAAATCGTAGGAGTTGCTGGGATTGACGGTAACGGTCAGAGTGAGTTGATTCAGGCTATTACAGGACTTCGAAAAGTAAAATCAGGAAGTATTAAAATCAAAGGAAGGGAAGTTGTAGGACTTTCTCCACGAAAGATTACAGAAATGCAAGTAAGTCATGTACCTGAGGATCGTCATCGTGATGGTTTGGTACTTGAAATGATGCTTTCTGAAAATATTGCTCTCCAGACTTACTATAAAGAACCGCTCAGTAACAAAGGTGTTTTGAATTATAATCAAATTAATTCATATGCCCGTAAATTGATGGAAGAATTTGACGTTAGAGCAGCTAGTGAACTTGTTCCAGCAGGTGCTTTGTCAGGGGGAAATCAACAAAAAGCTATTATTGCTCGAGAAGTTGATCGTAATCCAGATCTATTAATTGTCAGTCAACCTACTCGCGGATTGGATGTTGGTGCGATTGAGTATATTCATAAGCGCTTAATTTCTGAACGTGATAAAGGGAAAGCCGTTCTTGTTGTCAGCTTTGAATTAGATGAAATTCTTAATTTATCAGACCGTATTGCTGTTATTCACGATGGAAAGATTCAAGGAATTGTAAAGCCATCTGAAACTAATAAGCAAGAACTTGGTATTCTCATGGCTGGTGGAAAAATCAAGGAGGGTTCTAATGGATAAAAAAACACAGCAAATTGCTATTCCTTTTATTTCAGTTCTTTTAGGAATCTTACTTGGCGCCATCATCATGTGGATTTGGTTATGATGCCTTGTGGGGTTATGAAGAGTTGTTCAAAACAGCTTTTGGTTCCATTAAAAATATTGGAGAAATTTTCCGAACCATGGGGCCTCTAATTTTGATTGCTCTTGGGTTTGCAGTGGCTAGTCGTGCTGGTTTTTTCAATGTTGGCTTACCTGGTCAAGCTTTGGCAGGGTGGATTGCAGCTGTTTGGTTTGCCCTATCTTTTCCAACCATTCCTCGTTTTGCAATGTTACCGCTGACTGTCCTTGTAGCAGCAGTTGCCGGTGGTTTAATCGGTTTAATTCCGGGTTTGTTAAGAGCATTTTTAGGTACAAGCGAAGTTATTGTTACCATTATGATGAACTATATTGTTCTTTTTGCTGGAAATGAAATTATTCGGAATTTCCCTAAAAAACTAATGGTTGATTCCGAATCAAGTATTCCTGTTTCGGCAAACGCTAGCTATCGTCTAGACTTTCTTACAGAGCTTACTAAGTCACGTATGAATATTGGAATTTTCATTGCTTTGATTGCTGTTGCTGTAATTTGGTTTATCATAAAGAAAACCACACTTGGATTTGAAATTCGCTCAGTAGGTCTCAATCCAAATGCTTCAGATTATGCAGGGATGTCGGCGAAACGTACTATTATTCTTTCAATGGTGATTTCTGGAGCTCTTTGTGGTATTGGAGGAGCAGTTGAGGGTATAGGTACTTTCCAGAACGTTTATGTTCAAGCAGGATCTCTGGCTGTTGGATTTAATGGTATGGCAGTTGCTCTTCTTGCTAGCAACTCTCCTATCGGAATCATTTTTGCAGCGTTTTACTTGGAACATTACAAACTGGTGCGCCTGGTATGACAACAGCTACTATTCCTCCAGAACTTGTCAATATTGTAACAGCTTCCATTATCTTCTTTGTAAGTGCTCACTACATTATTGAAAAATATATCAAACCTAAAAAACGAATGAAAGGAGTAGAGTAAAGATGAATATTGTTGCTATTCTAACAATACTTGTATCAAATATGCTGGTCTATGCCGCTCCTCTCATTTTCACCAGTATTGGAGGTGCTTATTCTGAGCATGCTGGTGTTGTTAATGTTGGCTTGGAAGGCATCATGGTCATGGGAGCTTTTACAGGAGTTGTTTTTAACCTGACTTTCGCTGAAAGCTTAGGAGGAATGACTATTTGGCTTTCTCTTCTCGCAGGTGGTTTAGTTGGTCTTATTTTTTCTGCGATTCATGCAGTAGCAACCATTAATTTTCGTGCTGATCATGTTGTTAGCGGTACTGTACTGAACTTGCTGGCGCCAGCTTTAGCTGTCTTTCTTGTGAAAGCTATTTATGGAAAAGGACAAACTAATAATATTGATTTGTCCTTTGGTAAATTTGATTTTCCAATTTTGTCTAATATTCCTGTTATTGGAGATATTTTCTTTAAGAATACTAGCTTGATGGGTTACATTGCTGTTGGATTCTCATTTTTAGCTTGGTTTCATCATGTTTAAGACGAAATTTGGGCTTCGCTTACGCTCAGTAGGTGAACATCCTCAAGCTGCTGATACATTAGGGATTAACGTTTATCTCATGCGTTACTACGGAGTGTTGATTTCAGGATTTTTGGGAGGAGTAGGTGGAGCTTTGTATGCTCAATCTGCTTCGGTTAATTTCTCTGCTACGACGATTGTCGGCCCTGGATTTATCGCTTTGGCTGCCATGATTTTTGGCAAATGGAATCCAATAGGTGCTATGCTTTCAAGTCTTTTCTTTGGACTTTCCCAAGCCCTAGCTGTTGTTTCTACTCAGATTCCTTTCCTTGCTCATATACCTGCGGTTTATCTTCGTATCGCGCCTTATGCCTTGACAATCATTGTTTTAGCCGCTTTCTTTGGTAAATCAGTTGCTCCGAAAGCGGATGGTATCAACTATATCAAGTCTAAATAAACCTTTACACCAGTTCCAAAGAACTGGTGTTTTTTGTGATTTGAAGAAGATACAATCATAGGAATAGAAAAAGCCTGCTTCGTCTGAAACAGGTTTTTTTAAGATTAGTTTGTTGCGATTTCATTTAGCAGGTCTTCTGCAGTGGTGGTTGGGTTTACGCGTACTCGGTTGAGTGAGAGCAAGCCATTGGATAGAGAAGCTAGACCGTTATTGGTTGTCAGTCCCATCTTGTAGCCAAGGCTTTCAGCAATCTGCAAGGTTGCATCACTGTATCGTCCAGATGGATAGGCAACGGTTGTTGTTGTTTGAGACAGTTCTTTGTCTAAGTAAGACTTGGAGTCTTTTAACTCAATTTTTTGTTGGTCTTCTGCAGTCGCTGAGAGGTCAGGATGGTTGACGGTGTGGTCTTCAAAGGACATGCCTTTGTCCTTCATTTCCTTTATCTCATCTAGCGTCAGCATATCTTCACGACCCGCTTGAACAAATCCAGTAATGACATTATTGGTTGCTTTCATGTCATATTTCTGGAGAAGTGGAAAGGCATTAGTATAGAAATCCCTTAAACTATCATCGAAGGTCAGCCAGACGACTTTTTTATTTTCTGGCAAGACATTCTCCGTCAGTACCTTGTATGCTTCTGCTGGTGTTAGTGGATAGTAGCCTGCGTCTTTCAAGGCTTTCAGATGACTTTCAAATGTGGCTGGGTCCACAATCAAACCGGCGTTAGCTGCTTCTGAAGGATCCATGACGTGAATGGCATGATACATCAAGATAGGTACTTGAACTGGTTGGTCTTGTTTGACCCATTTTACCTTGTCTTTGTTGCTGTCATCCGAAGTCGTCTTTTTTTCCCGAGTCGGTGCTGACGAAGTTTTAGATGAAGTATTGACTTGGTTCGTTGACACATTATTAGCTTCTTTTTGGTTGTGCGAGTTTTGCAGCTTGGCTAGTAAAGAAAAGCCACCTACAATCAGGACAAGAAAAAGTAATAAACTCGTTAAAGAAAGCAAAATAGCTCTTTTTCTAGCTTTGCGTTGCTGCATGCGATTTCCTCTGTGTTTTCCTGTCATAATATCTCCTTTTTTAAAAAAATTACAATTCCTTGCGGAAATTTACATCTATTATAACAAATAAAGAAGTAGTTTTGTAGGCATTTTTTTATAATTTTGTTATAATATTTTTTTATACAAGAAATTTTTCAAGGAGTGCTTCATGTCTATTAAAATAGCTTTACTTGGTTTTGGAACAGTGGCCAGCGGTGTGCCTTTTTTGCTGAAAGAAAATGGAGAAAAAATCGTTCAAGCAGCTCATTCAGAGATTGAGGTTGCTAAAGTTTTGGTAAAAGATGATGCTGAAAAAGAGCGTCTTTTAGCAGCTGGAAATGACTTTAACTTTGTCACAAATGTTGAAGAAATTCTGAAGGATCCTGAGATTACTATCGTTGTAGAATTGATGGGACGGATTGAGCCAGCGAAAACGTTCATCACTCGTGCTCTTGAAGCTGGCAAACATGTGGTAACGGCCAATAAGGACTTGCTGGCTGTTCACGGAGCAGAGTTGCTGGAAATTGCTCAAAAGCAAAATGTTGCTCTCTATTATGAAGCAGCTGTTGCCGGTGGGAATTCCAATCCTCCGTACCTTGGTTAATTCATTGGCTTCTGACAAAATCACTCGTATCTTGGGTGTGGTCAATGGAACCTCTAACTTTATGATGACCAAGATGGTGGAAGAGGGTTGGTCTTATGAAGACGCTCTTGCTGAAGCACAACGCCTTGGCTTTGCTGAAAAGCGACCCAACCAATGACGTAGATGGCATTGATGCGGCTTACAAGATGGTGATTCTTAGCCAGTTCGCCTTTGGTATGAATGTTAAATTTGAAGATGTGGGCCATCAGGGAATTCGAAATATCACACCAGAGGATGTGGCTGTTGCTCAAGATCTGGGCTATGTAGTCAAGCTGGTTGGTTCTATCGAAGAAACGGCATCGGGTATTGCAGCAGAAGTAGCTCCAACATTTCTGCCTAAAGCGCATCCTTTGGCTAGTGTCAATGGGGTAATGAACGCCGTCTTTGTCGAATCCATCGGCATCGGAGAATCCATGTACTACGGACCAGGAGCAGGTCAAAAACCAACTGCAACTAGTGTTGTGGCAGATATTGTCCGTATCAGCCGTCGTTTGAATGAAGGAACAGTTGGCAAGGCCTTTAATGAGTTCAGCCGTGAGCTTGTGCTAGCTAAGCCAGAAGATGTGAAGAGCAGCTATTACTTCTCTATCTTGGCACCTGATTCTAAAGGCCAAGTTCTGCATTTGGCTGAGATTTTCAATGCTGAGGATATTTCCTTTAAGCAGATTCTGCAGGAAGGTACAGATGGTGAGAAGGCTCGCGTGGTGATTATTACCCATGCTGTCAGCAAGACACAGCTGGAAAATGTCACTGCTAAGCTCAAAGAAGTTGCTGAGTTTGACTTGCTCAATACCTTCAAAGTATTAGGAGATTAAGATGAAAATTATTGTACCAGCGACCAGTGCCAATATCGGTCCTGGCTTTGACTCTGTTGGGGTAGCCCTCTCAAAATATCTGGAAATTGAAGTCTTGGAAGAAAGTCAGGAGTGGGTGATTGAGCATGACCTCAATCCGAGAATTCCTAAGGACCGACGCAATTTACTGGTTAAGATTGCCCTGCAGTTGGCTCCAGATATTCAGCCACGCCGTTTGAAAATGACCAGTGATATTCCATTGGCTCGTGGACTTGGGTCTTCTAGCTCGGTCATTGTGGCTGGGATTGAATTGGCCAACCAGCTGGCTCACCTTAATTTGTCGGATTATCAGAAGCTAAAAATCGCTACAAAGATTGAAGGTCATCCTGACAATGTTGCGCCAGCGATTTATGGTAATTTGGTCGTATCTAGCTCATCTAGAAATCAGGTATCTGCTGTGGTAGCGGACTTTCCGGACGCAGACTTCATCGCCTATATCCCAGACTATGAGCTTCGGACGGTTGAGAGCCGCCAAGTCTTACCAAATCGGCTTTCTTACAAGGAAGCTGTTGCGGCTAGCTCCATTGCCAATGTTGCGATTGCGGCTCCTTTAAAAGGTGATATGAAAATCGCTGGTCGGGCTATCGAGTCAGATTTGTTCCACGAAAAATACCGTCAACCTTTAATCAAGGAATTTTCAGATATTAAGTTCTTAGCCAGAAAAAACGGCTCTTACGCAACCTATATCTCAGGAGCGGGACCGACTGTTATGGTCTTATCGCCTAAGCACAAGACAGAGAAGATTTATCAGCTTCTGCAAAAACAGAATTTCAAGGGACAAATCTTCCGGCTTCAGGTGGATACTGAGGGTGTGCGAGTAGAAAAATAAATCATCAAGAGGTTTTTCATGAACCTCTTTTTTCTTTTTGTAAAATAAGGATTTGGTATCCCTATCTTTTTATACCTAACTGTGCTATAATGGGTCTAGCTTAAAGGAGGATAATTCACTTTATGGATCATTTAGAATTACAGGATCTGGCGAGTGAGTTAGCTTTCGGTGCCATCAGAAATGCTCTTTCTAGTCAAACACAGCGTTTTACTACTAGACAATTATAAGCATTAAAAAGCTGACCTTTCTCAGCTTTTTCTTTGTAATCTATCGTAAATGCCATAGATTTTTGATATAATAGAGTGTATTTTGTTTACATAAAAGAGAGAAAATCATGCAAAAACTAGAGAAATTAAAATCTGAATTAGAGGGAATCGACATTCGCTTCAACGAGCCTTTGAGCCAATACACCTATACAAAGGTCGGGGGCGCAGCCGATTTCTTAGTTTTTCCCCGCAATCGTTATGAGCTGGCTCGCATTGTCAATTTTGCTAATCAAGAAGACATTCCTTGGATGGTGCTGGGAAATGCCAGTAATATCATTGTGCGAGACGGCGGTATCCGAGGTTTCGTTATTATGTTTGACAAGCTCAACAATGTAGCGGTAGATGGCTATATGATTGAGGCAGAGGCTGGAGCTAATCTAATTCAGACAACCCATATCGCCCTGCAGAATAGTCTGACTGGCTTTGAGTTTGCCTGTGGAATTCCTGGTAGCGTCGGCGGAGCTGTCTTTATGAACGCTGGGGCATATGGCGGCGAGATTGCTCATGTTTTGGTATCTTGTAAGGTACTGACTCCTCAGGGACAGGTCAAAACGCTGGACGTTCGAGATATGAAGTTTGGCTATCGCCACTCACTAGTTCAGGAAACAGGCGACATTGTTATTTCTGCTAAGTTTGCTCTTTCGCCTGGTGTTCACAGAACGATTCGTCAGGAAATGGAGCGCTTAACCCATCTGCGAGAGCTCAAGCAGCCCTTGGAATATCCATCTTGCGGTTCTGTTTTCAAGCGTCCTTTGGGTCACTTTGCTGGTCAGCTGATTAGTGAAGCAGGCCTCAAGGGTCATCGGATCGGTGGTGTAGAGGTATCTGAGAAGCATGCCGGCTTTATGATTAACGTCGATAAAGGAACGGCTCAAGATTACGAAAATCTTATCGCTCATGTGATTGAAAGGGTGCGGGAAAATTCAGGTATTACTCTGGAGCGCGAAGTCCGCATCATTGGTGAATCTCTGTAAGACAGATTGATTTCCAGTAGAAGTATGCTGGATAAGGAACTGCAGCTGGCTGCAACTTAGTAAGGGGGTGAAAGCCTATCGACACGGAATTTATAAAGGGCCTTTACAGCCCTCACGAGGTAGCAGCGGTCTGACAGAACCCTTAATCTGTTAATACGAGAAAGAAGGAATTTATGACAATTGAAAAAAACCAATCATCGAGTTTAAAAAAACGTTTCAAAAGTTTTTTTGAAGATAATAATACTGTCGTTCTGAAAGATATTAATTTCGAGCTGGAAGAAGGAAAGTTCTATACTTTGCTGGGCTCTTCCGGCTCTGGAAAATCAACGATTCTGAACATTATTGCCGGTCTTTTGGACGCGACAGACGGGGATATTTTTCTTGATGGCGTCCGCATCAATGATATTCCCACCAATAAACGAGACGTCCATACGGTTTTTCAGTCCTATGCACTGTTTCCGCATATGAATGTTTTTGAAAATGTTGCCTTTCCGCTGCGTCTGCGCAAGGTTGATAAAAAAGAAATTCAAGAGCGGGTTGCAGAAGTGCTGAAAATGGTTCAGCTGGAAGGTTTTGAGCGCCGTTCTATTCGCAAACTGTCGGGCGGCCAGCGCCAGCGTGTAGCCATTGCGCGGGCAATCATTAATCAGCCGCGGGTTGTTTTGCTGGATGAGCCCCTGTCTGCTCTGGATTTGAAGCTGCGTACAGATATGCAGTATGAGCTGCGGGAATTGCAGCAGCGTCTGGGCATTACCTTTGTCTTTGTCACGCACGACCAAGAGGAAGCCTTGGCTATGAGCGACTGGATTTTCGTTATGAATGACGGCGAGATTGTTCAGTCGGGGACGCCTGTTGATATTTATGACGAGCCCATCAACCACTTTGTTGCAACCTTCATTGGCGAGTCCAATATTCTGCCTGGTAAGATGATTGAAGACTATCTGGTTGAGTTTAACGGCAAGCGCTTTGAAGCAGTGGATGGTGGGATGCGCCCAAATGAAGCTGTCGAAGTGGTGATTCGGCCGGAGGACTTGCGGATTACTCTGCCAGAAGAAGGCAAGCTGCAGGTTAAAGTTGATACCCAGCTTTTCCGTGGCGTTCACTATGAGATTATCGCTTATGATGAACTGGGCAATGAATGGATGATTCACTCAACTCGCAAGGCCATTGTTGGTGAAGAAATTGGTCTGCATTTCGAGCCTGAGGATATCCATATCATGCGTCTCAATGAAACTGAAGAAGAATTCGATGCCCGTATCGAAGAATATGTAGAAGTAGAAGAGCAAGAAGCGGGTCTGATCAATGCCATTGAGGAGGAACGCGATGAAGAAAACAACCTCTAATCTCTTTCTCTTGCCTTACCTGCTCTGGATTTTCCTTTTTGTCCTAGCACCTGTTGTCATGATTATCTGGAAATCCTTCTTTAACATCGAAGGTCAGTTTACGCTGGAAAATTATCAGGCCTACTTCACATCGCAGAACTGGACCTATCTCAAGATGAGCCTGAATTCGGTTCTTTATGCAGGGATTATTACTGTCGTAACCCTGCTGATTTCCTATCCGACCGCATTCTTTTTGACTCAGCTCAAGCACAAGCAGCTCTGGCTGATGCTGATTGTCCTGCCGACCTGGATCAATCTCCTGCTCAAAGCTTATGCTTTCATTGGTATTTTCGGTCAGAATGGCTCAATTAACCAATTTCTGACTTTTATCGGAGTAGGACCGCAGCAGATTCTCTTTACGGACTTTTCATTTATCTTTGTAGCCAGCTACATCGAGCTGCCTTTTATGATTCTGCCTATTTTCAATGTTCTGGATGATTTGGATCCTAATCTTATCAATGCCAGCTATGACTTGGGAGCTAATCGCTGGGAGACTTTCCGTCGGGTTGTTTTCCCTTTGTCCTTGAATGGTGTCAGAAGTGGAGTGCAGTCAGTCTTTATCCCTAGTCTCAGTCTCTTCATGCTGACCCGCTTAATCGGTGGTAATCGAGTGATTACTCTGGGAACTGCTATTGAGCAGCACTTCCTGACTACTCAAAACTGGGGCATGGGCTCTACTATCGGAGTGGTACTGATTGTTGCCATGCTCTTTACTATGTGGGCAACCAAGGAAAGGAGAGGGCGATGAAAAAAATTGCAAATCTCTATTTGGCCTTTGTCTTTTTGGTGCTCTACATCCCCATCTTTTACCTGATTGCTTATGCTTTTAATGCAGGGGAAGACATGAATCGTTTTACAGGATTCAGTCTTAGTCATTTTCAGAATCTCTTTGAGGATTCACGTTTGATTCTGATTTTGGTTCAGACTTTCTTTCTGGCTTTCCTGTCTTCATTGATTGCGACGCTGATTGGGACTTTTGGAGCCATCTATATCTATCAAGCCCGCAAGAAATATCAGGATGCCTTTCTGTCTATCAACAATATCCTCATGGTAGCTCCGGATGTCATGATTGGAGCAAGTTTTCTGATTCTATTTACCACGGCTAAATTCCAGCTGGGCTTCCTGTCTGTGCTGGCTAGCCATGTGGCCTTTTCCATTCCGATTGTGGTGTTGATGATTCTTCCGCGTCTGAAGGAAATGAATGATGATATGATTAAGGCTGCTTATGACTTAGGCGCCAGCCAATTGCAAATGCTGAAGGAAATCATGCTGCCTTATCTGACTCCAGCCATCATCGCTGGCTACTTCATGGCCTTTACCTATTCACTAGATGACTTTGCTGTGACCTTCTTCGTTACAGGCAATGGCTTCTCAACTCTGTCTGTTGAGATATACTCCCGCGCTCGTCAGGGAATTTCTCTGGAAATCAATGCCCTGTCAGCCTTGGTCTTTCTCTTCAGCATTGCTTTGGTAATTGGGTATTACTTTATCACCCGTGAGAAGGAGGAGACTGTATGAGAAAACTCTATTCATTTTTAGCGGGAATTCTGCTGATTATCTTAGTCTTGTGGGGTGTCAGCTACCAGATTGAAAGTCGGACGCAGAGTAAGGAAAGCGATAAGCTGGTCATTTACAACTGGGGTGACTATATCGATCCTGAGCTGCTGACTGAGTTTACTAAGGAAACTGGTGTCCAAATCCAGTACGATACCTTTGACTCCAATGAAGCCATGTATACAAAAGTGAAGCAAGGTGGCACAACCTACGACATCGCTATTCCCAGTGAATATATGATTGCCAAGATGATGAAAGAAGGCTTGGTAGAAAAGCTAGATCATAGCCAGATTAAAGGTTTGGAAAATATCGGATCTGACTTTTTAGACCAGCCTTTCGATCCTGGAAATCAGTATTCGATTCCTTATTTTTGGGGAACGCTGGGCATTGTCTACAATGAAAAAATGGTTGATAAAGCTCCGGAGCATTGGAACGATCTCTGGCGTCCTGAATACAAAAACTCCATCATGATGATTGACGGAGCCCGTGAAGTCATGGGACTTGGTCTGAACTCGGATGGCCATAGTCTAAACTCCAAAGATGCAAATCAGTTGCAGGAGGCTGTCGACAAGCTCTACACTCTGACGCCAAACATCAAGGCCATTGTGGCTGATGAGATGAAGGGATACATGATTCAGAACAATGCAGCTATCGGTGTGACCTTTTCTGGCGAGGCTCGTCAGATGCTGGAGGCCAATGAAGACCTACGCTATGTCGTGCCTACAGAAGCCAGCAACCTTTGGTTTGACAATATTGTCATTCTAAAACGGTCAAAAATAAAAAAGCAGCCTATCAGTTTATTAACTTTATGCTGAGACCGGAAAATGCTTATAAGAACGCCCTTTATGTTGGTTATTCGACACCAAATCTTCCTGCCAAGGCCATGTTGCCTAAGGAGATTCAGGAAGATGAGGCCTTTTATCCGACTGAGGAAACGATGAAACATCTGGAAGTTTATGAGCAGTTGGGCCCTAAATGGCTGGGGACCTACAACGACCTCTATCTTCAAGTCAAGATGTATCGGAAGTGATCATCAAACAAGTTTGCTTGATGAATACAAAAAAACGCCTGGCTCAATGAGCTAGGCGTTTTCTGCTTGCTTAGTTTGAAGCTTCTGTCTGAGTGTTGGTTGCTGTATCCGCAGCAGAGCTAGAGGCACTAGTGTCGCCTGCTGCTGTATCTGCCGCAGAACTGGATGCACTAGTCTCAACCGCTGCTGTATCGCTGCTAGAAGCAGCTGTATCAGTAGCAGTTGTTGAAGCAGGGCTGCTTGTTTCTTTTTCAATTTCCTTGATGATGGTAGTCGTTGCAGTAGAGCTGCTGGTATCAGTTTTTGATTTTTCATCCTTTTGGCCAGTCAGATTCATGATCGTGATGCTGGCAATGATGATAGACAAGATACTGGCAACCGTTGCAATAGTCTTTTGGAAGGCTGAAAGGCCGGTTTTAATATGCTGTTTAGTAGGTTTTTTAGATGATTTTGTCTTATTTTTATTACTACGAGAATAGTTTTCCATGCTTGCAAGAATCTCCTTTTAAAATTTCAATGATTTCTTATCTCTCATTATACGTTTTTTATCTGAAAATGTCTTAAAAAAATCAAATTTTTTTATCTATGAAAACGCACACAGAAGATTGCTGTTAAGAAAAAGAAAGCTGCTCAAATTTGGATTGAGCAGCTTCTTGAGCTAGAATAGCAAAGTAATCACGCCTTCTCATCTTGGAGTGCCGCTTGAGCGACAGCCAGCCTAGCTGCTGGAACCCGATAAGGAGAGCAGGAAACGTAGGTGACACCAATTTCTTGGAAGAAGGGGATGGAAGCCGGATCGCCACCGACCTCACCGCAGATGCCGATAGGAAGTTCAGGCTTTGACTTGACGCCCTTTGCTGATAGCTATCCGCATCAATTCACCAACTCCGGCTTGGTCGACACTTTGGAAAGGATCAAAAGGAAGGATTTCTTTCTCCTTATAATGGCCGATGAATTTTCCAATATCGTCCCGTGAGAAAGCCGTAGGTCATCTGGGTCAGGTCGTTAGTACCAAAGCTGAAGAAGTCTGCTTCCTGAGCCAGCTGGTCTGCAACCAGACAGGCACGCGGAAGTTCAATCATGGTGCCAATTTCATAAGGGAAGGCTCCAGACCTTTATGCCTAAAGAGTTTGTTGATATGTTGGGTGAGAAAGGCTTTGACAGAGTCCAGCTCGGCTTTGTCTGCAATCAACGGAATCATGATTTCTGGCTTAACGGTCAATCCTTCCTGAATCAGCTTGATAGCACTCTTGAAGACTGCTTCGACCTGCATCTTGTAAATCTCTGGTTGCGTAATCCCCAGACGGCAGCCGCGGTGGCCCAGCATAGGATTGCTTTCTTGCAGTTGTTCAATGCGGCGAGTCAGCTTCTCTGACGACTTGTGCAGCTTGTCAGCCAAAGCCTTGATTTCCTGTGAATCTTTAGGTAGAAATTCATGCATCGGTGGATCCAAAAGACGGATAATCATAGGTTTGTCTTGAACTGCTTGGAACATTTGATAGAAGTCTTTTTCTTGGAACTCCAGCAGTTTTTTGAGGGCGGATCTGGTTTCCAATTCGTTGTCGGCTAGAATCAGACGCCGCATTTCCAGAATCCGCTCTTGGCCAAAGAACATGTGTTCGGTACGAGCCAGACCGATGCCCTTTGCCCCAAACTTGATAGCTGTTTTCACATCTTGAACGGTCTCTGCGTTGGCACGGACTTTGAGCTGTGCGACTTCGTCTGCCCATGAAAGCAAGCGTTGGAGTTCTTGGTCATTTTCGACTAGGACGGTCGGAATCTCACCGCTATAAATGCGCCCAGAGCTGCCGTCAACTGAAATGACATCACCTTCGGTCAAGACAAGATTTCCGCAGGAAACAGTCTTGCTGTCCTCGCTGATGGTCAGCTCTCCACAGCCAGCCACACAGCAGGTTCCCATTCCCCGGGCTACGACAGCTGCGTGAGAGGTCATACCGCCCTGACTGGTTACGATGGCCTGACTGACAACCATGCCCTCAATGTCTTCAGGTGAAGTTTCCTGCCGTACTAGAATGACCTTTTTACCCAAGGAGTGGTAGTCTTTGGCGCGCTCAGCTGTAAAGACAATCTCACCAGTTGCAGCACCAGGGCTTGCTGGCAGTCCTTGAGCCAAGAAAGGAGCATCTTGCAGAGCTTTTTCTTCAAATACAGGATGGATGAGCTGGCTAATCGTAGCAGGAGATACGCGCTGGAGAGCTTCTTTTTTGCTGATAATGCCCTCGTCTACCAGATCTAAGGCGATTTTCAAAGATGCTTTGGCGGTCCGTTTACCGTTTCTAGTTTGGAGAATATAGAGTTTACCTTTTTCTATGGTAAATTCTATATCTTGCATGTCCTTGTAGTGATTTTCGAGAATCTTAGCATAGTCTTGGAAGGCTGCATAGGCCTGAGGGAGAGCCGTCTCAAGTGAAGCGATAGGCTCAGGTGTCCGAATGCCGGCTACGACATCCTCTCCTTGTGCATTGAGCAAAAATTCGCCAAATAGCTGATGCTCACCACTGGCCGGGTTTCTCGTGAAGACAACTCCTGTACCACTGGCTTGGTCGCTATTTCCGAAAACCATGGCTTGGACATTTACCGCTGTTCCTAAGTCATGAGGAATATCATTCAAGTTGCGGTAAACCTTAGCTCGAGGGTTATTCCAAGACTTGAAGACTGCCTTGATAGCAGCATAGAGCTGCTCTTTAGAGCTTTGCGGGAAGGTTTGATGATGCTCACGATAAAGCTGCTTGTACTGCTCAATTAATGCTTGATGTTCTTCCAGTGTGAAATCCTTGGCCTGTTTCCCAGCATTCCTTTTCAAAATAGCCCAAGAGGTCATCGAACTCATCCTTGGAAATTCCATAAACCACATCAGCAAACATTTGCAGCAGACGGCGGTAGCAGTTGTAGGCAAAGTCAGCATTGGTCTGCTCAGCCAGAGTCTGGGTTCTTAAATCATTCAGACCTAGATTGAGAATAGTGTCCATCATGCCCGGCATGGAAAACTTGGCTCCGCTTCGAACAGACACTAAGAGCAAGGCTGAGTCGTTGCCGCTGAAATATTTACCAGGTTTTCTCTTCTAATTCGGTAACCGCTTTCAAAACATCTTCTTTTAAAGAAGATTCAAAGAAATAAGGACTTTCTAAATATTCGATACAGCTTTCTGTGGTAATAGTAAAACCTGGAGGGACAGGCAGTCCCAAATTGGTCATTTCAGCTAGGTTGGCTCCTTTTCCGCCAAGCAGGGCTTTGTCATCTGCACATCCTTCCTCGAAGGAGTAAATCCATTTCGCCATATTTACCTCCAAAATTATGAAATATGTGTCATATTTTAGGACAAATACATTTGTAATATACATCACATATATTTGTCAACCGAAAAAAGCATCCTATTTTATTGACAATTTTTCTTTTTTTGTTATAATGTGTTACAAAATGATGATTATTTAAACGTCTGAAAATGAAATATGAGTAATAATTCCAAATTTTAAGCGAAATCAGGCTAATCATCTATTATAAAGAAATAAGGAGTCAGACCTATTTGAAATTAAGCGAACGGCAAAAGAAAATTGTAGAAATTGTAAAAGAACACCAGCCACTCAGCGGTGAGAAAATCTCTGAATTACTCGATATTTCTCGGGCGACCTTGCGCTCGGACCTGTCTTTTCTGACCTTGGTTGGGATTTTGAAGGCTACGCCTAAAGTTGGTTACACATACTCGGGCTCAGATTTAGAGACGCTTTTCTTTTTCGATACCTTTCGAAAGGAAGTGGCGGAGATTATGACTTCGCCTGTTTTGGTATCTCATGATTCCTTTTATTCAAGATGCCATTATCACCTTATTTATGTATGATGCGGATGTTCTCTATGTCATTGATGAGCATAAGCTGCTCTTGGGGATTTTGTCGCGTAAGGACTTGCTGCGGGCCTCGCTCAATACCAACATTGACAGCACACCCGTAGCGGTCTGCATGACCCGAATGCCCCATATTAAAACTTGCTACAAGGATATGAATATTTTGGAAGCGGCAGCAGTTTTGCAGGATTTTGCGATTGATTCACTGCCGGTAGTGGATAAGGATAATGAGCGTAAAACTTTTAGGAACTGTGACCAAGTCAGCTCTGCTGGATTATATTATTCAAGAGGCCAGAAGCGCTGAGGTTAATAGATAAGAGGAATGAACATGAAGAAAGAAATTATTGTTTACAGCATTTCAGATTCTTTGGGGGGGACTTCGCAGAAGCTATTGTCTGCAGTGACAGCCCAGTACCCAGATATTATTTTTAATAACAGCTATCGTTTTCCATTTATCAACAAGGAAGAGGAATTGCTGGATATTCTGCGCGATGCCATCAAGGATGATGCCCTTGTCATCAGTACACTGGTTGATGGTAGCTAGCAGCTGCAGCTAGGGAGTTCAGTCAGGCCAATGGCCTTGCTTATCTGGATTTGATGCATCCATTTTTTGAGATTATCAGAGAAAAGACGGGCACCAGTCCTATAGAGGTGCCGGGTACTCTGCACCGGCTGGACACTGAGTATTTTAATAAAATCTCCGCTATTGAGTTTGCAGTCAAATACGACGATGGCAAGGCGCCACAAGGTTTTTTAGATTCAGACTTTGGTCCTCTTGGGCGTCTCCCGTACATCTAAAACGCCACTCAGTATTTATCTGGCTAATAAAGGCTACAAGGTTTCTAACCTGCCTTTGATTCCAGAAGTCCCTCTGCCTCAGGTCTTGGAAAAGGTTGATCCGGAGCGGATTATCGGCCTTTTATGTGAGCCAGAAAAACTGTCTAAGATACGCAGTAATCGCTTGAATTCTCTGGGATTAACCCAGTCGACCAGCTACACGGATCTGGAAAAGATATACGAAGAACTAGACTACTCAAAAGAAGTCTTTAAAAAGTATCGGGCTCATGTCATCAATATCACCGATAAGTCAATCGAGGAGACGGCTTTCTTGATTGAAGATCATTTGAAGAAATTGAGATAAGAGAGAAGATTGCAAAAAGCGGTTATAGAGTGAGGGCTGAAGATGGAGCAATATAAGCGTATTTTACTGAAAGAATTTGACAGTCGGCAGAAGGTCATTACAGAGCTGACCAACCTAGAGGCAATTTTGAATCTGCCCAAAGGAACGGAGCTGTATATCAGTGACATTCACGGGGAGTTTGCTGCATTTGACTATATTTTGAGAAGCTGTGCAGGTATCCTCAATGAGAAGATTAAGGACTGTTTTGGAGACAGCTTGTCAGAAGATCACAAAGACCGCCTGTCAGCGCTGGTTTCCTATCCTGAGCTTGTGCTGGGGAAGAAACTAAAGGCAAAGACTGGTATCAGGAAACCATTCCCCAGCTCTTGAACTTGCTGGCTTTTTGCAGGTGCCAAATACAGTCGGTCCAAGGTCAGAAAGGCCTTGCCGCCACAATATGCCTATATTATCGAGGAGTTGCTCTATAGTGACACGGGCTCTAGCTGATAAAAAGTCCTATTTTGAGAATATCCTGACTTATGTGATTGAATTGCGGGAAGCTGTGCCTTTTATCCTAGGCTTGTCTCGAAGTATCCGGCGGTTGTTGATTGACCATCTGCATGTGGTTGGAGACATTTTTGACAGAGGAGCTGGCAGCGCTCAGGTCATGGATGAACTGCAGCATTTTCACTCGCTCGATATTCAGTGGGGCAATCACGACATTATCTGGATGGGAGCCTTTTTTGGCTCTAAAGCCTGCTTGCTCAATGTGCTGCGCATCGCAGCTCGCTATGGCTATCTCTGGGATATCGAGAAAGATTATGGTTTAAACCTACGCTCCTTGACTCTTTTTGCGGACAAGACTTACCAGTCTAATCCTAAGTTTAGCCCCATTCTTGGAGGCAGAGAGCAGGAGTTTTCAGATGAGGAAATTCTGCAGCTGGAAAAGGTTCACCAAGCCTTAGCGATTATCCAGTTCAAGCTGGAAAATCAACTCATCAAACGACGGCCTGAATTCCAGATGCAGGACCATGTTATGCTGGACAAGATTGATTATTGGGAAGAAAGTGTTACGATTGACGATACCAAGCATCCCCTGGTTAACACCTGCTTCCAAACGATTAATCCAGAAAATCCGTCAGCCTTGACACCTGAAGAAAATCAAGCAGTAGACAGTATGCTGGCCTCGTTCCAAAGTTCGCTTAAAATGGCGGAGCATATGAGCCTCCTGATGAACAAGGGCTCTATGTATAAGATTTACAACCAGCACTTGCTTTTTCACGGTTGCATTCCTCTGGAGCCGTCAGGAGAATTCCAGCCTTTCATTCTCAATCAAGCCCATTATTCAGGCAAGGAATTGCTGGATTTCTTTGAGTATCATATTCGACAGTCGGCCAAGAACAAGGAAGTGGGCGATGATTTGTCGACTGACTTGATTTGGTATTGCTGGAAAGGTAAGCTATCGCCCCTGTTTGGAAAAGAAAAGATGACTACCTTGGAGCGCTATTTCATCGAAGATAAGGACACCCACAAGGAAGTGGAAAATTCTTATTTTTCTTATCGAAATTCTGAGAAAGTCTGCCAGCTGATTTTGGAAGAATTTGGCCTCTTTTTCTCAAGAGTCTAGGATGGTCAATGGTCATACTCCGGTTAAGACGGGCAAGGGAGAGTCGCCTATCCGTGGTGGCGGTCTGCTCTTTGTCATTGATGGTGGCCTCTGCAAGGCCTATCAGAAGAAGACTGGAACGGCCGGATATTCACTGCTCAATAATTCCTATGGCTTCCAGCTAGTGACCCATCAGCCTTTCCAAAACGCTCAAAAGGTTGTGGAATCGCCGTTTGCTCAAACCTCCCTGAAAAAGGTGATTGAAAATGTAGAGGAACGAACCCTCATCAAATCTACTACCATCGGTCAGAGCTTGTTAGCTCAACAACAGGAACTCTTTGGCTTGCTGCATGAGTTTTATGACCGGTGAAGTTTAGCCTTAAGTTCTAACAGAATTTAGGGCTTTTTCTTTCTTGTTCCAGTTTCTCTTTCGTGTTACAATAGGAGTATTGAAATTTAGAGGGAAGAACATGATTTATTTAGATAATTCAGCGACAACCAAGCCTTATCCTGAGGCTTTGGCTGCTTATACAGAAGTGGCTTCTAAAATATGGGGAAATCCATCCAGTCTGCACAGTTTAGGCAATCAGGCAACCCGTCTCTTAGAAGCTTCACGCAGGCAAATAGCAGAGCTTTTAGGCAAGTCTTCGTCGGAGATTTTTTTTACGTCCGGAGGAACAGAAGGAGACAACTGGGTACTTAAGGGAGTTGCTTTTGAAAAGATTCCTTTTGGAAAACACATCATCGTATCTAGCATCGAGCATCCCGCTGTTAAAGAATCAGCCCTCTGGTTGCAGAGTCAAGGCTTTGAAATAGATTTTGCGCCAGTGGACAAGGCAGGTTTTGTTGATGTAGACAAGCTAGCGGAGATGATTCGACCAGACACTACTCTGGTCTCCATCATGGCTGTCAATAATGAAATCGGCAGTATTCAGCCCATTCAGAAAATATCCGAACTGCTAGCAGACAAACCGACTATTTCCTTTCATGTGGATGCTGTACAGGCTGTTACGAAGATTCCAACAGCTGCTTATCTGACGGATCGCGTGGATTTTGCGACATTTTCCAGTCATAAATTTCACGGTGTCCGGGGAGTAGGATTTGTCTATATCAAGTCTGGCAAGAAAATCAGTCCGCTTTTGACTGGTGGAGGTCAGGAGTCGGACAAGCGCTCCACAACAGAAAATTTAGCTGGCATTGCTGCGACAGCTAAAGCACTGCGTTTGTCCATGGAAAAGCAAGAATCATTTGCCCAGCGGACGACTCAAATGAAGAAGATTCTTCTTGAAGAACTGCAGAAGTATCCAGATGTGATGATTTTCTCAGGGCTGGAAGACTTTGCGCCTCATATACTGACCTTTGGTATTAAGGGAGTGCGGGGTGAAGTTGTCGTCCATGCGTTTGAAGACTACGAGATCTATATCTCGACTACCAGTGCTTGCTCTTCCAAGGCTGGAAAGCCGGCGGGAACGCTAATCGCTATGGGCGTCGAAAAGTCTCTCGCTCAAACTGCTGTTCGCATCAGTTTGGATCTTGACAACGATATGAGCCAGATGGAGCAGTTTTTGACAACTTTTAAAATTATTTACGAAAAAACCAGAAAAGTAAGGTAAACAATGCAATATTCAGAAATTATGGTGCGCTACGGCGAGCTCTCAACCAAAGGGCAAGAACCGCATGCGCTTTATCAACAAACTTAAACGCAATATCCAGGCTGTCTTGTCAGTCTATCCGCAGGTCCATGTCAAGGCTGACCGTGACCGGACCCATGTTTATCTGCACGGTACAGACTATCAGCCAGTCGCTGAGTCACTCAAGCAGATTTTTCGGGATTCAGAATTTCTCGCCGTCTTATAAAATTGAAAAATCTGTACCAGCCCTAATCGAAGCTGTCCAATCCATCATGAAAGGAAGTCTATCAAGAGGGCATGACCTTTAAGATTTCCAGCAAGCGCAGTGACCACAGCTTTGAATTGGATAGCCGCGAGCTTAACCAGACACTTGGTGATGCTGTTTTTGAGGCTATTCCAAACGTTCAGGTCAAGATGAAAGCGCCTGATATTGAGCTTCGTGTCGAGATCCGTGAAGAAGCGGCCTATATCTCTTACGAGACGATTCGTGGTGCTGGAGGCCTGCCAGTCGGGACTTCAGGAAAAGGAATGCTTATGTTGTCAGGTGGGATTGACTCACCGGTGGCTGGCTATCTGGCTCTCAAGCGAGGTGTAGATATAGAGGCGGTTCACTTTGCCAGTCCGCCTTACACCAGTCCAGGTGCGTTGAAAAAAGCTCAGGATTTGACTCGAAAACTGACCAAGTTTGGCGGCAATATCAAGTTTATTGAAGTGCCTTTTACAGAGATTCAGGAGGAAATCAAGGCCAAGGCTCCAGAAGCCTATCTCATGACACTGACTCGTCGCTTTATGATGCGTATTACGGACCGGATTCGAGAGGAGCGGAGCGCTCAAGTCATTATCAACGGAGAAAGTCTCGGTCAGGTAGCAAGTCAAACCATTGAAAGTATGCAAGCTATCAACGCAGTGACCAATACACCGGTTATTCGTCCTGTCGTGACCATGGACAAGCTTGAAATCATTGAGATTGCAGAGAAAATTGATACTTTCCAAATCTCTATCCAGCCATTTGAAGACTGCTGTACCATCTTTGCTCCAGACCGGCCTAAAACCAATCCAAAAATCAAGAATGCAGAGCAGTACGAAGCTCGTTTAGATGTTGAAGGCTTGGTTGAGCGCGCTGTTGCAGGCATCATGATTTCAGAAATCAGACCGCAAGCAGAGACTGATGAAGTTGACGAGCTGATTGAGGGGTTGTTGTAAAAGCGAGAGAAGGTGACGTTGATGCTTGCTGTTTTTCTCTTAATTCCTTTTTTGCTGATTCGTTTTCCTTTATTGAGTCATTTCGAAAAAAACGCTTTGTCACGCGCAGCTTATTTTGCGCCGGTACAAGGAAAAGAAAAGATAGCATATGTGATTTATCAATTGAGCAATCTAGCCTTGTTTATAATTTCTTTTTTCCTTGAAATCAACTTTCATTTTTCTGTTTTCTTTTATGCTGGAGTGGCTATTTACCTGTTTGGTTTGGCTTTGTGTGCTATCAGTATGAGGGATTTCGCTAGACCAGATGCAAACGGCATGAATACAAAGGGTCTTTATCGCTATTCCCGTAATCCCATGTATGTAGCTTACTTTGTTTGTTTTTTGGGAATAGCTTTTTTGACTAAGTCAATGATTTTCTTTCTGATTTTAGTGATGTTTTCAGACTGCGTCCCACTGGATTATCCTCTCTGAGGAGCGCTGGTGTCTTGAAAAAAATTCGGAAAATCTTATCAAGACTATCAAGATAGGGTGCGGCGTTATATTTAGAAATTTTTTTCTGAACTAATAATTTTATTTTAATAAAAGCAGTTAGAGAATAACAGAAATAGTCTTTGTTCATTAGTAGACAAAATCTAAAGATAATCCGTGAAAATCCGTTTTCATGAGATGAAAAAGCTTGCTAAAGAGCTGCAGAAGTGCTATACTTATAGAGTTGACTATGCACATTCCTGTGCAACCGCACGATCATCGTTGCTCACTCAGTGAGATAGAAGCGGTTCGTCCCACGATGCTAGGCGAGTCTTCACAAAAATCCGGGGAAACCCCTAAAAAAATCATAGGAGGTGCATAATGAGCACATACGCAATCATTAAAACTGGCGGAAAACAAGTTAAAGTTGAAGTTGGTCAAGCAATCTACGTTGAAAAGTTGAACGCTGAAGCTGGTCAAGACGTTACTTTTGACGAAGTTGTTCTTGTTGGTGGTGAAAAACACTGTTGTCGGAACTCCGCTTGTTGCTGGAGCTACTGTTGTCGGAACTGTTGAAAAAAACAAGGCAAGCAAAAGAAGGTTGTTACTACAAGTACAAACCTAAAAAAAGGCAGCCATCGTAAACAAGGTCACCGTCAACCATATACAAAAGTTGTCATCAACGCTATCAACGCTTAATTTTAAGGAGATTAAATGATACAAGCAGTCTTTGAAAGAGCCGAAGATGGCGAACTGAGGCGTGCAGAAATCACAGGTCACGCCGCGAGTGGTGAATACGGCTTTGATGTCGTATGTGCGTCCGTTTCGACGCTCGCCATTAATTTTGTCAATTCAGTTGAGAAATTCGCAGGGCTACGAACCAAACTTAGAATTAAACGAAATAGAAGGCGGTTATCTGAAGGTTGAAATTCCTCAGGATATACCGTCACACCAAAGAGAAATGACTCAGCTTTTTCTTTGAATCATTTTTTTCCTAGGAATGGCAAACTTATCGGAGGACTCATCTGAGTTCGTCCAAACCAGAGTTATCACAGAAAAACTAACACGGAGGAAAAAAACATTATGTTAAAAATGAATCTTGCTAACTTGCAACTATTCGCCCACAAAAAAAGGTGGAGGTTCCACATCTAACGGACGTGATTCACAAGCGAAACGTCTGGGAGCTAAAGCAGCTGACGGTCAAACCGTAACAGGCGGCTCTATCCTTTACCGTCAACGCGGCACTCATATCCATGCAGGTGTCAATGTTGGACGCGGCGGAGACGATACTTTGTTTCGCAAAAAGTTGAAGGCGTAGTACGCTTTGAACGCAAAGGACGCGATAAGAAACAAGTTTCTGTTTACCCAATCGCTAAATAATTAATAGAAATCCCCATGCTCAGATATTGAGCATGGGGATTTCTTATTAGAGACAGCACGATAAAGCATTTGTTTAATGATTCATGATGATGCTCATCAATTTTTAGCATACAAACTCTGATAATATTCTAAAATTTTAATTTTTTTAGACTAATAAATATCTGAAATCGCTTGCAGGTCCTATTTTTTTATGTTATTCTATATAAAATAGATGCAATCATGTTTCTAAATCTAAAAAGATAAGGAGAAATTATGGAAAAAAAGAATCATTTTAAACTTCCAGGCTTTTTCATTGTACAAATTGAAAGTTGGATTAGCATCAGCAACTCTTCTATTTGCCTTTTCACAAAGCTTCGCATGTTTTTTTGCAGACCAGGTTGGGACACCACCTTCAAGCGGTATAGCAAAAAAACTGAAGCAGTAAGCTCTCCGATTGAAGCTGCTGGTGCTGAAATTGCTGCTGATACGACGAAACCTGTTGTTGAAGAATCTGCAGCGAAACCAGGAGATTTGATCGATGTCTCAAAAAATGTATCGCCTGTTGATGTCAAAGAAAGTCAAGAAGGCAATCAAACAGTCCATGTAGAAACGACAACCGTTGATGTTACAAAGACGGAAGTGGCTCCAGGAAAGGTTGATAAGGCGCCAGATCCAATAACTAGACGTACTGAAAATACTTTATCTGGCACAGATGAAAATGGGAATCCCTATACGCAGTACGAGCGAGTAGATAAGACTACAACCATCACCTACACCTCAACGCCACCAACTGTGACAAAAGCTGGTTCAGCTGATATTGTCTTTGTTGTCGACCGTTCAGGATCCATGGGTGGCACAATTGATATTGTTCGTGCAAATATTAATGAATTTGTGCGAAATATTACTAAAGAGGGGGATTACAGCACGTTTTGGCTTGGCGACATTTAGTGATGAAGTCTACGGTCGTAATTCTGGCAGCAAAGATGAAGATACGGTTCTAACACGGTTTGGTTCATCTTATTTTACAACTGATCCGGCTGAGCTCGAAAAGGCATTGGCTGCGATTCGTATAGCGAGTGGAGGAGATACTCCAGAAACACCAACTCCTGCCCTGAACCAGATTATTTCGACCTATGATTGGTCTAAGTCATCTAAAAATAAGAAATTCGTCGTTTTATTGACAGATGCTGAAATGAAAGAAGATCCTTCAATTCCAACAGTTGCTGATACACTTGCGGCTCTAAAAGCTGCTGGTATAGAAAGAACTGTAGCGACGGTAAAAGCGATTGAGGGAATTTACAAAAATTTTGCAACAGAAGGCAGAGTGCTTGATATCGAAAATAACTTGGCTGATGCTCTGACAAAGGGAACCACTTCATGGATTGTTGAAAGTGTCAATGAAGCTCGTTACTATAAAATCATAAAAGATAGTTATCAATTCTATCTTGAGCGTCGTACTACAATGCCTACATCTACCGTCTACCATGTTCAGGCACCAACACTTTTGGCCAAATCTGAACAGTCTCTTCCTAAAACAGGAAGTAGCGAAAAGGCAGTCTATAGTGTTGTGGGGCTTGGTTTGCTTCTGGCTGGATTGGGACTAGGTATTAGTGTAAGAAAATCAAAAGAACAATAACCATCTGCTTATAAAAAATGAATTTTCTATTTGAGTGATTTTGAATAAAATAAATACCAGAAACGAAGACATACGTCCTCATTTCTGGTATTTTTCGTTATGGTGTAACTTCTTCATCTTTTATATTAACAACGCCATACCAATTTGCATAATAGGTCTTTCCGTTGTAGTTGACAATAGTTTGCCTATAAAGTTCACCGTACTCACCAAAGTAATAATAGTACTTGCCAATCTTATAAAGTCCGTTTTTATAAGGCGATCCATCTCCTCCGATGTAGAAGGTGTATTCAGTGAAATCAATAAATCTGTTTTTAACCAGTCGTCCGTAAGAATCAAAGAAGTATTGCTTTGCCATCAACAGTGTAAAAGTTAATGACCCTTTGTCCTTTGTTATCAAAATAATAGACGTTGCCAGTTGGACTAGTATAGAAGGAGTTTTTTAGATTCGTCGGAATTTGTTCTGCTGGGTCATCTTGAACTTTGTATGTATAACCAGAGAGGTCCGCGCCGTAGTATTTACCCTCGTGAAGAACGATTCTATTTGTAATTCTTTCGCCAGACTCATCATAAAAAGCATTAGGGAACTCACTCTTAGGTGCTTCCGGAACCTTGATAGGTCCTGGATCATCAAAGATAGTAGGGTCGTCCTCAATATCTGGTACACTAGGATCGTAAATACCAACTTCACGTCTAGAAACCCAGTCAGGGATTGACTTGTTCTCCGCTCGAACTGTTCCAGTGGAAATCAAAGCAGCGGCTAAAGTCGCAGCAGAAGCCAGGGAAAGCCCCAGCCAGTAGCGGCGGTTGAGCATTACTTTAGTCTTCTTTTCTTGTCTCATAGCAAATCCTTTCTATGCAACTGTTAGCACAAGATAAAAGAATCTTGTTTTTAACAGTTAGGTTATGTTATTTCTATAAAATTATACCTCTGTAACATTTCTATAATATTGTAATACTATTTCATTTTTATAGAGATTGTATTACTAATTGGTGATAAAAACAAACAATCATTAGATAATATGTAAACGTTTACAAACATCGTTTTTTGTGCTATTATTATAGGGATGAAAGGAGAATGCCTATGATGAAAAGGTATAAATTGCTATTGGCGCTTGCCTTATCATTACTAGTTTTTTGGCCATTGGGAGCCATAAAGGCAGATACGGTTAATCAGCTGCCAGAATCTGGTAACCAGTCTGAACAAGCAAGTGCTGCAGTTGTAACGGACTCTTCTGATAGTGGTGCAGGGGCTAGGGGCACACCAAGTCAGGATAGTCAGATTGCTGCAAAAGCTCTGACGGTCTCTGATACTTTGGCAGTTGCAGGTGCTGAGACGGTTGCTTCAAACCAAACTGCCAATGCAGAAAATTTGGTGGATAATTCTGCCAAACCAGCGACTGCTCAGGCTGCAGAAGCTTCCTCAGAAGCTAATCAAGCTCAAGGTCAGGCAGCGAGTGATGCACCTTCTGCTTCTAAGAGAGTACAGGAGCTTGTGGCGGATATGACGCTTCGTCAGAAGATTACCCAGATGCTGATGCCAGACTTCAGAAAATGGCAGCAAGAGGGCCAAGCCGCCCAGTCCGATATGACGGAGCTGAATAAAGAAGTGGCAGAAGCGGTTGATAAATACGACTTTGGCGGAGTTATTCTTTTTTGCTGAAAATGTGAAGGGAACTGCTCAAACCTTGGCCTTGACTCAAGCCTTGCAGCAAGCAGCTATCAGCAACCAAGCTAATAATGGAAAGTTGCCGCTTTTGCTCGCGATTGACCAAGAGGGTGGTATCGTCTATCGTTTGGGCAGCGGGACAGCTCTTCCTGGCAACATGGCAGTTGGCGCGACGCGAGATCCAGAGTTAGCCAATCAAGCAGGTCAGATCATCGGACGGGAACTATCTGCTCTAGGTTTAAATGTCAACTTTGCCCCAGTTTTTGACACAAATAACAATCCGCAGAATCCCGTTATTGGTTTGCGTTCCTTCTCTTCAGATCCTAAGGTGGTTGCCCGTTTGGGAACGGCTATGATGGAGGGGATTCAGAAATACAATGTCGCAGTAGCGGCTAAGCATTTCCCTGGGCATGGTGATACGGCGGTAGATTCTCACACTGGTCTGCCTCTGGTAGATAAGTCCTATGCGGAGTTAGAAGCGCTGGAGTTGCTGCCTTTCAAGGCTGCCATTGACAAAAACGCTGATATGCTGATGACAGCCCATATTCAGTATCCTCAGATTGAGAAAGACACGGTTATATCTAAGCAAACTGGGGAAACCATCTATATCCCTGCCACCTTGTCTGATGACATTATTACCGGCATTGTTCGCAAGAAATTTGGCTACAAGGGTGTGGTAGTGTCTGATGCTATGGGGATGGATGCGATTGCCAAAAACTTTGGAGAATCCGAAGCGGCTATCATGGCAATCAAATCAGGTGTAGATGTGGTGCTGATGCCAACTGTCTTACGCAGCAAGAGTGATTTGGCCAAGATTGATAAGATTATCAACGATATTGAACAGGCGGTTCAGAGAGGTGATATTCCAGTCAGCAGATTGGATGAGTCTGTGACCCGCATCTTGAACCTAAAAGAAAAACGGGGTATTTTAGACTTTGACCCATCTGAGCGTACCCAAGCTAAGGCTGAAGCAACTGTTGGCTCAGAGTTAAACAGAGATACTGAACGAAAAATCGCTGCTAGTGCAGTGACAGTAGTTAAAAACGATGATACTGTTCTGCCTTTTAAGGTCAAATCTGGTGACAGGATTTTGCTGTTAGCTGCTTATGACGATGAAGTGCCTGGACTAGAGCTGGGTGTCAAGCGTCTGATAGCGGACGGAGTGATTCCAGCAGGTGTCACATATGAAGCGCTAAACTACAGCAAAACAACCAAGTTAGAAGATTTGAAAGGGAAGATTGACCAGGCGACTCACCTTGTCTTAATCTCTGAAATTGGTCGTCAATCTCAACTGGCTAGCGATTTCTGGCTGACAAGAGTTCCGACAGAAATCGTGGACTATGCAAACGCAACTGGAAAACAGGCAGCTGTCATGAGCATTTCTAAACCTTATGATGTAGCGAATTATCCTAATGCCAAGGCTATTGTAGCAGTTTATGGAAACAAGGGCATGGATCCAACTGAGTCTCTGAAGCCTGACAATGCCTTCGGCCCTAATATCCCAGCTGGTGTGGAAGTTATTTTCAATGGTCAAAATCATGTTGGGAAGTTACCAGTAAATGTACCGAGTATCAAGGATGGTATCATGTCTGAGACAGAGGTTGCCTATCCTATCGGGCATGGTCTCTTTTATACCGATCCAGTTAAGGATATCAAAGTGAATGTCCCTGCATCTGCTCAGCTAGATCAGCCTTTTACGGCTACCGTTACCCTGAGTGGACTAAACGGTCTAGAAAAAAATGACTACCGTCTTGCTCTTAAGATGAATACTCAGCACTTCAGCATTCTCCCTAGTCCAGATTATACCATCTCTGGTGATACTGTTCTGATTTCTAAAAAAGCCAATGATACTAATCTGGTTGAGATTAACTTGAAAGGCTTAGTGGAAGGTCAGTTCAGCCCGTTGCTTTCTCTAACCTTGATTGACAGTCAAGACAGAGAATTCAGCATGGGAGAAGGTTACTACAAGGAACTTGTTCAGATTACTGAAGCTAGGCAGAGCATGGTTCCAGGGCAACAAACTCCTCCTCAGTTGAGTTTGAGTTCTGTTGGACCTGTAAGTTCTCGTCGGCAGCTAAGTCAGCAGGCTGCACAGGCTAGTCAGCTTCCTGAAACGGGAAACAGCAACAGTTTGTTCTTAGTCTTGCTGGGTGTCTTGTTCTTGTTTGAGGCTGTCTATCTGTATGACTTGTCCTCTTGCAACTATAGGCAATAAAAGAATGAGCGAGCAGTGTTGAAAAGCTCACAGTTTTACTTATTCTTGATAACATAACAAAAAGGAAGAATCCAAGGCAAGTTTGCAGTAAAAACGGATTCTTCTTTTTTTATTTGGAAATTTGTAGGAATGCGGTAGCTGAGAGCTTTGTGTGTTTCCTAAAAACACATAGGCTTGAATATTTTACTCATCTGTCATCGGTTTACTATTTACTTTTTATACGTTTTTTGGTATAATAGTTCATGTTATAAAATGTAACATCAAAGGAGGTTCTATCCATGAAAGCATCAAAGTGGCTGATTGCGACTGGAGTTGCACTGAGTGCCGGGCTATTGCTGATGGCTTGTAGCCAGTCTTCATCTAGCACAAATAATTATACTTACGTTTATAGTTCAGACCCTGACAGCTTGAACTATCTTGCTACAAACCGTGCAACGACAGGTGATGTCATTTCCAATTTGGTCGATGGACTTTTTGAAAATGACAAGTACGGGAATCTAGTTCCCTCAATCGCCAAGTCATGGACAGTTTCTAAGGACGGTTTGACCTATACTTATAAGCTGCGTGATGATGCTAAATGGTACACATCCGATGGTGAAGAATATGCAGAAGTAAAGGCTCAGGACTTTGTGACTGGCTTGAAGTATGCAGCGGATGAAAATTCTGAAGCTATTTATCTAGTTCAGGACTCTGTGAAGGGCTTGGATGCTTATATCAAGGGTGAAGATAAGAATTTTGACAATGTTGGTGTCAAGGCTATTGATGACCATACCCTGCAATACACTCTGACCCGCCCTGAGCCTTACTGGAACTCTAAAACAACCAGCACAATTCTCTTCCCAGTCAATGAAGAGTTTCTGAAAGCAGAAGGAAGCAATTTTGGCTCTGTCAAGCCATCTAGCATCCTCTACAATGGTCCTTACTTGCTCAAGTCTCTGACTTCCAAGTCTGTGATGGAATTTGTCAAGAACCAAAATTACTACGATAAAGATAATGTCACTCTGGATAGTATCAAGCTGACCTATTATGATGGAAATGATCAGGAAGCGCTGATTCGTAACTTCAGCGATGGCGTTTACAGCACAGCTCGTCTCTATCCGAATAGCTCAGGCTTTGCTTCAGTCAAGAAGAAATATGCGGACAATATTGTATATAGCCCGCAGGATTCTACTTCTTATTACTATAATTTCAACTACAACCGTCAGTCTTACAATCATACTTCTAAAACAACAGATGCTCAAATCTGCTACTAACGAAGCAATCATGAACAAGGACTTCCGTCAGGCTATCAATTTTGCCTTTGACCGTACATCTTATGGTGCGCAAGGAAATGGTGAAGACGGAGCGACTAAGGTCTTGAGAAATACCTTGGTACCACCTAGCTTTGTCCAAATTGGCGACAAGGATTTTGGAACTGTTGTTGGAGAAAAATTAGTCAACTATGGCAGCCAATGGCAAGGAATTGACCTCTCTGACGCTCAAGATCCTTACTACAATCCTGAAAAAGCCAAGGCGAAATTTGCAGAAGCGAAGCAAGCCTTGCAGGCTAAGGGAGTTGAATTCCCAATTCACTTAGATATGCCTGTGGATCAGTCTAGCACGATTGGCGTTCAATGGGCTAGCTCAACCAAGCAGTCTATCGAATCGGCTCTTGGAGCAGAAAATGTCGTCATTGACCTGCAAAAGATGAGCACAGACGATCTTAATAATATCACCTATTTTGCTAACTCTGCTGCTCAGAAAGACTATGATATGTCTACTGGTGGCTGGACTGGTGACTACCAAGACCCATCTACCTACCTTGATACTCTCAATATCAAGAACGGCGGAAGCTTGCAAAACTTTGGTTTTGAGCCAGGTCAGGATAATGATAAGATAAAAGAGCTGGGCTTGGATACATATACTAAGATGCTGGAAGAAGCCAATGCTGAAACCAACGATGTGCAGTTGCGTTACGAAAAGTATGCAGAAGCGGAAGCTTGGTTGCTAGATAGCGGCTTGATTATTCCGACTGTTTCACAAGGAGCAACACCGTCTGTTACTAAATCAGTGCCATTTACAAAAGCCTACTCACCAGTTGGTGTCAAAGGTTCAGGCTACAACTTCAAGCTGACTCAGCTTCAGAAGGATGTTGTAACGACCAAAGAATATGAAGCTGCTAAGAAAAAATGGAAAGAAGAAGCTACTGCGGCAAATAAAAAAGCCCAGGAAGAACTTGCTGACCACGTTGAAAAATAAAAAAAATTAACTTAGCGACATTGGGGCTGGAAAAATCCAGCTCCTTTTTGAATGGCTTGACTAAGGTTTTTGTAGTAAAATAGAAAGAAATACTGCAAGGAAGTGAAAGAGATGAAAGTAAGAATTTATAGTGCATTACCTGAGAAAGAAAAGCAGGTATTGTTTGAATTAGTTCAAGAGTGTAATAAGGTAGACGGAGGCTATCGACTGCCCTATCTGGATAATAATTATAATGTAGCTCCTGAAATGCCAGCCTTCTTCTTGGCTGAGATGGATAGTCGAACCATCGGCTTTTTATCAGTCTACGCGGATGAACCTGGCCAAGCAGAGGTCTCACTTTATGTTCTGCCATCGTATCGCCGTCAGGGTGTGGCTAATCAACTCCTAGCTGATTTTGCCAAGGTAGCTGATCATTATGATTTGACCGAGATTGAGTATGTAGCGGAGCTGGCTTTTTTGAACGATCAACCTGACTTTGCTAGGAGATTTGATTACCAAGAGGATGAAGCGGAAATCTGGCTGGCACAGCCTGCTCAAGCTTTTCCTCTAGAAGAAAGAGAAGGGATTGAGGTTTTGCAGGGGAGTTTGGACTTGGCTGAAGAGATTGCAGCCTTTCAGTCCCAAGTCTTTGAGACACCACTAGATGTTGCTTTGAAATACGCCAGAGAAGCCGTTAGCAGTGGCTCCAGTCTGCTTTACATCTTGAAGAAAGATGGTAGAGTTGTGGCTTCTGTGTCGGTTGATACGGATTTTGGTACCAATTATTTCTTTGGCTTGGCGGTTGATCAAGACTTTCAGGGGCAGGGGCTAGGAAGCTATCTCTTGCTTGCAAGTATGCAGGATTTGAACGAGCGCAATGGACAGGAGTTTCAGATTGTCGTAGAAAAGCAGAATACTCGAGCTTTGAAACTCTATAAAAAGCTAGGCTTCAAAGAGATGACAGAGGTTGTCTATCTAAAAGAAAAATAGCAAATTTGTCTCAAATTGCTCATTAACTTAAAAGGAGAAACCGGCTTCTTACAGCTGGTTTCTTTTGTTCTGCCTTGGTTTATGGTATAATGAGACGATATGTAAAGAAGGAAAATGTTATGAATATTCAACAATTGCGTTATGTGGTCGCCATTGCTAACAGTGGGACTTTTCGAGAAGCAGCGGAAAAAATGTATGTCAGCCAGCCTAGTCTGTCTATCTCTGTCCGTGATCTGGAAAAAGAGCTGGGTTTCAAGATTTTTCGTCGGACCAGCAGCGGAACTTTTCTAACTCGCCGAGGAATGGAGTTTTACGAGAAAGCTCAAGACTTGGTCAAGGGCTTTGATGTCTTTCAAAATCAATATGCCAATCCTGAGGAAGAGCGAGATGAGTTCTCAATTGCCAGTCAGCACTATGATTTTCTGCCGCCTCTGATTACACAATTTTCTCAGACTTATCCTGAGTATAAGAACTTCCGGATTTTTGAGTCAACAACTGTGCAGATTCTGGATGAAGTCGCGCAAGGCCATAGTGAAATCGGTATTATCTACCTCAATAATCAGAATACCAAAGGGATTATGCAGCGGGTGGAAAAGCTTGGTTTGGAAGTAATTGAGTTGATTCCTTTTCAGACCCACATTTATCTGCGGGAAGATCACCCTCTGACTCAGAAGAAGGAGCTTGTCATGGAAGATTTGGCTGCCTTGCCAACTGTTCGCTTCACTCAGGAAAAGGACGAGTATCTCTATTATTCAGAGAATTTTGTCGATACCAGTGCCAGCTCACAGATGTTTAATGTGACGGACCGTGCGACTTTGAATGGGATTTTGGAGCGTACCGATGCTTATGCGACCGGATCTGGCTTTTTGGACAGCAATAGTGTAAATGGTATTACTGTCATCAAGCTTCGCGACAACTTGGACAACCACATGGTCTATGTCAAGCGTGAAGATGTGGAGCTGACTCAGGTCGGAGAAGACTTTGTATCAGTTATGAAAGAGTATTTTGCACAGAAGAAATAAAGTATGAAAAGAAAAATTATTATTCCTTTTGCAGTCTTGGTTCTTATTGCTGTGGACCAGCTGGTTAAGTTGTATATCGTCAGCGATTTTAAGCTGGGGCAGGTCAAGAGTTTCATTCCGCATCTGGTGAGTCTGACCTATCTCCAGAATACCGGCGCAGCCTTCTCCATGCTGGAAAATCAGCAATGGCTCTTTACTTTGGTTACGTTTCTGGTTATTGGCGGAGCTGTTTACTACCTCATCAAACACCCTAAATGCCTCAAAGTGGATGCTGACCGGGCTGACCTTGGTAATTGCTGGTGGTTTGGGGAACTTTATCGACCGGATACGTCAAGGTTTTGTTGTGGATATGTTTCAGTTAGATTTTATCAATTTTGCTATTTTCAATGTGGCTGATATGTATCTGACCTTTGGTGTAGTTATTTTGCTGCTGATGATTTTGAAGGAAGAAAAAGATGGAAGTAAGAATTGAGTCTTCAGTTGCTGGTCAGCGATTGGACAAGGCGGTTGCTGAGCTGACAGACCTATCGCGGAGTTTGGCTAATGAGCAGATTAAGGACAGCCGGATTTTGGTCAATGGACAAGCCAAAAAAGCCAAATACGCTGTCAAAGAAGGCGATGTCATCTCTTATGAGCTGCCTGAGCCAGAAGTGGTTGAGTATGTGCCGGAGAATATTCCGCTAGAAATCGTCTATCAAGATGAGGACGTAGCAGTCGTCAATAAACCTCAGGGAATGGTCGTCCATCCTTCTGCAGGCCATACCAGCGGTACGCTAGTCAACGCCCTTATGTACCACATCAAAGACTTGTCCGGCATCAACGGAGTCCTAAGGCCGGGGATTGTCCATCGGATTGATAAGGACACTTCAGGGCTTCTTATGATTGCTAAGAATGACCAAGCCCATGTGGCTCTGGCTGATGAGCTCAAGGATAAGAAATCCCTACGCAAGTATTGGGCTATTGTTCATGGGAATCTGCCTAACGACCGTGGAGTGATTGAGGCTCCGATTGGCCGCAGTGAAAAAGACCGCAAGAAGCAGGCAGTGACTGCCAAAGGCAAGCCAGCTCTGACGCGTTTCCAAGTCTTGGAACGTTTTGGTGACTATAGCTTGGTTGAGCTTCAGCTGGAAACAGGACGAACTCATCAGATCCGCGTTCACATGGCCTACATCGGACACCCTGTAGCTGGTGATGAGGTCTACGGACCTCGTAAAACTCTGAAAGGACATGGCCAATTTCTGCACGCGCGAACACTGGGCTTCACACATCCTCGAACTGGTGAAGTGCTGGAATTTACAGCTGAAGTGCCAGTTATTTTCCAAGAAACCTTGGAAATTGCGACAAGGATAGCAAGTTCATTCATTATTAAAATACAAATTTTCCTTTGACCGCTTCAATCGCGGTCGTTTTTATTTTCTGTAAATCGTGGTATAATAAGACAATCTAGCAGTGAAGGAAAAGGAAATGAAAGCAAAGCGAATCGTATTTAAAGTGGGGACTTCGTCATTGACCAATGCTGATGGCAGTCTGTCACGCGCCAAGGTAAAGGAAATTACTCGGCAGTTGGCACTCCTCCATGAGGCGGGACATGAGTTAATCTTGGTCTCATCAGGAGCTATTGCGGCAGGCTTTTCTTCTCTGGGCTTTAAAAAGCGACCGACCAAGGTAGCAGATAAACAGGCTTCAGCTGCGGTTGGACAGGGTTTGCTCTTGGAGGAATATACAACCAATCTTCTTTTGAAGCAAATCATTTCTGCTCAGATTCTTTTGACCCAGGATGATTTTGCAGATAAGCGTCGTTATAAGAATGCTCATCAAGCCTTATCTGTCTTACTGAATCGCGGCGCTATTCCTATCATCAATGAAAATGACACGGTGGCTATCGAGGAACTCAAGGTCGGGGATAATGATACACTGAGTGCTCAAGTGGCTGCCATGGTTCAGGCGGATCTTCTGGTGCTCTTGACAGATGTCGATGGACTGTACACGGCTAATCCCTCTACCAATCCTGATGCTCGTCGACTGGAAAAGATTGAGAAGATTAGCTCTGAGCTGATTGATATGGCAGGCGGTGCGGGAACGAGCAATGGGACTGGCGGCATGCTGACAAAGATTAAGGCTGCAACGCTGGCGACTATGTCTGGTGTTCCGGTCTATATCTGCTCCTCACTCAAGACTGATGCTCTGCAAGAAGCTGCGGAGGAAACCAAGGATGGCAGTCTCTTTTTAGCCCAGGAAAAAGGTCTAAAGACGCAGAAGCAATGGCTGGCTTTCTATGCTAAAAGTCAAGGGGAAATCTATGTAGACCAAGGAGCAGCCGACGCTCTCAGAAATAATGGAAAAAGTTTGTTGGTATCCGGACTTGTATCTGTATCGGGGAGCTTTGCCTATCAAGATACGGTGACCGTTTATGAAGAAGGCAGCGGTGCTATTCTTGGTAAAGGGCGCGTGCGTTTTGGCAAGTCAGCTCTTAAAGATATGCTCAAGTCCAATAAGCCTAAAGGTGTCGTCATTCATCGGGATGACTGGATCTCTTTGACACCGGAGTTAAATGATTTATTTGCTGAATTTTAGAAGACAAGGAAGGGAGAAGCGATGACCTCAACACAAGTGATTTTTGAAAAGGTTCAGAAAGTCAAGAAGACAATCAATACGGCTACAACGGCTGAGAAAAACCATGCTTTGGAAGAAATGGCAAAGCAGCTCTGGCTTTCTCGTGCGGATATTTTAGCAGCCAATGAATTGGATATGACCGCAGCTAAAGGTAAGATTTCAGATGTGATGCTGGATCGCCTCTATCTGGATGAGGAGCGGATTGCTGCTATGGCAGAGGGCATTCGCCAGCTGATTGACTTGGAGGATCCTGTAGGGCAAGTCTTGGATATGACCGAGCTTGATAACGGCCTTGTCATCAGTAAAAAGCGGGTGGCTATGGGCGTGATTGGGATTATCTACGAAAGCCGTCCTAACGTCACCTCTGACGCAGCAGCTCTGGCTCTAAAGAGTGGTAGTGCAGTCGTCCTCAGAAGCGGCAAGGATGCCTATCAGACAGCGCTAGCCATTGTCACAGCTTTGAAAGAAGGTTTGGCTCAGACGAAGATTTCGCCGGATTGTATCCAGTTGGTTTCTGATACCAGTCGGGCTTCCGCCCAGGCCATGATGAAGGCCAAGGGCTATCTGGATTTGCTCATTCCTCGTGGTGGCGCGGGATTGATTCAGGCAGTCGTGGAGAATGCGACTGTGCCGGTTATTGAGACAGGTACTGGAATTGTCCATGTCTATGTAGATAAGGATGCTGATCAGGACAAGGCTTTGGCGATTATTGAGAATGCTAAGACCAGTCGCCCTTCTGTCTGCAATGCCATGGAAGTACTGCTGGTTCATGAAGAGATTGCAGGTGCATTTTTACCACGTTTGCAGAAGACTTTGGTGACAGATCGTGATGCTGCGCAAGAAAACCCTGTTGAATTACGCTTGGATGAGAAAGCAGGTCAGTATATCTCGGGCTCGCAAGCTAGACCAGAAGATTTTGACACCGAGTTCTTGGACTATATCTTGGCGGTCAAGTTGGTTTCCTCGCTGGAAGAAGCGGTGGAGCATATTGAAGCTCACAGCACCCATCACTCGGATGCCATTGTGACGGAGAACGATTCAGCGGCAGCTTACTTCACAGAGCAGGTGGATAGTGCTGCAGTTTATGTCAATGCTTCAACCCGTTTTACAGATGGTGGTCAATTTGGCCTTGGCTGCGAAATGGGGATTTCTACTCAAAAACTGCATGCCAGAGGCCCTATGGGGCTGAAAGAGCTGACCAGCTATAAATACGTCATCCAAGGGACTGGTCAAGTGAGGAAATAATGATGAAAATTGGATTTATCGGTCTGGGAAATATGGGTGGTAGTCTTGCTCGCCTAGTTGCCCAAGATGAAAGATTTAGAAGCGAATTACTCCTGGCTAATCGCAGTCGAGACAAGGCTGAAAAGATTGCTGCGGAAGTTGGTGGACAACCGGTCAGTAATGAAGAAGTTTTTGCTCAGGCAGAGGTGATTTTTCTGGGTATCAAACCAGCTCAATTCGCTGACTTGCTGACTGAATATCAGGAAATTCTAGAAAAACGGAATTCTCTTCTGCTGGTTTCGATGGCTGCCGGTCTGAGCTTGGAGCTATTAGAAAAATTATCATCTAGCCACCATCGTTGGATTCGGATGATGCCTAATACACCGGTAGCTGTAGGTGAGGGTGTTATTAGCTATGCCTTATCCCAGCAAGTGAATCAAGCAGACGAAGATTTGTTACAGGAGATTCTATCTTCTGCCGGTCTTTTGCTCAAACTAGAGGAAAAGCAGTTGGATGCGGCGACAGCTCTTGCTGGCTGTGGACCAGCTTTCGTATATCTCTTTATAGAGGCCTTAGCGGATGCTGGTGTCCGAGCAGGACTCAGTCGCGACATATCCCTGCAGCTAGCCAATCAAACTCTCTTAGGCGCTGCCAAGCTAAGTCAGGTCAGTGGGCAACATCCGGCCCAGCTCAAAGACCAGGTCTGCAGTCCGGCCGGTTCGACCATTGCTGGAGTAGCTAGTCTGGAAGAAAATGCTTTTCGAGGAACGGTCATGGATGCTGTTCAGGCTGCCTACGAAAGGACGCAGGAGTTGGGGAAGAATTGATTTAGATCTTCAATTTTTTTAGATTATAGAAAGGGTGTGACATGCGAGGACAATTTTTGTCTTTACAGGATCACTCTTTTTTTCTTTGTTTGATAATCAAATAAGTCCTCTCTTTAAAACTGTGGTATAATAAGTACTATGCAAACCAAACCGACTTCTGCTTATGTGCACATTCCTTTTTGTACTCAGATTTGTTATTACTGCGATTTTTCCAAGGTTTTTATCAAAAATCAGCCAGTAGATAGTTATCTGGAGTATTTGATTGAGGAGTATGATTCTTACGATATCAAAAAGCTCCGTACCCTCTATATCGGTGGTGGGACTCCGACGGCTCTATCTGTGTCTCAATTAGCCTTTTTGTTGGAAAAGCTGACAGATAAGCTCGATTTATCTTATCTGGAGGAATTGACCATTGAAGCCAATCCCGGGGACTTGGACCAGGAGAAGATTGCTGTACTTAAAGAGTCGCCTGTCAATCGGGTTTCGTTGGGCGTACAGACTTTCAATGACCGCATGCTCAAGCAGATTGGCCGCAGTCACTCAGAAAAGGACATCTATGAGAATATTGCCAATCTCAAAAAAGCGGGTTTTGATAATATCTCGATTGACCTGATTTATGCCCTGCCCAAGCAGACCATGGAAGATGTGAAAACCAATGTAGCTAAGGCTATTGCCCTAGACATTCCCCACATGAGTTTGTACAGCTTGATTTTGGAAAATCATACAGTCTTTATGAATCGGATGCGGCGAGGGAAGCTGCCTCTGCTAAGGAAGACTTGGAAGCGGAGATGTTTGAATACATTATAGCTGAGTTGGGAAAGGCCGGCTTTGAGCATTATGAGATTTCAAACTTTTCCAAGCCAGGTTTTGAGAGCCGCCACAATCTCATGTACTGGGACAATGCGGAATATTATGGTATTGGAGCAGGAGCGTCTGGCTATGTCAATGGTATCCGCTATAAAAACCATGGACCGATTCGTCATTATCTGCAGGCAGTGGAAGCGGGCAATGCCCGTGTGCAGGAAGAAGCGCTGACGCTGAAAGAACAGATGGAAGAAGAGATGTTTCTGGGCTTGCGTAAGAAGTCAGGTGTTTCAAAAAAACGCTTCGAGGAAAAATTTGGTATATCCTTTGAAGAACAGTATGGAGCTATTGTGGCTGAACTGACTGAGCAGGGTTTGCTAGTGCCGGACAGAAACATTGTGCGTATGACCAAACAAGGTCTCTTTTTGGGCGATACGGTTGCTGAGAAATTTATATTGGAGTAAATCATGGGCTTAACTTATCAAATGAAAATGAAAATTCCTTTTGATATGGCAGATATGAATGGCCATATCAAGCTGCCGGATGTCATCCTGCTATCCTTGCAAGTATCGGGGATGCAGTCGATCGAGCTTGGTGTCAGTGATAAGGATATGCTGGAGCAGCATAATCTGGTTTGGATTATCACGGACTATGATATTGATGTGACTCGTCTGCCACGATTTGCGGAGGAAATTACCATTGAAACAGAAGCCTTGACCTATAACCGGCTCTTTTGCTACCGTCGTTTCACGATTTTTGATGAAGCGGGTGAGGCCATTATCCAGATGATGGCGACATTTGTACTTATGGATCGGGATAGCCGCAAGGTTCGTGCCGTTGATCCGGAGATTGTAGCGCCATATCAATCTGAGTTTTCCAAGAAATTACTGCGCGGTCCTAAGTATCCAGACTTGGAAAATCCTGTCAGCAAGGACTACCATGTGCGCTTTTACGATTTGGATATGAATGGCCATGTCAATAATAGCAAGTATCTGGACTGGATCTTTGAGGTCATGGGTGCAGACTTCCTCACGAAACATATTCCTAAGAAGGTCCATCTCAAGTATGTCAAGGAAGTTCGACCAGGCGGCATGATTGCTTCTAGCTACGACCTAGAAGGTCTGCAGAGCAATCACCAAATTTCCAGTGACGGCGAAGTCAATGCCCAGGCTTTGGTTACCTGGCAAGAGTTTAAACATGAGAATGAGGAAGAGCAGAAATGACTTATAAAGGATATTTGATTGATTTAGACGGGACGATTTATAAGGGCAAGAGCCGGATTCCGGCTGGTGAAGCCTTGTGCATGACTTGCAGAGGCGCAAGATTCCCTATCTTTTCGTGACCAATAATACCACGCGCACGCCAGAAACAGTGCAAACCATGCTGGCTGAAAATTTTAATATTGAGACGCCACTTGATACCATTTACACAGCAACTCTGGCTACCATTGACTATATGCAGGAGAAAAAGCTGGGCAAGAAAGTCTACGTCATTGGTGATGTGGGACTTAAACATGCTATTGAAGAAGCTGGATATATAGAAGACACAGAAAATCCAGACTATGTAGTAGTTGGGCTGGACTGGGAAGTGGATTACGAGAAGCTGACAATAGCAACTCTGGCCATTCAAAAGGGTGCTCACTTTATCGGAACCAATCCAGATCTCAACATTCCGACGGAGCGAGGTCTGCAGCCGGGAGCGGGGGCTATCAACGCCCTCTTGGAATCAGCCACTCGGGTTGAGCCCACCTTTATCGGCAAGCCCAATGCCATCATCATGGAAAAAGCCATAGAGCATCTAGGACTGGCGCGTGAAGAAGTGGTCATGGTGGGTGATAACTATCTGACAGATATTCGAGCGGGAATTGACAATGGCATTCCGACCCTCTTGGTTACGACAGGTTTTACCCTGCCAGAAGAGGTGCCCAATCTGCCTATCCAACCGACGCATGTCTTGTCCAGTTTAGCGGAGTGGGACTTCGATGCGTGATAAGTTGAGATTTTTAGCCAGCGTCTTGTGCTTGTTGGCAGCAGCTATCTTGCTAACCATCTATCTAGCTTGGCTCTTATACCTGATGGAGATTTCTTATTTCAACTTGACGGATAAGGTGTATTTGAAAGCTGAGACCATTCAGTATAATTTTAATATTTTGATGAATTACCTGACCAATCCTTTTAGTCAGAAACTGGCGATGCCAGATTTTCGCTCGTCAGCTGCAGGGCTACATCATTTTCAGGCGGTCAAGTATCTTTTTCACTTGGCGCAAGCTAATTTTCTAATAACCTTGCCGGTTTTGATTTTCTTTATCAAAAAAGTGGTTAAAAAGGGATTTTTGGGTCTTTACAGACGGGCTTTTCTGGTGATTAGTCTCTTGCCGCTTGTCTTTGCTGGCTTGGCTTTTATGATTGGTTTTAATAATTTTTTTACACTCTTTCATCAAGTTCTCTTTGCCGGAGACAATACCTGGATGTTTGATCCAGCCAAGGATCCAGTCATTTGGATTCTGCCAGAAGAATTTTTCATGCACGCCTTTATTCTTTTTGCTTTGCTTTATGAGGGAATCTTTTTGACCTTGTATTTCCTGAGCAGAAAGAGTAAAGAGCAAGCTTAATATAGGAGATTTTATGTATTATATACCCGAACCTTTAAATCCTAAAAAAGATCTAGGACGATTTTCAGCGACTTGCTTTACTTATTTGTGGGTCATGGTTGCTGCTGTCTTCATTTACGTATTTGTTGCCTTTTTTGTCATCATGCCAGGACAAGGTATGGACATTCAAAAGACGCAAGACATTGTTACCAAATTCATGGAAAAGGACGGTGGAGCCTATATTCTAGCTTCCTGTCTTGGTGTTCTTACTTTTACGGTGTCTCGGGGTAAGCAGCTTTTTAAATACGACCTTCGTCGCAAGGGGCGGAAGATGACCCCTAAAGTTTTCTTTTATATGATTTGCTTCCTTTTATTCGCCCAAATGTTTACAGCTGTTGTCAATCAGATGATGCAGGCTATCATGCAACTCTTCAATCTAGATCTTTCTAGTATGGAATCAGGAGGCGGTGGTTCTGAAACGCTGACCATGCTGATTTATTCATCTTTAATGGCTCCAGTTACGGAGGAAATTATTTTCAGAGGTGCTGGATTGCGAGCGTTAGAGAAGCATGGAAAGATTTTTGCCATTCTTCTGACTGCGATTTTGTTTGGTCTCTTTCATGAAAATCTTTATCAATTTTATTTTGCTAGTTTGATTGGTTTAGGTTTTGGCTATATCGCTTTTGAGTATTCGATTATCTGGTCTATCATTTTTCATGCTCTCAATAACTTTGTCATAGCAGAAGGTATAGCTTTTCTTTCAAAAAAAGCTCCAGAGCCTATTGTTAACATCGTTTTTTACGGCCTATTAATCGCTGGCAGTACAGTATTTCTTTTGCTCTTAATCTTGAAATGGCCAAAATTTAAGGAATACATTGACACAAATCGTTCGCTCCCAGGGACCTACCGACAGGCTTTTAAATCAGTCTGGTTCTGGGTTTTGATTGTGTTTACTTTTCTTGGAACGTTTCTGCCTGTCATGGCAGCCTATCTTGTATCATTGATCAATAATAGCTAATTGCCTTTTATTTGGCAGTTATGCAACGATATGTAAGGAGTTGGATATAGTCCAGCTCTTTTTTGTTCGATAAAAAGATAGAAAGTGAAAGATTTTGATAGAAAGTGCTTGACATTGAAAAATAAAGAGGTATAATAATAATCGTAAACGATTCCAAAGGAGGTGCTTTATGCTGAAGTCGGAAAGAAAGCAAGTTATTCTAGAGACAGTCATAAGAGAAAAATTTGTTTCTTTAGATTATCTAGTACATGCTTTAAACACTTCAGAATCAACTATCAGAAGAGATTTGGATGAGTTGGAGAGCGAGCACAAGCTGCGACGAGTTCACGGGGGAGCCGAAAGCCTTCATTTTCTGCAAGAAGAGGAGAGCAATCAGGAAAAATCTATCAAAAGCATTCAAGAAAAGACAGCTATTGCCAAGATGGCAGCAAGCTTGATTCAAGAACATGATGTGATTTTTATTGATGCGGGGACAACCAATGAGCTTTTGGTTAATGAGCTGCATGACCCTAGAGTGACAGTCGTCACTAACTCCATTCACCATGCGACCAAGTTGGTAGAGCGTAATATCCCGACAGTCATTATCGGCGGAAAGGTCAAGCGCTCAACGGATGCCAGCATTGGCGGTGTGGCTCTGAATCAAATCGGTCAGTTGAATTTCGATAGGCCTTTATTGGAATGAATGGCATTGACGATGGCTTTTTTACCACTCCAGATATGGAAGAAGGAGCTGTCAAAAGAGCGATTTTGGAGAATGCTAAGAAGACTTATGTCTTGGCTGATCTTTCTAAACTAGGACAGACGTCCTTTGTCAAGGTTGCTCCTCTTGCCAAAGCAAGCATTATTACTAATCAAAATGAATCAGAAGTGATTCAAGCGCTCAAAGAAAAAACGGAGGTGATTGAAGTATGATTTATACTGTCACACTAAACCCTTCCATCGACTATATTGTCCGTCTGGACAAGGTCCTTATAGGAAGCGTCAATCGGATGGACAGTGACGACAAATTCGCTGGCGGGAAGGGAATCAACGTTAGCCGGGTTCTCAAACGTCTAGGTATTGAGAATACAGCGACTGGCTTTATCGGTGGTTTTACTGGCAAGTTCATCACAGATACTCTGAAAGAGGAAGGGATTTCCAGCCATTTTGTAGAGGTTGAGCAGGATACTCGTATCAATGTCAAAATTAAAGCAGATGCTGAGACAGAAATTAACGGACCGGGTCCAGAAATTTCTCATCAGAAACTAGAAGAACTGGAGTCATTTCTTTCTTCTCTGACTTCAGAAGATACAGTGGTCTTCGCTGGCAGCAGTCCTAAAAATCTAGGAAATGTTGTCTACAAGGAGCTGATTGGCTTAACCAGAAAGACGGGAGCACAAGTTGTCTGTGACTTTGAAGGCCAGACGCTGCTGGATTCTTTAGAATTTGAGCCGCTCTTGGTCAAACCTAACAACCACGAACTAGGTGATATTTTCGGAGTCAAGCTTGAAAGCTTGGATGAGATTGAGAATTATGCCCGCCAAATCTTAGACAAGGGTGCCCAGCATGTCATCATTTCCATGGCTGGTGATGGTGCCTTACTGGTAACTCAAGAAGGTGCTTACTTCGCTAAACCTATCAAGGGCGATGTGAAAAATTCTGTTGGCGCTGGCGACTCTATGGTGGCTGGGTTTACTGGAGAGTTTGTCCGCTCTGGCGATGTTATTCAAGCCTTCAAATGGGGAGTGGCCTGCGGAACGGCAACCACCTTCTCAGATGATTTGGCAACAGCTGATTATATAAAAGAAATCTATGAAAAAGTAGAGGTAGAAAAAATATGAAAATTCAAGACTTACTAAGAAAAGATGTGATGTTGCTGGATTTGCAGGCAACAGAGAAAAAAGCTGTTATCGAAGAAATGATTCAGAGCCTAGTGGATCATGCCTATGTGACAGACTTCGAAGCTTTCAAAGAAGGGATTTTGGCTCGTGAAGCCTTGACTTCTACAGGCTTGGGTGACGGAATCGCTATGCCTCACAGCAAAAATGCTGCAGTGAAAGAAGCGACTGTCCTTTTTGCCAAGTCAAATAAAGGCGTAGATTACGAAAGTTTGGATGGCCAGCCAACTGACCTTTTCTTCATGATTGCAGCTCCAGAAGGTGCTAACGACACTCACTTGGCAGCCTTGGCTGAATTGTCCCAGTACCTGATGAAGGATGGTTTTGCGGATAAACTGCGTCAAGTGACTTCGCCTGATCAGGTGATTGAGCTCTTTGACCAAGCTTCAGAAAAAGCAGAAGAACCTGCTGTCGTCGAACCTGCCAATGAAGGCGTAGATTTCCTTGTAGCTGTAACAGCTTGTACGACAGGAATTGCACACACCTACATGGCTCAAGAGGCTTTACAGAAGGTCGCAGCTGAAATGGGTGTCGGCATCAAGGTTGAAACCAACGGTGCCAGCGGTGTCGGAAATAAGCTGACAGCAGAAGATATCAAAAATGCCAAAGCTGTTATCATTGCTGCTGATAAAGCGGTAGAAATGAATCGCTTTGACGGCAAGCCGTTGATCAATCGTCCGGTTGCTGATGGTATTCGTAAGACAGAAGAACTCATCAATCTAGCCCTTTCTGGAAATGCAGAGGTTTACAAGGCGGCTAACGGAGGCGGTGCTGCGGAATCAAGCAATGAAAAGCTTAGCCTGGGTGGTGCTTTCTACAAGCACTTGATGAGCGGTGTTTCCCAAATGTTGCCATTCGTTATTGGTGGCGGTATTATGATTGCCATTGCATTCTTGCTGGATCAGATCTTAGGAGTGCCAAAAGATCAGCTTTCTAATCTAGGAAGTTACCATGAGATTGCAGCTCAGTTTAAAGCAATTGGTGGAGCAGCCTTTGGCTTCATGTTGCCAGTATTAGCTGGTTATATCGCTTACTCAATCGCTGAAAAGCCAGGTCTGGTTTCTGGTTTCGTAGCTGGCGCAATTGCGAGCAGCGGTGCATCATTTGGCGGTGTTGCCTATGCTGAAGGCGGTCAGAAAACTCTTGATTTAGTTGGTGTATCATCAGGTTTCCTTGGTGCTTTGGTAGGAGGATTCTTAGCCGGTGGTGTTATCTTGCTTCTTCGCAAGCTTCTTGCAGGTCTGCCTCGTTCACTTGAAGGTATCCGTTCAATCTTGCTCTTGCCTCTTCTGGGCGTTCTTGTGACTGGATTTGTGATGTTGGCGGTCAATATTCCAATGTCAGCAATCAATACGGCCTTGAACGATTTCTTGGCAAGTCTGAGCGGAAGCTCTGCTGTCCTTCTTGGTCTCTTGGTAGGCGGTATGATGGCTGTCGATATGGGTGGGCCAGTTAATAAGGCGGCTTATGTATTTGGTACTAGTACACTTGCAAGCACTGTTTCAACTGGTGGTTCACCTGTTATGGCAGCAGTTATGGCAGCTGGTATGGTTCCGCCTTTGGCAGTATTTATTGCAACTCTTTTGTTCAAACATAAATTTACTGAAGAAGAACGTGATTCAGGTTTGACAAACATCGTCATGGGACTATCTTTCATCACAGAAGGAGCGATTCCTTTTGGAGCTGCTGACCCAGCCCGTGCTATTCCAAGCTTTATCGTAGGTTCAGCTCTAACAGGTGCTCTTGTAGGATTGTCAGGTATCAAGCTCATGGCTCCTCACGGACGAATCTTCGTTATCGGTTTGACAAACAATCCAATCCTTTACTTGGTATATGTATTGATTGGTGCAGTAGTCAGCGGTATTATCTTTGGTTACCTGCGCAAACCACTTGAAAAAAATAATATTTAAAAAGAATCTCGCTTGTCAGTGAGATTCTTTTTTTGTGTTTTCCGGCCTGCAAATTTTTAGCATGGAAACTTCACTCGATATATGGTATAATGAGCCTATCGCATATTTTTTTAGGAGAATAAAAATGAACATACAGCGCGAAAAAGAATTTGTTAGTCAGTACCATTTTGACGCCCGAAATTTTGAGTGGGAAAAAGAAAATGGAACACCTGAAACCAAGGTTGATGTGAATTTCCAATTGGTCAAAAGAGATGTCGAAGCACACACAACTTCATTGATTGTGATTTTGACCTTTATGATTGTTTTTGAAAATTTTGTTATCAGCGGAACTATTTCGCAAGCCAACCACATTCACGGTCGTCTTATTGAGGAACCGAGTGAATTTGACCACGATGAAGTAGAAGAGCTGGCTCGGCCTTGCCTGACCATGCTCAACCGCTTGACTTATGAAGTGACAGAAATTGCTCTGGATTTGCCAGGCATTAATTTGGAGTTTTAATCATGAAGTTAGCGGTTATCACAGATTCATCGGCCTATCTGCCAGCTTCGCTGCTAGAGAACGAAAATCTTTTCGTCTTGGACATTCCGGTCGTGATTGACGGTGAGTCTTATGTCGAAGGCAGAAACTTAACAGCCAGTGAATTTTATGAAAAAATGGCTCAGTCAGATGAACTACCCAAGACCAGTCAGCCTAGCATTGCGGACCTAGAAGAGATTCTCACCATTCTAGACGGCAAAGACTATACTCATGTTCTGGGACTCTTTCTATCTCGCGGAATTTCTGGTTTTTATCAAAACATTCAGTATCTGAAAGATGAATTTCACGGTTTGCAATTGCCTTTCCGGATTCTAAGATTACCAGTGCACCGCTCGGTATTATGGTTCAATCTGCTCTAGAGTGGGCAGAAGAAGGACTAGATTTTGAAACAATTTTAGCTAATGTTCAAAAGCAGATTGATGGCACCAGCGCCTTTATCATGGTGGACGACTTGGACCACTTGGTCAAAGGAGGACGCCTGTCTAACGGTGCAGCTATTCTGGGAAATCTGCTCAGTATCAAGCCTATTCTGTATTTTAACAATCATGGTGTGATAGAAGTTTTTGAAAAGATTCGGACGGAGAAGAAGGCTACCAAGCGTATACTGGAACTTGTCCAAGAAAGAACAGCAGGCGGTGCTTATCAGATTATGGTTATCCATGGCAATGCGCCAGAAAAAGCAGCTGAGCTTCAGCAAAATCTGCTAGACAGCGGTATTGCTAGTGAAGTCCCTATCGTAACCTTTGGCAGTGTCATTGGAACGCATCTAGGCAAGGGGAGTGTTGCACTTGCTTATATTCCTGTGATTTGATTGTCTGAATATCTGAGTTTGTCTCTGTAAGGAGGAGAAACATGAGTATCAAAGTTATTATTGCTGGTTTTAAAGGAAAAATGGGCCAAGCAGCCTACAAAATGGTGACAGAAGATCCTGAATTAGAATTAGTTGGTTTGCTGGATCCTTTTACGGATGAAAAAGAAGTGGCTGGTGTTCCCGTCTTCAATGCCAAGGAAGAATTGGCTGGGCTAGAAGCCCATGTCTGGGTTGATTTTACAACCCCAAAAGTAGCTTATGACAATACTCACTTCGCTCTGGAGCAGGGATTTTGCCCAGTGGTCGGAACGACAGGTTTTACACCAGACCAGTTGGAAGAGCTAAGCGCATTGTCTAGGGAAAGGAGCTGGGCGGATTGATTGCTCCAAACTTTGCCTTGGGAGCTGTTTTGCTGATGCAGTTTTCGGCTCTGGCAGCCAAGTATTTTCCAAATGTAGAAATTATCGAGTTGCATCATGACCAGAAAAAGGATGCACCGAGTGGAACAGCTATCAAGACAGCCGAGCTCATCAGCCAAGTCAGACCAAGCAAGCAGCAGGGAGCTGCTGATGAGGAAGAGTCTATAGCTGGCGCTCGCGGAGCTGATTTCGATGGCATGCGTATCCATTCAGTTCGCTTGCCAGGTCTGGTTGCCCATCAAGAAGTAATCTTTGGCAGCCAGGGAGAGGGATTAACCCTACGGCATGATTCCTATGACCGTGCTTCCTTTATGACAGGAGTTAATCTCGCCATTAAAGAAGTTGTCAAACGCTCAGAATTAGTCTATGGATTGGAACATTTACTATGAGATTAGAAACTCTGCCTTCTGAATTTCAGGAGGCTTTGCCAGTATTAGAGAAGATAAAAGTGGCTGGTTTTGAAGCTTATTTTGTTGGCGGCTCTGTTCGAGATGCCCTTTTGCAGCGACCTATTCACGATGTGGATATCGCTAGCTCCAGCTATCCTGAGGAAACCAAGCGTATCTTTGACCGTACAGTTGATGTAGGGATTGAACATGGGACCGTCTTGGTTCTGGAAAATAACCGTGAATACGAAGTGACGACTTTCCGGACCGAGGATGTCTATGTGGACTACCGCAGGCCCAGCAAGGTTTCTTTTGTGCGCTCGTTGGAAGAAGATCTCAAGCGGCGCGATTTCACCATCAATGCTCTAGCTTTGGATGAAAACGGCCAGGTTATTGATCTTTTCCAAGGCTTGGATGACTTGGGAGATCGGATTTTGCGGGCAGTTGGGACGGCTGCAGAGCGTTTTAATGAAGATGCTCTCCGCATCATGCGGGGCTTTCGTTTCAAGCTGCCTTGGATTTTGACCTGGAACAAGATACTTTTGCGGCTATGAAGGATTGTGCTCCCTTGCTTGAAAAGATTTCAGTTGAACGGATTTTTATCGAGTTTGACAAGCTCTTGCTGGCTCCGTTTTGGCGCAAGGGTTTAGAGGCACTCTTGACAAGCGGTGCCATAGAATTTTTGCCAGATTTGAAGGGAAGCAGAGCTAAGTTAGAAAGGCTCTTTGACTTGGCTTCAGATTTTTGCTTTTCAGCATCCGAGCAAGCTTGGGCAGCCCTTTTACTGGCCTTGGATGTGCAAAATGTCAAAGGATTTCTAAAAAAATGGAAGACCTCTCGTGAATTTGCCAATAAAGTAGAAGATTTGGTTGAGATTGCGGCCATTCGTTCAGAACGAGACTTGACCAAGCGAGACTGTTATGACTATGATATTGACTTATTGTTACAAGCAGAGGAGCTTCGACAGGCGCAAGGTCTACCAGTTGATTTCTCTGTCATTCAAAATCTTGATGCCAGTCTGACTATTCATAACAAGCAGGAAATGGTGGTTAATGGTGGTATGCTGATGCGGGTGTTCGGCTTTGAGCCAGGACCAAAACTTGGTCAAATTCTGAAAGAGTTGGAATACGCTATTGTAGATGGCCATTTGCCTAATGATCTAGAGGCTATTTACGCCTATACCAAGGAGAAAAATGAGCGATTTTATCGTTGACAAGCTAATCAAATCTGTAGGAGATAAGACTGTTTTTTTCCGGGATATTTCCTTTATCATTCATGACTTAGACCGGATTGGTCTGATTGGTGTCAATGGAACAGGAAAGACAACGTTGCTGGATGTGTTGTCGGGCAAGTCGTGCTTTGACGGAGATGTCAGCCCTTTTTCTGCTAAGACGGGTTATAAGATTGCTTATCTGACTCAGGAGCCTGATTTTGATGAGGAGCAGACGGTGCTTGACACTGTTTTGTCCAGTGATTTACGGGAAATGCAGTTGATTCGAGAGTATGAGCTGCTCCTGATGACTTATGATGAAAGTCAACAGTCTAGGCTAGAAGCGGTTATGGCCGAGATGGACTCGCTCCATGCTTGGGAAATCGAAAGCCAGGTTAAGACAGTCCTGACCAAACTTGGTCTAACAAATCTGTCTCTCAAGGTTGGTCAGTTATCAGGAGGCCTTCGTCGCCGAGTGCAGCTGGCCCAGGTTCTCTTAGGTGATGCCGATTTGCTCTTACTGGATGAGCCGACTAACCACCTAGACATTGATACCATTGAATGGCTGACGCATTTCTTGAAAAACTCAAAGAAGACCGTCCTTTTCATCACACACGACCGCTATTTCTTGGATAATGTTTCAACTCGGATTTTTGAGCTGGATGGCGGTCGCTTGGTTGAATATCAGGGAAATTATCAAGACTATGTCCGTCTCAAAGCAGAGCAGGATGAGCGGGATGCGGCCTTGCTCCATAAAGAAGCAGCAGTTATACAAGCAGGAGCTATCCTGGATGCGGCGGCAGCCTCAGGCTCGGGCAACCAAGCAACAGGCTCGGATCAATCGTTTTCATGACCTCAAGAACGATTTGGCCGGTCAGACGACTGACAGTAATCTGGAAATGAACTTTGAAACCAGTCGTATCGGTAAGAAAGTCATCGAGTTTCAAAATGTAGACTTTGCTTATGACTATAAACCTATTCTCACTCAGTTTAGTCTTTAATCCAGAACAAGGACCGCATAGGCATCGTCGGAGATAACGGTGTCGGCAAGTCGACCTTGCTCAATTTGATTGCTGGTAAACTTCAGCCTCAGGCTGGTCAGCTCATTATCGGAGAGACAGTCCGAGTCGCCTATTTCTCTCAGCAGATCGAAGGCTTGGATGAGTCTAAGCGGGTCATCAATTACCTGCAAGAAGTGGCCGAGGAGGTCAAGATAGGCAGTGGAACGACTTCCATTGCAGAACTCTTGGAGCAATTTCTTTTTCCACGCTCTACACATGGAACTTTAATCGAAAAGCTTTCTGGCGGAGAGAAAAAGCGTCTTTATCTGCTCAAACTTCTCTTGGAAAAGCCGAATGTCTTGCTTCTTGACGAGCCGACTAACGATTTGGATATCGCAACTCTGACGGTCTTGGAAAATTTTCTGCAAGGTTTTGTAGGTCCAGTCATTACAGTCAGCCACGACCGCTATTTCCTAGACAAGGTAGCCAGCAAGATTTTGGCTTTTGAGGATGGAAGTATCAGAGAGTTTTTCGGGAATTACACGGATTACCTGGATGAAAAAGCCTTTCTAGCAGAAAGATCTGCTATTTCTCAAAAGACTGAAAAGGAAAAATCAACCAAGGTGCGCGAGGAGAAAAAACGCATGACCTACTTTGAAAAGCAGGAGTGGGAGTCTATTGAGGCTGATATCGAGGCGCTGGAGGAGCGGATTTCTGAGATTGAAGCGGCCATGCAGGAGAATGGCTCTGACTTTACTCGCCTTTCTCAACTCCAGCAAGAACTGGATGAGCAGAACGAAAAACTGCTGGAAAAATATGAGCGCTATGAATACCTGAGCGAGTTGGACGGATGAGAGAAGTAGTGTTTAGGCAGAGCTGGTTGAAAATATTCTTTTTAGCTATATCGGCGAGCGCTCTTGCTGGCTTTTTGACTGCAGTTCTTGTATTACCATCTAAAAACGGATACCTATTATTTGACTCCAATATTTCTGTGATTGAAAAGATGTTTTTGGTGATAGGTACAATTGTTTTTGATTTTCTGTCTATTTTAGTATGGCTTTGTTTGTTTAGAGATAAACGTTTTCTTCATCTAACGGAACAGGGATTTTACTTCAGACCCCTTCTTTTTAGAGAAGTTTCGTTTTATAGTTGGGAAGAAATCCAGAGGATAGACTATAGAATTGAACGTATTCGACATTATGGGAAGATCCAATTATTCAATAAGAGACATATTTTGACAGTTCATTTCCATTCTGTAAATCTTCCTCTTTTAAAAAGAAGAAGAACTGCTTATAGAAAGAGTAAAAAATTGAAGTTTGGAATCCCTGAGTCGTTAGAAATTACTCTTATGTTACTCAAAAAAGAGAAGCCAAAACATATTTATGAAACGATGATGGATTACCATAATCAATGGCGAGCAAGTCAGAAGGATAATTAAGGTGAAGATATAGTCCGAACAGTTTCATATACTGTTAATCTAAAACCTTTAGAGATGAAACGGAGGCATCTATGAAACTAAGATTGGAAAATACTGACTCAAAGAAAATACAGGAACTGGGAAATTTAATCAGATCCTACAATCAATCTAAGAGGGAGCCCTCCAAAAGCGAACCTCTTAACATCTATGTAGAAGATGAACAAGGAAATCTGCTAGCCGGTATGTCGGCCGAAACTTTTGGGAATTGGCTGGAGATTGAGTATTTGTATGTGAGCGAAGATTTACGAGGGCAAGGCATAGGATCAGAAATACTGTACAGGGCTGAACAGGAAGCTAGGGAAAGGAAATGCAAATATTCATTTGTAAATACGTATCAGTTTCAAGCACCGGATTTTTATAAGAAGCACGGCTATACAGAAGTGTTTGCGCTGAAAGACTATCCTTATACTGGTGAAAGATATTATTATACAAAAGACTTGTGAGTTTACTTTGGGAATAAAGAAGAATTCGATTTTCACTTTTCTTTATGCAAACCTTTTCCTTACTGAAAAATCTGATATAATGATGATAAATAAAACACAGAGGAGAACATCATGTCGAAAAAAATAATCGGAATTGACCTTGGTGGAACATCTATTAAGTTTGCTATTTTGACTTCAGAGGGCGAAATTCAGGAAAAATGGTCCATTAAAACCAATATTTTGGACGAAGGTAGCCACATCGTAGATGATATGATTGAGTCAATCCTGCATCGTTTGGACTTGCTTCAGCTTTCAGCAGAGGATTTTATCGGGATTGGTATGGGCTCGCCAGGAGTAGTTGACCGTGAGAAAGGGACTGTTATCGGTGCTTACAATCTCAATTGGAAGACGCTGCAGCCGGTCAAGGATAAGATTGAAAAAGCGACAGGGATTCCTTTCTATATTGACAACGACGCTAACGTTGCTGCTTTGGGTGAACGTTGGATGGGCGCTGGAGAAAACCAGCCTGATGTAGTATTCATGACACTAGGAACAGGTGTTGGCGGAGGAATTGTTGCAGAAGGTAAGCTCTTGCACGGGCTTGCTGGAGCAGCAGGAGAGTTGGGTCACATCACTGTTGACTTTGATCAGCCGATTCAATGTACCTGTGGCAAGAAGGGCTGCCTAGAGACTGTTGCATCTGCGACTGGTATTGTCAATCTGACTCGCCGCTATGCTGATGAGTATGCTGGTGATGCAGAGCTGAAAAAACTGATCGACAATGGTGAAGATGTCAATGCAAAGGTTGTCTTCGACTTGGCGAAAGAGGGCGATGAGCTGGCTCTGATTGTCTATCGCAATTTCGCGCGCTATCTAGGTATTGCCTGTGCCAATATCGGCTCTATCCTAAATCCATCTACAATTGTTATCGGAGGTGGCGTATCAGCTGCGGGTGATTTCTTACTTGATGGCGTGCGCAAGGTTTATGAAGAAAATAGCTTCCCGCAGGTTCGTACTTCAACCAAGCTGGCCTTGGCTACTCTTGGAAATGATGCCGGTGTTATCGGGGCAGCTTCATTGGTCTTACAATAATTCAACAAGTATGCTTTATTTGTTCTCCTGCAGAAAGGTCTGTAGGAGAATTTTTATTGAAAATTTGCTATACTAGAAAAAGCTCACTGATGAAGGAGAAATCATGACTCTAGCAGATACGATTTTCAAAGAGAATATTAAAAAAATTATGGAGCAAGGTGTTTTTTCTGAAAACGCCCGTCCGCGCTACAAAGATGGAAATGTGGCTAATTCCAAATATATCACTGGTTCTTTTGCGGAATACGATTTGAGCAAGGGAGAATTCCCAATCACGACTCTGCGCCCTATTGCCATCAAGTCTGCCATCAAGGAAGTCCTTTGGATCTATCAAGACCAGTCCAATAGCCTGGAATTGCTCAATGACAAGTATAATGTTCACTACTGGAATGATTGGGAAGTTGGCGATACAGGGAACTATTGGCCAACGCTACGGAGCCATTGTTAAGAAGCACGATATTATCAATAAAATCCTTCAACAGCTGGAAGCCAATCCTTGGAATCGCCGCAATATCATCTCTCTCTGGGATTATGAAGCTTTGAAGAAACAGATGGCTTGCTCCCATGCGCTTTTCAAACCATGTTTGACGTTCGGCGTGTAGATGGAGACATTTATCTGGATGTGACTCTGACTCAGCGGTCAAATGATATGTTGGTTGCTCACCACATCAATGCTATGCAGTACGTGGCTCTACAGATGATGATTGCCAAGCATTTCGGCTGGAAGGTCGGTAAGTTCTTTTACTTTATCAATAACTTGCACATCTATGACAATCAGTTCGAGCAGGCGGAAGAGTTGTTGCGTCGGGAACCTAGCGACTGTCAGCCAAAACTCATTTTAAATGTGCCTGACGGGACCAATTTCTTTGATATTAAAGCAGAAGATTTTGAGTTATTAGACTATGATCCCGTTAAACCTCAGCTGAAGTTTGATTTGGCTATTTAACGATTTTGATAAGTGTATGCGAAAACAGCCAACCTTTGCAAAAGTTCTGCTTGAATCATACTTTAAACATGCCTTTTTACAGCAAATTTGATAGAATAGAGTTACTAATACAAAGGATAAAAGGATGACAAAGAAGATTATTGCCATTTGGGCTCAGGCAGAGGATGGTCTGATTGGAAAAGACAAGGTCATGCCTTGGCATCTACCGGCAGAATTGCAGCATTTTAAGGCAACAACGACTGGACATGCTATTTTGATGGGGCGTGTGACCTTTGATGGTTTGCAGCGTCGCGTTTTGCCGAATCGAATAAGCCTGATTTTGAGCAAGGACAAGAACTATCAAGTTGACAATGAGAATGTCTTGCTGTTCAGCAATGTGGAAGATATCTTGGATTGGTACCACAAGCAGGATAGAAACTTGTATATTATCGGCGGAGCGCAGATTATTAGGGCTTTTGAGCCGTATTTGGAAGAATTGATTCAGACTGAGATTGCTGCTAAGTTGGAAGGAGATACCTATTTCCCTGAGACATTTGACTGGGCTCCTTATCAGGAAGTTAGCAGTGAATTTCATGCCAAAGATGAAAAGAACCCTTATGATTTCACTATAAAAAGATACCAAAGGAAGGACTCGTAAGAATGGAACGTAGTATTTTTGGTTTTTTTACGGCCTTTTTATGTGTCATTTGTCTTATTTGTGCCGTTCAAACCTTTCGGAAAAAGCGGTTCGGACTGGCAGCTTTATTTTTGCTGAATGCTTTTACAAATCTGGTAAATTCCATTCATGCTTTTTATATGACACTTTTTTAACATGTATGAAAGAAAATAAATAGATTAAGAATTTTAGAATTGGAGTAAACAATGCCTACAAGTCGTAATGATGATATGATGGTTTTTTGTTCTTTCTGTGGGAAGAACCAAGATGAGGTGCAGAAGATTATCGCTGGTAACAACGCCTTCATCTGTAATGAATGTGTGGAACTGGCGCAGGAGATTATCCGTGAAGAGCTGGCCGAGGAAGTGCTGGCAGATCTGTCTGAGGTACCAAAACCTCAGGAGCTGCTGAATATCTTGAACCACTATGTTATCGGGCAAGACCGAGCTAAGCGTGCCTTAGCAGTAGCGGTCTATAATCACTACAAACGTATTAACTATCACGACAGCCGTGAAGAAGAAGATGTGGAACTTCAAAAGTCAAATATTTTGATGATTGGCCCGACCGGGTCAGGTAAGACCTTCTTGGCGCAGACTCTAGCTCGCAGCCTCAATGTGCCTTTCGCTATTGCGGACGCAACTGCTCTGACTGAAGCTGGTTATGTTGGTGAAGATGTGGAAAATATCCTCCTCAAGCTTTTGCAGGCGGCTGACTTTAATATTGAGCGTGCAGAACGCGGCATTATCTATGTCGATGAGATTGACAAGATCGCTAAGAAAGGCGAAAATGTCTCTATCACCCGTGATGTTTCGGGTGAAGGAGTTCAACAAGCTCTGCTGAAGATTATCGAAGGAACAGTAGCTAGTGTACCGCCGCAAGGTGGACGCAAGCATCCCCAGCAGGAAATGATTCAGGTTGATACCAAGAATATTCTCTTCATTGTTGGCGGTGCTTTTGACGGTATCGAAGAAATCGTAAAACAGCGTCTGGGTGAGAAAATCATCGGTTTCGGTCAGAACAACCGAGCAATTGACGAAGATAGTTCCTATATGCAGGAAATTATCTCAGAAGACGTTCAAAAGTTTGGAATTATCCCTGAGTTGATTGGTCGTTTGCCTGTTTTTGCTGCTTTGGAGCAACTGACAGTTGATGATTTGGTCCGTATTCTGAAAGAGCCTAGAAACGCCCTTATTAAGCAGTATCAGGCCCTTCTGTCTTATGATGATGTTAAGCTTGAATTTGACGAAGATGCTCTGCAGGAGATTGCCAATAAAGCGATTGAACGTAAAACAGGTGCACGAGGGCTTCGCTCTATCATTGAAGAAACTATGATGGATGTCATGTTTGAGGTTCCAAGTCAGGAAAATGTTAAACTTGTCCGCATTACCAAAGAAGCAGTAGATGGAACAGATAAGCCTATTCTAGAAACTGCCTAACGAGGTGCTTATGGAAATCAATACCCACAACGCAGAGATTTTGCTGAGTGCAGCCAATAAATCGCACTACCCTCAAGATGATATTCCAGAGATTGCCTTAGCTGGCCGCTCCAACGTTGGAAAGTCCAGCTTCATCAATACACTGCTTAATCGTAAGAATTTAGCGCGAACTTCTGGAAAACCTGGAAAAACGCAGCTGCTAAACTTTTTCAACATTGATGACAAGCTGCGATTTGTAGATGTGCCAGGTTATGGCTATGCCCGTGTTTCCAAAAAAGAGCGTGAAAAATGGGGCCGGATGATTGAGGAGTATCTGACCAGTCGTGAAAATCTCAGAGCAGTTGTCAGCCTTGTTGATCTTCGGCATGATCCCAGCGCAGATGATGTGCAGATGTATGAATTTCTGAAATATTATGACATTCCGGTTATTCTAGTAGCGACCAAAGCTGATAAAATCCCTCGCGGGAAATGGAATAAGCACGAGTCGGCTATTAAGAAAAAACTGGATTTTGACAAAAATGATGATTTCATTCTTTTTTCCTCAGTCACCAAGGATGGCTTAGATGCTGCTTGGGACGCGATTTTTATCAAAAAAATTTAATAATACGAATTAAATCCAACTCGTTTTTTGAGTTGGATTTTTTTAAATAAAAACGAAAAAAATGTCATATACTTGTAAATTATCAATAGTGTTTTTTTAATCTTTAGTATGTTACAATGGTATCATTAACATCTTATTCAGGAGAAGTGCTGTGAAAAAGAGAATTTCAAAAAAAGGCAAGAGAATCCTTTCGGCTTTATTCATCATGACGACGACGATTGCTGTTGGTTTTGTCTTGGCCAAGCATATTAATCCTGCTAGCGCTAATAATAGTGATCAGCAGCCTATGAATCAGACAGACTATTTCATCTCACAAATCGGTGAGCCAGCGCGTCAGTTGGGACAGGATAATGATCTTTATGCCTCTGTTATGATTGCACAGGCTATTTGGAAAGTGGTTCAGGACAGTCTGGTCTGTCTGGTGAACCTCATTATAACCTTTTCGGTATCAAAGGTCACTATGATGGTCAGTCTGCTAATATGGAGACTTGGGAAGATGATGGAGAGGGAAATGCTTATACTATCAACGACAGTTTCCGTTCATATCCTAGCTATGTAGAATCTCTGCAAGACTATGTTTCGGTTCTCAAACAGGGGCATTTTGCGGGCGCATGGAAGAGCAATGCACCAACTTACCAGGATGCAACTGCTGCCCTGACTGGTGTCTATGCGACAGATACTAGCTATAATGCTAAATTGAATTATATTATTGAAAAATATGATTTGACTCGCTTTGATTCACCACTCTATGAGTCTGGTGCTGGCTATATCGTTTACAATCCTTATCGTCAGCAATACACTACTCAAGATATTTTGGACGTCGATACTGCCTGGGCGAATAGATTTTAATGAAGACAACAAAAAAGAGGGAGACCTCTTTTTATGTTTAATCGTGGATTCTAGGAGTATAGCATGGGAAAATTTAAAGATTTGCTTGACAAGCAAGAAATTATTATTTTAGATGGAGCCTTAGGTACAGAGTTGGAAAGCCTGGGATATGATGTATCTGGCAAGCTTTGGTCAGCTCAATACCTATTAGACCAGCCTCAGATTATTCAAGATGTTCATGAAAGCTATGTAAGAGCTGGCAGTGACATCATCACTACGTCCAGTTATCAGGCTAGCATTCCAGCATTTATAGAGGCAGGACTAACTCCTGAAAAGGGTTATAATCTTTTAAAAGAGACAGTCTTCTTAGCACAAAAGGCAATCGAAAATGTCTGGACGGGATTATCTCCTGAAGAGCAGAAACAGAGACCTTATCCTCTAGTTGCAGGCTCGGTAGGCCCTTATGCCGCCTATTTAGCTGATGGTTCCGAGTATACGGGAGACTACCAGCTGAGTGAGGAAGAATTTCGAGATTTTCACCGTCCGCGTATCCAAGCTTTATTAGAAGCTGGGAGTGACTTGTTGGCTATTGAAACGATTCCAAATGGAGCAGAGGCGGCAGCGATCCTCCGACTTTAGCTGAGGAATTTCCGCAGGCTGAGGCTTATTTGTCCTTTGTCGCCCAGTCGGAGAATGCTATATCAGATGGCACTAAGATTGAGGAATTAGGGAATTTGGCTCAAGAAAGTCCACAAGTCCTGGCAGTTGGTTTTAACTGTACAGCTCCACATTTAATTGCTCCGCTATTAGATGTGCTTGGACAAGTGTGCAACAAACCTTTTCTGACCTATCCAAACTCTGGCGAAACTTATAATGGCTTGACCAAGACTTGGCATGACGATCCAGAGCAGGAGCGGAGCTTGCTGGAAAATAGTAAACTTTGGCAAGAGCAAGGAGTGCAGCTTTTTGGTGGTTGCTGCCGAACACGGCCAGAAGATATTGCTCAGTTAGCAAGAGGATTAAAGGGTTGAAAAGTTATTTTTCAATCCTTTTTTAGAAAATTTAAAAAGGTTCTCGAAAACGCTATCAAAAGAAAGAACTTTGTGATATACTATACATAGTTTAAATTAATAGGAGAATCTTTTATGCCTGAATCGACATTTATCCCGAAAATTGAAGCAGCTTGCCGCAAGAAAGAAGCATTGTTTGATACAAGCAAGGCCAAGTACGCTGTTCGTTCCATCTTTGCTGGAGCTTTCCTAACCTTCAGTACTGGTGCTGGAGCCATTGCGGCAGATTTGACGAATAAGATCGTTCCAGGAACTGGGCGTTTTCTCTTTCCTTTCATCTTTGCTTGGGGATTGGCTTACATTGTCTTTCTAAATGCAGAGTTAGTGACTTCCAACATGATGTTTCTGACTGCTGGTACCTTTTTGAAGAAGATTGACTGGAAAAAAGCCTTGATGATTTTGCTTTATTGTACCTTTTTTAATCTGATTGGCGCCTTGATTGCCGGCTGGCTCTTTGCTAACTCGGCTGCTTATGCGGGACTTAGCAAAGATAGTTTCATTTCAGGTGTTGTGCAGATGAAGCTTGCTCGATCTAATGAGTTGATTTTGCTCGAGGGAGTCTTGGCCAATATCTTTGTTAATATTGCTATTCTTTCCTTCGTTTTGGTCAAGGATAGTACAGCGAAGCTCTTCTTAGTTATATCAGCCATTTATATGTTTGTATTCCTGACTAACGAACACTTGGCTGCTAACTTTGCTTCCTTCGCTATCGTGAAATTCAGCTCAGCAGCAGCGGAAGTGCAAAATTTTGGTATTGGAAATATACTGCGCCACTGGGGCGTAACCTTTATCGGTAACCTCATCGGTGGGGGCCTACTCATAGGTTTGCCATACGCTTGGTTTAATAAGGAAGAAAGTAATTATGTGGACTGACAAAAAAGGATTTTCGAATCCTTTTTTTGACGTCTCATTAAAACAAATAGAACCCTATGGACAAATTTGATAACCTTTTGACATTGGCAAAACTTTCTAAACACGAACTATAAAATTATAACACAATTAAAAGTTCGTATTTATCTTCCAAATTGATTTACAAAACAATCAAAGTAATCTATAATAGGATGTAGGTTAATATGTTATAAAAGGAGATTTATGTAAAGAGTATAAAGATTTGGGAGATAGATTTCATATCCGTTACTATATAGAAATAAATAGTTATTTTCTATTAGATAATGATGATGTTAGCATGATTGCACGGACGCATTTTGTAGAATAGTAGATAACTAAGGGAGATGTTTACATATCACAAAAGTACAGCCAAGAATTCAAGGAACCCCTTGTTCGTTTACATGATTCATGTAAGCTATTCTCGGAATTAGTCAAAGAGTATGGCATCTCTAATCAGACGATTTATAAATGAATAAACCCCTGTGAAAAACCTGCTGGTCAGGATTCTATCAGTCTTTTCCTGCACCAAGTTCAAGAAATGCTTAAGGTACTGACCAAGATGAAGGAGGAGATAATGGAATAAAATCACAAGGATAAACCATGGTTTTTCAAACAATGGGATGATGGCTAAGGAAAAGGAGAAGGTTATGAAGAAATTTTTAAAAATATTCATTATAATTTTAGGAGGTTTAGTAATGATGACAAATTTGTTCGGTTGTGATAAAAATAGCCGAGCTCATGTGGAAAGTCAGTTTGTGGATTTAGAAAAAATTTATTCTACTGCAAATGTTTTTGGACTTGTTTAAATTTTTATCCAAAAAGGATTTGAAATTATTTATACAGTTTCAAATTTTGACGAGACTGGGAAAGATGTTCAATATTCTATAAATGTTTCAGGGAATCCTATTGATAAATCCATTAAAGGATTTATTGAAAAAAACTGGACAGTTTTTTTGAAGATGATAAAAACTAGTGAGATTGAGTACAAACACAATATTCAATATTCTGCTCAAGGGTGGGAGAGTTTAGATTCAGATTATGTTATGGAGGAAGAAACGAAAAACATCACTTTTCTCTTTCAATCCAATGTTTTTTCTGAAAAAATATTGGCCGGCTATAAATTGATTAATAGTCGATATACCCCTGAAGTTCCTGCCTATCATTTGGCATATTATTTGGATGAGGAATTAGCAAAAAAGAATCACTTGGATTCATCTTGGAGAAATCAAAATGAAAATTTTGTTCTTTCGTTTACCAGAAATATCAGTGATGATAGAAAATATGTTCAAGTTAATATGTCTACTTCGCGTTCCCTAAAATCAGAAACTATAATAAATGAATATAGAGAGGTGAATGATAATGAGTAGTGAATTGACAGCGTATGTGTTTTACTTAACCTCCCCAGTAAAAAATGCTTAAGTTTGTTAAATTAATTTGGTATATTACGCAATCAAAAGCAAATGTTATGAATAAGATCACTGTTCAGTCGCCAGATGGAAACAAAGTTAAATACACAAGAGGAGGAATGCGATATAAAAGGCGATAAAGAATTGAGTTTAGGAGGAGCTGGGGGAAATGGGAAAAAGGATTAAGTTTTCTCCGCTAAAAGCTAGAATTTTTGATGATGGTCAGTCCAATGTTTTGCGCTATCTTCTTTGGTTTGGGTTCGTGTAGTTTTATTGATCATACATTAAAAGTAGGATTATCATTTTGGCTAGATATGATTCGTGAAGATTTTATGTTGGTTCTTTCCTTTATTTGGTTCAATATGAGTTTAGTCAAGTCTATCTATAGAATGATAAAAAATAATCTTTTGTTAAACAGTAATATTCAGGAATTGAGAGATTGTTATCCTGAGCTTGAGGAGGACTGGCAAAATCTTAATGATGCGGACTACCTTGACAAAGATTTGCAAGTTTTGGTTTATGGCGATCATCTCATTTGTTACAGGACATTTGATATTGCCTACCTGCCAGAATGTTCTAAGATAGATGCATTTATGAAGATGTATCGTTTAGGTAGTCGTTATAAGGTGAGACGAGTTCATTTTTCTGCATGGTATCTTGATGGCAGTGAATCTGAACTCCGTACAAATGAGTTGCGAAGTTTTGCCGGAATTAATCAGAAAGCTTGTAAAGATGCCTTATTTGATTATATAAGAGAGAACTTTGATTATATTGAACTCGAAACTTTCGACTAAGGGAAAGAAGTAGATATTAGTCAAGTAAGAAATTTGCAGAAAATAATGACTAAATTTAAAAAGATTGTATAAAAAACTTGCAATCTTTTTTTTCTTTTGCTATAATTATCAATGGTTTGAAAAAAACTGCCTAAGACAGTAGGGGAGCTCGAC
>BNJU01000033.1_pt1 | contig 73143 bp, 110 predicted proteins | sample 8539281 | NCBI WGS metagenome assembly BNJU01 (sample SAMD00202456, study PRJDB9452) | human saliva metagenome | isolation source: human saliva | place: Japan
TATGATAATGAGAACATAAATTGAGGCAAGTGTCTTTCTAAATGATAATAAAAAGTTTAAATCTATGTATTCATGCATAAATAGGGTATATTTGTAATAAATGCTTTTCAGATCGGTCATTAGGTGATACAAGATTTCACAGAATAACCTTCTAGTGCTTTAAATATAGTAGAGGTGGTCACTTGTTATCAATTGAATTAAAAATACTGATTTGTTTTATTTGGGCATTTATTGTAGTTTTTATTACTGCACTGATTATCGGTAATGAGGCCAAATGGTTCCAACGTAGAACTAAATATACTTGGTTTAATAGCCGAGGTTTTTAGGGAAGTATTATTCTTTGGCTATCAGTATTGTAGGCTATATTTTATATCTCATCTAATACAATCAGTGCATTTCTCTGAAGGGAGATGATGATGTATGGGTATTGCAGAACAAACCTTAATCGTCCTTGCAGTCATGGCTGTTTTATTCGTTACGGAAATTATTCCTTTAGCTATTACTTCTCTAGGCGGCGCAATTACTCTAGGCCTTATGGGTATTATTACTCCTAAGGTTGTATTCTCTGGTTTATCTGATAGTACAGTTGTGTTGTTCGCTGGGATGTTCGTTGTTGGTGCTGCATTGTTCTACACTGGTTTAGCTCAAAAAATTGGTGAAACTGTAGTATCTCGTGCTGGTACTAACGAAAATAGCTTAATGCTTGCCATCATGGTTATTACAGCAATTATGTCCGCATTCTTGTCCAACACTGGTACAACAGCTGCTTTTACTTCCAGTAGTTGTTGGTATCTGTGTTGCTAAGATTCCTGCGTCTCGCCAATTGATGCCTATGGCTTTTGCTGCAGGTGTTGGTGGTATCAATACAATGGTTGGTACACCTCCAAACATTATTGTAAGTGGTACATTAGCTAAATTTGGTCTTACACAATTTGGTTTCTTCGAATTTGCTTGGATTGGTATTCCTTTGACTATCGCTACTATCGTATTCATGATGCTTATTGGTAAACATTTATTACCTAATCATGAAATTACAGATGCTGGCGAAGTAGAACAAGAAGTAGCTGCAGAAGATATTTCTAACGATCCTAAGAAACAATTATTCTCTGGTCTTATTCTTTTAGGCGTAATTATCGCTATGATTTTAGGCGACTTCCTAAAAGGCTATGGTATTAACTTACCATTGAGCATGGTTGCAGTTATTGGCGCAATGCTTTGCGTATTAACTGGTTGCTTGAACGAAAGACAAGCGTACACTTCTATTGACTGGGTAACAATTTTTTTATTCGCTGGTATGATGCCAGTGGCAACTGCACTTGACCAATCTGGTGCAGGTAAAATGATTGCTAATTCTGTAATCGGCGTTATAGGCGATAATCCTAGCCCTTACTTTGCAATAGCTGTATTGTTCATCTTGTCTTGTGTTATGACTCAATTCATGTCTAACACAGCATCTAGTGCATTATTGGCTCCTATCGGCATCTCCATTGCCCAAGGTATGGGCGCTGACCCTCATGCAGTATTGATGGCTATTGGCATTGCTGCATCTTGTGCATTCGGTACACCTGTAGGTACACCTCCAAATACATTAGTACTTGGTCCCTGGCCAATACAAATTTACAGACTATGTAAAAGCCGGTGTTCCATTGATTTTTAGTTTGCTTTCGTAGTAAGCTTTAATTATCATTCCCAATGGTATGGCTCATTCTTCCCTGGTAAATAATAGGGATAGGTTACTCTACTATAAAGTACATACGAGGTCGAATCGTAAGATTCGGCCTCGTTTTTTATGATTTTAGCCTATATGATTTTAATATAGATTACATATAAGTGTAATCAAAAGCAATATGAATTAAACTAATTTGTATGATTAATTTTACACAATTGACTACATCGAAAAATATGATATAGTATATTGTGTAATATATAATAATGTAATGTTGAATAAGGAGGTCATCTATGACAAAAGAAAGATTTAACATGTTAGTTGGTTCTATTGGTGCATTTATTGGTGTATTTGTATTTTTAGCCTATATCCCACAAATAATTGCTAATCTTCATGGTCAACCTAGTCAACCATGGCAACCATTATTTGCAGCAGTATCTTGTTTGATCTGGGTATTATATGGTTGGACAAAAATCACCCTAAACGTGATTATATTTTAATCGTACCAAACCTTGCAGGCGTTGTTTTAGGTACACTAACATTCTTAACATCTTTCTAAGTGTTATAAGAAGAAAATAAATAGTATTATTGTTATATAGTGAATAACAGGTCCATAGTGAATAATAGTAGAGATATTACTACTATATAAATATAAAATGAGGTTGAATCGTATGATTTGGCCTCGTTTTTATGATAATGAATATTGATAATTAAATTCTAGTATACTACTAAGTATTTTAATTTAAATGATAATTGGTATGTTCTCATTTATTGAGTATAATACTCATTTAATTAAATGAAAATAATATCAAAATATAGATAGATATAGTCTTTTATGACAAAAAGGAAAAATTGTTATGCAAAAATATACATTTTTTATCATTTTCATTTGACTTTCAATTAGAACTGTGTGATAATGAGAACATAAGTTGAGGCAAGTGCCTTTCTAAATGATAACAAAAGTTCTGATCTATATTTTTGACGGAGGTCCTAATTATGAGAGTTATTGCTGATGGTTGCATTAAATGTGGTTCTTGCGCATCTGTTTGCCCAGTTTCTGCTATTTCTGGAAGGCGAAACTAACACGAAATTAACGATACTTGCATCGATTGCGGTTCTTGCGAATCCGTTTGCCCAGTATCTGTAATTTCCGCTGAATAAAAACGCTAACGTAGAAAGCCAGTAAACACTTATGTTTACTGGCTTTTTTGTTTTTCAAAATTGGCAAAAATCACTACATTTCGCCAGCGTTGCTCAACCGTTGCTCACCTTTTAGGAGGGCTTCACCGTAAGGTAATCGGTTAACCGCATCAATGTATTGTTGTATAGTTTTGTGAGTGTATACTTCCTGTGTGATATTATCCTTGCTTGAGTGCCAACGATTCGTTTGATGATAATTTCATCGATTCCAATATTGCCGGCCATCGATATGAAGGTGTGGCGTGTATCATGCGGTTTGTGCTCTCCTAAATTAAGAGTTTGGCACATACGCTGCATTTCACGCCGGTAGGTATCTTTATGTATAACCTTATCCAAAAGACACTCTACACGCTTAAATTGGGCTTGCTGATATAGCTCCTTGATGAAAGGGTAGATGCATTCCGCAATCGGAATGCATCGGTCTTTACCGGCTTCCGTTTTAGAACCGCCAATCATGTATCGTTCCTTCAAATGGATATCATCGAGACGTATAGTCTGCAATTCATTTAATCTGAGCCCCGTGTAGGCGTATATCAATGTTAGCTTGGCAATTATATCGTCGGAGGTTGCCAAAGGGCGTAGAGGGCAGAATTTGAAAAATGTTAGCCTTCTTGATTGGCGTAGCATTCTTATTGATGATAATATCGGAGAAATAGTTCCTAGGTATGATTTCCTGCTTTACGGCTAGCGTGCCTACAGATACAATAATAGCCTTAATTAGCTTCTGATACGATTTAGTGTGAGTTGATTTATCGAATATAGGCTGGAAATGTGCAGCACGCATATTCTTCATCTCGATATTGTTAAGATGGCTAACCATCTTTTGTATTGTATGGATGATCTTCATCCGGCCTGCGGACAATCCCTGGCGTTCGGCTTCCTCAATCCGCCATTCGAAGCATTGGCCAAACGTAATCTTACGTTGCTCTTCTTGCGGTGGATTGGTAGAGTAGAGGGCAAGGGCTGTATAAGCTTCCTTTTGTGTAGCGAATGTGCCTACCGATTTACGAATAGCCTTGCCGTTAGCATCGTAGCCATAGGTTACTACAGCCCGGTAGGGCTTTCGTAACTGCTTGTGCTTCATTTTATATACGGTTCCTGAACCGTTGGCTCGTTTCATGGCCATAATATATCCTCCTTGGTATGGTGATTATCCTTAGAGGCATGCTATAATGGTTGTGGAGTAAAAATAGAGTACCTCTAAGGTATGATATTTTAAAGGCCCTCACTGCGGTGGGGGCTTATTTTTTTTTAATATTCAGATGTATAACTGTCAAAAATAAAGTCTATCGTCGCTCGAATTGGTGGATTAGCGCCTTTTATTTTGATTAACTTATAAGCTTTAATCCCGGTGTTACAAATAGGAGTAGCTAATAAAGCTACTAAAAAGCTATGCGTAGCAGTTTCAGCCTCTGTAAAGTCCAATACAACTGTTTTACCTTCCGCTAAAGCAGGAAGTATTCGTTTGTCGCGTTGCTTTATGGCTTCATATTTTACCTCGCAATGTTTTCCAAAATAGTTATACATATCGATAACAACTTCTTTTGGAGCCTCTATGTTTTTACGTGCATCTACTTCAGCCTTTGCCTGTTGACGTAATCTTTCTAGTTCGTCGTTGATATCAAATGTTTTAAATTTATCGAATCCTATAGTCATATAAACAAAAGTACCTGGCCAAGGTTGACGAAGGGTATTGGATGTTATATCTGTAGGTGATATATGTAACAAGCCTTGTCCGGAGACGATATACATATCTGCCTCTAGAGTTTTGCCTATATTAGAAGATAGATATAAGCCCATCCCGGCATTATTTTGGCCTTCATATGGTAGTTTTGGTGCGCCAAAAGTTCCAGAAACTTCAGGCTTAATAGCCGTTTCTAAGGCAGTCATATCAGAAGTAAATACCGGGTATGTTTTTTCTAGATGTCTTTTAATACCGATACCTAAGTCTGCAATTATAAATGATAGCTGTCCTTTATTTTTGTACCAATTAAACTGTAATAAAGATAGGGATGTTCGGATTGTAGCCGTGTTCCAATGTATTATAAAGTAGCTCTGATACGATGTATCTTAATGTTCCTTCATGGCCAGAGATTAAATCCATATCTATTTTTGGTAGTATAGTCTAGAATCTTATCTAGTGCGGAGGGGATATCTATAGACTGATTCCGAATCGCAAACATTGGCTTATCATAGATAAACCGGAAATTCTCATTGCTATCTTCTAAAAACATTGTAGCACCTTGGTCCTCCGAGCCTATACCACATTTGACCAAATGTAGATCTCTTTATTACAATAAAGTCGGACATAGCAACCTTTGATTTTAAGAACCATATGTACAATATCAAAAGGGATAAAGCCTGATAATTGGCATTAACGCATTTATTACCGTCAATTACTAATTTATCCCCGCTATAAGACCAATCGAAAATAGAAAGATACGAATTAAAAATCAACTAAATTTTTTTATTTTTTAAAGGATAGAGTAGATGGTAATTGTAAAATTGGGATGTTGTCTTTTTGAATATTTTTTGACATTTTCTGTACCTGTTGATATACTTATCTTATACAAATGCTTAGAGACACAACATGAGTATCTTACTCGTCTCGTAGAAAAATTAAAGGAAAATTATATCTTTCCTCTACATAGACCCTCACTTATAAGTGAGGGTCTTTTTTTCATCATAAAAGCCTCCCTACCTCATAGCAGGGTAGGGGCTTTTTATAGTAAAGTATCTTTTTAATTAGTCTTAAATACTAATTTATTTTTCGTTATCGATGATATCTGCTATCTTTTCAGCAGTAATAGGGATTTCAATTTTATCGCGTTGCTGCTGATGAACTTAATTGTATACGGTGTGTTAGCACTACATTTTTAGGAAAAGCGTAATACATGACCGCATAGCTATGTGGCATTGCATCATAAATAACAGGGCTCATCTGTTCTGGTATAACATACTTACCGTCTTTTTCAATTAATAATCGTTGTGATGGCACTTGTTGTGCTACAGTACCTGCTAACGGGTTCTTAAGGTGCATTGCATAAGTGGCGATATACACATAGTTACTGCTATTTACTACCGCACTTTTAAATGCTTCTCCCGGAAAGATTAGGCGCTCGTCCTTAGAGTAAGCGATGTACTTTGTTATTGTGCCAGGAGTAACTAATACGGCAGCACCGCCTGCGCCACTCCGAAGTTCAACACCATAATTGACAGGATTTTCTAATTTCCGATCAGACTTATAAGATTGGCCAACACTCCATATTTTGTTGTATGTATCCGAAGTTACATCAATAAACTGCGCAGCAAAGGAATTACTTACAGATAGGCTGAGCAAAGCCTAATAAAGGCAACAATTTACGTAATTTCATTTTAAAATCTCCCTGTGTTAAATAATATGATGATAAAAGTCGATTCCGTTAAGGTCTCCATCTTCAACCTTAGACATTCTAACCATACGTTCGACTAAATTGACGTGATGATCTACATAAAAGTCATCACGAATAATATGACTTAACTCATGTTTTATTTCCTCCTCATGCGTTCATGGGGGAGGTTTTTATTAATGTAGATATTATGAGTGTCTACATCTTCTGATTCCTCAGAAACTGCTTTAGCATTTGGTAAGTCACAATAGATAAGTACAACCAATACTACCACTCCTTGTGTGTATTACTTGTGTTTAGATTTTAGAACTCTATGTATTTGACTGTTTCTTCCATCTCCTCTTTGAGTGATATCTTTAGCAGTAGAAGAGCATACGAGCCCCTGGACGTGTGCGTAGATACTCGGCAAACTCGGCCGCTTCTGGGTCGGTGTAGTAGCCCTTCGTTTCACTTGAATAGTTATTTTCACCAATTTCTGCGAAACATATCTGCACTTATCCCTAGACCAGCACATATTTTAATCACATTATTTATAGATGCGCCTCCTACATTTTTTAAAAATAGATAATAGGGTAGTATAGGGCATATCAATTTTTCGGCAAATTCCTTTACAGTTCCGAGCTCTAATATTTTTCTCTTAGATAGCTTTTCTTGTCATAATAAGGGTCTCCTTTTAAAATATATTTTTATAATATCATTTACAACACGAAATATCAATATATAAACACGAAATATAATTTTATAAATAATTTCAGCTCCTAAATATAAACAAATTTAAATTTGCAAAAGCACGAAATATCGTGTTATTATCTAGTTGTAAAGAACACGAAATAACGTGTTGAAAGGAGGTGATGTTATGTACCCAAACTTAGAAGCAGAATTACAAGGAAGGGCTGGTCTAAAAAGAAACTATCTGAAATATTAGGAAAAACGATATTACACCGTTATTGATAAACTTAATGGCAAAATATCCTTAACATTAATGGAAGCTAGAGCAATAAAAATGCATTAAATGTTGATATGTCTTTTAGATGTTCTTGAAAAGTAAACACGAAATATCATTCTATAAAACTGATATTCAAAAACCAAAAGGAGGAACCATGAAAATAGTAAAACTCATTACAAAAGCAACGCACCAGAGCATAGTAGATGCAATGATTTACATAGCATAGCACATGGCTTAACGATTACTAATGTGGAAAAACATTATGACGGATGTAATAGCGTATTTGAAAGATAACGCAACGGTAAAGTAAAAGCCACCAACAACATTAGTGGCAGTAGAGAGGAGGTGTAACTATGGTTAGAAAGACAATCGCCGTATCCCAAATGGCCACTGTTCTCGGATGGACACCAACTGCGGCACGAGAATGTATCGCTAGGGACAAATTTCATTTGCCTATGCATGGCAGTCACCAGGCAAGAAATCAAGAGCCTTTGTAATAGATAAGGAAGGCTTTAAGACTTATCTAATGCACAATCTAGGTTGGGATATAAAAATTATCGATGCAGAATTTAAAGCTGCAAATATTCACTAGGAGGAATTAATCATGACATGGATTGACACAGGAGTGCATTTGAGCTTAGCTGCATCAGCAGTAGCATCTATTTTATCAATGATGACGTTATAGGAGAAATGTAATTATGAAAGCTATTCCAGTAAACAAAACAGCAATGGCTGCACATTTAAAAGCAATCGAATCAGATCGCCTCTTAAATCAAATCAGTGGGGACGTTATGAACGCTATCTATAGCTTGCAAACCATGATGAGTGCTTACGGAGCACAAGGATTCCGCATTAGCGTTACTGTTGATGATATCGTAGTTGAGCAAATTGTGGAGGACGATGAATAATGGGTTAAAGATTTTGATTTCCCATCTATGAAGGTAGGGGAAAGAGGAGGTGAAAACCAAGATGAGTGCGATGACATATAAAGAAAAACGGGAGCTTAGACGTGCTGCTATGGCTCCACAGTTAGCTGATATTATAGAGGGCTTTATTGTCGGATCATGTTTCTTATATCTAGTAGTAGGTATTTTCTACTGGTGGATTACAGGGGAGATGTTAGTGAAATGGTAAAACGATGTTATCACTGTGGGTACAAGCTTACCCCGAATATTACCTACAGCCTTTACAATACCGCTATTGGGAAGGTGGTTACTGTATGTAAAGACTGCCATACCTCTCATTTGCGAATGAGGGCAAAACAAAGAAAAAGGACGCTACCAGGTGCAACTAGTAACGTCCATAGCTAAAATAACCAGTTAAATTGTAACACATAAGGAGGCAATCATGCCAACTGTTAATAAAAATATAGACTTTAATTTTTTTAGCCGCTCTGGGCGTGTGCCCCCTAAAGTGCGATTTAACGTATGGGGCTCGGCTTGTGGATTAAGTGTAGACGCGTATAACGCAATTGGTAGACCTGAAGGCTTGCGAGTTGAATTGATACATCAGCTCGTGAAATTCATGTATATCCTGTTTTAGAAAGAATAATGAAGAGCGATTTATCCACCTAAAGCTGCTTTACAAAAATCTAAAATCATTATCTCAAGGGCGAGAGTCGTATTAAAAGAGTTAATAGAATTAGGTATTACTAAAAATATTAGTGGGGACGTGATCATCGAAGGTGATTCCAAAAAGCTAATATTTAAGTTTTGAGAGGAGCTAACATGCCTGAAATAAAATCTAAAAATTATTGCCATCTGTAAATACATTTGACTTCAACTTTTTCGCTGATAATAAAGAAAAGGTTGCACAGCAGAAACAGTAGCAATTGTTGTAACTAATAGTTATATCAAGCTTTCATTAGCTGCTTATAGAAAGTTAAAAGGTCCTGAATATTTTAGAGTTGGTATAGATGTTCACAATAAAGCGATTTGTGTATCCCCTGCGTTAAAAACAGAATCTCATGTTTTAAACCAACAGCAAAGCAAATTGAACAAAACACTATTTATATTACTAAAAGTAGTCGCGTAATCAAAAAGCTTAAAGAACTTGGCATTCCCAAGATGGTAACTGGAACGCTAGTTGATGGCGAGTTATTATTCAAATTTTAAAAGGAGAAACTATCATGGAAAATCAAAATATCTTAACTATTAAATTCAATACATTGGACGATCTCAGTGCAAGTGGCAGATTGGAACGAACGATTAAATCATCAGTGCCGCGGTAATTGCTCTAATGTTGAAGCACCTACAGTAACAGTTGGCAGAGACTATCGATATTGAAGTAAACGTGCGTCTGAAGTTGCAGGAAAAGTAGATACAAAACAACAGCCTGAACCAGTTGAAGTTGAGCCAGCGCAAAAAGGATGTTCCTGTAACCGATTTTGAAGGTAAGTTAGTAACAGATAAAAAAGAAGAAAAGGTTGAACAGGTAGAAGAACCTGTAGCAGAACCTGTTCCTGTTGAAACACCGACTGACGAATCAACTACAACAGAAACACCGGAACAGGATGCGATTAGATGTAACTGCTGAACCTGTAGATAAAAAAGCCTTTTATGGTGAAATTCGTAATTGGATGGGCACAGATAAGGTTCGCGCTGGTAAAGTTCTTACAGTGTTTAAAAAACATGGCGTCGTAGGGAAAATTTCTAGTGATGCTTTGACTGATGATATCATCACTGATTTGAAAACAGTAATGGCAGGGGAGGAATAATATGGCTAAGCAACAATTCAAAGCGCAAGCTGACATATGTAAAAAGTCGCTAGACGCATTGCATAAGGCAATTGAACTTAATCCTGATAATACGGAAGAATACAACGCAGGTATCGCATACACAGAAAATGTTATGAAAGCCTCTAATGCCATTGTTAAAGCCTTTGATGTGGTTGAGCCTCCTAAGGCAGCTACGCCTAAAGAAAAAACGGAAGATGCGGCAAAAGAAGAAAAGCCAAAGCGTACCCGTAAGTCTAAAACAGCTAAAGAATCTACGCCAGTTGATAATGAACCTGCTACAGCCGAAACACAGCCAATGGTTACGCCTAGTGTAGAAGATAACGCTGACCTCTTTGCTATGTTTGACGATTAAGGCGGTGGTGTTCTGTGGAAACTGTGTCAAGTTTATATATCCGCAAAATGTTCGATAGCATCATAATTGAAAAACATTATGATGCTGCTTACACAACAATTCACCATTGTGATTGCGATCACACATTTGGTGGCATATGGAATCGCAAATATAGTATGGGCTGCGGATATTATACAGGTGCGAAATCTTATGTTTGCCCTAATTGTGGAACTCGCTCCGAACCATATGTACACAAAGTGATATTAACCTGTGATGACGAGGAATTATTTCCTAAAGAAATGTTTTTTTGAAGTCTAATTGCAAAAGACTTCTCGATCTCGTATTAAATATAAAGGTATTCAGCTATTTTGGGATGGAACGTCTGAAGATGGCTCTTATAAAGAGGTTTTGCGTTTTGATTTCAAAGCCAGAAAAGCTTTTTATATCGATGAAGATAAGAGAAAACATGAACTCACAGTCGATTATATTCGTGAGTATGATAATCCGATTATGCCAATTTTAAAATACATAGGGAAATCATATGCAGTTCATGGAGTTAATAAAGAACATTTGGCCAAACCCCTCAAAAGTCTGCGCATAACGTTTGAAAAGCGCTTATCAGAACAGTGTGATATAAAGTAAAAGATGTTTATATCCCACATTCGATTAGTGAATATGGCGGATATGGGATTTCTATGCTGGTTAATATGATCTTAAAGCTCAGCGCTCCTGACATGCCTGCTGTTACTAAAATTATTAAAAGCAACATTAAATGGACTTCACGCTATTGGATTGGTTCTATAGAGATCTGCATTTTTATGATTCGGTTTTAGCTATGACTAAAAAAGGGACGGGATTCTTAGAAGCATTGCGAATTTATCATCGAGCTCCTGATAGTAAATTATTGCGTAGCATGATGGTTAATGACCCTATGATTGTTAAGCTATCAGATATGCTGAATGTTTTTAAAGATGAAAATAATCGAAGGACAATATTGACTCTTAATCGAGAAAAAGGGTTCGATGATGTATCTGCGAAAATAATTAATGCAGCTCATTTAGATGAGAATATGGGCGTTAGGACTGAAAAAATACTTAATATGTGGCTTGGCCTTTCCAAACGATATGGTGAGCGAAATTTATTGCGATATTTGCTAAATGTCACTGCATCAGATATCAGGGATATTGTTAATATGTACAGTCAAATAAATGGTAAGTATATAGCTCAAGTTTGGAATACTAATTGCAAGTTAAAAGACTTCCATGATGTTGTAGTTAATATTTACAACAAACAAGAGTACGGTGACGTAATGCTTCCGGAGGTTCCTCACTTCAAGCGGATGTAAACGGAATGCATTTTATGGTCCCAAGAACTGCAGCAGAATTAATGACTGCTGGTAAACGGTTAAAAAATTGTGTTGGCTCATACCGGAATAGAGTCATGAAAGGAACCACGGCAATATAAAGCAGTTACTGATGATGCTATGAAGCCGGCTGCATGCCCAGAATTGGCCAATAAGGGTAAGAAGAAAGGTCGTCAAATATTTGACTTAGTACAGGCTAAGCTCTTTGCTAATGAAATGCTTAAAAAGAATGCTCATATTAATTCGACGGTCATGCAATGGGCCAATCAATTAAAGATTGAACCGCATACCATCGATGTGGATGCCACTGTTGTATAGGAGATCACTATGAAACTCACAAAATTAGAATTACTAAATTTTAAAGGGCTAAAGTCCTTTACCATAAATCTTAATGGCGATGTCGTAATCCGTGGTGATAATGCTACTGGTAAAACGACTGTATTTGACTCTGTGTGCTGGTTACTATTTGGCAAAGATAGCCTAGATAGAGCTGATTTTGAAATCAAAACATTGGATGGCGGAGAACCCATTCATAAAGTCAATCATGAAGTAACAGGCACCTTTACTTTAGATGAAGGGGGCACAGTTGAACTTAAGCGTGTGTATCGTGAAAAGTATTCATCCCCTCGTGGTGGCGAAGTTACCCTCACAGGTCATACGACAGATTATTTTGTCGATGGTGTACCTAAGAAAGAAAAAGAATACAAGGAAATAGTTAGTTCGCTTGTTGATGAAAGTATCTTTAAATTGATTACTAATCTTTGTATTTTAACGAAACGTATTCCTGGCAAAATCGTCGTAAGTTATTGCTTGAAATGTGCGGTGATATCGATGATATCAGCGTAATTAACAGTCGTGATGATTTAAGACGATTGGCTGAACTGTTAGAGGGTCGAACGGTAGACGATCATCGAAGAGTGGTCGCAAATCAAGAAGACCGCCATTAATAAAGAGCTTGATATGATTCCGGTTCGCATCGATGAAGCTATGCGTAATAAACCTGAAATTGCATCTGACAAAGCAAAAACTTATTCGTGATATTGAAAACCTTATCCGCTGGGATAGATGAAGTTGAAAAGCAAAAGGCAATTATTCAAAAATGGGTTTAGTTCTACTGAAAAGGAATTTAAAAATCCGTGATATTAAACGCCAGTTAGAGGCTCAAAGCTCCCAAAGTACTATCCGACTATCACAAAACAAAAACAACATCTACGCGGTGAATATGAAGCCTCTTTAACCAAACTAAAATGGTGGAAGTAGATAGAGATAGATGTGCCGATAGACGAGACGAACTTAACAAAGAAATTGAGCGTGAGTCTAAACGCATTGCAACATTACAATCTGAATTTGATACGTTTAACGCACAACAATTCAATAAAGAATCTTGCCCTACTTGTGGCCAAGCACTACCCGCTGATAAGCAAGTAGTACTCGAGGCAGAGTTTAACACTAATAAATCTAAGAAGCTTGAGGAGTGGAAAGGGCTTATTGAAAGTGCAGTAAAGCTTAAAGGAAACTACGAAGAGCAACAAGAAATTATGGTATCAAAGATTGATAGTTTGACTACTGAGGCATTTCAATATCATGATGCTTACAATGTTAAGTTTAAAGAATATGAGGCATACTGAGCCTAATCTTGAAGACGATCCAGTCTATGCTGATTTGAAGGCTCAATTATTCTTACTAGAGATTGACGATGAACCAGGAGCTGATACTGAAGAACTTACTAAACTTGACGAAGAGTTGAGCTCTATGAAGTCTCAAAAAGCAGATCTCGAGACTGAGTTCAACAAATTTGAGCTATTGATGATATTAATCATCGAACCTTGAATTAGAAAATCAACAAAAATTAGTAGCAGAAAAGAACGCACTTGATGAAGCGTCCTTCTTAATGGATGAATTCATTAAAGCAAAGGTCAATATGCTGGAAGAAAAACATTAATTCAAGATTTAAATTAGCTCGGTTCAAAATGTTTAATGTTATGTTGAATGGCAATGTAGAAGAATGTTGTGAAACTACCTATAAAGGAGTTCCATATCGGAGCATGAATAACGCAGCACGCATTAATGTAGGGTTAGATATCATTAATGCATTAACAAGTTATTACAAAGTGAATGCTCCGGTATTCATCGATAATGCAGAAGCAGTAACTGAATTCGTTCCAGTTAATAGTCAAACGATTAAGTTGATCGTTGATGAACTGCAGAACCACAATTGGTGGTTAAGGATGTGAAAGTATGAACGAAATAATGAAAGTATTTAATAATTCAGAATTTGGTGAAATTCGAACTGTGATTAAAGATGATGACATTTACTTTGCCGGCAAAGATATTGCCGAAGCGTTGGGATATAAAGATACTGTCAACGCATTAAAAGCACATGTTGATGAGGAGGATAAGCTGACATGGCGAATCACCACCTCAGGTCAAGCTCGAAATATGACTGTAATAAATGAATCCGGAGTATATGCTTTAGTGTTTGGCTCTAAGCTTACGAATGCAAAACAATTTAAGCGGTGGGTTACTAGCGAAGTGCTTCCTGAACTCCGCAAGACGGGATCATATTCTTTAACTATTCCAAAGACATTGCCTGAAGCTCTTAGAGCATATGCCGATGAGGTAGAATCACATAATGCAACGAAAGCCATTGTAGCACAACAAGAACAGCAGATTGCGGAGTTTAAACCGGTTATGATTACGTAGATAAAATTCTCTCAAGTAAATCCTGTTTAGCGATTACTCAAATCGCAGCTGACTATGGCCTTAGTGCTCAAGAGTTAAATAAAATTTTGCATGAAGCTGGTCTACAACGTAAGGTCGGTGATCAATGGATTCTGTACAAGCAACATATGGCTAAAGGTTTTACTAAATCAGAAACTTTTACATTCTGCAGAAGTGATGGTCGCTTAGATTCAAAAATCACGACTAAGTGGACACAAAAAGGCCGCTTAGAAATTCATAGCATCTTAACTAAATTAAACATCCACGCTGTATGTGAAGACGTAGCATAGGAGGTACATAATGGGTGAAGTAACAAAAGCAAAAACTCAAACACCATCGCTTAAAACTCTGGTGTCTAGCGAGTCGGTAAAGAAACGTTTTAATGAAATCTTGGGTAAAAAATCAGCTACTTTTGTGTCCAGCTTGATTTCTGTATCTAACAATAATGAGCTTTCTATCTAAAGCTGACCCTACTACAGTTATTACTGCAGGCGTGATGGCAGCCACTTTGGATCTTCCGATTAATCAAAACTTGGGGTTTGCCTATATTGTTCCTTTCTACAACAGTAAAAAGAAAATTAATGAAGCTCAATTTCAAATGGGATACAAAGGGTATATCCAGTTGGCCATGCGCACAGGTCAATATAAGACTATTAATGCTAGGTGAAATCTACGAAGGCGAAATTAAAACACCATAACAAACTCACAGGCGAATTCGAATTAGGCGAGCGAACTGGTGATAATGTAGTCGGCTACATCGCTTATTTCAAACTCATTAATGGCTTTTGAAAAGTATTTATATATGTCTAAAGAAGATGCTGAAGCCCACGCTATAAAGTATTCCCAAACATACAAAAAGGGGCTTTGGTCTTTGAAAAACTGACTTTGACGCAATGGCCGTCAAAACAGTACTCAAACGTTTGTTAGCAAATATGGCATTCTATCAGTCGAAATGCAGAACATGGCTAATGCAATCTCTGTAGATGGAGCCGTCATTCGTGATAATAACGGCGAGCTCACCCCTGACTTCGAAGGTGAAACCATCGATGTTCAATCAGATGTAGCAGAAACAATCGCTAATAATGCAAATTCCGAAGCCCTTGACATCGATCCTGACCCTGCCAGTGAGTTCGTTAATCCTGAAACTGGCGAAGCAGTAAGTATGTTTGGTGATTAATTGTGATTAGTATTCAAGCATTCGGTAGCAGCTCCAAAGGGAATTGCTACCGAATAAAAACCTCAACCAATGGTGATGAACTGTTGCTGGATGCAGGGTTATCCTTTAAAGAAATTCAACGTTATTGTCGATTTAATTTTTTACATCTATGCGGCACGTTGCTCACGCATCAACATGGCGACCATAGCAAGGCTGTAAATGATCTATTAAAGCTTGGACATCGTGTATACATGTTAAAGGATACCGCAGATGCATTATATGTAGTAGGACATCACAAAGCCATCTACATTACGCCTAAAGTTCAATTCACGATAGGCAATTTTAGTATTTTGCCTTTTGAATTAGAACATGATGTTCCTAATGTTGGATTCTTAATTTCTGACGGCGAGGAAAAACTATTATATATTACGGATACATATTATTGTCGATACACATTTAAAGATGTGAATCACATTATGGTCGAGTGTAATCATTCTTATGAAATCTTAAACCAACGCATTGACGATGGATGCCTACATGAGAAACGCATGGAACGATTAATTCAATCTCATTTTTCGTTAGAGAATGTTATTAAATTTCTAAAGTCTATGGACCTTACTAAGTGCCAAGACATTCGACTGCTTCATTTATCAGATGGTAATTCTAATGCTACAGCATTTAAACAAGCTGTTCAGGCTGCTACTGGTAAATATGTAATCGTAGAACAAGAAAGGAGTCCATTATGATTGTTAAATCCATTCAAATTACAGATAACGATATCAATATCGCTCTATCAGAAACCATCTACTACTGGTCTGACAGATGTCTTTACCATTAAATCTAAAGATGATCCGCGACCTGAACTTATGCAAGCCTTCAGTCGGCTACAGGCTATTATGAAAAAGAATTTTGAATTCCTGGAAGAGTTTAATATCCCGTTTGTCGTAAGACAATTCAAGTTTAAATATGGCGTTATAGAGGACGTGGTGGAGAAAGTCAGCGTTGAAGGCATTATACAAGATGCAAACTCTACTGATGAATTGAAATTCAAGACTGATTGGTTGTCGGTAGAGTATGCAGACCGTACATTTGCTATTTCAGTGCAAGACTTAATTGATGAATGTGTAAAGTTTATCATGGGGAACCGAGCCCAGGATAGTTTGTTTATAGATGAGGAATGATGATTTATGGCAAAAGACCAATCCTATTATTTTAGCCATGATGTTACAGCGAGCGAGCGACCCCTAAGATAGTGGCCATGATATCTGAATATGGAATGATCGCGTATGCATGGTGGTGGATTATTCTTGAAAAGCTAGCATCATATGAAGATTACAAACTACCATTAAAAAGATATACATTCTTGCTCTTGATAATGAGTTAGAGTAAAAATAAAGAAAATTTAACATGTGTTGAACATGTGTTCAAACAAAATGAACATGTGTTTGAACAAAATGAGTTATGTTCAATGTGTTCATTTTGTTCGTAAATTCATTGATTTCAGACTATGAATTATTAGCTTGTGATGATGAATATTTTTGGTCTCCGAGCTAACACGGCGTCTTGAATTTCGGAAAGTTAAAAACGAAGAACTCCGCGAAAAACGTAGGCTGCAGGCATTAAGAGCGGAGAGGCTAGACGTAAAAACGAACAAAAACGAACACGTGTTCAACAAAAAGGAACGCATGTTGAGCAAAACGAACTAATAAAAGAAAAAGAAAATAAAAGAAAAATAATATAGAGAGATACGCACGCGCGTGAAGATGAAAATCCTCTATCTATGTTTGACGATGATGAAGTAAAAAATAAACCTATTTACGAATTGTATATGAAGTCAATCGGAGATATATCACCTGTTATTAAAGAACGGTTAGATGATCTAATTGAATCATATGGTAAGGAACGAGTTATTGTTGCTATCAATACCACAGCCGATAACGGAGGAATAGTATCAAGTATGTTGAAACTGTTACAGCAGGGAATTTAAAAAAGGAGGTGAATAAAGATTTTGGAACCACTAAACGTAACAGCAGCAATAGAGGCTCTTCGAGAAAAGACGAGCAAGTTGACTGGCAAGCAGAATATGAAAGAGTACACGGTAGAGGATGAGTTCTTCTATCCAATCTATGATAAACCAGTAGTCATTCAAACTAATGTTAATACTACGTATGCTGCAGTTGGAATTCCTAAGCATTACGATATGGATTTTGAGTGGTTGCGCAAGCATAGTAGCTTTCCTAAAGAAAAACGCTGAAGCCTATACTGTGGTTAAGGAATACTCTCATAATCTAAAAGAAAATCTTGATTCCGGCAAGGGTCTCATATTAAGGGGCCCAGCTGGCACTGGCAAGACATCGATTGCGGTGAGCATCTTGAAACAAGCTATGGCATTAGGTAAAGGATGCCTCATGATTTCGATGCCTAACTTATTAGATACCATGCTTACCTTATCTAAAGGTGACAATGTGGCTTTATCTAGCTTTGAGCAAAAAAACTGCGGAATATCCCATTGTTATTGCTCGATGACTTTGGTGCGGAGTATTCCAAGTCTGATTGGGTAGCATCTAAGATTGAAAGTGTTATTATTGATCGCTACAACCGAATGAAGCCTATAATTCTTACTACGAATTATAGCGCGACCTGGACTGCAGAAAATTATAGTCAAAGAATATATGATCGCTTACGAGGGGAGTATAAAGAGGCTATATTCAATGGAGAATCACACCGATGAAGATTCTCTTGCGATGTCAGTTTAGGTTTAGAAAAAAAGCCCATAACCGGTTCCCAACGTTAAATGAGTATATTGACTGTGAGCGTGGTTCTACTATAGCACCATGCTATGAAAAAGAAATGCACCGAGCAAGTCAAAGAACAATGTCTATCACAACAGATAGAATCGGTTAAGGGCAAAGTAGACCTATTATTTGAATGGCACTCATCAACCAGGCATGATCCTGATAACGTAGCTTTTGCTAAGAAATTTATTCTTGATGGACTACAAGCTGCAGGAGTGCTAGAAAACGATAATAGGAAATTCATAGGGACTATGGCTGATGAGGTTATAAATGACGATGATGATTTTGTGATTGTACATATCACAGAACATATGAGTATATTCCTATAGTCGCTAATAGCAATAAAAACAAAATTTTATATGTATAAGAACGTTTTTAATGCGTTAATGAGTGAATCTTAATAAAGCTGGAATAAAACACAATACGGACTAAAAATAAAGCGTAAAGGGGAGATGCATCTGAATGAATGCGAAATTGAAAAATTACTAGGTTGGCCACTGAGGTGGCTACTAAAACCTACTATGAATTAGCAAAGCAAGAAAATGCACAGTTAGGGTCGTAAACTTCGACACAACACGATCAAGCTGCTTAAGCATTATAGTCAGTTACAGTCATATGTAGACAATGCTATCTCGGATTCGACACAAGCCGAAGATATATGGCTCAATGAACTGTTGATTGATATGTTTGACGATAAAAGCATTGTGAAAGTGAATGCGATTGTTAAATCTAAAGAAAAAACAGCATTGATGATGCGACATGTAAATAACATGCTCGATATTTATGCTGAAAAGTGTAGCGCAAAACGATTTAAGTATTGTGAGTGTATGCGCAGGTATTATATTGATGGAGAAACCTTAGAAGAGATTGCTGAATCATTTCCTGAAAAGCCTGATGTACGAACCATTCATAGGTACATCGCTAGAGGTATTGAAGAGCTATCAGTACTCTTATGGGGTGTAATTGGACTAAACACGAAATTGTCATAAAACTGTCGTGGACACGTCATTCTTGACAATTTATAATGATAGTGTGAGTTAATAGGTAAAACAAATACTCTCTCAACGACACAGTGAAACCTAGAACACTAAAAGCAAAAAGACCACTTAATCTATACGGTTAGGTGGTCTTTTTGTATACAAATTTAAGGAGGCGAGGTGAATACAATTGACTGATGTGCATTGAGAGAAAAAGATGTCTGAATAACATTAAAGGTTGGTGCAAGGATAATGCAATTCGCATTGATCATAGTGTGAATCGTATGCACCTTCACATTCTTTAATCAAAACTAAAACGGCGAAGGTTCATAAAGACCGCGGTAAGTTTAAACAGAATAAAGGAGTATTGAAATAATATTGAGCGCCCACTTCAGGTTTTTCCAAGCTCTAATTATCAATACCAATTATAAATGAGAATTTGAGAATTGGGAAAAGGTACTCCCTAGCACAAAAACCGTCGCTGGTCGGCTCCGCGCATATTTGTCTCTGTGTAGGAGAATTTTAACGGTTGAAAGTCGATTGTCAAAGGACGGAAAGGAGAAGCCATGGCGACGAGTGAAAAACCACGTGTGAAATTTAATAACGCAGGCGATTTGCTAGTGTCTAGTGCGCAATTATGCGACCTTCTTCGAGTAACTCCTGAAATCATTTCTAGGCACCACAAATCGGGCATGCCTAAAGCTGCAACGGGTTGGTGGAACCTACGTGAAGTTCTCGTATATCTTGGCCAAGCCAAGGGGGATAAATCTAAAGACCAATCAGCGGCCACACGAAAGCTGATAGCTGAAGCTGACTATAAAGAGTCTCGTGCTGCTCGTGAGAAGAAATTACTCGACGTGTTAAACGGTGAGTACGTATCTCGTGCAGACGTAGCAAAAGAATGGTCTGCTCGTATCTTAGAGTTAAAGTCCTCTCTCATCAAACTCGGTAAACGAGTAGGGAGTGAGTTCACTGATCCAGAAGAACGAGCGACGGTGGAAAGGGTGGTGAGCGAAGTTGCCGAAGACTACCTCGAAAGTTACTCGCGCAAAGGCGAGTACACGCCGGAAGTCAAAACCGGTAAAAGCAGAGCCAAGAGTTAATTGGTTCCAGGAAGAGCTCGATGCGTTTAAACCACCGGAACGATACACCGTGTCAGAATGGGCTGACAATTTCAGAGTATTAACGAATATATCCGCAGAGCCAGGTAGGTGGAGAACAAATCGAACGCCATATCTAAAAGAGCCTATGGACAAATTCACAGACCCTCTGATTGAACAGATTGTACTGTGCTTTGGAGCGCAAATCGGTAAAACTGAAGCAGAGCTCAACATGATAGGGTATGCATTAGACCAAACACAATCACCAGTTATGATGGTGTACCCAACAGACACTATCGCTAAATTTGCTAGCGATAAAAGAGTACAACCTATGATTAAATCGGTTAAATCTATTAGTGATAATTTTGACGAGAATAGTAAACTGCTTGAATTGGATTTCAATAACGGCAATTATATGGTACTGGTTGGGGCGAACTCACCTAGTAGTTTATCAAGCCGGTCAATCAAGTATCTATTCTTTGATGAAATAGACAAATACCCCGCCTTTTCAGGTAAGGAAGCGGATCCAATAAAACTTGCGAAGGAACGTACTAAAACGTTCGTGGACAAGAAAATAGTAATGGCATCCACGCCTACCGTTGAGTCGGGTAATATTTGGCAGGCGCTCATGAATGCAAATGAGCGCAGGCAGTATTACGTGCCATGTCCACATTGCGGAGTGTCGCAGACCCTCAAGTTTAAGCAGATAAAATGGCCAGACGAACACAACGATAATGCGGACATGATACGTGATACAGCGTATTACGAATGTGAACATTCGGCATGGACATATCTACGATAGGCACAAAATGGAAATGTTAAGACATGGAACATGGGAAGCGGTAAATGCATCGCAAAGCAAAGTCCGCTCAATTTCGTATCATTTATCGTCGATATATTCGCCGTGGGTCACGTTCGGAGACGTTGCGTACGAATTTAAGACTTCCAAAGGTACACCTGCCTCATTAATGAACTTCATTAATTCATGGCTAGCGGAACCTTTGGCGAAGTGCTAAAACCAAGAGTACACAAAATATGCAATTTACGGAATCTACGTATCCGAGTGGAGTTGTGCCGGATCAAGCAGTATTGCTTATCGCTTCCGTAGACGTACAGCTTGACCACTTCTGGTGGGAAGTAAGGGCCTATGCCCCAGGGGTTAAGTCTTACCTAATTGATTATGGACAGGCAAGCACTTGGGACGATTTAGAGGAAATCATTATTCATCGAGAGTATCCATCGGAGTATGGCGAACCTCGTCAAATAATGAAAGCAGGTATTGACTCCGGCTTTAGAACAGACGAAGTATATCAGTTCTGTTCAAGATTCCCGGAAGTATGCATTCCTCTTAAAGGCTCGTCCAATCATACTACGATGACAGCACCATACACAATGACATCGTTGGAGAAGGGCGTCGTAGGCGGATTGAAGTTGTACGTATTGAATACGGATTATTGGAAAGACTTTATATTCGCAAGAATGGTAAGACCGATAAACGAGGATGGCACGATCCATTTATACAAAGATTGTCCGCAAGAGTACTCAGACCATCTAAGGTCGGAGGAAAAGCAGGAACACAGGAATGTAAAACAGGGGCAGTAACTGTACAGTGGAAACCACTTACTAGCCATCCTGTTAACCATTTACTTGATACATGTACTTACAACGCAGCAGTAGCAGATATTGCCGGCGTTAAATATTTAATGGAGCCAGAGCCTTATGAGGAATCTGAAGAGGTCCAAACATACGAGGACTACAGCGGAGGCATAGGGAATACTGGTCATTGGTTTAGATAGGAGGTGAACCATGAGCGATGTAAATGAACAACTTGAACGTGTGCGCCAAGTCATCGAGGATATCGAAACTAAAGGATATTCCGAGTTACAAATTGGTGGCAAGCGGTTCAAGACAATTGACTTACCTGTACTTTACGCACGCGAACAAACGCTAATACAACGAGTACATGAAGAGTCCAATGGGTATCAAGCTGATGCATTCGTGACATGGGGTGGACGATGAACATTATTGATAGAGTAATCAGTTGGGTTAGTCCACAACGTGCGTATGAACGTCAAGCTTACCGTGATGCGTTACGTCAATATGATGCGGCATCTATGGATAGGTTAAACAGTGATTGGCAACCAGCGTATGGGACAGCGGAACAACTTGCAACAGGTTCACGTGATATCATACGTGGTCGAGCAAGAGCTGCCGAGATGAACAGTGACTTAGCAGAAGCTGCAGTAATTGCACTGCTACGAAATGTAATCGGTGCGGGGATTGTTCCACAAGCTAAAGTACGAAACCGCAATGGTAAATTAAATAACGATCTTAACAAGAAGATTGAAAAAGCATGGGCTAAATGGGCGGAACCTGAAAACGCTGACATTAGGGGCATTTCTAATTTTTATGAACTACAAGAAATGGCGCTAAGACGTATGGTGTACGACGGTGAGATTTTAGTCAATAAAACTTCACAAGGCTCGTACTTACCATTATCCATTCAGTTGATAGAGGCTGAGAACATTGGCGCAGTAAGTATCACAAACGGCAAGAATAATATCATCAACGGTGTAGAAGTTACCGAACATGGTAGACCAGTAGCGTACCACATAAGCCAAACAGACCCAATGGGGTTACGCTCTTTTGACACAGTTCGGTTAACAACAGACCAAGCATTTTTGTTATTTAAGCCTAAGCGCCCATCTCAAATTAGGGGCATAAGTCTATTGGCGTTAGTATTGCGTAGGATTCACGATATCGACGAGTACATGGATGCTGATCTAATTGCTGCACGAGTTGCAGCGTGCTTCAGTGTTTTTGTAACCTCGCAAAACTCCGCAAGGCAAACGTCTATGCTACCAAGAGATAGCAAAGGCAGACCTAATATCACAATGGCACCAGGCATGGTTAGACACCCTAAGCCTGGCGAGTCCATCGAGTCTTGCAGACCCTAAACGTAATGCGGGCACTGCAAGCGAATATTCAGCAACTCAGACTAGACGCGTAGCGTCCGGTCTTGGAATGAGCGCTGACATCGTAGCGCGTAATATATCTGGGAATTTCTCAGCTGCAAGGCAAAACTTGTTAGAGGACCAAAAGACATTCCGTCAAGTGCAGAAATTTGTAATCACACACTTCTGTATGCCGATTTGGAAAGCCTTTATTGACGCCCTTTACTTAGCAGGTGAATTACCTTCTGACTACTTAGCGAATAAGGACAAATACCAAGAGGTAGCTTGGCTTGCTCCAGGGTGGTCATGGATTGACCCCTGTCAAGGAAGTTAACGCCAATAAGGAAGCAATCAAATCCGGTCTTACAACTTTAGAGGATGTGTGCGCATCATCTGGACGTGATTGGGAGGAAGTTCTTGAGCAACGGAAACTCGAACAGGACAGAGCTAAGGAGCTCGGGGTATTACTAGATTATTCCAGTGAGTTGCAACCGCTAACGATGGGCGATGATGACACTATACAGGAAGGAGCTGATGGCTAGTAATGAAAAGGGCATCAAAAGCGTAGTGTTCTTGGCAATTACTGTCGAGAAACTACTATTGATCAAGTCGATACCGATAGTCGGACAGTAGAATTATCATTCTCTTCCGAAACGCCATATGGCCGTTGGTTCGGCGATGAAATCCTTTGCCATGATGAAGAATGTATTAATCTCGATAGATTTAATGATGGCTTAGGTACGGTATTGTTTAACCATGACCGCGATGCGGTGGTTGGACACATTGAGAAGGTTTGGATTGAAGATAATCGAGGCAAAGCTTTAGTGCGATTCGATGACGATGAACAATCCGAAACAATATTCCAAAAGGTACAGTCCGGTACGCTACAAGGTGTAAGTGTTGGGTATTCTATTAAGCGCTACGAGGTGCTTGATGAGAAAGATTCTGTATCCAGTAATGGCAGATTCAAAGGGCCTGACACATATGTAGTAACTGATTGGGAACCTTTAGAAATCAGTATTGTATCTGTTCCGGCTGATGCCACTGTTGGCGTGGGACGTAGTGCTGAAGAAATTCATACAAGTATTGACACACAGGAGGAAACAAAAAGTATGAATGGTGAAGAAATTTTAAAAAGAAGAAGTAAAATCTACATCAGTAGAAACTGGTATCACACAAGAGGACCTTCAAAAAGGCTATGGAGCAAGAGCGTAAACGTACATCCGAAATTACTGCATTGTTCCGTGACTTCGATGTAGAAGGTGCTGACGAAGCAATCGTAATGGGCGTATCCGTTGACGAAGCTCGTGCGATGGTAATGGACCAATTACGTGCACGCAATAAAGGCGTGTCCGTAACAATGGGCGAAGCTGAAAGCGATAAGTTCCGTGCAGCGCACAAGACGCAGACTACTGGCGGCAGGTATCCTGTAGCAGATGCTGCACCAGGTGCACAAGAATTACGTGGTCACTCTATGGTTGAGTTAGCACGTGAAGCTTTGCAACGTGAAGGCTTGAAAGCTAACTTCGGCGATAACATGGAATTGGCTCGTGCAGCTATTAATTCTACATCTACATTCCCTGCAATCATGTCTAACTTAGCTAATAAATCCGTAATGGTAGGCTTTAACGAAGCTGAAACTACTTTACCAAATCTGGACGGGTAAAGGCTCTAACCGTGACTTCAAAGAAGCCGACGTTATGCATTGTCTGAAGCAGGCAACCTTGAATTAGTTCCTGAAGGTGGCCAATTCAAACAAGACTCCTTTAGGGCGAGAGCATCTGCTCGTACTAAAGTAGCGACTTATGGTAAATTGTTCAGCCTCACTCGCCAAGCGATCATCACGACGACTTGAGCTTGTTCTCTAAAATTGCTACTAAATACGGTTCTGCGACGAAACGCTTAGTAAACAAAAATGGTATACGCGCAATTAACTGGTGACGTTAAAATGCAAGACAAGATTGCATTGTTCGATACAAAACATGGTAACGTTGCAGGTACAGGTGAAGCATTATCCGTTAAAGCAATCGCTAAAGCAATTACTGCTATGCGCCGTCAAAAAGGTATTACAGATGAAGCAACTCTTAACATTACACCTAAATACTTGGTAGTTCCTCCAGAACTTGAAATGACTGCATACCAAATTGTTAACTCTACTGCAGCAGTTGACGGTGTAAACTCCGGTGTAGTTAATCCTTACAAAGGTCGCTTCATCGTTGTATCTGATGCAGAATTGACTGACCCAGATGCTTGGTACTTAGTTGCTGATGCAACTCAACACGACACTATTGATGTTACTTACTTGAACGGCGTTGAAACTCCACGTCTTGAAACTCGTCAAGGCTTCGAGGTAGATGGTATTGAATACAAAGTGGCATTTGATGTAGGTGTAGACGCTATCGACTTCCGTGGTCTTTATAAAAACACAGGTAAATAATTAGGGGGGGTAAATACATATGGCAAAATTCGTATATGAAACAGACCAAATCAACTACGTAGCAACAGCGGATGTAAAAGCTGGTGACATTGTAGAAGCAGGCGCACTTCACGGTGTAGCAGTAACAGATATTAAGAAAGACGAAATGGGTGCGTTAAAAGTAACTGGCGTATTCAAAGTAGATGCTAAGAAATCTGATACATATGCTGTAGGTGATGCAGTAAACTTCGATTCTGGTAAAGCTGCTAAAACTGGTGGTAAGCCATTGGGTATTGCAGTGGAACCTAAAACTGCTACTCAAGATACTGTAACAGTAATGTTGAAAAACTAATCATTGTATTTTAATGGAAATGCAGGCCACACGGTCCGCATTAATCCTACGAGGTATAACTTATGCTGACCTATGATGAAAGCGCCTTACTCGATGTATTTGGCGAAAAAATTACATATGAGGGTAAGCAGATTAAGGCTAGCGTAGAAATTGGTGAGTATGACGGTAAAGGTTCTGGGTTCGTAACTGGTCTTGCTGATAAAGCTAAGGTATGGATTAGAACTAAGGACGTGCCACTACCTAAGACTAAAGATGTAATCTACATCAATGGCAAGAAGTGGTATGTAGATCATATATCCGATAGCGACGCTAAAATGCACTGTCTTGAAATTGTGGCCAATGTCAGGACGGTAAGACCATGAGTAATTCACCAATTACCATTACTGACACCGCTACACCGTATATTGAATTTATAGCTAAGACTAAGCCGGATTGGACTAGGAAGGCTATGAAGTCAGTCGGTTGGATGATGCAGAAGGAAATTAAGGCCGGTATTAAATCCGGCTCACCTGGTGGCCACAAATAGCTAACTTCATGCCACCTACAATGAGGGCTCAATTTGAGGCGCCGTTTGGTGCAAAAGTAAGGCGATGCTTATCAAGATGGCGGTAAGGCGCATAAGGAAGGGTGGGGGCTTAAATCCCGAGCTCAACTTATAGCCGGTGGCGTAAAGGAAACTACTGTCGGATATACACCACTCGGCAAGATGTTCCGAGCAGTTGGGTACCAATACGACGCCAGGTCGCAATCAGTAAAAGTAGGGTGGTTATCATCGTCTGCTAAACGATTAGGGGAACAGATTGAGCGTGGTTATACAAAACAAATCACAGAGCCAATGCGTAGGACATTATTTGCCGGTGGCTTTCAACTTGCTAAAGGTAAAACATCATTTAGGATTAAACCTCGTAAAACGTTTGGTCCAATGAAAACAGCCTTACAGCCTAAGTTGGTACCTTACCTAGAGTCTAAAATCGGTGAATATGCACTAGGCAAAAGCACTCAGTTCGCATCTAGTAGACGAGCATATAAAGTGAGGTAGCAATGCAAACTCATTCCACCAACGGTCATTGCTAACAGATGGGCGGAAGCAGTTGAGATAATCAAAAGATTACCGACTACCGCATGAAACACTTCGGAAAGGACTTAACTATTTACATCGAGTTATGACGACGCCGGCGCACCTCTTGAAGAGGATTGTCCGTGCGTGATCATCATGATGGATAACAAGTCCGAAGGGTTGGCAGTTCATACTCTTACACCTACAACTTGTATGGGGAATCGTAAGAGTTGAGGCAGAACGTGAGGGCGTGTAGTGAAATACACGGGAGCGTTCGAGTGTGACGAACTTGGCCACTCACTCATCGAATGTATCATGGCGGTTAACCCTAACTATCCTGTCATTAACATTGACTATGAAACAGACAATATCTCGTGGCGTCCGGTATATCCGGGTAAAGCCACACTCACTATAGAAATACCGCATGTAATTGGCGGTAATGTTGAATATTAGGAGGATTAAACATGGTAGAAGCAACGTGCACAAGGTGCACAATCTTCTCTTACAATGGCCTTTGAAATCGACTTTTGGTACCACACCATCTACCGGTGGCGTGGTAATGCCAATTATCAGCTCTTCTTTAAAGGCTAGCCAAAACTTGAATGACTCCTCTGTTATTCGAGGTACACGTAATCCGGCGGCACCTAGTCGAGGTAATATCGATACATCTGGTAGCATCGTACCACCAGTTGATGTATTGGGCTTTGGCTATTGGTTAAAGCTAGGCTTTGGAGCTCCAATTACAACAGCACAAGGCTCTGGCAAGAAACACGTATTTAAAATTGGTCCAGATATGCCATCTGCTACCTTTGAACAAGGATATAAGGACATTAGTACTTACCAACAATTTAGTGGCGTACGCATGAATAAAATGTCTTTAAACTTCGGCGGTGACTCCGAATTAACTGCATCTATCGATGTAATGGGATGTAAAGAAACTATGGCAGTGGTACCTTCGATACTGCACCTAAGTCTATTACATTTACTCCATTCGAAAACCTCGAAGCCACCATAAAAGAAGGTGGCGTTACGGTAGCGAATGTATTGTCCATGAGTCTTGATATCGACTTCGGCTTGGACGGTGACTCTTATGCTATCGGTGGTAAAGGCTTCCGCACTTACATTGACGCAGGTATTATCGGCGTATCCGGTACTATTAAAGCCTTCTTCCAAAAACATGGACCTGTTAAATAAAAGCAGTAAACGGTACAGAGTCTAGCTTAGAATTAACGCTTACCAAAGGTACCAATTCCTTGACCATCAAGTTACCGGAATTGATTTACGAACGTAACTCTCCTGGTATCGATGGTCCTAAAGGCGTAAATATTGAACTTCCATTCAAAGCCTATTATGGCGATGATGCCGGTCAATCTGCAGTAGTATTTGAATTGGTTAACAGCCAAACATCTTACTAATCTAACTCATTAGGAGGTAACTATGAATATTCAAGGTAAAGAATTAAAACCAAGAGCCCTTACCTGGACTGAACGTGATGCATTAATTAAAGCCGGTTTAGACTTCGTGTATTGTCCAGTAGATGTTAATGATCAAGTAGCATCTATTGTCCGTAGTCGTGATATTATGCGCTTTATCTTAACAGATGTATATGAACTCACAGACGAACAACTAAATACTGTAAGTGATAAGGACGCAATGGACTTCGCCGGTGAAGTCATTACATTAACTTACCAACTACAAGAAGCAACAGAAAACTAGAAGAGGCGTGGAGGTGGATGTCCTCGGATAGGCCGAAGTACTGCAAGGGATGTGAGGAATTACAGACCGCTACAAAAGCAGTCCTTCGACTGCTCCGAGTGTGATTTTAACCCACCACGCCTATTATTCGGTTCAAAACTGGCTATGAAACTGTATAACCTATCACGCAGTCAAAGGAATTACCACTCGGGCGGACTAGCCGGGTTCGACTATCCGGCTATACGTACAGTGGCCGAGATCAATAACATTAACCTAAATCCGATGTTATTTAGTCTTATGTGGATATTGGAGGGATTAGAAATGGAGGCGATGAATAAGGATGTCGAATAACGTAGTAGATATCGTAGTGCAACTGACCGATAAGAATGCAAAAGCCGGTTTAGAGAAAATCGCCGCTAACTCTAAGGGAACAGTTGCAGAGCTTTCAAAGTTAAAGAATGAAATGTTTGCCGTTGGTGCGAGTGCCGGTCTTGCCGGTCTAGGTTCTAAACTCGCTAAAGAGGCACTAGCTTGGAACTTATCAGTAAAGAAGATGCAATCCTTAACGGGTGCGACTGCTGAACAGGCTAGTACATTCCTCTCCGTTGCAAACTATATGGGTGTAGCCACTGACGTTAGTACTGTAGCATTCGCTAAATTTGCGAAGGCTGTATCTAACGCACAGGATAAAATGCAAGTTGCATCCGCAGAAGGTAAACTAGCTACTGATATGTTCAGTCGGCTAGGTGTTAGCATTGATCAGATTGAGGGTAAGAATACCCTTGAAGTGTTCAAAAATCATTCAAGACCGATTAAGGAACATGAAGGACGGTGCTGAAAAAGACACGAGTTGAGATGGAGTTATTCGGTAAAAACCGATACCAACTTCACGGAATGCTGAATATGTCAGCAGATGCCATGAAGCAAGTCGAGGACCGTGCAAGAGCTATGGGGCTCATCATTGATGATGAAACTGCTAAAAAGTCCGCTGCCTTTAATCGTCAGTTGAAAGATATGGAACAGACCGGCAAGCGATTGGCTATTATGATTGGCCAAGAACTCTTACCAGTAGTTATGGAATATGCGCAAGGTGCAATCGATTTAACGAAGTCTTATAGTAATCTAGCCACAGAACAAAAGGAAGCTATCTCAGGCCTTATCAAATTCGGCTTAGAAGCTACTATAGTAATCACAGGTATTCAATCCGTTACAAGTGCATTGAAGTTTATGCGATTAGCTACTATAGCTGCCGCAGGACCTTGGCTTACATTAGCAACCGTAGCAGGACTTGCAGCTAAGAGCATATATTCGGCGGTATATGCATCTAAGACCGCAGGTACAGACCTAGGCGTTGATGTTAACGGTCTTAGAGCTCATAAGAACTTAAACGCACCTGGTACGAGCTCCGATTACATGGATAACCATGATGGGAGGTACTGGGTTGAGGATAGTTCACTCTTTGGACTCATCAAGAACGATCGCTTAGCGACGAAAGAAGAAGGCGCTCAAATCGATGTCGCTTATTAAGGCTAAGGAAGTAGCAGATGTCTGCGAAGAAGAACGCTGAAGAGGAGCAAGAGCGACTTCAAAAAGAAATTGACGATGCTAAGAATGGTCTTACTAATAATGATGTACTAAACAAGTTAAGTGGTGGTCTCGAGGATGGAGCCAAGGCACAAGAGAAGGCGGCAAAAGAACAAGCACAAGCGGCAGAAAAAATGTCGCAAGCAGCTGACCGATTAACCGACCTAATTAAATCTTAACGCTTCAATCCTTAGAGATTGACGGTAGTCAATATGAAAAATTGATAAGGCACAAGCTAGAAAATCAATTTGACTCTAACACTAAAAATATACTCAGCATCCTACAAAGTGCTGCCGGAATAAGTAGCTCGGGAAGTGCTTCCGGTGTACTAGAGGCCTAATGCACAACTAGGCAAAGCTTACGTATTAGGCGCAGATGGTGATTGGGCTACAGATTGTGGCAAGTTATTCGCAGATAGTGTAAAGGCTACGTTTGGTAAAGACGTACCTAGATACGTACCATCTATTATGGACGCAGCGGCAGAAGCCGGAGCGTGGCACCCAGAAGGTGATGGGTATGTTCCTAAAGCCGGTGATGGTGTGGTCGTACTTGGCGATAACCATATCGTTATTGCTGATGGTAATGGCGGATATACAGGCGCTAATTCTAGTACCGGGGTAGTTGCTAAGCAGTCTATCACAGGTGACTTCGGGGCGATTACAGGCTATGTAGATACATCTAAACTCGCCGGTATATCCGGAGGTAGTACTTATTCACAAGCTAATGCTAAAGCATTGGCAAGTTCTAACCTAGTAGCAGAAGCTAAGGCTAAGAACGAGGAAGTATATCAAAAGAAACTCGAAGAAGCTGACCGTAATCAAAAAATCCGTGTACGTAAAATGAACGAGGAAATCTCAAAACTAGACCTTGAACGCACAGGCGATCGCTTGCAACTTATCAAGGCTGAATCTGAAGCTCAACAAGCGCAGATTGACGATAACATTCTGTGAGTATACAAAAAGCTCGTTGAGCGATAAGACATTAGCTGAGAAAAAGCTAATGCTGAAAAAGTTAAAAGCTTACGGCTGAGACTAATCAGAAAATTCGTGAATTAGCTTATACGCAACTTAATGAAGATGTGGATAAGCAGTCTAACTTAGTGAAGCTTGGCCGTGTATCTCAAGAAGATGCAGACAAGGTACTTGATGAGTCGCTTAAGTCTTATATATCTTATGCACAGTCTGAGTTAAATGAAGCTCAATTAAGCGCTACACAACGCTTACAAATTGAGAAGAATCTAGTTGAAGCTCAGCAAAAGTTATGGGAAGTCGCGAGGACGTAACTTGCGTACTAAGCTTAGCAGAAGGTGCTAGACAGTATAGCTTTGGAAGTAGTGAACTATGGCGACCTAGCGAAGTCTACTTTTTGATAGTACGATGAGCAGTATTAACTCCTCATTTACTAGTCATCTAGAAAACATTGCAACTGGTGCTGAGTCATTCGGTAAGGGGCTTAAAAATATCTTTAAAGATATTACGAATAGCATTATTAAAATGCTTGTTAACCTATCCTTCCAACAGTATGTACAACCTAAGCTACAAAGCCTATTCGGTGGAGTGGTAAGCGGTATCGGTGCTATTGGCGCCGGTCGTGGCGGTGTATCTTCGTTTGCAAGTGGCGGTTCTTTCAGTTCAGCATTTACAGGCAACAGCTTTGGTAAGTTTGCAAGCGGTGGTATTGCTCCAGCAGGTATGACATTAGTTGGTGAGAATGGTCCAGAGCTCTTACAGTTCAACTCCTCACATCGTATTTATAACGCAAGCCAAACGCGTAAGATGATTAGCGGTGAAGGAGCTAGTAAAGTAACGGTTAATATCATCAACCAATCTGGCCAACAACTAGATAGCCAACAACAAGAAACTAAGTTTGATGGCGAACAAATGATAGTTGATGTAGTAGTATCTAGTCTTATGACAAACAAAGGAGGTATGCGTGATGCCATTAAGGCAGCCGCAGTATAGCGTATGTTAGAATTCCCAAACATAAGATATCCGATATACCCTATCGATGAAACAACGCCTGATGTTAGTCGTAAGGCTCAGGTAGAAAACATGACGATGTTAACGCATCGTAAGACTACAAAAGCGTTACGATCATATTCAGTAAATTATAAGATACCGACTTCGGAATACATCAAGCTAAGGAATTTCTTTGACCAGGTAAATACTGCAGAGATGTTCCTTTGGACACACCCTGAAACACTGGCCAAGATTAGAGTTAGGTTCGCTGATCAATTGCACTTCTCCGCTAGTGATTATGGTATATGGAATGGTTCTATTCAATTACAGGAGGCTTAGATGTTAACGCTATCAACCGCATCTATCATCGAAAAGAATAAGATATCCTCCACTGGAGCATGGGTAATGGCTATTGAGCTACACCACCCGGAAGGCAATATCCTTCTGGTGAATAACTCAGAGGATTTGACATTAGGCTGCAAGCAGTATACGGCGTTCCCATTCAAGTTAGAGGACATCAACGAGGACACTAAGCAGATGCCTAACGTTAAACTCTCTGTAGCGAATGTAACCGGTACTATCCAAAGGCTAGTAGAAAAGAATAAAGGCCTCACAGATTGTGAGGTCAATATTCGAGTATTTAATACTAACTTACCGGACATCATTGAACTAGAAGAAACGTTCATCATTAATGCATCCCAATCTAAAGCAGACTGGGTAGTATTCACGTTAGGCACAGACTTCTCATTTTCTCGTAGGTTCCCACCGGTTCGAGTGATGAAAGACTACTGTCCTTTTAAATTTAAGTCTGTAGAGTGCGGATATAAAGGTTATGCACAATCATGTAACAAAACTCTAAAACGCTGTCGTGAGTTAAATAACAGCGTTAGATTTGGCGGTGAGCCAACAATACCACAAGGGGGCTTATATGCGTCTAACTCTAAATGACCTAGTAGGTACTCCGTGGAAGGAGTTGCCTTGTTGGGATCTTGTGGTAGAGGTGTATAAGAGAGCCGGTGTTCAGCTTGAGCCATACGCAACGTATTGGCCAGATATGAACTCTCCATGGTACGAAGTCAAGGAGCCGGAAGTAGGGGACATAATTGTCATGAACCTCTACAGTAATACTGCTGATCATATTGCAGTATATGTAGGCGAAGGAAAGATGATACATTCTACCGAATATGCGGGCGTATGTATTGTACCAATTGACAGATTAAGAAAACGTATATTAGGAGTGTATAGGCACAAGGAGGCTCAAAATGATTAGATTAGTAATTGCTCGAAACCCATTCGACCTTACCACTAGACAAGAGACTCTTGTGCCTTTTGTTGAAGGTAAAAAGCTTAACCAGTATTTCATAGAACCAGGTGAATGGGTGTACTCCATAAATGGTGAGTTAGTAGATGATACCGCATCACCTACAGATGAAGCCTATGTAGTGGTATTACCTAAACTTGAAAAGCAAGCACTCGGTATTTTGTTATCTATTGGTTTATCTATTGCGACTGCCGGTATCGCCTCAGGGGCGATATTCGGTATTACTAGTGTATTAGGTCGTACGTTAGCAGCAATGGCTATCGGCATGATTGGTAATGCGATCATATCTAAAATATCTGCACCTAAGACAGATAGCTCCAATACCGAGCAGTCCGCTACCTATGGGTGGCAAGGTGCACAGACTGTTATTGGCCAAGGTCATCCTTTAGCCATTACCTATGGTAAGTGTAAAAGTGCCGGTATGCTTATATCTCGCCACGTAACAAGTGACGGAAGTAAACAATATCTTAACCTATTATACTGCGCCGGAGAGGGTCCTATTGACGCTATAACGGACATTAAATTAAACGGTAACCCTATTGGTAACTATAAGGAAGTTCAACTCGATGTAAGACTTGGCACAAATGACCAAGAGATTATCCCTAACTTCAATGATAACTATGCTGACCAACCTTTGACGTATGAGCTTACCAACGACTGGTCAATACATCAAACGCAAGGTAACTTATCTACCGCACTAGAGGTTACTATATCGCTTCCTAATGGTTTGTATTATTCAAACGACCAGGGTGGACTAAGTGAAACGTCAGTCACTATTGAAGGTGGCTATCGTAAAGTTGGTTCTGCAGAGTGGATACCATTACCGATTAGTAGCAATGGTGGCCAAAGTGCCATGATTGAAAAGACAGATAATCGTTGGTTTAAACGGAACAGTCATTCAAGAACATCCATCGATAATAGCCAATATACTGGCGTTATCAAGGATAGTTCAAATAAAGCTATCTATCGTGTGTTCCGGTTCGATGTAAAGGAACCAGGACAGTACGAAGTCCGTATGCGGTGTGCACATAAGGACGGTAACTCTAACCGCCATGTGAACAAAGTATACTGGTCACAGTTAACTCAAATTGTTTATGATGACTTCATTCATCCTGGTAAGGTGCTTATCGGTATTAAAGCATTAGCTACTGACCAATTAAATGGTAATGATCCAAACGTAACATGGATACAAGAGCGTAAAACAGTATGGGTATTTAATACCTACACTGGAGCGTATGAGTCTAAACCGGCTAATAATCCGGCGTGGGCTTGTTACGATATCCTTCATCATTGCCGGAAGATTGGCGATGAGTATGTAGTTAAAGGCGCTCCTCGTGAACGCTTTGTATATGACGCATTTAAGGCGTGGGCTGATAAGTGCGATGAAAAACATATTACATTTAATTACATTTATGACAATGCTAGCCAAGTATGGGATGCCCTTAAATACGCTGAGAACGTAGGTAGAGGTAAGGTAATACCTTTAGGTACTCGATTCAGTTGTATTTACGATTATGCGACTACACCTACTCAGCTATTTACTGTAGGCAATATCAAGATGGACTCATTTATGGAAGAGTTCCAGGCTACATCATCTAGGGCAAACGCTATCGAGGTATCATTCCTCAATAAAGCTAAAGACTATGAGCGTGACGTGCTCCCTGTATTCAGTGAAGAGTATGACGTAACTACATCCCTAGCTAGTCCGGCGCAAGTCGAACTCATGGGATGTGTGTATGTAGACCAAGCTTACAATTACGCTAAACATTACCTAAGAGCGAATAAGTATGAGGTACGAACTTGTACCTTTGAGGCTTTCACAGACGCCATAGCGTGCACGATAGGGGATGTAATCCTATTACAACACGATGTGACAGACTGGGGGCAAGGTGGTCGTGTAGAGTCTGCCACAGGTAATAAAGTAATCCTTGATAGAGAGGTTGCTTTTGAGCAAGGTAAGACCTATCGCCTTATGGTACGCAATGCTAAAAACGGATGTATTAGAGTCTTACAACGTAACGGGCGTATCCGGTAGGACCTTAACGCTCGCTAGTAATGCAGTCATTCAGACCGACGATTTATACACCTATGGCGAGGCAACCAAGGAAGCTAAACCATTCAGGGTATTATCCATTAGCAAGTCCAACTCTGAAATGACACGCAAGATATCTTGTATTGAATACTACCCAGAGTTGTACGCCGGTGATGATGGATCAGTACCAATCATCGACTACACAACGAAGTCCGATGTAATTAAGGTTATTAACTTAGTGTTAATTGCTGATGTCAAGACCTTAAAAGACGGGACTATACTCTGTGATATCAACGGTACTTGGCAACTGCCAAGGGATAAAGTGGCCAAGAATATTATTGTCTATTACAAGCCTGTAACCGCTAAGGAGTGGCAACAGTTTAAGGTATTAGATGGTAAAAGTACTAGCGTGACTATTCCAAGTGTAGCGACCGACGTTAACTACGACGTTAAGATTGTATGTACAAATAACACAGGCGCAGCGTATGAGGGCGTAGAGCGTGCGGTGTATGTAAGTGGTAAGGAAATACCACCGGCTACACCTAAAGGCTTTAAGGTAACGCAGGACGCAGTAAATAGTAGCGTACTTCACTTATCATGGGAACCTAATACAGAGGCTGACCTGCATGGATACACGCTATATGACGGGTAACGATGTAGTCCTTATTAAGCATATAGGCGGTACATCCTACTCGTACTTCATTCCTAATACTGGCAATTACCAGTTCAAGCTATCTGCTATCGATACATCCGGTAATGAAAGTGGTAAGGCTGAGGCTCAGTATCGCGAGTGTATCCACTGAGAGTGTCTACAATTCCAAAGCACCGGCTCGTGGTGAGGTAACAATCGGTAGATGATCGTTCGTTTACATGGGACCCAATAGAAAATAATCCTACATCGATTACTACGAAGTTCGACTTGATAGTAATGCTGGCTGCTAACAATATGCTAGCCAAGACTACAGATATCCGCTCTGAAATTAAGTTATCGGCTCGTAGAGGTGCGGTATTCGTTTACGCACACAATCCTGTTAAAGGTTATGGTCCGGCTCTAGACTTGACTATAACGCAAAAGAAGTTCCCTAAAGCCCGACGAATGTCAAAGCAAAAAGGTATTATTGCGAGGCGTAAGCGCTAGTTTTTGATAGCATACCGGATACTCTGTATAGGCGCTAATATTTATATCGGCAGAGAGGGTATTTTGTTACTACAAACGTAAATATGATACCTCATGACGCAGGTATCTTGGATGTAAAAGTAGCGTATGTGGATGTATTTGGTGAGGGCGCGTACTCTGATATCGTTGGCACTTCAGTACCGGCTAGCATTGACCCGGCTTTAATCGATAAGGAAGCTCTTGGCATTAAGTCTATGGATGAAAAGATTAAGGAGCTTACAAAGACTGCTAATGCATATTCTACCCGAAGTTAAAAACTTAACTTCTAATATGGCAACTCAATTCAGCCAATTAGAAGACGGTATCGACTTAAAATTAAAAGCATTAAACGGCGATGAATTAGTTAGTCGAATCAATCTGAGTTCTGCAGGAACAAGAATTGACGGTAAGTTGCTTCACGTAACTGGTGATGCACTATTCGACAATAACATCATTACTAAACAGATGCTCGCCGCTAAAGCCGTGTCTGCAGATAAGATGGACGTCGAAGAGTTAAGCGCAATCAGTGGTAACCTCGGGACTGTAACAGGCGGTAAGGTTATCGGCGGTGTGCTTCAAAATAAAACTGGTACATTCAAAGTTGATGCTAACGGTAACATCGTAGGGGCCAATATTACAGGCTCACGTATTGACGCTCAGTCGATTATGCAAGCCGGATTCAAGATTAGAAACATCGATGTACAAATCTACAAAGTACGTCATGGCGACTATTGTCCCCTACTAGAAGGCTTTACAGAGTCTCAATGTACGTTTATTCCTGTGGGATATAAAATGACTGAAGATTATAGTGACGTAACAGGTGGTACTAGAGAGGGGCGAGAAAAATGGGCTATTGCTAATGGACGAAGAATTGATGATTGCACAATATATTTCCAGTCTAATATATCGAGCGAATATCACGATACTAAGCCAACCATTGGATTAAATGGTCGTAAGGCTGTTTGTCAATCACTATGGTATAGTGCTTACCGCACCCGGGATGATGATGGCTATCATCATCATATCTCCTTTGGGGAACTATACGTTCTCGTCATTGGTAAAAAGTAGTGTTACAAACCATAGATTAGACGATAAAAAGGAGGACATATGGTCGAACAAGATTTAACCCTAAACTGTGGCGATGACTTTAGTATCAGTTATGTTGTACCGCCAGATAGCGATATGACGTTAAGTCAATACAAAGGCGCTTGTAAAATTCGCAAGCGCCCATATGACAATATGATATTAGAGTTACATTCTGTGGTAGAGTCAAAACAGGTAAGGTTTTTCATTTCTAGCCAAGAGTCAGCGGAGAAGAAAATAAAGGGCGGCGATTACATCTACGACGCATTCCTTTATAACGATGACCACTGGCTCAAAAGATTGCCAAGGTACGATTACGATCGTGCCTGATATTTCTATGCATGATTAAAGGGGAGGTAACTTATCGTGGCAGATAACACTCTTACACTAAAAACTCGATGCAGATACAGCTCTGCCACTTATCGAGAAAATTGGTAAAGACATTGTATTGCCTATCGTTAATGAAGCAGGTAAAAGTGCATATGCAATAGCAGTGGCTCACGGCTTCAAAGGTTCTGAACAAGACTGGCTAGATAGCTTACGTGGTCCTAAAGGTGGCCCAGGTGACAAAGGTGACCCATTTAAATTTGAAGTGACTTTACACCGGAAACAACTTAACGCACTTAAAGGTAAGAAAAGGTGACCCCAGGTGACCCTGGCAGTGCTGAAAAAGCTGCAGAACTACTTAAATCTAAAAATATTTATTTAGAAAATACAGATGTTGATACTGTGCTCACTAAGTTGATTGAAAAGCTATCAGAAAATGGCTATATTTCAGATGGCAGCTTTAGACGATTAGAGTATACTCAGCCACGCACAGGGCAAGACTACATCGACCTCACAGGAGAACCTCATTTTAAAGTTGCTATTAATAATGGCGAGAAACGAGAGTTCGAAAGTGATAATATGCGAGTTACTATCGAACCATTTGGTCCTAAGAATATCGAACTCAAATATTATGATCTAAACGATAACGAGCAAAATGACTTTGCTTATCAGAGAAGTTCAACTGGGCAGCTGCCAGATGAGGTGTACACAGATACTAATGGCGTCATATATAGCAATGATTGGGAAATGATATTGAAAATTGATGTATCAAATTACAACAATGTCGATATATTTAAGATTTTACCCAATTGGAATATTGGCGATATCAATAAAAATCACTATTAAGACCAATAAGCGTGTTAGTGCTTTAAAATGAATAAAAGCTCTTTACACGATAAATCTGGAACTATTGTAAATCATAGTAATTCGGTCTGGCGTGTAGAGAACCCAGAGAGTACTGTGTTCAAGTGGCTTGACAGTTACTGGGCTCATTTAGCTATTAAGGATTTAACAAATGATTTTGGACGTGATGTATCTACAGGCGACAGCCGTGAGCCTTACTTTATATATAACGCAGACAGCCATGAATACGTAACCAGCGATAATGAGGGTGTATAAAATGCAAGCAATAACAGATTTTCTATGCGAGGCATGGCAAACACTTACAGAGTCATTCGCCATTAAAGCCTTGCTTGCGGTAGTTGCGGAAGTCGGTATATACATGCTAGGGCTCAAACATGAGCAAGTACTAGGGATATTCATTATTTTGGTATTCCTAGACCTTATCACACGTTGGACGGCTATAGGTTATCAAATGCTTATTGATATGGGGGCAAGCCCAGAAAATATAAGCGGCTACGATAAATATATCGCCATTCCTGTAGCATGGGGTAAAGGCTTGATCTCATCTAAGCATATGAGAAAGCCCTTTATTACAAAGGTACTAACATATTGCTTAGCGACAGCTGGGGCTTATTGTTTTGATTTTATGGCTGGGAACTACGCCTTTGCTGTAAATCTAGTGTGGCTATATCTTGGCTCGGTTGAGGTTCCTGTCTATCCTCGGAGAATATGAGGGACGGAGGAAATAGCACAATCGCAGGGCTTTTTGGATGTAGTGCATTCTAAAATTGACATGATTTTAAAGAAATAAAGGTTTGTAAGCCACGCTTACATTGTTTGGCGTGGCTTCCGTGTTTGAATTTAAAAATAACGATAACAGCACTATAAAATTATCGTTAAAAGCAGAAATAGAGGTATATAATGAAAATTGGCATATATTTTGATGATTATGAGTTCGCTTGCAGTTGCCATGCACATGAAGTTGATGAGAATGGGCATAATAAGTTAGACCATATTATCGACAAGCGTTTGGTGGACTTATTAGACGCAATTCGTGAACGTTTAGGCGTGCCGTTGACTGTTACAAGTGGTTATCGTTGCGAGGAGCACAACGAGGAAGTAGGTGGCGTATCTAACTCTCAACACGTTTTAGGGACTGCTGCTGATATTACTTATGATGACGTTGACGTTGAGTACTTGGCAGAAGTTGCCGAGGCTTGCGGTCAAGAGTTAGGTATTGAGGGCGGTATCGGTACATATTATCATCAAGGATTCGTACACGTTGATGTACGAGGATATGCAGCACGCTGGAATGATTTGGATTAAAGGGGATTATGTGCGCAAAAAATTAAGACATACCTCGAAACGCTTAAATCTAAGGTTACTATGCAGGCATTTTATTATTAGTGCTATTTGTGTGCTGTTCTCATGGCGTTGGCGATCTCGCAAGTGGATATTTTCACAGCCAGAGCCAACTATCAGGTGCCATTGAGCGATTGGAACAAACTCAAAGAGCGCTTGATGATAGCCGACGCCTCAATAGAGAGCTCAACAAACTCATTGAAACAAGCCGACAGCTTAACAATGACGCAGGCGACAGAATTAAAAGAATTGAGGGTTATCAACAGCGAGAGGGCGAAAGCCTTAACCGAATTGAGAGCAATCAACGAGAAACAAGGTCAAGAATTAGCGAAAGCCTCGAACAAAATAACAGAGCAAGAGCAGAGCTTAACTCTAGCCTCGAGCTCATTAGACGAATTGAAGAACGAAATCAAGAACAATAGACGAACAGAGTAACGCTTGCGGCGTCAACGTGATACTTGGGCCGCTAGTGGTGTGATTGGTTTTCTAATTGGTGCAGCTGGCGTTATTTCATGAAATCGAGGTGATCCATACATCTCCATAGCGTGTAATGGTGGATACACGCAACTATAAACAAAAGAGCCTACTAACCTAGATTAAATCTACGTTGGTAGGCTCTATTTTTGTTTGTAAAAATCAAAATAAATACTTGCTTTTATACACGATATAAGGTATAATAAAAATGTAAGGAGGTGATAAAAGTGGACATAATAGAAAAGCTAACAAGTTTAGCAAATGCGTTAACGCCACTGGTACTGGCACTAGTAATACTAAAACTTGTTAGCAAGGAGTAGTAAAAAGCAGGCGGGTGAAAGCCCCGCCACCTTTTCAACATCATTGTAAATCAACGAGGTGAATTATGCAATATTTAGAATGGCTGATTAATATAGTAACTATTATTGTTTTGATACTAGCAATTAAACGTTTAGTTAGAGGGTGATAAAATTGAAATTTGAACTAGATGATATTATGACCACACAAGAGGCGGCAGAACGCTGGAATGTTACTGCTGACTCATTGAAACAGAATTGTAGAGGTCGTGTAAAGAATGGATTTAAAGAAGGCGAGTTTAAGAAATCGGGGAAAAATGTAGTAGTTACACGCTAAGCATGGAACGATTGTATGGAAAAGAACGCTGTTTAAATCGTGTAACAGAAGACGTGTCAGAAGATAATTAGCCCTTTAAATCTCTGCAAAATTTGAAACGGTTGCTTAACCGTTGCTCAACCTAAAATGCACAAAATGCAGTAATGGAGCGGATAAATGAACTTTTAAAATACTCTCCGCTGAGTAATCACAAATAAAACACGCCCCTCATTGAGGGCTTTTTTATTTGCCTAAAATTGTGTAACCAGTATAATAGGACTATTAAGATATATATTATAGTAAGGGAGTTAATCTTGTTTTATATTGTACTCATTATTTGGCTTTTATTAGATCAATTATCTAAATATTATGTAATGAATCATTTTTTGTTAGGGGAATCGTTACCGGTTATTCCTAATGTATTCCATTTAACATATATTATTAATCGTGGTGCTGCTTTTGGTATGCTCGCAAATCAACGTTGGTTCTTCTTGCTCGTAGCGGTTATTCTGCTTGGTGTATGTGTTTACTATTGGAAGTACTTGTCTACAGGGCCGTGGACATTGCAAATCGGATCTGCTTTATTAGTGTCTGGTGCCATTGGCAATGGTATTGACCGTTATATGATTCATGGTGTTGTGGATTTCTTTGATTTCCGTGTATGGCCTATTTTTAATATTGCAGATATCGGTATCTGTGTAGGTGTAGCTTTTGTGGTTTATCATTTATTTACTGTGAAAGAAGACCATGAGTAATTGATACTTTCACAGTGCTGAAAGATTTTTGAAACTTCGGACATATGCGGACGTATGCGGATATATTATATATAATACGTAACTATAAAGAGGTAGAGGATGAACGAATATATTGTTAGTGCTGAACAAGAAGGCATGAGACTAGATGTGTTTTTAACGGAACAGATGGAAGGTTCTCGTAGCTATATTCAAAGTTTAATTAAAGGCGGTCACGTTATCGTTGGTGGTAAAGTAGGTAAGGCCAATCTTCGTCTCACTCCTAACATGGTCATTCAGGTAGAGATTCCCGAACCTGAATCTGTAGAGGTAAAGCCTGAAGATATTCCATTAGATGTATTGTACGAAGATCATGATATTATCATCGTAAATCAAGCACGTGGTATGGTGGTGCACCCAGCGGTAGGTAACTATTCCGGTACACTTGTAAACGCCTTATTATTCCATTGTAAAGATTTATCTGGTATCAATGGTGAAATTAGACCTGGCATCGTTCATCGTTTAGATAAAGATACATCTGGTGTTATGATGGCTGCCAAAAATGATGCTGCTCATATTGGATTGGCGGAACAAGTAAAAGAGCATTCTGCAAAACGTACATATTGGGCTCTTGTACAAGGTAATATCGTAGAAGAGAAGGGGACCATTAAGGCTCCTATTGGTCGACATCCTAAGGATCGTATGAAAATGGCTGTAGTCTTTGAAAATAGTAAAGATGCAGTTACTCATTTTAGAGTATTAGAGCGTTATGGTCATCAAACCTTGGTAGAGTGTAATTTAGAAACAGGTAGAACACATCAAATTCGCGTTCACTTTGCTCATATTGGGCATCCTGTTGTTAATGATCCATTCTACGGCTATCGCCGTATGGACTTCCCTATTGAAGGGCAAGCGTTACATTCTCGCTCTTTAGATGTAAAACATCCGATTACAGGCGAAGACATGCATTTTGAGGCACCAGTACCAGCTGATTTTGAGGCGTGTTTGGAATTCGCTAAGACGTATCGCGAAGATAAACGAAAATAATCTGATAGAACACATTTTGTACTTAATTTTGTACTTAGTTTACTACTTATTGGTATATAGGGGCATAGAGATAGCTATGCTGTAAGGGCGTATATATGGAAAAGAAACGCTTACTGATGGACCAAGACGCTATTATGCGTGCTGTTCGTCGTATAAGTCATGAAATTTTAGAACGCAATAAAGGTTTATCTGATGCACTTATTGTCGGCATTGAACGACGTGGTGTTATCTTGGCAAAACGTTTACAAGCCGAAATCGAGCGCATTGAAGGCATCCATATTGACTGTGAGTCATTAAATGTTGCTATTTACCGTGATGATCGTGATGCCCGGCCTAAAGAAGGGGAGCCGTGTACGATTGATACAAATGGAAAAAGACGATTATCCTTGTGGATGATGCTGCGTATACAGGTCGGACCCATTCGTGTCTGCCTTAAATGCATTGATGACAGCAGGTAGACCTAAATCTATTCAATTGAGCGGTGCTCGTCGATCGTGGTCATCGTGAACCACCTATTCGAGCAGATTATGTAGGTATATTCCTACGTCTCATCTTTGAAAGCGTAGGCGTTGCTGTCGCTGAACTAGATGGTAGAAGGGTTAATCACAGGAATAGCCTGCATTGTAACCCCTTTTTGAGTTCAGATGATGTACCCCAGTTTAGTTGTATAGATTTATAATAGAGTATGTGAGTACTTGTAAAACAGTTACTTTAATATATTGCGGTGTATAGAATAGTCCCTATGACTCATACGATTACTTTTCATTATGAAAGCATAAGACTTGGATATCGGTAGCTAATGTATCGATATGATGCATTGTTTGTCCTAATGCGCTTAGTTCATTAGGTGCTTTAGCCCATTTTTGAATCAGTGGTATTTCGTATTCGTTACGGAGCCATTGACGACCTCGATCGTTAAAGGCTAATAGTCGAGCATATTGTGGGCCTTCGCCATGGCGTTTTTGTAATACATCTTTGGTTATACTCTAGTGAGATAAGCGCCCATTCGTTGTAAGCGGGCATAGGTATAGCGCTTAGATTTAATTTCTTCTGTGGCTGTAGTCCAAGACGTCTGTTGAGCTGCTTTTGACCATAAATGCTCAATTCCTTCACTGAAATCACCAAATTTTTCTAGCTCTTTTGGCGTTGTACGCCGACTTAAACTGTGTATCATATCGTGGTAACGGTTATAATTCACATAATTACCGTTTTCTATTACTTGAGTCATATCAGATGCAATGGATGGAGGAATAATAGATTGAAGTTGAGAGGATAGATTACCAGTGCTAGTGATACATTGAGAGGATAGATTACCTGGACTAGTGATAAGTTGACGCAATGCTGTGCCGGATGGCAATTCATCAGTAAGCATTTCTTCGTGATGATTAGAAGTACGTAAAATAGGTATGTATTCAAGCTTTGCATTATACGCCAAGCCTGCGCGAATATATTCAAGGCCTAATAATGCATTTGGTGTATTGAGTATTTCCGTATCTAAGGCTTTGCGGAAAGCCGCACCATAGGACATGCCTTCCTTAATATAGGCCCGCAACGGTTCTTGTGTACTTTCACAATCCATACGTTTGGCTATGTCTACGAGAGCATCTAAGTCAGCCGTCTCAGAACCAAAGGAGAGGGCGTCCATAGATAGCGCTTTCACCATGCGAATGGCACCAGTCCCAAATAATTGTGCGCTACCTGTAGAATAGAGGGTAGGTAGCTCAATGACAATATCTGCACCACCGAGAATGGCCCAACGAGCGCGATCAAATTTAGAGAAGAGTGCAGGTTCCCCGCGTTGCACAAAGGAGCCACTCATGATACAAATGCGCAGGGCATCAGGATGTAGCTGTGCTAAGCTATGCAGTTGATGAGCGTGACCATTGTGAAATGGATTGTATTCGCATATAATACCGATTGTTTTCATAGTGCCTCCTTTCATTAGTGTTAGTGTAACAAAGCGAAGAGGGACTGTAAATAAAATTTCATAATATCTATATAAATAGCTAGTTTATATGGGGAATATTGTGTGTAAATATTAAGTTTAGTATAGATTTTCTTGTCTCTATAGTCTATAATTAACTGTAAATGCTGAATTGATGTGAGGTATATGATGAAACAAAATTGGAAACGTACATTACAAGGGGCTCTGCTCGGTGCTGCGCTACTAGCAATGGCGGGATGTGGGTCAAATAATGTAATGGATACATATGTTTTTGGCCATCAAGTTATCCGTGCTGGTCAATCTGAGATTACCATCGCTTTTGCCTATGAAAATGGGTAAAAGTACAAAAAATATGACTGATGATGGATATCCTATCGATATTTATGGGTCTGTTACAGAACATATGGTAATTGAAGTTGAAGCATTGCGTGCTGGTGAAAATAAACCATTACTCACAGTTGATGAATTCTTAAATCGTAGCAAATCTGAATTCACTAAACTGGGTGCAACCATCAAGGAAGAGTCCGTAGCATTAGGTGGAACATCTGCTAAGAAGCTAGATGTAACGTATGCAACGCAAGGGCAAACATTTAGATTTTCTCAATACGTATTCTTAGATCAAGGCGTATTGTGGAATATAGTCTACCAATATCCTGAAAAGGATCAGGTAGGTGCTGATATCAGCAAAGAAATTCAAAACAAGATTCAAGTTACACAACAGAAAGAGGGTTAATCGATGAACGTATTAGTAGTTAACTGCGGTAGTTCTTCCTTGAAATATCAATTACTTGATATGACAACTGAAAACAGAATTGGCAAAAGGTCTTTTGAAAAGATTGGTGATCAAGACGCTATGTTCACTCACAAACGTCCAAACGCAGACAAATTAGAACGCGTTGAACCAATCTTTGAACCATAAAGAAGCACTTCGTATTTTGCTTGATATTTTAGTTGATGCTGAATATGGTGTAATTAAGTCTATGGACGAAATCGACGCTGTTGGTCACCGTGTAGTACATGGCGGTGAAAAATTCGCTGACTCCGTATTGATCACTCCAGCTGTTATGGATGCATTAGAAGAATGCGCCTCTGGCACCATTACACAATCCTCCAAACATTCAAGGTATCGAAGCTATGCTTACATTATGCCCAACGTACCACAGTTGGGGGTATTTGATACTGCATTCCACCAAACAATGCCTAAAAGCAGCTTACATGCATGCGCTCTGCAGAATACTATGAAAACTATGGATATCCGTCGTTGGCGGTTTCCATGGTACATCCTACAAATATGTTGCACAACGTTGCGCTGAATTGATGGGTAAACACATGTCCGATCTTCGGCTATCGCTACGTCACTTGGGTAACGGTTCCTCCTGCGCGATCAGTGGTCGTTCTATCGATACTACAATGGGTCACCCATTGTCTGGCTTTGACTCGCGGGTACTCGTTCCAAGGATATTGACCCAGCTATCGTTCCATTCTTGATGAATAAAACCGGTAGAACTACGAAGAAGCAGACACCGTCATGAATAAAAAATCCGGTGTATCTGGTACTTTCCGGCGTGTCTAACGACTTCCGCGTAATGGGAAGAAGCACAGACTAATGGTAACAAACATGCTCAATTAGCATTGAATATGTTCCACTGCTATAGTTCGCCGCGTACTGGTGCATCGAGCATGATGGGTGGTGTTGATGCTATCGTATTCACAGCTGGTATCGGTGAAAATGTATTTGGTAACCGATGCAAATGCTAAATCTGCAGTTTAGAATACTTAGGTACTGTGTTGACTGAACGCAATAATGTTCTGGTAAAAGAACAAGAAACTGGTGCTGAAGGCTCCAGTTAAAAATCTTCGTAATCCCTAGCAAACGAAGAAACATGATTGCTCGCGATACTCAACGCATTACATCAGCTTGATAATATAGTTCGTATCTGAACTAGGTGACTAATAGAAAACATTAAACCCGTCTATTCTAAGAGATGGACGTGGCTTGTAGTTTTATGCATAGAATAATTTTATAATAGGATGTATAGTAGGAAAGTAGTGATTTTTTAAAGGGGTAAAGTATGACGGTAATATATGCAAGAAGTCTCAGCGCCAAAAGTGCAGAGTTACAATGTGTTTTATTCTGTTACGTGTCAGTAGCATATACAACATATCGAAGTATTCAATTACATACTGGTATTATTAGCTGAGTATTTCATTGAAAATTATGAGTACTACATTGTTATTACAAACAAGCGGTTAGTCGATATACATATATTTCGACAGATACAAAAATCATCATTGAAAGAATCCTTTCTTTAGAAAACGTCATTTTGAAGCAGATTATGACATGATCGATGGGTATTTTAAGTTCGAACGAGCTATTGTCGAATATTAAATATCGCTACAAATATAGAAAATGCCCACCTGCGATCCACGTCCTATCTGGTTCTTTGGTAGATGCTATTGTAGAGGACAATAAGGTTAAGAATGGTCGCTTATTGTTAAAAGCGAAGATAGATTTTGAAATATTAGAAGAAAAGTTCCAGGCCGTATTCGTGTGCCACTAAGCAGATATCAGTCTCTTTATGCATCAGTTCAAAGTGATGCGGTAAAACACGGTGAAGATGTACAAGAATACTATAAAAGTTAACAACACCTGAAAAGGATGGGTCTGATATTCTTGTTTTAATTCTACAGATATTTTCTTAATGTATATTATCTAAATTAATTGGAATGGTTTTATTTATAAAACGGCAGAAATTAATTAAAATTTGTATATGATAAAGGAGTGTAAATGGTTGGATTATATTTTATGAGCCAATCACCACGTCAGAACTGAATTATTAACACAAGTTGGTATTGACCATATGCAGTATCGATAGTTACGAAGAGCCTCAATGAAGGTTACGATAGCCCTATTGAGATGGTAAAAGCTCAAGCCCAGGGTAAAGCTCGTTGTGCCTGTAGGCATTCTAAAGGTGGTATCGTACCAGGTGCAGATACTATTGTGGTCCCTAGATAAAATGAAGTACTAGGTAAACCTCAAGATGAAGCTGATGCACGGCAAATGCTAGAACGTTTGTCGGGCGATCTCATCTTCTAGCAAAACTGGCGTAGCACTGTTTATCAGGGATGAAGTAGTATTTCACAATGAAACAAAGGTGTATTTCAAAGAATTAGCACTTTTGAAATTGAATCTTATATTGCCAGTGCGAGCTCTATGGATGAAGTGGTGCCTATGGAATTCAAGGTAAAGCACTGGAAGAGAAAATAGGTGTCTGTACTAATGTAGTAGGATTGCCAGTTGAGCATGTATACGACGAACTATGCAGCATTAGAGCCAAATAACTCATCATTTTTATCAGCAGTATAATGTTATAATTGGCTGTGCTGTGAGGTCAGGCCAGGCCAGGTTGTGCTGTACAGTTAAAGTCTGCGTGCTCGATGCAAGAAAATATATAGAGAGAGTAGATGCGTTGGTCTACTTGATTGATAGATAGATAGATGGACAATCTTTTGAATGGAGAGATTCATGGAAGTACCAACAGTAAGTGCTAAGACATGTGCCATTTCAACGGCGGAGAGAAGTTTCCTACTCTTGGACCATCCACCTGGCAATGGAGGAGTTATTACCATTTTATTGCGAACAGGCGTAAAGAAGTCCGCCATCACTGGCCAGTGATATTACAGCAACTCTTGACGATGGTGTATATGGTCTCAATCGAATGACCGTTGAAAAATCTCGTGAAAATTAAAGGTATTGGCACCGATAAAGCGGTGACCCATGTGCAGCTCTGAAATGTGAGGCGCCTAGGGAGCTTAAAAATTAAGGAAACATACCAAGATTTTTCGCGCCCTTTTGTCATAGCCCAACATGTAATGGAACGACTTCCGCCATGAAGATGTAGAGCAGGTGGGTCGCGATGCTCACATCGCGCAACAAGCTTATTCTGAAAGAGAGCATATTTCTAATGGTGATCTAGTATCGAGCCCTTGTAGAGCAACGGGCGGTCTTTAAAAAGGCCATAGCTTGTAATGTCGTGGCTATCATTCTTGATTCATAACCATCCGTCAGAGATAGTCGTTCGTAGATGAAAGATATACGCCTTACTAAGTTATTTGTCAGTGCTGGTCAATTTATGGGATTCCGTGCTTGATCATACTGTATGGGACAAATGAAATTTACCACCTCAGTGAGATAGGTAAACTTAGCTAGAGAATGAAATATTAGAAAAACCATAAATTTTACGCTCACATATTATCCAAAAGCACTCATTTTGATGAGCTATTTCTATTTTTATGTATGACTTATGAGTACGACGTATGCGTTATCATAGCGCTTTACTATAGGGGAAAAACCTCTATATCAATGGAAAAGTCTCTTCATCTATGGTAAAATGGAATGATGATGTACTAAAGGAGAAATTACTATGAGTTCCATTTTACCACTCTAGGAAGAGATGTAGTATAGATATTGGTCTCCATACAAACGCGCCTCATGGTGGGACGCGAGGAACCGTTATAAGCGAACCATCGATTATAGCAACAGATACAAAGACAAGAAAAGGTAGTTGCTGTTAGATGAAGCAGATCGCCTCGCATTGCGCATGCCAGATATGTGGCGCCCTCTTTGACGCCTTTGAAAAGACGGTTTATTGTCGACTATCGCGTTATGCATACCATGCTTAACTATTTTTAAATAAGGTTTCTATCATCGTGCCTGAGTTCTCGTAGGTGTCCTTGTATGACCGATGTTGAACAAAGAGCTATGATGGATGCTATTCATCTTGCTGGTGCTCGAGAGGTATTCTCATTGAAAGACCTCGAGCGGCAGGCATTGGTTGCTGTACCCATGTCTTTGAGGCCCGTGTGATCTATGATTACGATATCGGCGCATGGGTACCGTTGATATGGGCATATTGTTTAGGCAGCATTGTGGATAGTGAAACCACGCTTTGAGTTCTGATATTAACAATGCGCTTTTTGCGTTACGTCTACGAGAGTGCTGGTGTTATCGCAACAGATGAAAATCTATCTTAGATATTAAACATACCGGTACATGCTACGTCTATTAGAGGATGCTGAGTATGCTTCCAAGCAATGTGGATATGATGAATGGCTGAGGTAGACGATGTGTAATACATCAATCTGAGGTATCAAGCTAATCAACGATTGTATTGGGGTACTTTGAAGTTAAGCAATGATCTGCTCCGCTGCCCTGAGATTGTAGCGGACATGCAGCATGTATGCAATGCAACTGGCGGTACTCAGACTAGCTGGTTTATCTGATCGTATCGGCACTCGAGTTAGTGTCTGTTCACGTTCCTAGAAGCGCCCGAAACAAAGGTCGTTGGGCCTTAACGGCATCTCCCGACTAGTGAGCTTATCGCGTTTTTATTGTAAAATTCTAAGAATAGAAAGGGCCGAGACCAGTGATACAGCTCGATAAAAATTAATTATCGTCGTTGCATTAGCTGTATCCCTGGCATTGCTCGGTTTTGCTTGGAAACAACGAACTAGTATTCCTCCGGTTATGATACCCTTTAAGGGATTACGACTCTTTTGCTCTCATGGCTCTGCCCTGTCTATTAGAGGGCGTACAAGCTTTCACAGTGCAAATAACGCTATTTCTTCTACCATTGAAAGCGAAGCAGTAGCGTCTCGTAAAAGCCGCATTAGAGCAAAAGGTTGTTAACTATGACGAGGTTGTAGTAGAAAATATTCGCCTCCGTCAACTTTTGAACTATAAGAGCACCATCCAGAGTTTTCCATGACTTTGGCTGGCGTTACATTATATGATTACGGTAGCGTGGACAAATACTTTTACCATCGATAAAGGTAGAAGAAGGCATGGCTGCAAATATAGGCCGTCGTTGTACCAAGTGGGTGTAGTTGGTTTTATTACTGATGTATATCCACACTCTGTCGGTGCAAATGATTCTTGACCCTCGAGTGCAGTAGGCATTCTGTGTTGAGAGCGTCCTGAATCTCCGTTTGTCCATGGTTGTAAAAGGTAACGTAATACACCGCGCACACTATCCATGAGAACATCGTCGCGATGGGACGTATTGGTAGAGATAAATTGATACCTCTGGTTACGGCGGCATCGCATTCCCAAAGGGGTTACCAGTGCAATGTCAAATCTATTGAAAAATGATACAGAAGGCTTTGTAAAATGCGGTAGTTAGCACCAGCGTTGACTTCATCGCATTGAAGAGGTATTCGTACCACGTCATCCTCCCTTAGTGCACCGCAAAAGCCTGAACTTGAGCCTCAAACTTGCAGCCTCAAACGCAACGAGATCAAGTAGAAGGGGTAAGGGGATGTTAAACAATGACGCGTCAGCTTTTAGTCCTTGTGGATGAATTTACTTTTATTCAGGCTCAACTGTCGCTTCGTTACATCTCCATACAAACTGGTTACCAAACTTGATTTTAACCATTACTGTTATGAGTAACTCTTTGTAGGGCGTCGCATGTCTCATGGTCGCCATTGTAGGTGTACATGTTCACGATGTCATTGATATTCAACTTCTAGCTCCATTTATTCCCTATGTAATCGTGGTGTATCTTTGATCTGCAGAAACATCGTATTTATGAAGAACGTTGGTATTAGTCAAGCGCCAGAGTGGCTATCTGCACATTATTAGATGGCTTGATTCGTAGCTTTTATGATATTAGCTAGTGGTGAGGACTCACACCTGGGTGTATATCTATTACATATGGTCAAAACGTGTTCTATTTTGGAATGGCGTATTGGGTAGCTATTGTACATGGCTTGTTGTGGCGAAAAGAGGAACACAAGATTATATTTGGTAAGTTTGGTTAGAGGTGAAAGAGTGTTGAAGGCCTCTATAAACGGAAAATGAGTCGCTTTTGATGTACTTTGCTATCAGCAGTACGCATATTTATAATAGCTCTGCGTTTGTTGACGTTGCAAAATCTTGGCTGGTGGTTATTATCAAGCCAAGGCAGAAGGCACCGACTGCAGCATGGTTACATGACAGCCGCCGTGTATTATGCACGATCGAAAATGGTCAAATCTTAGCAGGCTCTAGACCAGCTTATACTATTTTATTATGCCAACCGGCAAGGCCTCTAATGAAGGAAGTTACAATTAGCAGCATTACAAAATGAAGCCTGAGGATATTACGAAAAAGGTGAATGACCACAGGCATGGTTATGAGCCAATTCGTATTGCCAACGATATTTCCAATGGACGCAGTAACGACTATTGAGGAACACCGTCATGAATTACCAGGCGTAACGATTGATGTGGAGCCACTCTCGTTATTATCCATATGAGACGATGGCATCTTCTAGCTCTTGGCTATGTAGGGAAGTGAGCGAGGAAGAATAGAAGAGCCAAAACAGAAGTGATCCGAACATCTTTGTTAGTGGTGGTACTATTCTAGGTCGTTCCGGTCTCGAAAATTATATGATTTCATTTTAGCCACACGTGATGGTGGGGTAGAGTAGATGCTGAGGTCGCCCCGTGGGGGAGGTGTGACCGAAAGCACATGGTTCCCGGCCCAAATATTCATCTACTATCGATGAATTTACATAAAAGGCCGCAGAAGAAGCTGCACCAACCTCGATCAACTTGTGGGCCTGGCAGTATCTGGGCCGGCACGCTGTGGTGGTCTGCGATCCTAATACGGTAGCTTATTTAGCTATGGTTAGTGCTCCTGAGTTCAACCCAAACTGGTTTAGCTAAAAGGCATTACAACAGCCTGTGGAATCAGCTTAACAACGATAAGAACCAGTCCTTTGACAATAGGTTTCTGGTGAGTATCCACCATCTCCGTTTAAGATTATTACGGGGACGGCACGGCTATGATCTTAAAAAGGTTACGCCTGAAGAGATATTTTGATAGCGTAAAACATTGTCATTGATAGCTTGTAATGGAAGGTGAAGCAGTATACAGCACTAAAGCCCTTGCCAAGTCTGACAACGTTTACTTTATGAAATGGGTAATCGCGTTATTAGAAGAGCTTAGGAAAATATGCGGCTATTTTGGTATTGGTGAAAAACGGGTATCAATTCTGGCTGGCGAGGCCTGTAATATGGCAAGTATACGTGTAAAGTCTTGATGAGGATTGGTATTTAGGGGAAAACCTTTGATGCTGGCATCGGTCGCTCTTTTCACCTGACTACGCCAGTTACAAATGGCAGTTATGCTCAGTGAAGTCGCGCCAACGGTGGCATTAAATATCGACCATATGGTAAGTCGTATCGATAATAAGGATGGACACTGAAAGAGAACTCTTTGACCTGATAAACTCGGTATTCTACCAGTTCCTAAAAATATTATGGATCCCATCGAGAAGGTTTGCGATGCGTTACGATGAAGGCGGTACAGCAGGGGATTTATTTAAAAGGATCTCATTAATGTAGCTGGCAAGACTGGTACTGCGGAAAATGCACATGCTGAGATCATGGTTGTCGCAGCCCATGCACCACATGATAAGTTGCACAAATTGTGTGGCTACAATTTGTTGAACAAGAAGCTCGGTGCTGGTTCTGCAGGTCCCATCAGTGCGTGATATATTGGCTGTACCTTTCAATGTACCAGTGAATAAGAAATCCAATGATGCAAATAGTAAACAGTAAATAAAGAAACCGCTATGAGCCAATAGGGGCTAGATGCGGACAGAAGTCATAGAATACGGTAAACGAGGGCAAACCAAGAAAAGGATTAAAGTATGCTGAAATCATCGGTGTTGCATCTGGTAAGGGTGGCGAGGTAAACTACCATTACTGCTTGGTTTAGTGGTGCAGCCTGTTTTCGATGCAGGGCATCGCGTATTGCTCTGCGATGGAGACTTGATTGTTTAGACCTCAGATTAGGTGTGGCAGATGAAATTATCTATGATGCACTTGATGCGAGTGAAGATAAAGACTATAGATGACGCGATCAGTATCAATCTGCTGAAAATGAGATTTTTACTCTAGTCAAAGTGTCGCTGGGAAGATATAGGGTCGCAAGTAGTATAAAAGTAGTAAGGTCGCCTCTGCGATGATGCATATGATTATATTCTAATTCGATGCACCCAGGCATCGGCAAAGGCATAGAGCTCATTTTAGACTTAGTCAGTCGTTGTAATCGTTGTGACCCATCCGTTTATATGGGTGTCCTTGCGTAATGGAGCTGCATGATTCAAGTCTGTCAGGAACATAATAGTCTATGCTGCATAGCATTTTCAATGCAGTGCCTATGGAAGGGAGGATATCAATTTATGATATGTTAGAGGTCCCACGCGTTGAATATGTAGCTATGATTCCTTACGATGAAGATGTATTAACGTATGTCGCAAGACGGTCATTTGTTAGAACTTGTTTACGACTGGATTCATCAGTATTAGCACCTCTTGTCGATTATGTTGTGACTAGCAATTGTTGGGAAGATTACGATGTGCCAAAAAGCAATGATGATTATGAAGCAAAAAGAGTGTTAGTAAGAGCGGAAGCGAGAAAGTTAACGAGTCTTGCTACAACAGGGAGAGTCAACTTTGACGATCTCTCTAGCCATGTTCATTACATTAATCGCGGTGGTGGATCACGCAACGATTGTTGGTACAGGTAAGCAGCTCAGTGTGCACCGCAGTTGAATTAGGTGGTATGATGGGCAGATATGGACAGATAGTGATTGACTATCATCATGCGCACTCTATTACTCGTTGAATTGGACTCTACCGCTATTGGTAGTGCTACCCATGTGAATCAAGAGGCCATCGGATTTGGTAGTTTAGTAGTAAACAGCTAGTATTCTTAGCCAATGTAGCTGTTGTTATAGGCATGCAATCTATTGATTACTACCGTGTCTCAAAGGGTGGGGAATATCATTTGCGGTATTACCCATTTCTATGTTAATAGCTGTTATGGCGGTTGGTACCTCTGCTCAGAGCGCTGTTGATCTGAATTAGCCTACCATGATTCAGCCATCAGAATTTTCTAAACTATTGATGATTATCATGGGCATAGTAGAGCCTCGTCATTGGTAAGTTAAATACACGGAAGCTTATTGCCTGTATTATATGTTAGTACCCATGCACTTTGTATTTTTTACAACCTGACTTAGGTACATTCTAGTATATTGCCATTTTTGTGGGGATGCTATTTATCTCTGGTATTAAAACTAGACTCATAAAAATCATTGCGGTGCACTGTTTATTATTGATGCCTTTAGGCTGGTTTGTACTGAAAGAATACCAAAACAACGTATTCTCGTATTTTAAACCAGATATTGATCCGTTTGGATCTGGCTATCATATTATTCAGTCTAAGATTGCCATTGTCCAGGTTTGATTTTCTGGCATGTATTCTGTACATACGAGTCAGTTGAACTTTCACTGTAAAAACCATACGTGATTTTATTTTCCGTAATTCGGGTGGAAGAGTTTGGTTTTGTTGGAGTAGTATTGTGGTATTGCTCTTATTGTTTGCGCTATTTAGTCGCAAAGATTCAGTAGCATATACGCAATGATAACTTTGGTATAAGTCATCAGCGATTTCAGATTGGTGACATGTTTGCCTTTGAGGTACCTGTAAATGTAGGATGACCATTGGTATCATGCCTGTAACGTGGGATCCCATTGCCATCTTGCAGCGATGGTGGCATGCATTAACAACCAATATGCTGAGTATCGGTATTTTATTAAATATCTATGCAGTGCACAAAATATATTTTTAATATCCTTTCATAGATTGAGTGTGAAAGAAGTCTTCAAAAAGACGGAGGATGTATGGTTCAATTAGATACGTCATGGTTACAACATGTCCAAAAAGCCCGCTCGTTACATCTAGGCATGAATATAACAGTATCGTAAAAGATCACAGTGCTGTTGATGTAACGATGGCATCAGCTTTTCCCTGATGGTACGAAGTGGCAATGAGTCACTTTGGGCATCAAAAATTTATATGGTTTAATAAATCGTCGTGAAGATGCGAGCAGCAGAGCGCGTATTTTGCACCGTGGCACGATATGGAAGAGAGAAATGCGAAAGCGCAATATTCCTCTATTTTCCTTGGAAACGCGTACACCTATTAAAGACTTTTTGATGTGTTAGTTTCACACTTCAATACGAAATGAGTCACAAACATTCTAAATATGCCTTCGACTTTAGCGGGCATTCCAATGTACGCTAAGCGATCGCGATCATGGATTTTCCATTGTTAGTATGTGGCGGTCCATGTGCGTTTAACGCAGAGTTTATTGCAGATTTCTTTGATATCGTATCCCTCGGTGAATCTGAAGAGCAGCGATGAATTTTGTTGACCTTATGAAAGCTGGAAAAGCAAAAGGATTCCCAGGTGGTAAGGAAGCTTTTACGTAAAGCAGCTCAAATTCTGGTACTTATTGTCCAGCGTTATACGATGTAGAATACTACAGAAGAAGTGATTTTAAATCTATTACACCTCGCTTTGAAGAGGTGCCAGCACTGTCAGGCAAAACGCATCGTAGAAGATGAGAATGTGTTCTACCCCTCACAAAACCCTGTAGTACCATTCTTGATATCGTCATGACCGCGCAGTATCTAGAACTGTTCCGCGCATTGTACACGGGGCTGTCGTTTCGCCAGGCTGGTATGCTTACTCAGTCCTGTTCGTGAAAAGACGCCAGAGCGTTTTGCTCCAAATTGCTAAGGATACGATTGCTAATACTGGTTATAATGAAATCTCTTTGATGAGCTTGAGCTCTGCGGATTATTTTCCTGAATTGAGAGCTAGATATGTCTCATGGAAGAGTTCAAAGACAAACAAGTGAGCGTAGCCATCATCCTTGCGTATCGATAGTTTCTCCATCGATATTGCTGCGAAAGGTGCAACAAGTAGCGTAAGAGTGGTCTTTACTTTTTGCTCCTGAAGCGGGTACACTAGCGCATGCGCGATGTTATCAACAAAGGCGTTAGCGAAGAAGACCTATTGACGCAGCGTACAAAATGCCTTTTAAATCTGGGTGGAATACAGTTAGATTGCACTTTATGATGGGCCTTCCTACAGAAACTGATGAGGACCTAGCAGGTATTGCTGATTTAGCGTATAAGGTGCTTGATTGCATCGCGACATTACTAGGAAAACGCAATGGTTCTGTAACTAGTCAGCGTATCCTTCTTCAAAATAACACATATCTCCATACCAATGGTATGGTCAACAAGATGTAGAGGAAATCATCGTAAACAACGTTATTTAAAATCTTCATCAATAATCGCAATATTTCTATCATTACCATGATGGCTATACTGGCTACATGGAGGCCGCTCTGCTCGTAGGGACCGTAGATTATCGAAGTTCTTGTAGAAAGCCTGGGAAGCGGGTTGTAAATTTGATGGTTGGACTGAGTTCTCAACCATGAAACATGGCTAAAGCCTCGCTGACTGTGGTTTGATCCAGCGTACTAGTGCACGCCGTACACGTGACTTTTGATGAGCCATTACCTTGGGATCATCTTAGACCGCACGGTGGCAAAAGCGTTCTTAAAACGCGAGGAACAAGCGGTAGAAGCAAATCTACAGGCGATTGCCGTCGAGCTCCATGTAAGGGCCGTAATGTGCGTCCAGAGCTTGATACAGCTATTCTGTGATTATAAGGAGGTGGCAGAGCTGAAAAAGTTACGTTTGCTCAAATAAAGGGCGAAGAATTGAGATTCTTGTCGCACCTTGATTATGCACAGCTGTGAGCGTAAGGATTCGCCAGCAGAAATTAAAATGGCTTATTCCGAAGGTTTTAATCCCACATATGAAAATTAGCTTCCTCCGCACTGCTTTAGGGCGTAACGGCAGCATGAATATATCGATATGGATGTACTGGAAGAAGATTCTAGAGTCCATCATGGAGCGTTTAAACCATGTAGCCTCCAGGTCTTGAAGTGCTAGATGGCAAGAAACGCCTGAAAGGTGAAAAGATGATGGCTATTTTGCACTTTTGTTATTTACGAAGTTACATGGTCCTGTAACGGACTGAATATGCGATTGGGATGCATTGCTTAAAACCTTTTCAATGAAGCTACGGAAATTTCTATGCGAAAAAGGTTAACGCCTAAGAAAACTCGTACCATTGATGTGAAAGAATTTGAAAAGAACCTATCGTAGCATCTGTTAAGGACGGTATGGTAACCCTATAGTGGGTATCGGTACTTTATCCGCAAAGCATATACAAACCTAGCGAAGTATGGAACTTGGTAAAAGATCACATAACTGTAGCTTCATTACACGGGACATGAAATTCACCGTAAAGCCATTATGGTAGAAAAATGAAGCATGACGCTTAGAGATCAATTACTAATCAATTAATACGATTGAATTTTATAAATGAAATACGATTTTAAGAGCTTTATATAGTTACATATAAGTCGAATCTTAGGAAACTGTAGACGATATACTAGTGATACTCTGAAATGGAAAGAAGGGAGGATAGGATGGCAAAATTTTGGTCAATGTTATGCGCGAAGAAACCGCATGGCTGTTATCGACGAAGCTAATCGGGCTTAGTAGACTTTGTCTTTAGAACGTACTGATGAGTCTCACATGGCAAATCATATGTACAAAGGTACTGTTAAGAATGTACTTAACGGCATGCAAGCTACTTTTTGTTGATATTGGGAGCCTCGCAAAATGCGTATTTGAACCTTCAATCAAGGAAGGAACAGAAAATCTTGCCACGCCCATCTATCTGTGGGCAACAAGTTCTTGTTCAAGTCGTAAAAAGAGGAGATGCTGCGCAAAGGGCTCGTGTTACTGCTGATGTGAGCCTTGCTGGTCGTTTTATGGTACTTTCTACCATATTCTGAAGCGTATGCACATCTCTAAAAAGATTACCGATGAAGCGTTGCGAGCTAAGTTGCAAGAGTTGGCGGCACCATATGTGCAAGAAGGTTGCGGTTTTATTATCCGTACCGCAGCGGCTAAGGCTAGCGCCGATGAAATTGGTCGAGATATGGACTACTGTAGCACATGGCACCATGTGTTAAAGCGCTTTAAGGTGGCAAGAGGTACGATCTCGCAGGATGCGGACTTTGTTCCGTCTTTGTGCGAGATTATGCGCACCGCAATGTAGAGGAAACTCATCGTCGATTCCGATATGGGAGAATCTCGATTGATGGACCTCTTAGGCATGGCCTCACATCACAGCAATTAAAGTGACACGCCATCGTGATAGTACACCTATCTTTAAAGCCAATCACATTGAACCTCAATTAGAAGATCTTATCTCTCGTGATATCAACCTTCCTTCTGGCGGCTCTATCCGCATTGATCATACAGAGGCACTTACCGTATTTGATGCGAACTTGCCTCACCATACGGCAAATCGATAAGCTTGAAGATTTAGCTTTCACCGTTAATAAAGAGGCACTAAAGAAATTCGTCGTCAATTGCGATTGCGAGACATAGGTGGTATTATCGTTGTCGATTTTATTGACATGAAAGATAAACAAAATCAACAAGAATTGTTGAAAAGGTCTTAGTGCGCAGCCGTTAGACAAGATGAAAACTGTGGTATGTGGTATTAGTTCACTTGGTCTTGTGGAAATGACGCGGCGTGCGCGCCAAGGCTTGCAGACCCTTGATGTTCTGATACTTGCCCTCAATGTGGAGGGACGGGACATATGTTGTCTGGTCGAACAGTATATATGCAGATTGTACTGATCGGATCCGTGAATTGTTTTAAATCGGGTCGTATTAAATCTAATCTAGAAATTGAAGTCCATCCCAGAGGTAGCTCAATACTTAACAAAGGCTGTTCTGAGGACTTAGTGAGTCTATAGGGCGAAGATTTCGATTGTGGTAAATCCACAAATTAGTCGCGAAGGCTATTCTTTGATGGCTGTAGCAGAACAAAGTAAGTAGTTTGTTGATAGAGTGATATTGTGTCTGTATTTGAAATTATATTAATTAGTATGGGTCTGGCTATGGATGCCTTTTTGGGTATCGATTGGTAAAGGTTTACAATGCCGGTAGGTGAAAAATCGCCGAAAAGGTTATACTAGCATTTTATTTGGCTATTTCAGTTTCTCATGCCCTGTAATTGGCTGGCTTATTGGGCGTCAGTTTATCGATGTCATATCTGAATGGGATCATTGATTGTTTCTGGCCTTCTCGGCTATTTAGGTATTGCAATGATTAGAGAGGCCGTAGTGATGAAGATGATGAAGACGATGATAAAGCAGTTTTTAGGCGTTTGGGAAATGATGATGCTCTGTAGCATACCAGCCCTTGATGCCATGGCTGTCGGTCTTACACTTTGCCTTCATGCCCATCAATGTATGGAGGCATCTACTATGATCGGTGCATACTCTGGTATTTCTTTAATTGGTGTATACTTTAGGTAAATTTCATGGGCCAGTTTGTTGGGAAAATATGCAGATATTCTCGGTGGCGGTGTACTAATTCTCATCGGTACCAAAATACTTTTACAACATCTGGAATTATCGGAGAATTTTAGAGGTTTGTATATATATGAAAGTATCAGAAACTGAGCTATTTATGTTGAATTTTGTTTGACATGGATAGGTAAACAGGATATACTATATCAGTATTAGTTCGGTTTACTGAACTTTGCAACCGAGTGGAAGCAGAGTTTAAACGCCCGACCGAAGTTCGCTCGGGATACTGAATTCAAGCGAGTTCGATAACAAGGAGGTGTTCTCGTACGCAATTATTAAAACTGGTGGTAAACAATATCGCGTTGCTGAAGGCGATGTAATTACTATCGAAAAATTGGAAGCAGCTGCTAACGAGTCCGTTACATTCGAAGAAGTTTTGACTGTAGTGAATGACGGCGACGTTAAAGTTGGCGCCCTCTTGTAAACGGTGCAAAAAGTTACAGGTACAGTTCTTGAGCATGGTAAAGGTAAAATTCTAGTATTCAAATACAAAGCTAAACCAACTACCGTCGTCGTCGACGCTCATCGTCAACCGTTCACAAAAGTTCGTATTGAATCTATCCAAGCTAATTATGGTTTCCATTGAAATCCAGCGGAATAGTGATGATCAAGTCATGGTTGTCACCTATCCGGTCATGCAGGATATGATGAGCATGGCTTCGATATCGTATGCGCTGCAGTGTCTGCTTTAACGGCAACGGCAATGTTAGGACTTACCCAGATTGCTCAACAAGAAGGGAATATACGAATAGCGAAGGTCGATGTGATATAGGTTCTTCTGGGACGATTAACCAGAGTGGACAGGATATTCTGGGGACTATGCTTCTCGGTTTAGAGGAAAATTAGCCGTCAATATCCAGAGTTTGTCCAACACACGAAATATAGGAGGTGAACTTAATGTTTACTTTTGATTTGCAATTGTTCGCACATAAAAAGGTGTGTCCAGTACTCGTAACGGTCTGACAGTGAATCTAAAACGTCTTGTGTTAAATGCCAGCGATGGTTCCATCGTAAAGAGCGGTAACATCATCGTTCGTCAACGTACCCACTTCCACCCTGGTACTAACGTAGGTATCGGTCGTGATGACACTTATTCGCACTTGTGCTCAGGAAAAGTATCTGAACGTGCTGGTCGTTATAACCGTAAAGTTAGTGTATACCCTGTAGAAGCTTTAATTTTACTAAAGACTATTAATCCTAGTGGTTTTCTTCACTAGGGATTTTTGTGTTTTCTGTAGTATGTGTCTGATAGATATTATAATTGGTTTAGCATTATCATATTGGCAAATGATACATAATTAGAATCATTATGTTTAAGAATGCTAAATAACTAGCCACAGTGAGCCGATATTTTGCTTTTAACATACATATGACGAGATAGGGGGCATTATGGCACTGCTAGAATTATCTAATATATCTATATTGTAAAAGAGAAATCTATTATCCGTGATGTATCTTTATCGGTAAATCAAGGTGATTATATTATTGCAGGTCCTTCTGAAGTGGTAAAAGTACACTTTTTAAAAATTATGTAGTCGATCTGATTAGTCCCTACATCGGGAACTATTACTGAGTAATGGTCGTCCCTTAACGGCTATAGATCCTGGAATCTTATCGCAAAGAGGTGGGCCATTGCTTTTCAAAGACCTTATTTGTTTGCGAAAACAGTATGTCGCAATATTCTATTTCCCTACGATATTCGCGGTTTAGAAACCGGATATGAGCTCGATAGAATATCTCTTTGACCTACTACATATGCCACTAAATTATATGGAGCGCCGTACATGATGAGTTATCTGGCGGTGAAATGCAACGAATATGCCTTATTCGGAGCCTCATATTTTTGAGCCCAAAGTGTTGCTTAGACGAGGTTACGTCTGCCTCTAGATGCGACGAATACATCTATTGTAGAAAATGTTATTGATGAGCTTTCATAAAAGGGAATCACCATTATCTCCATTACTGCGATGAAGAGCAAAAGCATGGCGTACTAAATCGCCGCATCACTATCGTAGACTGGTCAATTAGCTAAAGAGGAGGTATCTGAGATGAGTCAGTTTCAAACTATTTCTACTATGTCCTTATGCCTTGCATCTGTATTAGTGATTATCAGTATACTGATGTCTCATAGACAAGATGAGCTAGAGAAAGATATCTTTATCAGTGCTGTGGCGCTAGTCTACAGCTATTAGTTATCGGGTTTTATTTTATCGCTATATTTTTAGTACGGAAAGCCCTATATTTATAATTGGGCTATTATGCTTTATGGCTATAAACTGCAGCTACCATAATTCTTCTGAAAAGCGAGGGGAATTCTCATGCGTTATGGATTTCGGTTTGCTATAACCGTAGGTGCATGTATATACTTTAACGATTTTACTTTTGTAACTGGCGTGCTTAGCTTTCACTGCTTATCAAGTGATTCCCTGTTGGTGGTATGGTCATTAGTGGTGCTATGGGTAGCGATTGGGCTTTGTTATCGTCAAATGCTATCAAATTTTGAATTGCGTAAACAAGAGGTGGAAATTAAATTAGCCCTTGGGTAGTACACCTAAAAACAAGCTTCGAAAGCGATAGTTCGTGATGTTATAAAGACGGGGCTACAACCTACTGTAGATAGTGCCAAGACATTAGGTATCGTAGCGCTCGCTGGGGATGATGACAGGCCTTATATTAGCGGGCATGCCTCCTTTAGAAGCTGTAAAATATCAAATGATCGTTACATTTATGTCGTTATCTACCATATCTATTGCTTGTTTTATTACATGTCAATTAGCCTATAAAACATTTTTAATAATCGAAATCAGTTAAATAAGTAGTTTTAGATATATTTATTTAACATCATATTCACCAATAGAATATTTACTCAGTTTTAGAGTGGTATCCGAAAGGGTACTACTCTTTATTATAGTATGTCAAATTCCTATGTTTTTTTAGTAGGAATAGTGGTATACTATATACAGTATCAGTGAAATACCAGAAGACTGGTTGTCATATACTTTCATAAACCTAAAGAGGGTGTATTGCCACTAGAAAGAATTGAGGTTACTATGTATGATGTAAAATCTCCAAAGGCGGAGGAGTTTATTTCCCATCAGGAAATCCTTGATACTCTTGCTTATGCAGAGGAAAATAAGGAAAATCGAGAGTTGTTAGATGCTATTTTAGCAAAAGTCATGCTACGTTTATAGGGGTTAAAAACCACAGAGAGGCAGAGTTCTCTTAGAATGTCCGTTACCCGAATATAAGAGAAAGCTCTTTGCGTTTAGCAAAAGAAATCAAGAAAGCTATATACGGTGATCGTATCGTATTATTTGCACCACTATATTTATCTAACTATTGTATCAATGGTTGCGTATACTGCCTGTATCACTCTAAAACCGCGATATTAAACGTAAGAAGTTGACCCAAGACCAAATTAGGGAAGAGGTTATTGCTTTAGAAGCGATGAGCATAAGCGTATCTGTAATTGAGTCTGGTGAAGATCCTCTAATAATCCACTTGAATATATTTTTGGAATCCATTAAGACTATTTACAGTATTAAAAATAAAATGGTGAAATCCGTCGTGTAAATGTAAATATTGCAAACTTGTTCCGTTGAGGACTATAAAGAAATTACATGACGTTTCATTGGTACGTATACACTGTTCCAAGAAACATACAATAAAGAAAAACTATGAAGCATTACATCCAACAGGCCCCTAAGAGTGACTACGCCTACCATACAGAGGCGATGGACCGCGCTATGCAAGGTGGTATTGATGATGTTGGTATCGGTGTCTTTACGGCTTAGGAACATTATAAATATGATTTTTGTAGGTTTGTTGATGCACGCCGAGTATTTAGAAGCAGATCTGGTGTAGGGTCCTCATACTATTTCTGTACCGCATTTGTCCGGCTGATGATATTGATGTAGATGATTTCAGTAATGCAGTACCTGATGATATCTTTGAAAAATTGTTGTCCTATTCGCGTATCCACAGCATACAGGTGATGATTATGTCCACACGTGAAACTCAAGAAATGCGTGAACGCGGATTGGCCTTGGTATTCTCAAATCAGCGGTGGCTCCGTACTAGTGTAGGTGGTTACAAAGAAGAAGAGAAACCAGAAGATAATTCCGCCTCAATTCGATCGTAGCGATATGCGTACATTAGATGAAATCGTAGATTGGCTATTAGACCTTGGTTACGTACCGAGTTTCTGTACTGCTTGTTATCGTGCAGGTAGAACATGGGGACCGCTCATGGCGCTCTTGCTAAATCTGGTCAAATTCACAACTGTTGCCAACCAAATGCGTTGATGACATTAAACGAATACATCATGACTACGGTGATGAGAAGACTAAAGCTATGGTGCGAAGGTTATCGAACAACAGTTGAGAAAAATATTAAAGAAATGATTTAGTTAAAAGAAAAAGCTAAAGCTTATATTGCACAGATGAAAGACGGCGAGCGGGACTTCCGATTCTGTAATTCATTGATATAGAACCTCCCATTGATAATGGGAGGTTCTTTTTGTTGAGAAAATGTCAAAAGTTAAATGAGAATAAAGTATATATATAGTTTATTTTATTCACTTTTGTTATAATAAATAAAAATGATAATGATAATACGTTGAAATCTTTAGAATAATATGGATTATAAACTACTGAGGGATATGATGATTAAGAAAAACGTTACGCCTCTGTGAAGGGTGATCGAGAAAAGAAAAATATTCAATCCGTGAACTTGGTGAACCTCATTGTGGCTAAATTAATGGGTGAATCGTCACATTGATGTTGACGAAGGTCAGTTTTTACAAGGACTTTGTCAGATTTGTTAGACCCATTCACTTTAAAGGATATGGACGGCTGCTTTGCTAGTCTGAGGAAACAATTGAAAGTCACAAACCAATCGTCATTTATATGGCGATTATGATGTGGATGTATTACGCAACATCTTCCGTACTCATCAGATTTTAAAGAAATTAGTAGCAGATGTTACCGGTTATTAGCATACCAGAACGTCAGCGAAGGCAGTGGCCCCCACCGTGAGGGCTTTAGAGCAATCTTTATAGAACGGGGAAACAGCTAGTGGATGTCACGTGATCGCGGGTATTGGTTCTACGACATTGTCGAGGCCGTACAAGATCGTATCGATATGCTGATTACACAGATCAATATGCATGGCACCGGATACGATTCCACGGGCCAAGGCTGTTATCACCACAAGCTGCGGAGGATCGCGGCGATATAAGGGATACATTTCATCGGCGTCGGTGTGCTTTTAAATTACGGTGCCACATGCGCCGCCGGGCGCGGTGAATGGCAGGCCGGACGATTTAGATATCGTTGCCGTAGGTACTGTGGCGGACGTAGTGCTTTGGTGGTGAGGAACCGCATCATTGCGTGCTATATAGGCCTTCGGATGAAGTTGATGTGAATAGTCAGCCTAATTTAGGCATTTGTGTAAAGCTCACCGATGTAGCGGCTGGCAGTGAGCGAACCATAACATCTGGGCACATTGTCGCACCTGAGATCAGCCGCCTGAACGCAATGGTCGTGGCAACGCATGCTACGCGCTGCTGAAACTACTTCCGTGACCGCATGATGGTGATATAGCAGAGGTGATTGGTTGAGGAAACTGACCTGAAACCAATCGCAGCGACAAGAACCAGAGCAGAATATCCACGAGTTGCGCATCGATGGCTTAATCAAGGCCATAAAGCTGACGCAACTGTTGCTGTAGCTGGTGAGCGTGGCACTCCTGGCAGTCACTCGGTATTGCTATCGTCGCTTTCGTCTCGTGTGAGGAGTTTTGCAGAAACCGACCTTAGTTTATCAGTGCGCATCCATGACAGGCAGTGCGTTTCGCTGGCCATCGACGGTTTTAATATGTGGTGATGCGTTGTAGTCCTGCAAGACCTCGTTGTACAGTTTGCGTGGTCATGCCCGCAGCAGCAGTTTTCTAGCATTGACGCGGCAACCGCATTGACGAATTACTGGCGAGAGCGTTTAACGGAGCATTGCAAAAGCTGTTACTGCCGAGAACATATTCCCGCGTAGTGGCTGATGCGGAATCCACCTGGCTGACACGATATCGATGTTGGATATTATTGACCGCGTGCATCAGCGCCCTTGGAACCTATGCGTGTGTGTGCTGGCCACAGGCACCGATGCCGTAACGAAGCCACGGCACAAGACAGATATGCTCATGGCGCGTTAAAAATCAATAGTGTAAGGTGATTTTGCAACCCTGGAATGGAACCGCAGATGCTATCTGCTTGGAATCGTCCAGACTTATTTAAATCTCATATCGTTGGTTCCGTTGTGAAAAGCAGCTCTTCCGCTGCAGAATGAATGGGCAAAGGCGGTGTTTCCTCCACAACTCGCGATCTGCTAGCGATCGAGCTATTGACTGACGAGCCCATAAAACTGACTATGAAGGCTTAGACAGAGGTATGTTGGTTGTAAAACAGTCTATGCGCCGTCATGGCAACCGCTTTGATAATGTAGAACAAGATATATCGCGTGTAAGCCAAGTGTGATCGAAAATACACCGCAGGGCCTTTACATCTATCGACGGTCTGAAGAATCGCACTGTTGGAAGAATACACAGGATGATGGTCGAGACCAATCGCTTAGACGAAATGCCACATTGCAGGAAAATTAGTATCTTGTCACATCCGTAACATTCCTTACTTATAGGCGTAGCGAGGAGGTGAGCACTCATGACAAACTGCAAATGAAGAAGGCAAAAGCTGTAAGCGAATAAAAGCATCTTTGGCGTAAGTGAGAAAGCCTTAGCTGAACTTTGCGGAGGATATCCATTGCTCTGGTTTAACAGATGACGAGCGGTAACCAAGCATTGAAAGGCGTGAGCTTGCTGACAAGGGTCATGCGAAGGCTGTGTAGGAGCTTCCAGGAACCTTATATCATGCATCCACTCAGCTGTAGCCGAGTCGGCACTACCGTGCAAATCGACCGATATCACGCCGCATGTGCGCTTATGCGCATGATGGGTTGAAGATATGACCTACTCGAAGGAAGACTTTAGAGGAAATGTCGGTTCTGCAGGTAGCATTCTCGTTGATGGGGTGTCAAAATTAAACCAATCGAGACAGACATCAAAAGAAGATCGCTAAATGGAAAATTATCTGGAAGAGTTGATTTTAGCGATGGCGTAGCTGATCGCGCGCGTCGTTGTTATCAAATCGTGACCGCCATACATACGATGCGCGCACCTAGTCATTATGCGCAGGATAAACATCGTCTATGGAGACCCTGTGACTGCGCTCCTTGCGCACTCTGTCCCGGTATTTTCAATGTGTGAAATGGGAGTTAGGAGGATATCCTCTCGCTATCAGAACCGGAGATCATGATCCGTAGATCAAAATGAAGCAAAACGCCAAGTCCGCAGGAGATCGTTACGATACGATACGATGAGCCATCTCACTAAGGCTCGTGGTGAGGCCTAATACAGGCAGATATCAAAGGCCGTCCCCAAACACTTTCTAAGGTAGTATTTATCAGAAGATGAAAGGACAATCGCGATTTGCCGGCAACGCAGATTTTGTGATTTGCTTGCAGTCTGCGTAATCGTTGATAGTATCCTGACTGTTACGCAAGCACTCGGTACGTGTTTCCAGCTTTGCGAGACCACGTTGGCATATCGATTTAAGCATTATCTTCCGGCCGCCGAAATCCACATGCATCAATCCCTTGCATACTACGGTTATCGGGTACAGGGACAACCGGTAGAGATCCAAATTCTGGCATGTGGAAATGCATCGCGTATCCGAATACGGTGTTGCTCACTGGCGGTATACAGAAGGTAATAAAAACTGTTGAGCAAAGAGTTCGGACTCAAAGGCTAAGCTTTGCTGCGCCAAGTTCCGGAATGGCAAGTCACAAGCATCCAACAGAGCTCGTTAATGCTTTGAAAATCGACGTATTCTCCTGTGGTGGAAGTTTTGCATTTACACCGAGGACGTAAGTTAAGCTCGCCAACTGGATTCTTAGCAAATTACCAGACTTTGCTCATCGTGTCTATATCGGACAGTGGTCAATGTTGTGTAGGTGCTAAGGTAAACGAGCAAATTGTACCGCTCGATTACACCTGGCATACGAGTGATATCGTCGATATTATTACGTCTAAAATGAGTAAACCAAGCCTTGATTGGTCAATACTGTGGTGGTCCTCTCGAAAGTGCAAGAGCAAAATACGGCAAACTGGTTCCCGCTGTCGTATTTTCAAAGCTTTCGAAAATATTGAAAAGGCTTTAGAGGCTCTTTACAGTAGTCGAAACGTCGAAATTATGCACGTGGAAAGAGTTGGATTGCAGATAATCGATCTCCAACAAGCATCCAAACAACGAAAGCTATATGCATCGAAAGAGGAAAATGCCTATCGCTTGCAGGCTATGGCGGCATTCCTGCAAAGCACAGTGTCTCTGCGTTTCAATTGAACTCTCGCATCTCAGCAGAAGTGAGGAGTCTAAAATCTAGTGACAGAGCAAATTATCTGGAGAAATTAAATCTCGCACAAAAGAAAACGGAAAAATGGCACTGGTAGTCCTCGTAAAAGGCGAAGCTGGTGTTATGGTGCGGACAGGCAAAATGCTGCAATCCTGTACCTGAGGGACGATATTATCGGTTATATCACGCACGGGTGTCTCAGTCCAGCACAGTGAGTGATCTAGCGTGGTCATGCGACATGCCACCTGAGACATCTAGGAGCGCAAGGATTGAGAGGTTTTGATGGCGCTTCGAAAGAACCCTTTCCCACGTAGGTAATCGGATATTCAAGTCACGATCGGCTGGTCTTTCGATGGAGGTTATGAAGCGGTACTTTCAGAGTTGAAAATTACCATATTACCACATCAATGCCAAGGTCCAAGAGGATACATGTGGGTATCAATGTGCTACTGTTGATATCCGTGACATTTTGCACACTAGATTTTGTAATGATCAAGGTTGCGTCGGTCCAGAAGTGTACATGCATGAAGCAAGGAGGCTTAATGTTAGAATGTTAGGCGCTTATGCGCATGCCTTTTAGTCCGCTTAGAAACAAATTGCTGCGTTGGTATGATGCCATGGTAGCCATTAATGACCCGCTACACCAGAAGTATTAGATGCGCTAAAGAACATGACTTGAAGCCAAAGGTTGTTTTGCTTACATATGGTCATGGAGATTCATATCGAGGCGTTCGATATGTCAAGTGCCTGTATATGTGCATAAAGGTGATGTGCTGCATTTGACTTATCCTGAGCTTAACTCAGTGCCTATAGTAATCAACGCCAATTAAAGTGAAGGCCATATTATTGAGGCACATCACAGTAACACATTACCTGTGGTGATATTGACCTAGAAGTCTAGAGCCACCCAGGGCATACGCCAGGTGGTGTGTAAGCACATGGAAGGCGTTTCAGGGGATACTCTTTAGAGATCTCCGTAGGACTTAAGAGATTTTCCAAAACAATTATATGAGACGCGTTGATGAACCCATCAAAACTCAGCTTATAAATTGCCTAATAATACGATGGTATATCCTGGTCATAACAGAAACCAATATAGAGTATGAAAATATAACCCATTCGTTGGTTAGCAGGTCAAACGAATTATTTTATCACAGTAGAGGGATAATTATTATGAATTTGACAACATTAGAAAAAATTAAAAGAACATTAAAGACAAAAGTATAATTGACCGACGCAACGTCAATTTTTAAGGCACAATACACACGAACCATTTGAGGTTGAAGACGTATATGCTTGTTAAAAGAAGTAATCTGATATCGGCTTGGCCATTTACAGAACACTGATTCTTCAAGAGCTGATTTACAAACGTCTGACTTTTGGTGATGTCAATCGTTAATAAATTGAAATACGAAGAGTTCGCTCATTTCCACCATCAGCCTGATTTGAAAGTGTTAAATGTAAAATATCTTGTTTTGAAGACGATATGCTTAAACATTGTGAGTCTATTATTATCACAAAAAATTGAACTCTCGTAATTATATCGATCATCAATTAAAAAGATAAGGCTGCAGCGATTGCCAAAATTATATGTCTGAAGCTAGAGTTTAAAAATTAGGAACGTATGGCTCATCACCATGGTTAATATATCTATACGGGCACACTACTGGCTCCGTAGTAGCTCATAACTGTAGCAGCTGGACTTTTCGATGTATGTAAACTGTAGATGCAATTCTTTTTGTTGGTGAAGTGGATGGAATTGCATACCCAACTACCATTGGTGACATAACCAATCTTGACCTTGATGGTCCTGTTTCCAAGTGACGACGTCAACAGGTCAAGCCTCACTGTGCTACTTATGTGAATATCAAGGTTTACCTTCAGCTGAGTGTCTGGGGGACTATGAAAGTACGCCCCACAGTGCTACTACATGAACATAGATACATATGGCGTCTGTCGACGCAGCAACTCGTCAGCATTAGACGAGTTTTCTGTGCTCTATGGAAAAGCTGTGCCACTTAGGCGCTATCGGTGAGTACCAACGTCCGTATTTTCAGCTGATACAGACGATAAAAAGGTGAGTCTCTATTGTAGCATTCCATTTGCGACACCTCGGTTGTGTATACTGCCCTTTCCGTATGGGCTCTATCGGATTGCCGCACATGGTAAAAGCTGAGTTTTAACCGCCTTAGGCCGACATAGAGTGAGGGTGAAAGCTATTGCTGACGTCTATATGGCTTAACGGTGGCAGACACCCTTCTATATGGGTGGCGCACACTCGATCGGGTATTAGAGTATTTGAAGACTTTCACCAAGTCTAAACAGTTATCCTGCTCGTTCCAGCAGGTCATGAGTTTAACATTGTAGAGGCGGGGCGCCCAGATTCCGTTAATCCTCGTGAAGACTACGTATCTATGCTCGATCTGGTGTAAATCGTATCGTAGTATTAATCCACAAACGATGCAAGACGATATATATATGCGTCAGCATTGGGCGGGGCATAGTGCACGTGATATTGATGAATTGTTACAATATGTAAAAGTAAAATACACCATCTAGCGGTAAATATGGATTTTATTGCAGGCTTTACCGCATCAAACGATGCAAAGTTACGTAGAGAATACGATGTATACGTGTCACATCTGCCGGAAAATGTTACACTATACGTGTTAGCATTAAAACGTAGCCCGTTGTAAGGACGTACATGCAAGATGATATCTCTGAGGAACATCTCGTAGCAGAAAAATGGTACAATATGGTAAAGAGCGTCTTGAAGGGCTGGCTATGATGCCATATTATCTACATCGCCAACGATATCTGAGAGGGCAGTTAGAGAAATATCGGCTATACACTTGCTGCAAAAGCGTGCGAATATAATATTCAGATCAAGGCGGAAGAGTCTGACAGTCATTCTATCCATGGACCCGGTAGCCTCGTCTAAGTGGATGCGCAGGCCCTGAATATCGGCAATTGAATGACAGCATACGCCAAAGGATGTTGATGTTTACCACGCAAACGATAGATGCACTATTAGAGAAACGACATAGAATTTGTGAGAAAATTTTGGGAGGTTGTGCAATGGCTATTAGAAAGCTCAAGAGGTACACAAGACTTTTGCCAGAGGATGATACAATTGGCACTATATTGAAACAACGTATGCGCGAGATTTGCAAAAGCATACGGCGTTTCCACGAAACTCACACCTGCCTTTGAAGATACTTAAATTATTCTTTGCGCGCGCATCGGTGAAACTCACAGATGTAGTACAAAAGAGATGCACACCTGTATACTACAGGCGATGACGGTGGCTCTAGCTTCACATTGCGCCTGAGAAATACGGCTTCCGCTGTACGCGCATACTTAGAAAAACAATAAAGTATATGGTAAAGAAGGCCTTACAAAATGGCATTATGTGGGACCCAGTTCCGTGACGATACACCATAAGCAGGTCGTTACCGTCAATTCGTCAATTTGGTGCAGAGCTACTAGGCTCCTCAACTCCGGTGGTAGAGTAGTGAAGTTATCTGCATGGTTGTACAATCGTTGCAAAGCACTTTGGGCCTCAGGGACAAATGTAGAGGTGAACTCTGCAGGCTGCCCAACACGCCGCCCTGTATACCGTGAAAAATTAATTGAGTTCTTTTGAACCTAAACAGAACAACTATGCAGCGACTGCCAAGAACGCTTTGTGACAAAATCCTCGCGTATCTTGGATTGCAAAATGAAACACGTAAATCTCTAACCGTGGTGGTGTTCCTGAAAATTCACGAACATTTATGGAAGAGTGTCACGATCACTTTGAAGAATTGAAAATATATTTACGCTGCTAATGTGCAATATACATTGAACCCTCAGCCTTTGTACGCCAGGTGGCCTTGATTATTACACATAAAGACAGCATTTCGAGCGCAATGACACTCCATTAGGGCGCACAAAGTGCCGTAGCTTGGTGGTGGTCGTTACGATGGCCTTGTAGAG
>BNJU01005186.1_pt1 | contig 73126 bp, 108 predicted proteins | sample 8539281 | NCBI WGS metagenome assembly BNJU01 (sample SAMD00202456, study PRJDB9452) | human saliva metagenome | isolation source: human saliva | place: Japan
GGGGCGTTGGCTGCATTGCTTAATGATCTGTCCGAACTTCCGCTAAAGACATAGGTTCCGGCCTTGGTAATGACATGTTATCCGTATAGTCGCGCCCTCACCGGTAATTCCTATGTTTCGCTACCAACCTAATCTTGCATCGGAGCTGAATAAGAAGTATTTAAGTCTTCTTCGAATAATCGCCGTTGTTTTTGTGGGAAGTGTTCGCCACTGCCTCTGTGCCTGGGCAGAAGTTGCTGCCGCTGTTGTAGCAGTCTTTGCATTGAACATCCTACGATGCATATACTTCACACATAGCTACATACTCATTTATTTTTATTCTTTCATACCGTCCTTTTCTGTGATTGCTGTTTCACACGCCCTTACTATCGCAGAAACTTATGTTTAACTTGTGTATGAAATGTAAATGTATTAAATTGCATTTTATTGCATATTTATCCGTTTTAGATTTTTAATGCGTCTACAATACAAAATGTCCTCATTATTTCACTCCACTATTCTTTAGGCATAAAAAAAGAAGCTCTGGGCTCCTCAATATAGAACTAAAGTATTCTTTTTATTTCTAAGTTCTTTAAAACTTTCTCACAACATTTTACAAACTCTCTTTCGGTGTATATAATTAACGAAGAGTCGAGGTTCAGGCTTGGTTACGATACCATCTGTTTTTATCTGAAGAGAGTTGCCCCATCATTTCACTGCATCTTTCGTAAACTTTGCCTCAGAAATTGCTGCATTATGTGGCACATTCCTCAGACAAAGTATCTGCTACTTTTAAAACTCCTAATAAACGATCTAACTTAATCTTCGCTTTTTGTCACTATGTGTGCAGTCTTGTTAGTAGTAAATGTTTGTTGTTACCCTTGAAATATATAAGCAGAGAATATCTCCGTTGCTAAAAGGCGAAAATTTGATAGGGCATCTCGCAAAGGGCTCCTCCTGCAAAAATTCTATCATATCAGGCATATCTAATAATATTTTCATATCTGATCTATTCTTCCCGCGAGCTTCTTCTAAATTTAAGTCAGATGGTACATTGGAAAACAACTCGTCCACAAGTTTTAATTTATCTTTGATATGGCGAAATCCACTTTAGTAATCGGTCCGGGCTATCTTTGTGGCCGCAAATATCTTCTTTCTCCGCTAATAAGTACTTACTTAAGTTCAACTTAACTCGTTGTGTAATAGACAGTTGTTCCTCCTTTTTCCTTAGTAAAATAATCGCATGATTTTAACAAAATCAAAATGATTATTTTCTTATCCACATCTCTTCTAGCTTGTATAGTAAGCCTCCTTCGAAAGCACTCTTCGGTTTCCTGTTCCACACAACGCCTTTTCCGCCAGAAGTTCTTAATCCTAAGATAATCCTCCAGTTCTACTTCCAAAAAGCAAAATACCCGTTTTACAATAACATGGAATCCAGAATCTTGACGTGCTGTCCTTCTTTGTAAAGGCTAAAGTAAGCAAAATGGCCTTACTTCCACCCCCTCATGGAGTTGAAATCCACAAATCCTATTTCCGCATAGGGAACTCTCCGATCCTCATGGTAGAGAAGAATAACTTCCTTCATACAGGATGGCTTCAAGGCTTATGGGGTGCAAGAAATATTTATAGATATCCCATACACCAAAGGAGGCATACAGGGTAAGCAGCCCATACAGAAGCCACACACTTTATTCAGTTTAATTGACTATAAAAACAGAAAACATTCTGCAAGAAAGTAGAGCAAGAAAAGAAGAAATTGACTGGGAGAATAGTGCTTAATTTGCCACGGCAGGATCCATTTCATCCAGATAAGTATTTGACTTTTATTTTCCACATGAAACCACCCACTTTCCTTAGCCATTTATTGTTTCATACAATGATATAGGTCGAACCCCTGACTGCTGCTGCCCTTAACAATAGAAAGAGTGGGCACTTCTAAAAATAGCTCTTCGTCTGTCCCTTGTAATACCTGTTTCTATCTTCTGAGGAATTAAAACATAGCTGCAGAATAAACATGCCCTGCTTCCAACCGATATCATCACTCGTTTTCGCTGACCAAATTTATTGCCCGTAACGCCCGCTCTGTAGAACGGAAAACGCCTTCCAATCTATGCTGTCCTGCTCCAAAGCTACGACTGCCTTGCATATATTCTCCTTAGTATGAGAAATGTGAGTTGCCCACTAATATAATGACTCCAGTACAAATGCAAGAGTGCCTTATATGCATTATCCGCATTAGTCAAAGCGTTCTGCCTGCGCTTTTTGTGCTCATCATAACAACAAATAAAACTGCCCAACAATTCACCACACCGGCTACAATCATAAGAAATTGATTCATCTTGTTTTCCTCCTGAAAGCTGCTAAATATTGATAACAGTAAATGTTACTTTTCTCCATAATCTCAATTTGCGGGATAGGAAAACTCTATCCCATACATGCAAAACCATTATAATTTCACCGTTCAGGGAAGTCAATCTGCTTCCCCAAAAGATTCGGATTTCTCTTGACAGACATTAATATTCTGCTTAATCCTTTAAGGATTAAAATTATTATTTTTTTAGAGATAAATCACTTTAATTTTTAGGGGAAACAAATGAACCAGCAAACCATGACCATTATCATTATTTTGTCTGCTTCGGTGATGTGTGTAGGATGATTCTATGATTAAACATCGCTCAAGAAAAACGGAACCGGCGTTCGTATTCGTCCATTAAATATTTTGGTTTAGCCAGTTGTAGGAGCAGGAACTATTCTTTGATTACCGGAAACGCTTCTAGTTAAAGACGGCTCTACATATATCGGGCAAACGCTTTACACTGTATAATTTTAGCGGTCACTTCTTCAAGAAAAGTATTGCTTCTATTAAATATTTGAGAAAATCGGACGGTACAAATTCACCGTCCATTTTTCATGTCTCCATAAACCTTTGACGAGTCTCTTACTCCACCGCCTTTTTGGCAATTTCTTAAAATCTCTTCTTCACGCTTGGCTCTCTCTCAGGCTTTTACCGTATAGTTGAAGCCATTTTCTTCCCATAATGCTAAAGAGCATGTTCCGTTTCCACCCTTTAAAGTGACTTCCTCCTCTGGAAATCTACTTCTCGGATGTCCGGATAATCTGCAAAAATCTCCACTGATTATCCCCCAGCCTTGGTTGGATGGAGATCCCACGCAGCGCTCTTCCAGAATAACAAGCCACCGATCATATCCCGATTACGCCGCTGATGGTTTTTCGATATATGAGTTTCAGGAACACGCATGGTAAACCGGTAAGCCTCCAGCCTGCTGTGCATTGACCTCAACTTCTTCTTACACTTCGTCCTTTGGCGGTTATAATTGGCAGAGTTTCTTCTGGCTCCATTCTCCGCTGCAAATTCTCCGCTTTATCCTGTGTTCCACTGGAGTCCTCCCTTGTGCTCCTCCAGCATTACAGAGCTTGGTTTGCTGTTTTGGAGTTGAAAACATGACACTTGAGATATAGCAACAAAACAGGTAGCGGCCAGTGGGAAGTGGTGTGAACTTAAAACCTGAGGAATGGTGTAATACCTTCTTCTTAGCTTACCATTTTGATAATCTATCTCTATGCTTTCCTTTTCTCTTCATTCTCTTTACTGCGTTTTCCCAATCAACGTCCCATGTTCGACATCCTGCTGCGGGTAAAAATGTACTCCGCTTCGGAGGCCTGTATGGTCACTTACCTCTGTCATTCCCCGAAGCAGTCGCTTGCTGACTCCTCTTTCATAAACGACATCCCTCCTCATCCCAGACAGTTTTGCTGCCTCTGAGTGCGGCTTAAACTCATTTTCACCTCACTAGACCAAAGCCGGATTCTCCGGCACTCTCCGATACATGGAATCCATAAACCAGTATCTTCTCATATATATTTCTGCTCTCCGGCTTCGTATGTACGCAGAGTCCGCATAAGTTCCGACAGCTCGTTACCCTCTCCCGGAATCAGGTGCTTTGTCGGAAGGACTTCGACAGTTCTTCCAGCACCACAGGAACTTCTCTCCGTCTCTGCGCTCCGTACATGTAAACTATCATAGCGGTCTGAAAGAAAGGTCGAACGATCTTCGACAAAAAGTCGGCCGATTCTCCTGCTGTTTCGGCGAATGGCATTCGGTTTTTAAATAAGTGATCATTCCTCACACCTCCTCCGCATCCGCCGCTATGCGATTTTTGTAAAGCTACAGGAAATGGAAAGGGAGTAATCGGCTGTCGACTTTTGGTTTCTAAAATCGCGGTCTCCGCCCTTGGAAAATACAGGGCAATGATCTTTGGTCTTCCATCTAAATCCTTACCTTTATCTTCGTCTAATCAATCCACGTATTACCCAGGTTAAAATCACCCAGACCAGAGTACGCGGCAATGCACATCATAATCCATGCGCTTTGTTCATTCATACGACGGTAGACATCTCGCCGAAGAACCGGCGATAACCGCTACCATTACTCGAGTAAAATTTCAAAATGGTCGAGTACTCAGGTTGTTATTTAAGTCAAAGCATGTAAAGCTTACTGTTGGCAAGCAAAGCCGATCAAGCGCGGTGGAGCAGTCTGTCATGGAAACCAGCTGGCTGGCTTCCACCATGGCATCATCGAATACGACTTTCGTTTGAAGCTTCGATAAATGGCGTGAGCCTGGATATGTTCCAAAAGAAGACGATTTGCGTTGCGGCAGATCGTAACAAATCGCGCTCCAGCTCCGTCGGAAAGTATAAAGATCTTCGCGTTTTTGCCGAAGCAACGTTAATGTATCCTTTCCGCTTATCCAAGCGTTCAATAATCGGATAATAGGCATTGAAATCATTTTCAGTGTTGCAAAAAGGGTGTATCACCGATACCTCTTTTCCATCCACACATAATCGCAGCACATCTCTGAATGATATACACATTGTCCTCATTACTACGGTCAGTCGATTTTTTGCACAATAAACAAGAGGAACTGTCTCTCATAATATTCTCATCCTTTTCCAGATCCAAACACTGTAAATAAAGGCATCGGTTCCGTCCTCCTGATCATAATCCATGTGGCATGCTCATTTTCATCCAAAGCATACTCAGTGGTTTTCGGATCAACATCATATTCCTCGTATACTTTGGAATGCTTTGTATCATCCGAGTTATTATTAATCCATGTATTATCATTGCTAGCTTTTCGTACGTTATTTCCCTATTTACTCTAAAAATCAGGAATTCTTTTCTGCTATTTCATTCTTGAGACATGCTTTTAGACAACTTAATTTTTCCTGATTTCTCCTATGTTCCTTCCGGCGATAGACAAAAACATTTTATACCTCCCTATTATACGCTAAAATCCACATCTTCTTCAGACAGAAATTTCCGCTCGTCTAGCTCCCTTCTCCCATTAAGACGGAGAACAGAAAGGAAAGGTCACAATCATGAATTTATTTTTCACGCAGGAAAAGTGGCCACCGTTTCAATCCTCTCCACGGAAACCTCTGTATAGCTTTCCATGTTTCCTTTTCTAAGTTCCTCCGTTTCAAAGGGCGGTGAATAGTCCCTTCGGCACATAGATAGCGTTTAGCAACCAATTCGTTTCTTAACACCCCTCCACAAAGAAACAGCCGCAGAAAATTCCGCTCGATTTCAATAATGAAATACTCCTGATAAGCTGCTTTTATCCGAAAATACGGAAGCCATTCATGGACAAAACGATATCAAAGCTTTCCTCCGGGAAAGGAAGGGCCCTACATCCTCCCTTGTTGAAAATGTATATTTTCGATACCCGTTTAAAACTGCCTCTCCTTTTGCTGCTCCATCATTTCCTGCTGTATAGTCCATACAGACAATTTCCGCCTTGGCAGTTCTTTGTATAAAGGAAGTGTCATAATCTCGTACCCACAGGAATTCCAAAAGCCCTTGAAAAGTCCTTCGGCATGTGGAGGATAAGACCTTTTCCTGATAATAATAGAGATTTTTCTCATCCATGTTCCACACCAAAACGACACATCAGCTTTCTCTTCCTGTACCCATAGGTCATCCCGTCATAAAGCCGGTACATGCCAACAGATTGATAGGCATTTTGAATACTTCCTTTCGGACTCACCTCTCCTCCTTCCATGGAAAATTAAAATGAACTTAAGATTCTTCACCAGCTTCTATGTCATTCTAATAATCGTCGCGGTGCTATTATTGACTCGCCCGGCCTTTCTATTTCTTCGATGACCCTTCTCGTCGGACAAATCTTTCCGCAAGTTTCCTGCATTGTTCCTATCACCTTCCCATTTTCTACAACTCCAATTCCTCCAAGGCATGCTAGCACTTGAATCTATACCAAGGCTTCTTTTGAATCTGAGTCCATGATGGTAAAGTAAACCTTATTGCTTTTTTGCCAGATCCAATTTCAACTTTCTTCGCACCCGGTGAAAACAGCCCGTCCGCCTCATCACAAACTGTTTAGGAATAGCGTAGGATAATCATTTTCCCATGAAAAGCCATGACTCTGGAGCTTCCCGTAAACTGAATACACTCTTTTAGAAATTTCGCTTAAACTGCCTTCATTTTTAAATTCTTCCATTTTCTCCATTTCTCTGAAAAATTCTCGCATCCACAATTTGTTCTGCCTAATAAGAAAGTAGTATCATAAGAACATTATACCCACTATTATAGTTTGTTTTTTATGAAAATGAAGAAATCTTCCCATTCTCTCCCACGAAAGGAGTTGCAAAATGAGCCACAAGCCCAGATACTTGACCCACGCCACATTTCTTTCTTCTTTTATGATGTCCCAGCCAAAACAAAATCATATGAATGCTAGAGAGTTCTTCTGCCTTTTCAGAAAGACAGAATAGTTCGGTGAGATTCCAAAAAAAATTAACCTCGAGAATAGCTCTGTGGACTCCAAAGAAAGGAGTAAGAATAGTGTTCTGACAGATAAGGAATCATCAAACGAAGAACTATCATTCTATTGGCGTCAAACGAAATCAAGTACAGGCTATCCAAACTGCAAAAGGTTATCTTGATACTATGCACTTATCCCAAAACAGAATTATTGCAATGCTTTCTGTAGAGAATATCGATTCTGAAGATGCAAAGTCTGCCCTAGAGTATCTGAGTATAGATTGAACTGAAGAGGCGAAGAAAGCCAAAGAATATTGTAAGCATAAAATCGGGTTTTCCAGAAAACTAAAAGTAATAATTGTTTCGACCACTTCATTGGAAGAGGAAGGACTTGCCGTGAGCCATATTAACGCTGAACTGATAGAACAAGCAGAGATTGTTGCGAAAAGAATACATGGAGGACGGAGTGACTCTCAAAGAAGATTTCCATTAGATGCCCTGATGAATGAAGGGTTTACAAAGAAAGAGGCGAAAAGGCAAGTTTAAGGAGCTTTTAAAATCAAAATAAATGTTCCCCTAGCACTGGTAGATATTCTTCTGTGCCCGACAGTCAATGCAATAGATAATCAGCTCTTGATCTTGTATAAGATGCTGAAAGTAAACGATAACTCCGATTCTATACCACACGTCCACTTTTTGTTGGCAGTAAGCTTTCTTTCCATGTGCCCTAGGATTTTCAAGGCCAATTTTGCAAATCCCAATCCAAGATTTGATGACGGTTGCGTGTCTTGTCCAGCTTTTTGAACTCCTTATCAAACCGAGTGAGTTGTTTCTTTACATGGTAGCTCATAGATCCAATCCCTCCAAAGTTCCTCAATGGGTTCGGACCTACAGCCGGTTCATTCTTATATTCCTGATAGGTTTTACCGGCAAGACTGATATCATACTTCAATGCGTTCAAATAAAGCCCTTGAAAGCTCTCTAAAGACACATTGCATGAAGCTTTGCATAGCTTTCATGCAAGTGCTCCCTCCCTCATCTCATCTCGAATTGAAAATGCCATCTCACCTCATCTCCGAAAAATTATTTGCGTATCATACATGTAAACTATGCGGTATTTTGATTTGTAGTATATTGTACCACGCAATTGTTTCCTTATCAACTCTAAATAGATTCTGTTATAACTCTAAAAAGGAGGCGTTATGGCTTTGTCAATGGAAAAACAAGACAGTGGGAAATGATTTCTCACCACGATAAAGAATGCGTTCCCACCCACGAGGATCATGTGCTCTTTGAATATTTGCTTTTGGAATCCATGCAGGCGGGCTTAGCGAAGCCTTGATTCTTCGAAAAGAGAAACCCTTCGAAGCTGCTGTCTTTGCAAACTTTTCGGAAAGGGTCGCAGCATTCACGGAAGAAGATATTGAACGAATCATGCATATGGAAAATAGGATTAAGTCGGAGCGAAAATCAGAGCCATGGATTCAAAAACGCCAAGGCTTTTTAGCAAAGCGCAGAGGGAAGCTGATGCTTACCTTTGAGTTTCTTTTCCAAGTGCGGAAAGAGTCTTTTGCTATCAAGGACATGAAAAGGGAGAAATGCCTGCACATGCTCTTCGGAAGCACCGTCGCAGGATTTAAAAACGGGCTTTCGTATACGTCACCCCGTCATTGTCTGTCTCATTTTTACAAGCCTGCGGTGTCATTAACGACCACGAAGAAGCGCTGCCCTGCACATCAGTGTACTCCGCAGGGGCATATCCCTATCAAGAGGTGGAGGAGACATTTTCGTTGGATAAGTGGTGTAATACTATCATAATGCTATCTTTGTATGCAGGCTATAGCTATGAACACAAAGTTTTCCCAAAATAATATCTTTCTAGAGCACGTAGCCTCGCTCCAGCAAGGCATATCCTCCCCATATCCGTAGGCAGAAATTCTGTCATATGCCCTCTCGCTATTCAGCAGAGAAACTGCCATCTTCATTAATGATTCGGCACTTAAGAAAAACGAATAATCATAAACCGGAAGTTTGCGCAAATCCGTTCTCCCTACTAAAGTCAATACCGACTCTGTATTTCCTGGTCATGGCAGCCTCCAAGATAGGAAGGGTCAATTCATTTGCAGGAATGCTCATATCCGGATCAAAGAAGCTGCCCTTTTCCTGGTATAAATGTTTGTTGGAAAATGACACTGTTGGGTCACCACTTTTCACTGTCTAATCGCAGTTGAGGAATGCTATGCTTTTGCTCCGGTATTACGTCCTCCTGGAAAAGGCGAATCTTTCCTTTAAATTAAAGCGATGGGAAGATCCAGGCTATCGATGCTATTGGGAAATTCAGCCTCAGCTTATTTCTTGCAAATGCAAGTAAGAGCGTCTTTGGTTTCCGCACATTATGCCCTCACCATTTGCTCTTGGTATCTGCTTCAAATCCGGAAGACTGATATCCTGAAGATCCCTAAAAATCAGAGAACAGAGCATATTGGAGTTGTAAACATATCGCATGGGAAGAATGGTACACCTCGGAAAAGAAAGGTTAAAATGGCTTCTTCCCTCTTACGGAAATTCCATCTTTCGTAATGCTATAACTTCCGTCCTCCATCATCAAACACCGCTGTACGATCTCCCAAAACACTTCTCATTTGATTTCCTCCTATTCTCCTCTTTGCTTATCACTTAGTCATTATGTAAACTTAATTCTGTTTATAAAATAATATTTCATCTACAAAACATAAGTTAATAATAGCAAAGTAGGAAAATCCATGAAGATTACCAAATCCAATGTCCAAACTGTCAAGGTCAATTATCCGTTCCCGAAGGAATGAAGGAAGGCTGTGCAGTGTGAATTTTGTAATACCAAGGTCATCGGAGCCTCATAAGCCGGATATTACCCAAAATATCACCATCAAAATGTGAATTATAACAAGGAAAGAACTGTTCCAAACAATACACGAGGCAAATATCTGCGCAGCTGTGCAGTGGGTCACTGTAGTAGTGGTGATGCGTCAATCCTTCCTGTTTATTTTACTAAAACAGTCTTTTTCTCCTAGCGGAATAGGAGCTTCCCACCGACCAATATCGTAGCACGTGTAAGATCCGGTAGTGATTTTCGTAGAAAAGTATTTTCCAAAAATCTTTCAAGCTACAGGGGAAGACATAGTTCCTCAAAGTTCCCGTCCACTTTCAAAAGATATAGCGGAAGAAAATTGAGTGCTCTCTATGCGGAGAAGCTGGGATGAGGAGGGAAACTCGTGGAAGAAAAGACCTTATTTTCCTGGGTTACGAGAAAAGCATTCCTCGACAGGAGCCAGCTTTCACTGGTTTGGTGAATCGCACTGGGACAAGGCCTGACTCCTGATAGTGACAGTAGCGATAATCGTGGATTTATCTTAGAGAGAGTTAAAATACTTGCCGCTGAGAGGAAACAATTCGAAAGTTTTCAGAGAGCTTTGCTAAGTTTGACAAATCCGGAACAAATACTGTCTTAGCGGTATTTACCTGCGAGCAATGACATTGTTCCTCACAGCATTTCCTCGACAAAAGCTAAAAGATATCACGGATATTTTCACACCATTTTCTCCCTGGGAAAAGCCTTTCCATCAGGGTGGGATCTCTGACTATGCAGCTGCTTTTAAGACACTTTCCTAACTTAGAGAATTTATCCCTTACTACCCTCTTGCGGATTTAGCCTCTGAGCCACTCTTAAGCAATTGTAAAATTCGAGTCTGTCGGCCCTCTTGATACCCCCTCAGGAAAATATCTCCGTCCCTTCTCCGGAATGCCCCAGATAGAGAATCTGCAGCTGTCCCATGTAATGTCCGGTAAAGGATTTCGAAACTTACCCTAAAATACGCTCTGTTAAAGTTTCTTGAACTCGGAGAGCGTACCGATACTCTCTTTAGACGGTTTAGCCAACCACCCTCATTAAACATCGCCTTCCATTGATACTGTTATGACTAACGTGACTTTGAGAGGCTCATTGCGTCGGTCTCAGTGCTTTTACAAAGCCTGCACCTGGGCGTTTCTCTTACGTTCTTTTCCCTGCCGGATTTGTGTAGAACGTAACCGCTCTTGGAAGAAGTTCTTTGTAATTTCAGGTATCCTCGGGGTGGTCCCATATGCCCTCGCTGATTAAGAGCGCCCTCACTGTTTTCTGGACGGCGACGAGATCATGCTGCCGAACCCCTCGTGGAATGAACCCTTTGTCACCCGGACACGTTCCTGGATTATATTTCTAACGACTGGGAAAATGTTTTAAAAGACTCCTTACCAAAGCTTGAAAAACTAAGTATTCTGAGATCCTCAGATACTTCGAGAGCTATCGCGGGCTGGCTCCTCCGGTATCAAAGCAGGAGCTGATGACTGAAATGTCATTGATCCAGCTCACACGCCTCAGATCTCTCTATCCGTAGCATGGAAGATAACAACACCATGTGGAGACCTCGATTCTCACCCAGGCTGAAATCAAAAACCTGATGATGATTCCGATACTTCACGGCCACCATGCCAAGTTTCTTTCCCGATTTTAAAGCGTTAGGCTTTGGACTTCGTGAAATGTTAGGAAAATCTGGATTGTTTAGAGGTGGGACTCAGCGCTCTGAAGAGCTGGACATTTCCGATAACTATATTACCGACATCAGCGCATTACCGCATGAATCTACCCAATCTGAAAGGAAGCTATCCGAAACTCCATTGTGAATCCGGAGCTTTTCGCACCGGATAGCGTGGAAATTGTAGAGGAATTCTCAAAAATATTTTACGTTACCTCATCCGAACCATCTGTAGTTTTCTACTATTCCTTCTCTTTCATCGCCAAAATACTTTTGGCTCATACAGAAAAATGCATGTTAATACAGCAGTTAATCGTCGCTTTGATGCACCTCGTAGGCTGCAAAGAGGCTTTTTCACTTTACCCATGCCTCTAAGTCTTTGGCAAATGCTGTGCCCTTAGCATCGCTCAACAAAATCCTCTGAAAAAGATGGGCGGCTCCACCCGTGCCCATTGGATTTCCCTTACTTTTCATAGCCAAAACAAGGTTCTGCTCCAAACGAGTGCTCCGCAGCTTCCTTCTAAGGCTCCTAAGCCCTCAATAAGGCCGGCAGAGAGAGGAAGCAGAAGCTCCTCGGCAGATTTAATTCCTCTTGAGGCGTAAGCAGCACCAGCTGTCCGCAGTTCTCCACGTGCACAAGCCGTTTTCTCCATCGCCAGCAGTGACTGCTCTTCTAAAGATTGTTTCATGATTTCTCCTATTGCTTTGTCTCATATAAACCCCACTTGCAAGGATAATACTCATATAAATTCGTTATAGCGCTTTGTAGGCAGAGATAAATGGTGCAGAGAAACCGCACCATTTGCTGACGATCCTGATACGCCCTTGAGCATTGCACTGGCTAAAATACGTTTATCTTCCATATGGTAGACCAGTCGATTTTTATCATCACCCTCGACTACATCTCCGCTGACTTCACTGGTTAGAGCTTTCGGGCTTTTCCAATTCCATCAGAGCATCCGTTTCTCCTCGATATCCTTAATAAGTTGGTTGATCTTTCAATCACTTTCTTTCTGTCGGTATTTTGCCACACTACACCTCCCCATGCATCATCAGACCATATCACTCATCGTCTACCTCAATAAGTTCATGTACCTTTGCCTTTACCCTCACGCAATTCCTTTTATAGATCAGCGAACGAATATTGCTGTCCGAATAGAATGGATCCACTGGCAGATACTCAAAAGGGATCTGGTCTTTCTCGTAAAACTTTCTTCGCATAAATACTGCAAATGTGGAATAATCTGCCCATATCTTCTACTACTTGGTCTAATACTTTTATCTTCGTCATTAATTGGTACTGTAATTGTTGCCATTGTTTCCACCTCCCATCTACATTCATGTATATATGAATATACCAAAAATGAAATGCATTTTGCAATGATTGTATTCATTTCTATAATAAATTTAGTGCTATGTAAAGAAAAATCAAACTATAGAGTGGTGGGTTAGAATAATCCATTCCATTGAACAAAATGCAATATCGTATTATGCACAACATACTTTGTATATTACGATATTGCATTTTTACTTAGCAGGATGCCTTCGCCTTTATTTTATTTTGCAAGAAATACTCTACTCACCGGCAATTATTTTCTCCTCCAAAGGCTCTATCGATCCCCTCGTAAAGATAAATCATGCTGTCGAAGCTGAACGGGAGCCCCTCACTCGATAAGAATTACAAAAATCGCAGAAGGAAAGAGTAGGCTCTCTCCCACAGTTGCAACATTTCCATCGGCGTATGAATCAGCTGATGACTTTACTTTCTTTCTCGTCTGTAATGCTTGAAAAATACAAGGTATATTGCTTTCCTTCTGCAAATCTTGCCTGTGCCGCCAAAGGGTCTACGGAAACAAAGCTCTGCACTGTTCTCTGCTTCAAGCACCTTGATATTGTCTGTTACCCAGACATCCGTTCCGATGGCATAGTAGGCTTCCCGAAGTCCTGGTCAAAAGCACTCAGGCTGTTATAAATTGATTTTCCTTCTGAATGTGTCCGTCATGAGCAGAAACCATGAGTTTCTCGGAACCGATTTTTGCTCTATTTCCAGGATTTTCTTTACTCTTCCATATCCCTATCTCCCGAGTGACAGAGAATTTCTTTGAAAAGCTAAAGTTTCATGCGGCTTTGTCGGACGGTATTTAACTCCATCAGAAAGTCTTGATTCTCCCTAAACGCTTGTTTATCTGTACCCTCCTGCTCATTCGCTGTGTTTCTTCTCCCTTCTCCGCTTCTTCCGGACTCTTCTCCGCCTTTTCCTTTAAGCTGTCCAAAAAGGCAATTACTTCTCCGGCATTCTTTTCATTTTAAACTAAAAATTCTCACCCTTTTTATGCAGTCCAGATTTTTGAAAACTCCTCTCACCTCGTCAGCCTAGGAGACAGGCTGTACTCCTAAAAAGGCATAGCTTCCTCCGGATCCTGCATATCAAAGCCGTAGAAGGACTTTTCTTCTCTCCGAGCACTTGTCATTCCACTCCACGCATCCAGGAAATCAGCTCTGCCCATGTCTTTTGGTATGGTAAATGGAAAGGCAAACTTCTGTACCATTTCCTCCGCGCCTTCCTTCTCTCCTTGAATATAAGGGTTAGCACTTTCCACACCCCATAGTCTGCTTCCAGAGCAATGCCGTAAAGCCCTCGTTTCTCCACCATTCCTTGAAAACATGACAGCTTCAGCTCCCCTGCATTTCTTTTACAGCTATGGGCAGCCTCTCCGATAGAAAGAATAGAAATATTCTCCGGTATATACTCATGGAGAGGGCTTCATCCGCCTGAACCTCCTTTGATTTTCACGGTGAGCCTCACAATCCTCGAACTTTAATTTCCCAAAATAAAACAAACACAGACAATAAGAAAAGCTGTCAACGTAAAAGCACAATCCCAGAATTTTCAAAAGCTTTCCTATTACTTTCATCTCTTTCTTCCTCATTCCTGTTCCAAAAACCAAACGCACTCTATAAAGGAGGATTTTTCTCATTTCACAATCCGAACTTTCTCCCATAAAGAGTATGTTTTTTCCACACAATCCTCCTATCCGTAGAATATTTCTATTCCACAATCCGCGTGTAGGCTTTCTTGCGTCGAAAGATTACAAGATAAACCAGCGCGAAGACAAGAAGTACTCGCGGACAAACAGCTGCATAAAGGGTCAGGCTTCCTACCCGAAAAAGTCCCAGCAGCCTGAAAACAATCTTGATGCTACGAGGCAGTGTGAGTCGCCACTGCTATGTGGCCGAAGAACAGCCATAGAATCCGAGAGGGACCCGGTCTTCTGAATCAAACGGCTTGAAAGCTCCCAGCCTTCATGATCTGCATTTTTTCTCTGTCTTCTATAGCCTTCACTGATTTGCTTGTAGTGCTGGATTAATACTGTGCCTGTCAGGAAAAATGATGCCAATCAGCACTCCTAAGAATAAAAACCGCCGTTTACTTCATAGTGCGTATCGTAGGTACTCTTCCTTATTTTCTACCGAATACCGATAGTTTCTGAAATCCGAGAACGCCTTCAGCTCTTTTCTTTAAAAGCTGTGTACTTCTGATATGCCTCGAAATCCCTTTCAGATTCCAATGAGTGCTAAATTCGATGCCGGTGGATTCACTGCGATGCTCCTTGAGGCTGCAAACATTTCTCAATATATTCCATAGTGGCAAGATCACGCACCACAATGCCGTAGCTTCAAAGCTACCATGTCCACTCGGTAAGATATTCTGAATTTCACTCACCTGAAACATCCGATCTCCGATTTTCAAACCGCCCGCACTTCTTCGGCGTATTTCTATTGTTGCAAAGCAGGATTTCATTTTCCCCAAAGAAATGTGCTTCTGAAAACAGGCATTGTAGCCGTAGCTAAATCATAAAGGATAATCAATTGGGATCTTTTGGCATCACCATGTTCTCTTGCCCTTGCACAGGGAGGATTTGACCTTCCCTCCACATAGCCTGCGGTAGCAAGCGTTGCCATGGTATATAAACCCCTCACCTCGGAAGGTCTCGTTCGCTGCCAGCACCATCTGATTTGAAAGACTGCTTCAAGTCTTCCCTTCCTTTTCGATAGGAAAATGGGGAAAGTCTCCACTGTCACTCTCTGGAAAATAAGCTGTTTCCTTATTCTGAAGTATTTGCATACATACAAATGGTGGTGGCAAGACTCAAGATCACCCTCAGTACTCAAGATGGAAATACTCGCAGAGCACCGCATTTCCTGATAGATAGAGAAGGCCGCTGATGCTTAAGAACTTCTCCGGCTTGTAGTATAGGCGGCACTCTCCATTTTCAAAAGCAGTACGGAAAAAGGAGCTATACAAAGATAAGTCGCAAGAATCACCGCCAGTACTCGCAAGGAAAAAGTAAGTAAAGGAAGACAGTAAGCCTTGATCAAATGCGCGATACCGTAGCCGATGCCGAGGAACAGGAAGCCTATAAAAGACAGAAGCACTCGGACTTTCGGTTCACCTCTCCTCATGTCCTTTTTGTAAAAGCGCCATCGGTGTGGAAAGAAATCCGAAAACTGCTGCGAAGCACAGGTGAAAAGATAGAGAGGACAAAAGAGCAAAACCATAGTATGAGAACAGGGCAGAAAGCTGAAGGGAAAGTCCATCAGCCTCCTGACACGTTCCTTCATGATGCATAGTTCAGCATGAGCAAGACCATTTGTCCAAAGAGATATCCTCCCCACAATGCTCAGTACCAGAACAAAAGCAAAAAGGCAGAAAAATCTCAATGGCACAATCTTTTCGGATATGCTTCTTCTCCAAGCCCAAAATGCCATAAAGAGCAAACTCCTTATTTCGTTTCTTCAGCATGAAATTGACTGCATATTGGATACAAAAGGTAAAAATGCAAAGAAGAATCGTACCGACTGGATAAAAGAGGCAAGTCCCTATGACGGGTTTCCTACGTAACGAGTTTTTCCAGTGAAAGAAGCCATGATAAAGAAAAGCATTCCCATAATCCCGGAAGAAAGTACAATGCGTATTTCTAAAAGCCGATTCGCCCTGAGATTTTTCAGAGCGAAGCATCTGCCACAAAAAGCGCATGCCTAAACCTCCTTCCGTCTTCCCAGTACAGCTGTGCCTCGAGATACGCTCCATAAAATCACGCTCGTCCCTCCTCATTTCTCGATAAATCCTGAAGGAAAACCACGCCGTCTTTGATAAATAAGACTCTATCGGCGTAGGAGGCGGCTCGAAGAGAACGGTTACCATCAAAATAGTCTGTCCCTCTGCATGAATCTTTACGAAAGAGCTGTAAAATCATCTCGAAGACGCGGAATCCAACGCGCCTGTAGGCTCATCCGCAAGTAGGAGGGAGGGGTTCGTAATCATGGCTCTGGCAATGGCGATACTGCCTTTTTGTCCGCCGGACACCTCATAGGGTACTTCTCAAGAGCTCCTCTATTCCCAGAATCTGCATGCTAAACGCTCCTGCATCAGGCTTTTCTCTTCCGATAAAACAAGGAAGGGAAAATGTTATCGGTTATTAAACTGATCCAAAAGATTAAAGTCCGAAAGACAAAAGCCCAGCTCCTTTCTTCGAAAGGCGGAAACTTCTTCTTTCTTGAGACTCCCATGTCCCTTCCGTTTAATAAAAGAACGCCGGAGCTGGGACCGTCCAGGGTGGCAAGGATATTTAAGAGGGTGGTCTTTCCTGCGCCGGACTCCCATAATCGAGATAAATTCCCCTTTTCCACGGAGAAATTCATTGTCCCGAAGGGCTTCCGTTGTCAGATTCTTGGTCTGATAGACTTTCTTGATATTTTACATTCTAGATGGACATTCGTTTTAAACTCCTTCTACTACATTGCCTTACTTTTATTTTTCTTTTCAGGAAGGCTTGGAACAAGAAGAAGTATAAAACGAATAGCCGATTTTTGCCTTTATTTAAGATGACAAAATATAGGGATAAAGCTTACAGGAATTGTAAGATTGGAGGAGTTTGAAAACACAAAGTGAAGCAGCTTCTCACCGCCACGGTAGATTCTAGATACGGAAATCTGCAAAAATCCGGCAATCTTTTGCACCATATAGAGTCCCAGTCCGCTGGACTTCTGCAGCTCCTGCCATTAAAGCCGGAATAGCCCAGGTCAAAGATTTTCTTTAAGTCGGAAGAGGGAATGCCGATGCCCGTATCCTGTATCCGAAGAGAGGAGTTTTCCCGGTCAAAAGAAAAGCTGATATCCCTTCTTTTCGTATACTTTAGAGCATTGGAAAGAAGCTGCTCTAAGAGAATCGAAAGCCATTTTTTCATCGCTGATTACTTTCCGCCTTTTCTCCGCCACTCGCAGCACTTAGTCCCTCATAATGGAGAGATAGTTGTTTTTCAATAAAAATGGGAGCATACTTTTTAAACAAACGTTTTAAAACAGGTTTTCCAATCCACCGGATGAATATCCATATCGGCGGAACGGTTCTGCATTTTTCAAATAGTTCATTGCCATGTTGCTGCTCTTCGATATAGAACATTTGCTCCTCGAGCTTCTTTTTATGTTCACTTTCCGTTTTTCGAAGAAGAAGCTTTGACACGGTAATCGGCGTTTTAATCTGATGCACCCAGAGGAGAAAGTATTCGGAAAGCTCCCTTTTTTCCTCTATCCGCCTGCGTTCTTCTTCCTTTTTCTCTATTTCCAGCCGTTCCAAGGCTTTTTCCAAACTTTCTTTTCCGGACAAAGGAAAAAGTAGCTAAGGATAAGATAGACAAAGAGCAAAAAGCCGCTCAGCTCCGCCCCTAAAACAAAAATAATTCCAAGGCAATGCCCAAAGAAAAATCCTCCGAAAAAGGGATAGCAAAAAGCAGGAAAAACCCTAATAAACCGATTTTTGTTTGAAGATACGCCGGTATCCGGTTTTTATCTGCATAATGTTTTGCTGTCTCCTTTTTACAATTGATTCTCTTCGATAGCGACATTTTTAAGTAGTGACTTTTTGATCAACAATTTTCTCAATTATTCATTTTTAACGCTAAAAATACCCAATCCCTTTTCGTTTGAATCAAATCCTGTAAGCCTCACGGCAGAAAGCTTTTTCGAAGCCTCGTGATATTGACGGAAAGGGTGTTGTCATCCAGAAAATCTCTCCCTGCCAGCAATGGTTCATGATTTCTCCTTTTTGCAATTCCGCCCTTTGCTAAGAATAAGCACTCCAAGATGAGTCAGTTCTGTCTTTGTTAAGTCAATACGAAAACCTTCTCCCAGGAGAGCCGCCTTCGCCAAGTCCAGCTGCAAGCCTTGAAAGGAAAGATTGTCCTGCACCGCAGTATATTCGTAGGTTCTCCGAAGCAATGCCTGAATCTTCGCCCTTGTCACATATAAATCAATGGGCTTCACAATATAGTCATCCGCCCCGAATTGCATGGCCTGCACCATGTCCATGGACTCGCTGTGGGAAGAAAGAAAAAGGATAGGTACATGGGAAAATTTACGAATCCTCTCCGTCCAGTAAAAACCGTTATAACAGGGTAAGCTGATGTCCATAAGAATCAGCTCCGGATTACACTCTTCCACTTCATCGCTCACTCTTTGAAAATCCTTTACAGATTCTACCGTGTAGCCCCACTGCATAAAGCTCATCTTTTAACAGCCTTACGATATTCTCTTCATCTTCTACAATAAAAATCTTCATATTTTTTCCCTTACAGCGCCCCTTTCGAGCAGACCTTTATACTTTCCATTACAATGCGCCCTTTGGGCAGACCTTTACACATTCCATGCATAGGGATGCAGTCCGTCCCGTTTTTCTCTTCCTGAATTGTCCGTCATCTCCACATCCATGGGACAGATCTTCTTGCATTTTCCGCAGGAAATGCATTTCGTCTTATCACAACGAATCCGTACCAGCGAAAAATAGCTCATGGGCTTTAGAAATACGGTAACCGGGCAGATATATTTGCAGAAAGCCCGATTATCCTTGAAAAGAAAGGCCAGCGCTATGCCCACAAGATAATAAGCAAGATTTCCAAGAAGAAATGTCCAAAACATAATCCTTTCCAAGTTTTCCTACCTTCAAAAGAAACAAAGCGGAAACAAGAGGAAAGATAAAGCAAAAGTCAGATAACGAATCCATCCGATATTTTTCCGGGAAGGGCTCTTGTTTTATAGGGCAAAAAATCCAAAACCATGGCAGTCCAACAGGCATAACCGCAGAAGCCTCTTCCAAAAATCAGAGGTCCGAAGATTTTCGCCACCGCATAATGAATGGTAGCCGCCTCGAAAACACCGGTGAACAAGTAGTACTAAAATCCTCTATTTGCATATTTTCCCGGTTGATAAACCCTAAATAAACAAGCATATAGAGTCCCACCAAGCTGTACCACACGACGGGCATAGGGATATTTTCTTCCGAGCAGAAAAATTCCTAAGGATAAGGAGATTCCGATATAACTAAAGTTGAAAAAGATAAAAAGATTATGCTTCGTGAGCCAAAGGCTCACCGCCACCCTTCGAAAAATACCGCCAATTAGAAGCACTAAAGCATATTTTTCAAGAAATTGCAAATAAAAGCTCCTCTCCCGTGTAAATCCATTTTTATTTTTCGTCCTAAAGGCCAAAAACCAGAGCTATAGGACTAATCTGAGTTATAGGACAAAAATATTGCAGAAAATTTGTCCTGATAAAGTGTATACCTATCCTTTCTTATTTTCAAGTTCTAGCGAATAAACACCGGAATCCCAAAGCTACTAAACCAAATCACACTAATGAGTAACACTACGATGTCTTGACAAATATTATTCTATTTCATATAATTTATGAACTGGGAATATCTAAACTGTATAAAAGTAATCTTTTGAAAAATTTTTAAAAGTAATAAACAAAAAGACTAACTATTAAAAGTCAATTGAAAAATAAGATTTTTGAATAAGGCATCATCAGATGTTTTTAGATAGCCCGGAGGCAGGTTTAAGCCTCAATCAGTACCTTTGAAAATCGCATGACAAATAGAGCATCTAAACAGGTGCTCTCGAGAAAAGGATGTGAAGTTAATGAATTATCTTCGGTAGGCTTCGCCTGTAAGTTCCATTTGGTATATGGTACGTACCAGTTTTTTCGTTGCATGACCGATAGCAACATTATAGTGCTTTGCCTTCACCTATCTTCTTTGAGAGGTAAGTCTGAAATTCTCATCCCACTTGCAGACAAATTTCGCGGCATTGAACAAAGCATATCTTAGATAACGAGAACCCTCGTTTCTCCATATGAGAATAGCTAGAATCCAGTTGACCTGACTGGTAGGTAGAAGGTGACAATCCTGCAAATGCCAGTATCTGATCAGCGTAGTTGAATCGAGTGAAGTCACCAATCTCTGCAAGGATCATAGCTCCCATGACAGCTAATCCCTGGGATTGTCATAATCGGAGAGTTACAAGTGTCCATGATGGATTTGATGGAATCTTCAATTTCATCAATCTCTTCCGTCATCACCTCAATTAAATGGATGGTGTGCTTTAGTTCCATTGATTTTGCTGGTATCACAGAGCCGATAGAGTCTCTGGCGGTGTTTCTTAAAGTAATCGCCATATCTCGTCCGTAATGGCCTTTAGAGGCTGTTTCTAGGAGATTTTTGAGATGGGTAAGATGACATTCGGTAATGTAAGAGGCTCCGGGGAGTTTGGACAGCAAGGCATACATCGAAGCCATATGAAGGCTGGGAACGAGTTTTTCCAGTTCCGGAAAAAGGATGTTTACAAGACGAGCTACGGAAGATTTGAGTTTTGCTCGTTCCTGAACCTTGTCGAAACGATAACGAGTTAATGACTTAAGTTCTTCGCTATGATATGATGTGTCTGAGTAGGGCTTGAGAGTTTTATTAGTCATTAACATCATAGCAATCGAACGGGCGTCGACTTTATCCGTTTTTGTCTTTCTAAGGCTTAGACCTTTTCTGTAAAGATTTGTATGTAACGGGTTGATAACACAGGTGGGTAGACCTTTATCAATGAGCGATCCGAGAAGATTGAGTGAGTAGTGACCGGTAGCTTCAAGACCTACTTTTTTATTTTGGTCTTATCATCAGTCACAGTGAATATCTTCTCATACAACTCATCAAAACCTGCTTTGTTATTCGGGATAGTGAATACCGGATAGAGTTTATCGGCTTCCGATTCTAGGATGCAGCAATCATGTTTATCCTTTGCAACATCGATACCAACATAGATCATACACATGATCCTCCCTTAAAAGTATTTGACGCTGTATTGGATCCACAGGGCTCTCTGCCGATGTAACCTCGTTCTACATAAACCGTCATGCGGTATCTAACTGATTAACACTTTGACAAAGAGACTGTGGTTGGAGCCTTTTGTAACCGTCTATGCGGTAGGGGTGATGACCAATCCACAGCATCTTCAACAGCATACCCTATACCTTAGAACAGGTAAAGAATGGGTATGACTATATAATACGAGGAGTGTAAGGGTATGCCATTATTTTCAGGAACTGACCTGGTCTTATATCTTTTATGGCTTTTTGGCCTGGATTACCGCCACTATTTTTTGTAAGCCTAAAGGAACAGTGCTACAGAAATTTTGGAATTTTAAATCTTCCAATCTTGGTTCAACCTGCACTAATCATGATTTTCTTGATTTTCCTATCCTCCGGAAAAAGGGTCAGCACTCCGGGATTACTGTTTATGACCTTTCTTTATGGTATTTTTTTACAAACAACATATCTTTTATTTTTTTCTACATAAATTTTTATCAAAAATAAGAACAGCTGGAAATTTTCTCCCAAAGGGAAATCTGAAAAATCTCTGCTGCTTACTCTATACTCCTTACTATTCCGGGATATGTCCTGCTAAAGAGCTTTCCACCCGCTTCTTTTTTCTGTGGTCTCTTTGCTTCCACTTTCTCTTGTTCACCTTCTTGCTGCTCTCCTCTTGCTTTCCCTTGTTTCCGATATTGTCTTGCTCTATCTTCTTCCCAGAAAATACTACATAAAGCGGGAAGAAATTTTGGCTCACAATAGAAAACTGCGATTGGGAGAATGGATTTCTGAGGTATTTGGAATAGAATTTACCGCCAATATCCAAGTCTTTTAGCAGAAAATGAAGAAAACTCTGTAGAGCATGGAGCTTCTCCATCTGCAGGAATTGCCGCCTCCGATCAACGCCTGCAACAACAAGGAATTATTTTTGCCGAAGGAATTCACTTTTATAAACTGATTTGGATGCTTCTCATTACCTCTTTTATGGGAGATATCATCGAAACCGTCTATGTCTTTCTGACAGCCCACGTCCTGATGCGGCGTTCTAGTTTGGTGCTCGGTCCATTCAGTATTGTCTGGGGTTTAGGCGCGGTTATCCTAACGCTGGTACTCAGTAAGGTCAAAAAGCAAAATAATCTTTCCATCTTCATTGCCGGATTCTTCTTTGGTGGAGCATTTGAATATCTCTGCTCCGTATTCACTGAAGTTTTCTTCGGTATGAAGTTTTGGGACTATTCCTACATGCCATTTAACATAGATGGAAGAACCAATCTCTTGTTTATGATTTTTTGGGGTATTGTTTCCGTGCTTTGGTTTCATTACGCCTATCCCCCTATTTCCCGATTTATTGAAAAGATACCGCCTATCTTAGGTTCCGTGTTGGCAATAGCCATTACCCTATTCTTCCTTTCCGACTCCATGGTTACCGCCATGGTCATGGTAAGAGCCACGGACCGAAAAGAACATCCGGAGCCAAGAAATGCTATAGAAAGCTTTATAGATCAGGAGTATCCGGAAAATGTAGTCCGTGCCCTTTGGCCTAATATGAATTTTCTTGGCGAATAGCCAACGGCTGATACCGAAGTAGATGTTCCTATCCTAATGGATAAGCTAGAAAGCGAACAGACAAGGATTCTATCCAGAATATGCAAAAAATACTGACTTCATGTGAACTGATACAATCCTGAAGCTAAAGCAGAAATAGGGATGAATTGTAAAATAGTTAAGGGGGCTTGTGCTTATGGATATTGAATACTATGAGAAGACCATGCAAAAGATATATGAAGCAAAAGATGTTTTAGAAGGGCTGAAGGATCTAAAAGAGGGGAATACCGACGATGGAGCAGAGATCATGCGCAAATTAAAGGAGAAAACATAATCTCTAATCATGTCTTCTAAAAGATATAGAAATTGTCTCCGGTAATGCGAAAGGTGCTGATGCATTCGGTGAAGAATATGCTCTGCAAAAGCTAAGAACCCTAAAACTAACAATACTCAATTGAATGGAGGTTCCTTCAATGGCGAACACAAAACTAAATAACGAAAATAATATCCTGAACAGGCGAATCAACTTTTTCTGAGCTTAGACTAAATGATGTGACTATAGCCGCCATTAAAGAGGGGCGGCGGATTGCTTAGATAATCGCGTAAAATCATATAGTACTATGGATAGTCTAAAAAGCTTTTAGACGTATAAACACGAGGTAGCAGTGATTCTCACTCTATTGTTCTCCTTTACACAAACTCGGAATTATGTAAGGAATGAACCGGAAAAATAAACTATTTTACGGTCTTAATATCTAATTCATTTCTCTCCCCACTCCTTCAGAAAAATCCTGCATGAGCTTATCCCTTTTCTCCGCCATCTTCTTGGCTGAAAGAGTATTTAATTCCTTAGAAACCAGTAAAAGCTTGTCATAAAAATGATCAATAGAATTCTCCAAGCTTCTACCGTGGCTTCCGCCAAACTGAAAGCAGCGCGCAATACCGATAGCGCCAATTGCTTCCAGCCGGTCTGCATCCTGCACAATTTTTCCCTCAATAGTCTCCGGAACTTTTCCTCTATTTTTGCTAAAAGAAACAGAATTGATATTCCTGCATATTTCCTCAATTCGCTCTTCGGAAAGTCCCTCCTGCTGCAAGAAGTTTCTAGCATTGGCATTGTTTTCTGTATGGAAAAGCTTATGATCGTCGCAATCATGTAGGAGGGCGGAAAGCGCAATCACTTCCTCTTCTCCCTGCCCTTCCATTTGGGCAATCATCATGGCATTGTGATATACCCGCAAACTATGGGCTAGGTCGTGTCCATCTCCATTTCCCTGAAAAAGCGTAGTGATATAGTCTATAGCCCTTTCAATTCTACTTTCTTCCATAAATTCGCATCTCCTCTATCAAATCATACACCTCTCTCCGGAAAGAATCGTGCTCTTTCTGTCCTGAAACAGGGTTCCGTAGCGAGCCTCCAGTTGCTGCCAGCGCTCTTCCCTCTCTTTCTTCCCGTTCTTTTTCTTCCGTAATGTCGGAAAAGCTAAGCTGTCTTCCTTCATTTTTCCTCCAAATGATAAAAAGCCCTCTCCGATTAGTCGAACTCTTCTCCTGGGAATCTGCTGCAAGAGAGCAGAGGCATTTTTATACAGGAAAATGCACTTTTGGGTGCTTTTCGGAAATGAGGGCGAGATCGGGTAATGGTTTTCATATCCGCAAAGGTGATTTTTCAGAGAAAACCCCTCTTGCATAGAGCCCGTAACGTTTTGCTCGATTTTTCCACACGGAAGGATAGGAGAAACAGACATCATCCAAAAAGAATAGTCCGTCACATCCTCCTGAAAAGTCATTTCTTTACTGATGCTTTGGGTGTCCTCCGGACGGTAGGGAACCACCTTCCGATGATCGATACCGTAGGAAAGCTCCAAAAGCATTTTCCCCTGATTCCCCAGAAGGCGAAGGACCTCCTTCTCTTTTTCCTGCAAATCCTTCACGGTATAAATCCCGAAGGAATGAAGCTTTTTCCGCCGTTTTTACTCCTACCGTGAAAAAGCGCCCTGAACATCTCTGTCCCGTAAAAGCTCTACATAATCTTCTCTTCTTTGAATCATAAAGAAGCCGTTGGGCTTCTTCTCTTCACTGGCAATCTTTGCCGCTGTTTTTCCCATAGCAATTCCTACAGAGCAGGTCAGACTCAGCTCTTCCGCAACCCTCCTTTGAATTTCCCGCCCGATTTTTTCCGCTTCGGAAAACTCCTTGGCCACCTCCGTTAAATCAAGATAGCCCTCATCCAAGGCAATGTATTCCACTTGCTTGGTATAGCTTTCCAGAATTTCATGGAGCTCCTCTGACACCGCCTTATACTTTTCAAAAATCCGGATATGAAAAACAGCCTTCGGGCAGAGCCGAAAAGCTTCTTTACTGTTCATGGCGGAACGGACACCGTATTTTCTTGCTTCATCATTGCAGGTTGCCACCACTCCCCGCTCCGTGGGTTTTGCGCCGATAATCAGAGGCTTATCTTTAAGAGTCGGATTGTCCCGCATTTCCACGGAAGCATAAAAAGCGTCCATATCCACATGAAGAATGATTTGATTTTCTTGATATTCAGCATACAAAGATTCTGGCATTTTTATCAGGCTTTCTTATATTTTTACTTCTTTGTTTCTTTAAGTCCGCATTCAATTTTTGACTTCATTCCATACTTCTTTAAATCCACTTTTCCGTCCTTCACTTCCACTCCATCTTCTACCAAGCGTTTTCTCTGCTCATCCTCTCCCCCGAAGGCAAAGGCGGGAGCAAGCTCCCCCTTGGAATTCACTACCCGAAAGCAGGGGATATGCTCGGATCCGGATTTTATGCAAGGCATTTCCCACTGCACGGGACATCTTTTTATTTCCCGCCATCTCCGCAACCTGCATAGGTGGCTACCTACCCTAGGAATCTTCTTCACCGCCTCGTAAATCCGTTTTGTGGGAGAGTCGAAATGAGACTGTAGCTTTTCGAAATCATTCTCCTAAGTTCATCCTCAGGGATACTGCCGTCTAAAAGGATCGTGTTCCAATGCTCTTTATTCTGATGATATGCGGGTTGCACCGCAGGATAAACTCTTCTCCAAAAATCCCGCCATTCCGGATGCACCTTGACATTCAGGTTCACGAAACCATTTCTTTCGTAGATAAGCAAAAAGGCTTTTTTATTTTCCCGAAAACGAATCAGCTCCCAATCCGCCGTACGGAAAGGACGGTCTATATAGCTATCCGGAAAGGATAGACCGAAGGCAATGGCTTCTTCTTTTGTTCTCATACTTTACAATTCACTCCTATTTGTACTACGATTTTATACTTGTACTCGCATCAAGGAGGCGAATACTCTATTCAGATTTTCTATCTATTTTTTCCATCTCCATAAAAAATGCAGTCAGAGCCCTGTAATCCAAGTACTGCACTCCATCTTTTCCCTCCTGAATCATCCTAGCCAGCTTACTCCTATAATAACAATCCATTGCTTCTTCTAAGGAAAAGTGCAGCTCTTTAGCAATATTTTGAATCAACCTTTCTTCTAAATTTTCTTGATAAAACTGCTCTAAAGCTTCCTCTGTCATGGTGTTAACTCCTCTGCTGAAACAAATTTTAAAAGTTCATCAACTGCTCTTTGGGTTTTTCCACAAACTGATTAGAACCATGATACACTATCATACTATCACCTCTTTTTTGACAAGGTATTCTTCAATATCCTTCACAACAAAATCCGTACTTTGTGTATGTAAAATATCATAATTTGGAATCAGGTAATGATTAAGGCATCCACTCTGTTTTAACGCAAAATATACCTGTGCAGCCGTCTTTTTCCAACGATTTGCACATAGCATGAATCATGTAAAATAATAAAAGAAAATACCTCTTGATTCAAAAATTTTCCTCCTTCAAATTAATTCATTTTTCTACCGGTTTCATTTCTCTGCTTTGTTGGAATGCTTTTTCGGTCAAATCTATTTTATCAATCCTCTTTCACCCATTCTATAATTATGTAACCCTATATTTTCTTGAATTGTCTACATCCTTACATAAAGCGGTTCCTCCGTCCTTGCCCCCTTTGCAAAATCTCCTCTTTGCAAGGTCACAAAATCCATATAGGGAACCCGATGCAAAAGATCCCGACAGCTTTCATAGATTTCCTTAAAGCATTCATGACAATGCTCCTCCGGCATGTCCACAATAATCAGATAAGAAGTAGTTCCGCTTTCATCCCTTTTTAAAAGCATATCCAGCATTGCAATCTCGGAATGTGTCTTTGCAAAGGATATAAGTCTTCTCTGCAAGGCTTCCACTTCTTCATTCTCCTTTGGATATCCCAGTAAAACCTCCGCATCCTTCTTCACTTCCATGGACTGTACCCTAGCTTCCCCAAATTCACTTTGGTATCCCGGGGAACTCATCAGGTTATGGATAAGCTCCGGGCTTACATAGAAGAGCTGTGGTCCATAGGGATTGATTACAAAAGCCTTCTCCCTTGGTAAGCATGGAAACAATTTGCAGGAAACCGGCAATCATGGTTTCTCTTTTCCACCCTGCCTCCTTCTGTTGATTCAAAGCCTCCATCTGCCGATCCATGGCGCCTAATGCAAACCAATCCGTAAACACCGGAAGGGCCGATTCTCCCCGATCCATCGTTACATGAGGGATGGTGAGCTTCATCCCCGCCTTTTAGGGTTACAGAGCCATCCTTTTTCCCCTATTGGCAGGCTTCCATCTGTCTCTATCGCCACCAGGTAATGACTTCGTACCAGCTCTCTAAAAAGAGATTCAGAAACTCACCCTCTCCTTGCCTTTTCAAAAACACGCGACTTAAGCCTAAAAGATGAGGGATTCTCCACCGCTTGGTTTACATTCGCTTCAATCTGATAGGGAATATCCGTGATTACAGCATATTTCCAGTCCGGAGAAAGGGCTTCTTTTCGAGAGAAAAAGAGCTTTACGCTTCTCGCCCCTTGTGTTTCCGATGTTTCTATTGTTTTCTCTTGTTCCTCTTTGTCTGACTGGGCAGCTAATGCACAACCTTTCTCTATCTTTATAATCATTAGGTGAGAAATAGTTCCATCTCGATGCAGAGCACAAACCTTCTCCCCTTCTTTGGCATTTCCAAAGAGTTGGCCCTCTACAGAAAAACAATCCCCCTCTACGGCTGCATAGCTTTCTGCCATCAGAGTAAAGCGGGGTCGCTCAGCCCCATTCTCACTATTCCTTTGATTCTCAGACTTAGACTCATCTTTCCGAGTAAAAAACTTCTTTAAACCTTCTAACATTCTATCCTCCCGAAACTATATTAGCTTTATGCAAAACATTTTATCTCAAAATCACCTGATTGCCATCTACTTATTTAACTTTGTCACCAGGACTCCGACCACCTGATATTTTTCACAAGAAAATCACACCCTTCTTTCTTTAATCGGTCTATACTATGCGGCGAAGAATAGCATAATCTCGCAAAAGGATGTATAGTACTTGGACAATGCCTACCCCAAAAGGGAATGATAGAGTCGAAAGGAGTCGTTATGAAATCCAAAAACAGCCAGCGCCGGCACCACGGAGAAATGTGATTGCCTGGTAACTGTTTCTAAAGGGAACGGCGGCAGAACAGTGGAGCTTAAATCCAAGGTGCTCTACGAATACGGAAACAGGATGGTTGCCTTGGTTCATCAATGCCTTACACAAATGGGCATTCAGGATGCCTTTGGTGGAGGTCGAAGACATGGGCGCCTTTGACCACATCCTTGTGGCAAGATTACAGGCCGCTGTTTACCGCAGTCAGGATAAAACGGAAAATATTCCTTGGGGGGAGCTGCTCTATGAATCATAAAAATCGCCTGCGAAGAAGCATGATGTTTCTGAATGCACAGAAACCGAATCTTTTAAAGGATCCTTATATCTACGGGGCGGACTCCTTGATTTTCGATCTGGAGGATGCTGTAGCCCTTGGAGAAAAGGATGCTGCAAGATTCACTCTCTTTCATGCCTTAAAAAAAGTAGATTATCAAAATGCAGAAAAAGTGGTGCGGATTAACGGAATCGATACTCCCTTTTGGAAGGAGGATATTCGCTGCGCCGTATTTTGCCGGCTATGACAGCATTCGCATTCAAAAACGGAATCCAAGGAGGATATTCTTACGGTAGAAGCGGAGGTAGCAAAAGGCGGAGCAGAAGCCGGTGTGGATCTCGGAAGCACCCTTCTTATGGCGGCTATCGAGTCTGCAAAGGGCGTGGTACATTTGGAAGAAATATGCCATGCCTCGGACGAGACTTTTCGGGGTAGCTCTTCTGCAGGAGATTATACCAAGGATTTACATACCGGAATCAGTGGAAGCGGCGTAGAGCTAAAGCGGAGCAAGACAACTGATGATTATTCATGCCAGAGCCGCAGGAATACAGTGCTTTGATACCGTCTATACCAATCTGGAGGATATGGAAGGCTTCCGGAAAGGAAGTGGAGCTGATTCACACCATGGGCTTTGACGGAAAATCCATTATAAATCCAAGACAGATTCCCGTTGTGCATGCTGTTTATACGCCAAAGCGGAGGAAATTACCTTTGCCGAAAAAGTAGTACAGGAAATTGATGAGAAACGAAGTCAGGGTATCGGCGTATTTACCGTAGATGGGAAAATGATAGACATCGCCTTTTATGACGGGGGCAAAAGAACCCTTGCGTTGGCAAAGGCTGCCGGCGTTTTGGAGGAGGTGCAAAAATGATTAATGCAGTGGGTAGAGATTCCGGATGCGGTTTTAGCGGAAACCGAAAACGGTATTTCAGGGAAGCAGACATTTTGACGAGCTATTCTTATGAAAAAGACAGCAGTAAAGATGAGAGCACGAATCGGTGGCGAGGGCAGTAAGCTGGAGAGAATTTGCAGGAGGTTTTGCGAAAATGCAACGCCCATGACGGCATGACCATCAGCTCACCATCATTTTCGGGAAGGAGACCTGGTGGCTATGCAGGGTGATGCAGGCTATTCATGATATGGGCTTTAAGAACATTACCATCTGTGCCAGCTCCCTCAGTAAAGCTCAGGACGAGACTTGTTCCCATGATGGAAGACGGCACCGTAACCCATATCAAGCTCCGGAGTTCGGGGGAAAATCGGAGAAGCCATCAGTGATGGTAGTGCAGGGAATCGCTATTCTTCGTTCCCACGGCGGAAGAGTTCAGGCCATCGAAACGGGAGAAACGAAAATCGACATTGCTTTTATCGGGGCTCCCAGCTGTGATGAATACGGAAATTGCCGGGCAGTAGAGGAAACAGCAACTGCGGTGCTGCTCCTACTCTGCCATTGATGCGAGTATGCCGAGTATGTGGTGGTTTTAACGGATTGTCTTGTTCCCTTTCCGAATTTTTCCGGCAGATATCAGCATGACTGACGTGGACTATGTGCTAAAGGTGGATGCTATCGGAGATCCGGAAAAATCGCTACCGGTGCCGCCGTCCCGTGACGGATAGAGAAAACTGATGATGGCGGAAAGCTGTGCAAAGTTCATTGCCGCTACCCCTATTTTTAAGGAAGGCTTCACCTTTCAAACCGGTATAGGCGGTGCAGCCAGTGCCACGGCACTTTGTCTTTCGAGAAAATGCGGAGAAAAACATTCATATGGGCTTTGGTGCCGGAGGAATGTCCAAACCCATGTGCGATTTATTGGATGAGGGTTTGGTTTCCTGCCTTTTTGGATACCCAGGACTTTGATTTGCCTTCTATCGAGAATCTGATTTCCCATCCAAAGCATTTTTCCATCAGCACAAAAGAATATGCGGATCCCTTCTGTAAGGGTGCTGTGGTTAATAAATTGGACTTTGTGATTTTAGGCACTCTGAGGCAGATGTACATTTTTCACTGCAATGTGGTGATGAGCTCGAGGAGAGTAATGGGGGCTCAGGGAGGACATCCGGATACGGCGGCCGGAGCAAAATGTACTATTGTCATCACGCCTTTGGTACAGGGAAGAATTCCCACTATTCGAAATGATGTGACCACCGTTACCACCCCCGGGGAAACTGTGGATGTGATTGTTACAGACTATGGCATTGCCATTAATCCCCGGCGTCCGGAGCTTTTGGAGGCTGCAAAAGCCGCTAAACTTCCCATAAAGAGTATTGAGGAATTACGAGATATTGCCTACAAAAATCTGTGGAGAACCGACTAAACTGGAATTCGAGGATAAGGTAGTTGCCATTATCGAAGCCAGAGACGGCAGCATCATGGATGTGGTAGAAAGCGGAAGGATAAAAAGTCTACGTTACACTAAGCGCTAGATATAAAACCAGTATAAAGCTAAGTACCATTCTTATAAAACCAAGTATGTAATTTATGCCAAGGGAGTTCAAAATGGAATTTTATTGTAAAAGCGGAGAACGAATCCATGTGGATATTCTGTGAGAAGGCTTTCCCATTGTCTTCCTCCATGGAAACAATCTGCAAAAGCGGCTATTTTGCAAAAGCAAAGGGTTCTTGAGAAAGAGTTTCAGCTCCTCTTTGTAGATAGTTTGGGGCATGGAAAATCCGGAGAACTGCGAGGGGAAACAAGCTTTTGCTTACCTTGCTGATAGTCTGGAGGAGCTGCTTTCCTCCCTTTCCATAGAAAAATGTCTTTTGGTGGGGCACAGTGACGGTGCGAACCTGGCCTTGGAATACGCCGGTCGCCACGGAGAGAGAGTAGCCGGAATTCTCGCAAACAGCGGAAATATTTCCTTTTCCGGTCTAAAGTTCCTTCCCCGCTATGCCTGCTATCTGGAAGAATGGCTCTACCGCTTTTTGGGACTCTTCCTTCCCGCCTTTAAACGGAAGTCCAGAGTTTCTCCCCTTTTACGGGAAAATGTGGATGTGCCGAAGGAGCTTTTTCGAAAGGCGCCTTACCCCGTAGTGGTTTTGGTGGGCGATAGGGGATATGATTAAGCGAAAGCACAGTATGGCTATTGCACAGCTTTTTCCCAAAAGGCAAATTTCTGGAAAAGAAAAGGACAGGACACAATATTCCTAAAAAGACAGTGCCTATTTTAACCAACTGATAGAAAAAAATGGTGCAGGGCATACAGCCTTTGATACTGCCCTAATCAAACAGCAAGATGCTGATAATACAAGCATCGATTATCAGCACAAGTTGCTGATAAAGTAAAGGTAAAATTGCAAAAACAAAGTTCGTATAGAGTAAAAGAAACTCCGGTTTTCCATAGTAAGGAGGAAAAATTGAATAAGCTGATTTCTTTTTCAAAAATGGCAGAATGTTCTAAAGAGCATTCTTTTCTAAAGCATTTCTATTTTTGGTGCTTTTTGGAACTTGTTAAAATGGGAAAGACCATTTCCCCGGAGGCAGTAAAAAAGTATCTGAGCGGCTTGTCACCCTTCCAAAGTGTAAGTCTCCTTGTTATCGGAATCCTTCCGTTTCTCCGATGATGCTCTATGACTTTATCCTTTGTAGGAGCTGAAAAAGAAGATTTCTTTGGGGAAGCTGATGAAAGCAGCTGGACCATCAACAGCTTAAACAACCTGATCGGCTTTGCAGGCCTTGTGGACGTGGGACTGCGTTACAGCTATTTTACGGAGGAGGATAAGGGCGAAGAAACCATGCAGGGCATTTCCAAGGTGATGCCTTATTTCATGTCCGGGCTTTCCCTCTATTCCCTGCTATCCTTCGGGCTCTTGTTTTTCGTTCAGAAAAATGCCGTTTTAAGACCCTACAGCTTTGTCCTCCTTCTGGCTTCTCTGATTCTTCCGGTCTTGCTTTTTCTTTCCACCAGAAAAAACTGGTCCTACTTTGGAAATCTGTCTAAGAAAAAGATTCTGGCTTTAATCGCAACTTCCCTCCTCGATTGGGGCTTTGTTTCCTGCTTTTTCTTTTACTGCGGAAGGACACTGGGCTACAGCGTTTCCCTTGCCAACACCTTGCCATTATTCTTTATTTCCATTTGCATCGGTATCGTCTCCATGATTCCCGGAAGTCTCGGAAGCTTTGATTTAATGATGATGAGCGGTCTTTTACATTTTTCCGTAAATCGAAATGAGGCGGCAAGCTGGCTGCTGCTTTTCCGTATCTTTTATTACATCATTCCCTTTGCCATCGGTCTCCTTTTCTTTATCAAAAGTATGGGAGGGCAGATTAATCAAAAATTTTATGGTCTGCCGAAGAAACTTAGCTCCCTGCTGGGACAGGGCATCAGCCACTTTATGGCAACTTTCTTCGGTTTTTTTCTGATGGCCACCGCCATTCTTCCCGATGAAATCCATAGCATTCCTCTCATCGGACAAATGGATCCCATCCGCGGGCAGTTGCTTTGGCAGTTTCCAAGCTTTCTCCTTGGTTCTCTTTTCTTCCTTTTGGGAAGACTTTTAAAAAGAAAAGCCGCCTTTGCCAAGCCCTTTTCCCTTCTGCTTTGCCCTTGTGACACTTTTTCTATATCAATCTGGGAAGCCCTTCTCTTTTCAGTAGTCTCTACCTTCTGTTGTTTCTGCTGATTCTCTTTTTTCGAAGAAAAGAGCTTTCCAGAAAAGCCTTTTTCTATCCGATGGAAGACCGTTTGAAGGACTTTTCCTATATTCTGGGAAGTATTTTCATTACTCTCCTCCTTTTATACCTTTCCAGCGGCAATACCGGAAAGGATAGTCTCGGCTTCCTGATTTTCCATAAGGGCGTTCTGCATAAGTTACATACTTTCTCAAAGCCCCATTTTTTCACAGTCTTTTTAGACTACTTTCTCCATCTTTTCGCCTATTTTTCTGATTCTGCGCTTTGCTATATTGCCGTGGGCGCACTGGCGAGAGATAAGCATTTTTCCTTCGGAGAAAAATTCAATCAGGAACGCTTTCAGAACTTTTTGCAAAGCTTTCCCAATAAGAACTTAAATGCTTCTCTGGCCTTCCTTGGCGATAAGCTACTGTACTATTATCAGGAAAAATGGAGTGGATAAAGGTGGTTTTTCAATTTGCCTTAGAAGACGGAAAAAGCGGTGGTCATGGGAGAGCCCATCGGAGAAGAAAAGATATTTTCCTGCTGCAATCTCTTCCTTTACTGCGGAAGCGGAGGAAAAAAATCTTACCCCGCTCTTCTATGAGGTGGGCCAGGATTTAACCCTTCTCCTCCATAACCATGGCTATGAATTTATGAAGTTCGGAGAAAGTGCAAAGGTTCCTCTTTCCGACTTTGATCTCGTAGGAAAATCCGGCAAAAAGTTCCGTGCCGCGGTCAATAAAATAGAAAACAAAGGATATAGCTTTCAAGTACAGTACCCGCCTTTTTCCGATGCCTTTTTACAGGATTTGGAGAAAATATCGGATGCCTGGCTTTCCGGAAGACAGGAAAAGGGATTTTCTCTGGGCTTCTTTGACAAAGGCTATCTCTCTCTGGCTCCCATTGCCTGCGTATTGGATTCCGAAGGACATGTGCAGGCCTTCTCCAACTTCCTCGTTTGCAATGGAGAAAAAGAAGCAAGCATTGATTTAATGCGTTATAATCCGGGACACGGAAAGTAACGGCATTATGGACTATCTCTTCGTGGAAATTTTCCCTGTATTTTTAAAGAAAAAGGCGTAGAATACTTTGATTTGGGTATGGCTCCTCTCTCCAACGTGGGACAGGAAGAGCATAGCTTTTCCAGAAAAACTGGCCTTTCTGGTTTATGCCTTTACCAATCGCTTCTCCTTTTCGGGACTACGAAAATATAGGACAAGTTCTCGCCCTTTGGGAGGCAAGATACCTGTCCTATCCGAAGGACAGCAGTCTGCTTTTTGATCTGCTGGCGATTTTTAAGATAGATAATCGGAAGGTAAAGGGCTGTACATTTTTCCAAGCAATATGGGTCTGAAACAGGGGCACGCTCTCGCTTCTTCGCCTTGACTGAGCGGTGGTTTATGTTAACCACTGCTCACTTTGCTGCAGGCAACTTCCTTCGGAAGTTGGTCTGCATCAGGACGACTTTTCTAATGAAAAGTCTGTCGCTTTCAACACTAACTTCAAGCTTCACTTCATTCGCTTTCAGCAAGTGCCGGCGAGCTCAGATTGCTCCCTTTTCAGACCTATATTGCATATTTTTGATTATTTATCCTTTTTATTGAATCTTATGCTTCTTCATTTTCTCCTCAAAAGATATCCGTGATAATCTTTCGAGCTCTTCTCTTTCCTTCTCCGGAAGCTCTCCTGCCTGTTTCGCTACTGCATATATGCCGGATATTCCTTCGCAATTCTTTTCAATGGTCTTGGTTGTAGTGACCTCTTACGAAGAAGAATCTTTTTAATCCATTCCTCCGGCACCAAGCTAAAATTTTCTTTCCTGCTTCCTTATCGCTGATGACAGCCTCCGATAAGCCCTGCTTAATTTGCTCCTGTTCCTTTTCCGTAAAAATCCTGTAATTCCATAATTTCCCTCCTTTTTACTCTATAACTATCGTTTTGTACTCTATACCTTTAATATGTCTTGACCGCTCTATTATACTCCGATTTAAGACAGCTATTCTAAATTTTTCTTAAAACCAACATTCTAAATTCTTCCGAAAATCAAATATCCACTATCGTTAGAATCATCGGACTTTCCTGAATATAGGTGTATCTTTCCACCTTGGACACAATGCGGTAACGCCCCGGACTTTTGCATAGTCATGAAGCAGTAGGAGCACCATAAAGCGTTTTGAGAAAAGTAGCAAAACAGACAGTCTGCTCAGTCTCCACACCAAGATGAAGTTCGTGCAAAATGTCTGCAGGTCAAAATAAAGACAAAGCGAATACATTTTTATAGCCGAAAAAGCTTGGAATAGGTCACATGCTCCGTTTCTTCCTCCGGCCCCGAATCTTCGGGAAATCTCCCAGATAAGAGCCGGAAAAATACAGGAGTAGCTACAGCCATGAAATTTGTGATATCCCAAACCGGCAATTTGTGTTCATAATGGTATAAGAAATCACGTAAAGATTTAAAGAATCTGTACCGGATTATGGGTAGCAAAGCCAGAGGAGGATTTTGCAATCTTGTGCTTTTGGAAAAACACACCGCCATTAAAGCTTCCGTAGGTGTAAGAATAAAGCAGAAGATAAAGTTCTTCATAAAAAGGAAGTTAATCAGCAGGGTAAAAGGAAATGAGAATGGTGGCAAAAATTCGTAAATCCGTCTTTTGTGACTCTTCCGGAGGAAGAGGCCGAAAAGCAAAAAGCCGTTTGTCCAGCTCATAGTCCCTTAAAGTCATCCAGCGATTCTCAGCCAAAACAAGAAGCTAAAAACCGTAAAACTGCAAATCAGCATCCCAAAAATATCATGCTGTACGAAAAAGCTGTAAAAATGCCGACTGCCCTCCACTGGTTGAAACGAGAAAAAGCGTCTCCTTTCCCACCCCATGATTTAGAGCACAATAAAGTAGATTTCAGAAAAAATCATTGCGCTGATCCAATCTTGGCAGTATGGGATACATTTCCTTAAAGTAAATATTTAATCGTTTAAGCCTTTCCATAGCCTATCCTTTCCCCGATTTCCAGCTTCGTTTCCAAGCCTTTGTTCGTATTCTCAAAAGGTCCTCATCAATCACAATTTTATCATTGAGTAACTCCACAATTGTCGAGCCTCCCAGAGAAAAATAGCTTTTTCCTCCTCCTGCGGCAAAGCAATGAGCAAATGATTTTTTCCCGCCAATTTGAATATTTCCCTTTTCTCTAACACTCTGTCCCTTTTCTTTATGGCACTCTACGGCTTTTATCAAAGACGGTTCAAATCCACATGGTTATGAATATGCCCCCTGCATTGCCCCTCACTTCCACATGGAAGATTCTTCCCATGCCTTCCAGTTCTAAAAGACTGATTTCTCTTTATTTTTTCGGAAAATGCTTTAAAATGGGCTGCCTCTTTTCGCACTGTCCAGCCTTCCCTTGATTTTCTTTTGTTCTTAAAAAGCTTCCCTCTTGCCGGAAAAATGTAGCGATGATAATCCCGGTAGCTCAGGCGACCAATAGCGTTCCGCCTTTCAGGAATTCCGGACAGGGGCCTTTCAGAATTTTTCTATGGAATAGTAATTCTATGTTTCAAAAGGAAGTAGATTAGATTCCATTGTTGTCACTGCCGGGAAAATGATTTTTCCTTCTTGAGTCTATTTATAGGCCAAAACCTTTTCCGGAAGCGTGGCATAAGCTCGCTTTCCTGCCTGTCCTTTTCATGCCTTTTTCATGTATCTTCTCTTTCCATGCCTCTCCATTTTTCCTTTATATCTCTTTCGAGCCTCCCGTAAATACAGCTTCTTTTCTGGAGCCCCCAAAAGCTGATAATTTTTCTTTATATACTCCTTGGAAAGTCCGTATTTTTCCACAAAAGGCTGCAATATCTTTTTAGAGAAAGCTGTTGTAATACAAGCCCCGAAGAAAGGAAAAATAGGGACAGAGCAAAAATCATTTGAGAGAAGTCTTCCGAGAAAAATGATGGTACAAAAATAAATGGCTTTCTGCTCATACTCCTCTTCTTGAATCAGCCTTCCTGTTTTTCGCTCGATAATGGAAGGGAGTTTTGCTCCTTTGCATAACGCTTTACCATGTGGCATAAGCTTCTTTTGTATAGGTGTTTTTGCATTGTAATTTTGTGCTTTGTCATTATGTGTATTAGCGTTTTTGCATTAAGTCTTTTTTTGATTGCCCTTTCCCCATAGTCCTCTCCCCTATAGCTTTCTCACCAGCAATATCACAAAGAATCGCATAAAAGTAAAAAGACCGATTCAGATTTTCAAACTCAGTTTCTTCATTCTGAAGTTAAAGACGAAGAAAAAGCCAGTAAAAGCATACAAAAAGCTCTCCCGGAAGAATTTTTCTATGGAAAAATATACGCTGAATAATCCATGAAGAGGAATAAAAAGAGGCGTAAGGTCACCGCAAGGCCGGTAAAATAATCCTTCTTTTCTCCTCCACTGGCATTAAAATAGGCAGAGTCTGGTCACTACGGAAAGAAGATATAGCACTGAAAGCAGAAAAGAAACGACTCCGAATTTGGCAAAATACTGAAGATAAATCTGTACCGGAAACACACCAAAGGAAATAAGATCCGATAAAGAATCAATTTGCACCCCGAAGGCTTTTTCCAGATCATTTCTTTGAAAAGCATTGGCTACCATGCCGTCAAAAGGTATCACAAAAGTCCTGCCAGAATCAGTAAAAATCAAAGAAAAGGCCAAACTTTTCGAAAAGAAAACTCCGTATAACGAAATGGAAAGCCCAAGATAGGTTAAAAGCACACTGGGATGATAGACCCTAAAAATTTTCTTCATCAATATTTCCTCAACTCATTCAACAACTTATTCTTCGTGTATGTATTCCTATCTCCGCAACTCAATTATAAATATTTCACTCACCCTAAAAAGAATCAGCAGGCAGTTCACGAAAGCCGAGTAGAGCCTCCCAGGATAATCATAAATACAGTTTGTACAGCTGTCAGATGCTGCAACGCCCAGGCAAATCATAATCCCGAACATGGAATCAATCTGATCAAAATAAAGAAAAACAGCTTTAGCCCTATCCTTCTGTCTCCCTGCTCGCTGCGGAAACTGAAAGCCTCCTTTTGATAAAAGCTATTGGGCAGTTCGAAGACATATACAAAAAGCCGAAAAGCATGCCAATCAGGAAATTAAAGGCAGGCGTATTTTCAAAACTACTAAATAAAAAGACTCCGCTTATTTTGTCCCAAGCCATGTAAGAAAGCCCCAAAAACTTCAATATGCCTGCAAGAACCGTCATTAAAAATAAAGCCCAAAAATACTTTTTACTGTCCCCGAAAATCCGTTTTCCGTCTGTCCAGTTCTTTCCGCCGTCAATAGGGTCTGCAACGACTTTTCAAAAAGGAATTTTCAAAAAGCAACATATTGAAAACGCCTGCCAGAATCACCGGAAACATGGTGATGTATAAAGACATAATCCACTGCAATATTGTCCATCCTCCTATAAGAAAAACTTTCTTCACTATCTGAATTTTTCAGCATCCTTTCCCGGCAAGCTTTCGTCATAAGCAAAGAGAGTTTGCTCTTAGCCTAAAAAATATTTTCCGATGGCAATGCCCTGAACCAGAAAAGAAAGCAATGCCGAAGCAAAAGTACCCTGCAGCTGCCAAATCCTTAGTTACCCTTAATTTCCGGGTGCTGTTCCTTGGTAATAAAATCGAAAGATGCTCCACCGCGGTATTGACACACTCCATACCGTAGACCCCGGCAGAGCTCAAAATCACTGCATACCAGGTAGACAAATCCACCTTCAAATAAAAGAAATCCAATAGAAAAAACACCAGGTTAATCCCCAGATAATATTTATAGTTTTTTTCCGTCTTTAATCCGAAATAAAGTCCCTTAATGGCACATAGCACACTTTGCCGAAACGTGATGTTCTTCATCTAAGTTTATGAAAACTCCTTTGCTAACAATACATACTCTCTAGCGGAAACACATTTATCCTGAAAAATAGCCTTCGCTGGCCTTCCCTTTTTGAATCAGTGCCGCGATAGACTTGGCCTTTTTTCCTTTCAGCACTTCCGTTGCCAGCTGGGAAAAGGCCAGCCCCAGCCCCTCTGAACCTTTCTTTACCGCCAAATACAAAAGAATATAGCAACTTGGCCTTCTTTTCCGAAAAAGGATTTGCAAAAGGCGAATCGGATTGAGAGGCTTTTGCAGAAGATTTCCATAGTCCGGAAGACAGAGGAAAAATCCCTTTAACTCCTCCTTATCATAAGCCAAAAAGACCATTTCTTCATCTACAATATACTTTAAAGAATGGTAAAGGCTTACAAAGTTATCTCGAGAAATGTTTCGAAAGCCTTGAAAATCCTTATAACGTTCCATTAAAAGGGGATAAATTTCAGAAAGATATCGGTCAAAGTTCTCTTTTGTAGGGTGTACAAATCGGTAGCCCTTTTTCCTGAAAATGTTCCAATCGTTTCTTTGCCTTTACATTTTTCATGGAAGGCTCAAAACATCATAAAAGTTGGAAACATAACGGTTACAGATCTGAAAGCCCGCCTTTTCAAAAAGATAAGGATAATAAGCTTTATTTGCAGGTTCTCCGGTATAAGCGCTTTCTCTTCCAAAGCAAAGCGATACTTTCCAAAAAGAAAGATCAATGGGACCTTTCAAGCCTTTCTTCCCCGCTTTTTGGGCTTCCTCTTCACAAACTTCTAAAAGAAAAAGAGCAACTTCCTCTTCCTCTATACTTTCATAGAAGCCCACAAAACCGTAGTCCTCATCTTCATACAGCGTTAAAGCAATCCGCCCTGCTACGCTTTCTTTTCCCTCAGAAACGTATACGCAAAGAAATGGCAGAAAACGAAGCTTTCCCTGCACTAAGATGTGCTTTCCCGTAAGTACCGCCTCCTCCATTTTCCTGTCCTGCATAAGACAGGACTTTTTATAAAGCATAGCAGGAAGATTTAAAAATTGCGCTTTCTCCCCTTGCTCCTTTACCGCTTTGATTTGATAGTTCTTCATTTTCCCTTTCTATACTTAAACAAGCCCATGAATAAAATCCCGGATTTCCTCCCTCTCACACTTGTTCGGCAATACTCTTTTTATTCCTTTTGCTTTATAACGCTACAAATTCCTAAATCCCCATCTATCTCCACAATATCTCCGCTTTGCAGCTCCTCCATAATATTCGGAATATTGACCACTGCAGGCTTTTCCAGCTCTCTTGCGAGAATGGCGCTGTGGGATAAAAGAGATCCTCTTTCCGTAATGAGTCCTCCTGCCATATTGAGATAAGGAAACCAGCCCGGATCTGTAGAATAGCTTAAGAGGATTTTCCCCTTAGCCTCCGTTGCTCTGACTTCCTGTAAGCTTTTTAATCTTTAAAACTTCTCCTCGAAAATACACTTGAAAACACCTCTTCAAAGACTCTTTGGGTATTATTCCCTGCCTCTTTTCCCTTCTCCACATCTTGTCCTTTTATATCTTCTTTTCTTTTAAGATTCATAGGCTCCGAGGAGAAAATATCCTCTGACTTTCCACTTTTTTCTTCTCTACTTCCTTTTCCCTTAACAAATTTATAGTTTAAAACCCTAATCTCTCCTGCCAAAGGATCTCTGTCCACCTTTCCAGAGGCTTTGCCGAGACAAAACCGGAAGTCTTTCGTAGGCCTTTCGTAGTTCCTTTTTCTCACAATTTTTGCGAGAAATCTTTTGCCCGGAAAAATATGCAATTCCTTCTAACTCATCAAGGCTCAAATAGTACACATCAAAAGCCCTATGCTTTTCTCTCCGATTTTATCTACAATTCGCCGCATAAGGCCAAAGCATCTTGTACGATGAGACGAAATCTCCCTATTGTTACAGGAGGACTCGGCAAGGCTATAAAGAAGGACTTTCTCTGTTTTTGCTCGGAGGCTTCTCTGAACAGCTTGTCTCTTCGCAATCTTTCTCCGGAAATTTGTCTCTACACAATTTTTCTCTACATCTTTCCCAAGACATGCTTCAGCTTCCAGCTCATACCTCTCCGCAGTTTCGGTCTCTAAAGAATCCAAAAATCCATCGGTCAGTAGCTCTTCATTGGTTCTGTAGGTTCTGGTTTCCAGCTTCAGCTCTCCCTATTCGATCCCCATAAGCAGAAATATAGCTTTTCTTTTTCCCTACGATATTCTTCGCTGTCTAAGCCATGCTTTTCGCCTACCGTCTTTAAGGCGGAAAAGTGCTCATACAGGCTTCATGGTTTCTAAGGAAAAATGCCGTTTTTCTTCCCATAAATGGGTGCTGATAAAAAGACACCATATCATTCATCAAAGTAATATCCCATTCCACAGTGGGTCTTCCTTCATTTTCCATCCGATAGAGTGCCTGAGCATCTTCCTCCTCACCCACCCTTTTTTGCTGTAGCCCGGCATAGCGCTCTTGGAAAAACCGGTCCAGCTCCTTCGTTTTCCTTTGAGAAACGAAAAATAATAGCAAAATAAAGGGCAATTCTGCACTTCTAAAAAGAAAGCAGCGTCTTCCTGAAAAAGGATATTTCTTCGTTAGACACTAGCATTCCCTGCCAAAGCGGAATAATCTTTCCGGAGAAGGAAGGAACGCAGAAAGATATCATACCAGGAGGAGATTTCATAATACATTCTTCCGGAAAATCCTCCCACTGCGTTGAGCTCCTCCATAGGGAAGGACCTTCTTTCCCAAAAACGCCTTCCCAAAGTGAAAATCCGCTATACATTTCTCCTGCAAGCTCTCGCTTAAGGAAGACATATTCCGAAGCTTTCGGAGATATTGCTGTTGTCTAAAATCAGAACGGGAAGTTGCATGTCTAAGGTGGTGATTTCTCTGGCCCTGTAAAAATGTAAACCTTGCCCTTTTTCTGTAGCAAATTCTATATCCATGGGCTTTTGAAAAAGCTCCTCTATTCTTTCTCCAAGAGTAAACAAGGTCTTCAGCTCTTCCTCGTCCAAAGCTAGACCTGGACTTTCCTAGTGCCTGCTCCGACAAACAGCTTTGACCACGCCCCTCTTGATACAGGCATTCTCCCGGAAAATAATGGTGAGTCAATACATTTTCCTGATCCTCCACCCTTATCTCCCAGACCTTGTCCAAGAACCACCACCATTTCACTAGAGGATACATAGGGTTTTCGTAAACAGAACACCGGACTTTTTCCGGAAATAACATTCCTGAATGATTACCATTCTAATTCTGCTTTCTTCTGTTCTGTGTCCTCCTGCTTTTTCTCTGTTCTCTGCTTTTTCTCTGTTCTCCTGATGTCCTTCTTTTGCCCTGCTGTTTTTAGATCGTATTCCCCCTTCCCTCTATTCGCCTTTTTCTTTATATTCCAAACTGCCGGCGTGAGAGCAAAAAGACCTCCTGTACCACTTCCTGTACCTTCTCTCTTTTTACATTTAAACGCGTCAAAAACTGTCCGGCAAAGGAATGCTCCCCGCCATCTTCTGCAGAAAAATTGGAGCAGACAGCAAAGCAGTCTCTCGGAAAAAGAAAGATCACTTCCCTCATTTTCTGAAACCAGGATAAACTTCGGAACCGGAAATCCTGCTCTTTTAAAATTTCTAAATGCCTTGCCTTCATGATCTCTCCCACTTATTTTTCAGCTGTTTTGCTCTAAATATAATAATTTATCTTGCCTTGAATTCTCAAGAAATGCCACACCCTAAAGTTCTTTTCCCTCCCCATGTATACATTTATTTTTCTCTAAAAGTATTTAAATAATAAGCTTTTTATTTGGTATTATTATCTAAATATAAATTCAGATTTACAAAAGGTAATTGTAAATCAACACAAAGTTCTCATGACAGAAAGGAGGCTTTATGAAAAATCATTCATGAAATCAGCTCTTGCATTCGGCTGTGCATTGCTGACCGCTCTATCACTTACCGCCATCACAGGTTTTGCCAAAACTATGATGACGAAGTACAAAAGCTGGCAGCTCCTGTCCCAGCATTGGGATGAAAGCGAACTAAAAGTACGCTTTGAAGAATTCATCAAGGACATCAAGGAGCATAAAGGTATCGAGATTACAGTGTTCCCGACATTTCAGAAGAAGAAAGGAAGCTATTTCGCAACTACTTCCGGACTTTTGAGGGAAGAAGGACATCCGCTATACCTATCCCAAAGATGCCGGTGCTTCATCAGGGTAAACGGAACCGATGAGTACAATGATTTACGAGGAATCATGGAATTAAAGTTCCAGACTACCGAAGCAAAAGAACAAGGTAACGGAACACACCGTCCTTCTGAAGATGGCCAGACTGGGAGATGCCCAGGGACTCAAAATGGAAGATTGTAGGCATCCTTTGGAAGGATAAAGGCGTGGATGTATCCGACGTAAAGATTTATCAGTTGGATAAGCCAAAACGCGGCGAAAGAAGTTTGCATTATGACCACCGATGCGGGAGTAATCAAGATGCGTCTCTTCCCGGAGAAAGGCTCCCATTGCCGTGCAGAACTGGATTACCCTATCAAAGCAGGGCTTCTACAACAGCGCGCCATTTGCAAAGTCATCAAAGATTTCGTGATTCAGGGCGGAGCTCTGGACGGTTCGGAGACGAAGCAAAGTCCAGCTATAACAGATTCTTCGTTGACGAAGTAAACATGAGACTGCACAACTTTAACGGGCGCTTTTGCATGAAATAACGGTCCCCCATACTAACGAAATCAGTTCTATATCGTGCAGTGCAGTAAGATTCGTAATGAAGCAACACTTCCTCTTTTATCTCTTCCGGAAAATGTAAAAAGCAAAGTACAAAGGAAGTGGGCGGAATTCCCGAGCTGGACGGACGTTACACCGTATTAGGGACAGGTTTATGAAGGAATGGACGTAGTAGAAAAAGATTGCTTCTCAGGAAACCAATCAAGATGATGCGCCTGTATCCAACCCCATCCTGATTCAAGAGTACTTTCCAGAAATACCGTTAAGCAGAGCTAATCATTTTTCCAAATGTCGGCTCTGATACCAGCTAAATTCACATAATATCAAAAAGGACTTTGGAAGAACCGAGGATATCCCCAAAAGCTTCTTTCAAAGTCCACTCTCTGTTAAAAAGAAATCTCCCTGATCTCTCTCTTTTTCATTCTATACTTATCATCGTACATCTTTCCGTCCGCCTGTCGAGATCACATGACTCACGGTGAGATGTTCTCTCTTTTCAATGGGGAGCTTCTCCGCAACCTCCCGATAATAGCACTTCCCATGGAAATACTTACAGGGAAGGAGGATTCTGTTTCTCCTTCGTATTCCCGCAAATACTCTTTAATCTTATTTTCCACTTCAAACACCGCACTTGCAGGAAAACAATACGAGACAAATTCATCACCGCCGTTTCTTCCGGAAAAAGCCTTCCACCTCTGCCATGGCATCCTGAATGGCCTCTGCCACCATTTGAATCAAACGATCTCCGGACTCATGAGCCATAAGGTCATTGGTCAGCTTTAAGTCGTTGATATCCATAAAGATAGCGGCATAGTCCTTCTTTTTACTGTGATCCAAAACCTCCAGCTGATCCTGCAAATACTGCCCGGTTCCCAAGGCCGGTCAGCCGATCCGTATCGGCCAGGGTATTTTAAATGCTTTTCTTCGATGCCGAGCCTGGGCAATCAGAATAACCTTAAATACATAGGAGTAATAAAAACAATAATCAAAAGCAGAAATTAAAATCTTTGAAAAGCCAGTGGTAACAAAGCTTTGCAGAATCCAACCACTTCTCCGTAATACTGCCGGCCAAAATGATTCTAATCTGTTCTAAAATGCCGAATACAACCACAAACACCAAGCCCGTATCCCAAAATATAATCCGGGATTGTTCTTTATCTTTTTCCGGGAAAAAGCGGAGCGCCATGAGGAAAAATACCATTACAATCTGTGCCGTCTGTGCCAGACGGAGATGCAGTATACTGAAATCCCGTAGGGAAAATATAAAGGATCAGGCAAAAGCAAGAAAAGCCAAGAAAATGCTGCCGACTACTCTAAGATATTCCTGACCACCTTCCTTGAGGTTTCATAGCTGGCATATAAAGGGGTAGTGGGCAACAATAAATACATTCCGACATACTCACAAACCGCACTTAAAGTCCTCTCTGGGAAAAAGCAAATAAGCCAGACCAGTATTCCCCAAGTGCCAGAGGGTAATGGCGAAAACCAGGAGAATAGCCACATTCCTTCACTGGCATACACATGGTCTTAAAGAAAAAGGCAAAAATGACGATTCCGATAAAGGATCCAATCAAGGTCATTACGAAAAATAGGATACGTCGTTTCCTGACTAATCATCGGATAATAAAACTCAGTTCCTCTGAACATCAAAATCGGAACATCAAAATTATCCTCCAGAATATCCAGCTGCGGATCGATTTCCACCCGAATCTCATCCCCATAAGCCTCCAAAGGAACCGGTATACTGATTTTCAGGTGTCCAATCATGTGCCTTTTCAGATTTTTCTCCGTAGGGACACCAATAACTGATCCTTGATACGCCTTCACCACACTGTTATAGTTAATCGTCTGATACTCCGCCTTCCATTCCAATTCCAAGGGCAGATGCATGGTGATATGATCTTTTCGGGAAGAAAAATTAAACGAGATAGCTCTGAAAATTATCTACACTTCCATCCTCGTGCTGTACTTCCACCTCATGTTCTTCAGCACTTTATAATCACTTTTCGGCACTCGTCCTACATCACTCAGAATATAGCGCATCACAAGAAGCCCCACCAAAATGGAGAGGAACAAAAGAATGACGGTTTGATGTTTTGTGATGAAGGAATTATTTCTCATCTACGCTCCGGATATCTACAATAGAATGCTCTGTTTCCAAAAATATCCTTCGTGATTATGCTTCTAACCAGCATCTTGGATGTTTCTGTCTCATAAGCTGAAAGCTACAGATTAATCTTATAAAGTCTGCCGTAACCTATACATAATCGTCAAATATAAGAGAAGGCATAAACCTCTGCTCCCCATACCAGCAATCCTTCTCTTGCCGTTTTCTAAAGATGAAAACAGTATAGCACAATCTTTTCTATTTTTGATTTATAAAAAGGAAAAATCTGTCGAATGAGACCGAAAAGACTAATAAGCTCGTACCGATGGAGGCAGATTACCCAATGAATCTCCATTCAAGCTGAAAATATTTTATCCATAAAAAACCCTAATCGTGGAAAATGCCACCAAATTTTTGTGTGACTTTTATCATATATCTATTCAAGGAAGGACCGGTATGTAAAAATGAAGAAAACAGGACAACAAAGAAGACGGAAAAAGCAGAAGTCTGGGCTCCCGATTATCGATGCTCTTGGGCATTGTGGGGCTTTGATTCTCTGCAGCAAAGCGTTCCATTGTAACCATGGGAAGTAAATCCGTAAAACCAGCAAACAAAAAAACATGGAAGATTTGCTGGATATCACCAATGAGAAAACCGGAAGGGTTTTTACTCAGGTGCAAACATTAGCCGATAGTATGATGGAATCCATCAGTTTTGTTTGGGATCAAAATGATGCTGTGAGGAGGCGCTCCCGCCAATCCCTGGAGAATCAATAATTTTTAATGATGGTAACAGAGAAGTGCAGAAATTACTCCCATGCAAAAATACGACCTTTCGTTCTCGTATTTTAAATCAGGAAATTCCGCCAGCCGGTACAATGCGGAAGTTGTTATGATGAACGCTATGCTCCACCTTGAAAAGTAATCCCTATGTTACAGGTGTAGGGATATTTCTTTGAGGCCCAGTGTCTTGATTCCCGGTGTAACGGATTATGCCTTCTACCTTACCGTAAAGAGTGCAGAAACCAGAGATATCATCAATTATCCTATTCCTATTATCAAAAATAAGGGCTATTACAAAAACCGCAAAAGAAACCAGAAGACCACCATCCATCCCTTTACCATGATGATGAATATCCGGAGTATTCCTTGATTACCGTTTGCACTCCCATTCTTGTAAATGGTGAATTTAAGGTGTTGTCACCATTGAAATTAATCTTTCCACCTTTGATATCTTGGCACGGAAGATGGCCGTTTCCCAAGCCTCTTTACCTCTGTAATGGATGACCAGAAACTTCCTCTACAGCTCTCAGAGAAGATTTAGAGAAAAAACCTAAATGACGCACTGGACGAAAAGGATGTACCGGAACTGCTCAGCAAAATGCAGGAAGACAAACCCTTCCATGTGGTTTTACAGAATAAGAGCGGACAAAAGCAGACGTCTGTTTTGCTCCCCACACAGCTGGACGGCACAACGCTTTTGGAGTCTTATGAGCATTTCAGTGGTGAATACCTGAGGTAACCAAACGCTTAATTACCGTATCCACCATTATCGTGCTTTGCGGGTAGTCTTACTGACACTGATTACCAATCTTTTAATTCGTTCCTCCTTGAAGCCTTTGCAAATGATGGCCAAGGTCCAAAATCAGGTGGCAGACAGGAAACTTAAATGTAGAAATTCAATATCAAAAACAGGATGAAATCGGCACCATTGCCCACGCCTTTGATAAAGTTATGCAACAGATTAAGAGCATTATGCAGGATTTAAACGAAAAAGCTCTCCTCTGTTTCACGAAATTTCCGTGTCGACCTTTCCGACGAAAGCCTTTACAAAGGAGACTACAGACCATTACTGCTTTCCTTCGGGATATTACTACAGACTTATCCGACACCATGGAGATTAAACGCTCCGCATCCGAAGTAAACAGCGGAGCAGAACAGGTATCCAACGGGCACAGTCTCTATCTCAGGGCTCTACAGAGCAGGGCCTCTTCATAGAGGAACTAAGTGCTACATGGTGAGATTTCCAATAAGATTAAGAGTACCGCAGAACAATCCTGGAAGCCAATAAAGCTCAGCCTGTCTTCCGTGGAGCTGTGAGAGCTCAGTAACCAAAAAAATGGAAGAAATGTCTCTGGCTATGAAGAAAGTACGGAAAGAGTCCAATGAGTGGAAAGATTATCAAAAACCATTGACGATATTGCACCAAGCCAATATCCTTTCCTTAAATGCGGCGATTGAAGCGGCAGGCGGGAGACTGCCGGCAAAGAGCTTTGCCGTAGTGGCTGATAGAAGTCGGAAATCTGGCACAGAAAGTCCGCAAAAGGCCGCTCAAAAATACCAGTGACTTGATTGAAGAAACCATTGACGCCGTGTCTCGCGGAGCAAAAATCACGCAGAAACTGCGGAATCCATGGATTTGGTAAAGACCAAAGCAGAAGGAATCACAAACATTATTTCCAAGATATCCGATGCTTCCGAGGACGAAGCCCGGGGCATTGTACAGTTGAGCTCCGGACTGGATCAGATTTCCTCCGTGGTACAAAAGCAATACCGCCACTGCGGAACAGTCTGCCGCAGCCTCCGAGGAGCTGTCCGGACGAGCCAATGTCTTACAGGATCTGGTATCAAATTCCAACTAAAGAATGAAGAATAAAAAGGAGCTGTAATTGAAAATAGTGTTCTAAGCAATATGGGTCTGAAGTGGGGCTCAGACTACCCGCATTCAGACCCTATATTCTCAGCTATTATTATTTTGATTTTTACAGCTCCTTAACCTTCAATCATAATGAGGCTGCTTTTCGGAAGCTTCTTCTCCCTTCCTTCAGGGAAGGAAAGCTTCAAAACGCCCTGTTCAAACTTTGCTTTTACATCTTCCTGCTTAATGCTGTCACCCATAAAGCTTCTCTGCATAGAGCCGGGTAACGCTCCTGACGAATAAGTTTACCTTTCTCATCCTTCTCTTCTTCATTTAAGCCCCTTAACGGCACTAACACTGAAAGATAGCCGTCATGAGCTCTACCTTGATATCCTCTTTCTTACGTCCCGGAAGGTCCAATATCCATATCATACTGTCCGTCCTTCTCATGAACATCTGTCTTCATCAATCTTCCTGCACGGTCTCCGTAAAGCTTATTTTCTACTCTGCCAAGACCTCCAAAACTTGGAAAATCAAACCAATCATCAAATAAATTTTTCTCCAAAAATGCTAGGTGCTAACATATCTTTTCCTCCTTATACTCTTCTTTTGACTTCTAATTTCTTGTCGTCAACAGAGGAAGAATCTTCATCATCGTGAGAACCTTTAAAGTCCTTGCGGTCTTCTCTGTTCCTCTGCTTGAGTATGATTATACTCAAGATGTTAGCTACTGTCAAGCGTTGAGTGCTAATTAAGTTGTGAAAAATTTGTGTCTTGCTTACCCTTTCCTGTTTCGTCAAAATCCGGTCTTACTCTCTCAAGCTGATTCTTTGTGCCAGAAACATCCACCTTCGCCATAATTCCAAAGGAACAATCGCTCTGGGGGTGGCATGTCCCACATTCAGATTAAAGACAATGGGAAGAGGATTATCAATCACTTCGGAAGAATTTCCTGATACTCCTTGGCATAACTTGCTCATCCATGGAAACACACCTGGCACACTGAGGACTTCAATACCGCTTTGCTTTAAGGGCTTTAAGCATTTTCCGATACTTCTCCGGATTGGGCTGATTCTCGCTACTTTCCAATAAAAAGAATTTTTGCCTTTCCAGTCTTCCAGATCCGAAATAGTGCATACTTTTTACATAAGCTAACAGAATCCTCGTGCCTCGTTGTGTCAAAAAAATATCATGAGGGTATCTATACAGCCCCCTAAGATTTCTCCTTGAAAAACAGGATTGCCCTGTAAGAGCAAAAAGCCTTCGTTATCATGGCTAATCCGCTTTGTTCCTATGGCTTTCGGTCCAAAATCTGTCCGTTCCTCATACCAAACCGGACTCGGTTCAATAAAACGAATGCTTCCGCTTTGAATCAGTTCCAAAAAGTATTTTTCGCTGTGAGGGCACATTTCCTCTTCAATTCGCAAATATCCGATAGAAAAAGCCTGCCCGTAAAAGCTCTTAATTCCCAATTTATGAAGCATCAGGTGATTCATCGTGGTATCGGAAAAAGCCAAGGAAAATCTTCTGCTTTACGACCTTTTCCAATTGTCCCTCTTCAAAAAGATAGGGAAGTAGGCGGTAGGTATCCTCTCCCCCTATGGCACATAAAATCATATCTATCGAGTCGTCGGAAAAAGCCTGTAAGAGATCCTCTGCCCTCTTTTCCGGATGCTCTTTCAGATAGTCTAAGCCTTTCAAGGCATTTTCCATAAATTTCACTTCAGCCCAAAACGACACGCAGCCGTTTCCAAGCCTATTTTTACTTCATGCTGTACAAAATCTTCTCCCCAAAACACCGCTGGAAAGACTGACAGTGCCACTGTTTTTACTTTTTGCATCATACTTCCTCTCCTTTAAGACAATAGCTTTTTAACTCTTCGACTCCGGGAACCGTCCGCTTTCGACCAGTTTCCCGTCAATCATGAGGATGAGCGCACTAAGTACTCCCAAAGCTTTACAATCTCGATCAGTTCCTCTACCTTCTCGATTTTGGCCTCCCTTCCCCAGCTCCTTTACCGCATCTTTTTACATTTTGATAGAAGCGTATCACATTCACTCACAGCCTGCACCGATTACCTTGATTTCCATATTCCCTCCCTCGCTCCTTTCCTTTTCTGCTTTTTCTTTTCAAGCTTCTAATGCTGACAAGTGCCTCATTGTGTTTATTCTTTGTATTTCTTCTTTATGTTTCTTCTCTGCGTTTTCTTTCCTGCTTTTTCTGTTCTTTCCCTGATTCCCTCGCCTAATTCTTTAATTTCATAGGAGGTCCATATATTTTTCCAAGCCTCATCAATGCTCGAATCACCTTCGGTCCAACCTTGGACAAAATACCAGCTCGAAATCTCCTTCTCAGGGCATGGCTTATAGTCGATTAATTCCTCCACCACATCCACCTGCATCCAACTCCGGTCTAAAAGGAAGAAGCCCTTGATTCGATAGCACTCCGGCAAAACCGCTTGCAGGAAAGTGTTGAAATCGCCCCTTTTCTATATTTTTCCGAGCAAGTAAAGAAATCGTCTTCGGTTTGTTGTCCACCGATTTAAACGCTCTTCAGAAAATGTCCATTCGCCCTGTAAAAAGCTTCTTCCATAAAGCTTAAGTCCGCATGACCATGGGCTGCAGGATAAAAACTTGGCAATGAGGATTCACTTCCCGAACTAAAAACACTTTCTTGTACTGCTCTTCTGAAATCAAATCTGTTTTATTGATGATGGCAACATCACAATGCTTTAACTGCCTGTCCACCGTTTCCGTATCCTTTACCTGCTTTGGAAAATGCACGCCGTCAATCAGGCAGATTACCCTGAAAAATCATACACGTCCCCATAGCAGCTTCACTCTCTAAAAATATCCATGATATTGGACGGATCCGCGAGCCCTGAGCTTTCCACAAAAAGATATTTCGCATCACTCTTTGCAAAAGCTCCGCCAAGGCTTCCTAAAGGACAACTGTGAGACAGGAACAAAAATAGATCCCCGATTGATTTCTTTGATTGGAATCCCCTGTTTTGCAGAATGCTTCCGTCAATCGATTTTTCCAAATTCATTTTGAATCACCGCAAACTTTTTGATCGGAAAATGCCTCCAAAACATGCTGTAGGAAGCTGGTTTTTCCCGCCCCCAAAAGCCTGTTAAAAACAAATACTTTTCTTTTCCATTATTCCTCCTAAGAGCGTCAATGTATTGCCTTCATCTAATTTCCGGTTTGCATTTCTTACCGCTTCATTCTTCTGCAAATATCTGCTTTTTCATTGACTTCTTCATTCGCCTTATTTCTTCTAATTTATAGCGGAGGCACCACCTGTAAAAAGCATTAAAAGATAACCGATCAGGATAATTCCAACCACATATCCCTATAAAAATTCCCTAATAGCTTAGGCTTAATCACCTTCGAAGCATAATCATAGAAGGAAGCGACAGCGTTATCCTCCATCATAAAAAGCACCGTCGAGGCTCCGCCTTTCACAAAGCGATTCCGCTATGGAATGGTTCCGAAATAATGCCCGCATACGTGAATCCCCACCAAAGTCGCCAGAATCACGCCAAAAGTTCCTTGCTCCCAGTAAAGAAAGCCAAGCCTTAGGAATCAGTTATGGATCAGATCCGATTCCCACCTAAAAGAATATAGGGAAAAACCTTTCGAAAAGTCGTTTTTCACTTGCTCTTTTGGCATAAGAAAGTCGTTCTTTTAAAGGATAATGTGAGAATGTCCTGCTCTACAGCCGATACCCTCGAAGAATGTCCTCACTTCATTTTCCATGTCTAAATGCTCAATCATAACTCCGCCCAAAACAACCAGGCACAGTCCTAAAAGGACATAGACAAAAAGCAATTCTTATACCAAATATACCGCTTAGCAACACTAAACTTCCCCAAATCCACCATTGGAGAAATCAGGAAGGAAAAGAACACGCCCAAAGGAAGTCCTGCTGCCATCGTCATAAAAATCGGAATGGAAGAACAAGAGCAAAGGGAGTAACCGTCCCCAAAGAGCAGCTACCAGATTGGCGAAAGCCCACGAAAATTTCCCAATATTTTCTTCGTTCTTTCCGGCAGGGAAAAAAAGCTTTGTAGATAAAGAAATCGTAAAAATCAGCACACAAAAGGTAAATCGTAATTTTTCACACAGTCATATAAAAAGAAGTGCAGACTGCTCCCGATGCGGCTGTCACATTCAACCCTAGATTTTCTAAAAGCTAAACGAAATAAACGAGCAGCCATGTCATCCTAAGAACTTCGTCCTGAAAAATTCCATTCGTTGCACCTATCTCTCCATTAAGTTGAACTTTTCATTTCTGCCATTCTTTCTTCTAGAGGCTATCTTTCCCATTATACCTTTCTATCATCTACCTTCGTTTATTCTGCTTTCTTCAAAAGTCCCTCAGATAATCAAAATCTTCTTGCAATTGCTTTTCCGGATACAGCTTTCTTGCTTCCTGAATCCGCTCTGCCCTCCCTCTTTTTCCCCATAGCAGAGAATCAGAAACACATCAGAATGGTAAAATTCTTTTTATAGAACGCATTCTCTTTGTATTTTCTGAAAAAGCGCTTCGCTGTCTTTATAAAAAGTCTCCGCCTCCTTGTATTCCTTTAAGTAAAAAAATAGTTTAAGCAGAGATTCAGCCTTCTCACCATCTCTACAGAAGGCATTTTCTTTACCCTAGGCGCCAATTCCTTTAGAATTTCACACCGCAGCACTGATATTCTTTTTCCCTGTTAATGCTGCAGTACGATTCAGCTCGCAATCAGCTCTAAGATGCTTGGATTTTACCTTGTCCCGAATCGCTGTTATCCTGTCCAAATATTCGTCATACTTTGCTTCGCATAAGTAAAGGAGTTAGGGGCATTTATTCATCACTTCATAAAAATAAATTATAGGAGATATTTATGATAACATTGATTAACACGAATGCTATTGAAGAAAAACATCAAGTCAGAATCATTTCTTCTACACTAGCTGAAACCATAGTTTAACAAAAGAGTAGAAAAAGGCCAGACGCCCAAAAATGATACTGATTTTCATGCTTTTACTGATTTTTCATATCTTTTCCAATCTATGCACTAAAAGCCATTTCTGTCTATTCTATAGATGTGCAGTCATGCAATTATTTGATCTACATCCTTCTATTCTCAACACTATGTTAAATAGCGACTAATCTAAAGTCTCATTTTAGATTAGTCGTACATCATCTTGTCTTATTTATTAGAATTTCTTCCAGCATTTTTCTTTTTAAAAATGAACAGATGCTCTCTATTGTTTCACCCTCGTATGTACGCAAGCAATTTCTTTTTGAATTCAAGTGCATGTTCTTCAGGAATTACCAATATCCCTGTCCATGAAAACAAGATAATGATTAGCATAAATAACAGGAGCGCTTATTTCCATCAATGAATACTGTAGTCTTCATACTGTACGCCTACAAACTCAATAGCAATATCGATATCCTCTTTTTGCAGAAGACAAAATTTCCATGATTCTTTCTTTTTACAATGGATTCCGTCGGTATAGGCGGTTTACTAGCTACTTCCTCCTATATTAACAGGGACTCCTCGAATCCTACCGCCATCACTATAGAATCCCTCATTCACCAACTTGGCTATATGGCAAAGCAGGTAATAATCCGATTCTGCCTGTATCACATCCTTATCCAAAATGAACTCCCAAGCATGCTTTAAGTTCAAAATCTTTTGAATATCCGTCGCTGTCATCCCGTTTACAGTACCATTGTCGATAATGTCTTCTGTCTGCGGAAAAAAGTAGCAACTCCTTCAAAAACAGCCTGGTCATAAATACTGGCTTTCATATTGGCTCTTGCAAAAATCTTGATTTTGAATGACTCGTGAATTTAGTTCCGACGATATGTACCCAAGCTTTGCCAGCTGCTTATCTATATGGCGTATGTTCTTTTTAAGTTCACGAAGCTCTTTTACATTGCGTAAAAGCAACTGATATAAATCCTCAGAATAGATATCCACATAGGTGGAAGTTAATCTAGCTTCCAGCCTTTTTCCGAATATAGATATACTTTCACTTTGGCATTTTCCTTAATCTCAGGTGTTCCGTCATGAGAATTAATTTAATTCTAGCCTGATAGTCTGCTTTATCTGAAGCAATCGCTGTATTTCGTTGAACTCTCTCATTCACTCTCTCCTTTAGGAACTTTTGTATATTCAATGTTAAGTTCCTAAAGAACTAATGAGATAATATTCTTTAACGCATCGACTTGTGAAAATCTTGTTTCTTCCTTCCTTCTTTACTAAAAACCCTATCATCAAAAAGTAACCGCGATATATCCTATAATCGCCGGAAGGCTGCTTCCACACAAAATTACCGCCTGTAAGTAACTTGTTTGTAGACTGTATGGGAATGATAAGATAGGAATCGTTCCCCATACCGTTTACCATGTCCCTATTCCCGAAAACGCCGCCGATGATAAGGGTATTCCAGGCTGCATGGGCAAATGCCCCGGATAGATTGAATCATGATTGTAACGCAAATAGAGTAAACATGCGCTGCAACCGATGAACCGGCCAAGATTAAAAGTACCAGATCCGTAGGGTTGAAACTTTCATATTCATGATATGGGCACAGGGCAAATAAAGAGAGGTAGTATCTCTCGGCTTTTAAACCTAAGTTCTCTGCATGTACCTAAAAATCATGCCCCTGACAATCAGCTCCTCACAGATTCCTGCAGTAATCCCAAAACTAATATCCCTCTTATCAAAGATATCAAAAAGCTTCCGGTTTTGCAATGTAAAGCTTTTACTTGGCAGTATATGCATACAGAACGGTAAGCGGTAGGGCTATAGAGATAAAGGAACAACAACATCCATCTTTTTGAGTTTTAACCCCAGCTCCTTTGCACTCATTTTTGGTAGCTTCGAGCGATACAAAACGAGCAAGGACAACGGTAACCGCAATCCTTACAAAAGCCGGTATGACAAGGCGCAAATACTGATTGGAAAAACATTCTTGCACTAAACTTTCCACCAATAGCACCGATTATTAGCACCAGTATAGAAGCACTATAACTCCTATGTTTTTCCTATTAACTTTATTGTTTTTCATTCTGAGCTCCTCAAAATTTCTGCAATCTTATTAAAGGTATTTCCGTTTCGAATCATAATTTGCTTGTAGAAATCCTGCTTTATGAGTTTTTATGGTGAGTGGTTTTAGAAATTCCGCCTCATCCATTTCCCAAAAATACTGCCTGTTCCCGACATATACTTTCTCATTGTAAAAATGTGGCGTTCTCTATAAAGTGAAGAATATCAGATTTTATCCATGGTACAGGAATAAAACAAAAAGCATCTCTTCTTGCCAACTCCTCTTCCCACCAATCCGGTAATGCCGCTTGTTCTTCCAGATACTCTTCTTTGGTAAGTAAAAGCAAAGGGAATTGAAAAATCGTAGTTTATTTCTAAGACTTTTCTATCTTTAAGATACAAGCCTCACGACTTTCACTACTGAAAAATAGATTGCCACTATTGATATAAGACTCCGGATTTTTCCAAAACCTGTACAGGTAAAGCTTCTTTTAACACACTCATAGAGACTTTATTCTTACCGCCCACATTGACGCCCCGAAGGAAAAAGTATATATTGCAAAGAACTGCCTCCTTAATTTTAGTGTTTCTTCTTCCACAACAGCAGCAAGATACCGATTGCGAGATTATTGCTCAACTACAATCATTTCCCCAGTCCGGGGCATTGATCTTATTAGCAGCAATGTTGTTTGCCATTTTAAATGTACCATATTCAGCCAGCATATACATTAGGCCAAAAAGAAAAGGGTTGACATCCCGATTTTCCTTTTTCCCCAAAAAGTCATGTTTTCCCAATCAGCACGGACTCAACAAATGTTGTTGCCGGAAGGATAATCCAAAGGTACATCAGACTGTAGCCCTAGCATCACTTCCACTGGTAGACCAAAATGCAATCATGGCAAGCGCCCAAAATCAACATATAAGAAAGTAGTGATAATGATTTTTATTTCTATTGCCGGTACTTTTTACAACATTTCGTACTTTCTCAAAGAAAATCATAATAGCCTGACATCTTTCTTCTCCTTCAATAGATAGTCAAGAGAGACGCCATAGCATTCGCTCATTTTAATGACACTGATGATATCCGGATAGGATTTTCCATTTTCCCAATTTGAAATGGTCTGGCGACTCACGCCTAATACTTCAGCAACTTGTTCTTGTAAACTATCTTCTCCCTCGAGCTGCCTTTATCTTACTTCCAATATCATGCTCCATGCTGTTGCCTCCTAACATGTTGTAGGAAAAATGCCCCTGTCGTCCAACAAATGGCTTTTTACATCACTTATAGTGTGTGTCAAAATCACTTTACATTGTCCTTTTATTACTTTAATTTACCGCTAATCTCTTCAAATACTTCTTTTTGATCTTCCAAATCCCTGAATAGGGTTGTTCAGCATAAGTCTTATTTCTATTTTCATATAGATAAACGACCTCCCAGTTCCCTTTCCGTATTGTTATAATAAAGCTAACAGCAGAAATTTTTAATGTTTGCAGGCTGTTCATTATAACTTTTCCCTCCTGTATCTTTAGTATTTTCTTTGATGTCATTCACGATTTTAGCTATTTCATCCTGTTCCGTAATTTTTACAGTATTTCCGGAAGGATTTTCCGTGATTTCAATTTCTGTTGTTCCTTTGCCTCCGGCGAGACTGGTTTCTTCTTCGCTCCGCAAAGCTGTTAAGAGCAAAAATAAGAATAACAGCTAAGGTGATTCTCTAAACTTTTTCATGTTTTTTCTCACAAGTTTACTTAATTCTCTTTAGAATATCTTCAACAGACGGCAGCTGCTCTTCCAGGGCATTCGGAGACTACTCGTAACTTTATACTCACTCCCACCAATCGGCTTTGAAATGTCCTTTGGGAATATTCTGCAACAAATTATTCTTGCTTTTTGCAGAGCAGTAAGCCGATGGACGGATTGTCTTCCTCTTTCTTTCAGGATTCCATCTACTGCAGATGGGTAAAGTTCAGCTGACCGGCATATTCCGGTTTTGAAATCTCCTGCTTTCAACTCGATAACTACATAACACCGCAGGTTCAGATTATAAAACAATAGGTCAATATAAAAATCATCGCCCCCGACATTAAGATGATACTGATTGCCTAAAAAGCAAATCCTGTTCAAGTTCCAGCAGAAGCTTAGTAACGTCGCGAACAAGCGCCTCTCAATATCTCTTTCAACATCTCCTCACGGAATGGGATAAAGTCGAACACATACGGATCTTTCATGGTCTGCCTGCCAACTCACTTTGCGGTGATGGCAAGCGGCTCTCAAATTAAAACCTTATCAACCAGCACCTGCCGCTGATATAGTCCGCTTTCGATCTGATGCACCAGCACATTGCGAGACCAGCCATTCTTTGCCGCTTCTTTCGTATACCATATATGTTCATCTGCACTCTTCAGTTTATCCATCAAGGCAATATGATGATACCAAGTTATTTGTGCAAGTGCCTCTTGCACAAAATTCTCTATCTGAAAAACGAGCAGCAAATTTTGCCATATACTTTGGAGTGCGAACAGAAGTAACCTTTGCTTTCCGGGAACGCCATACGAATATCGGACGCAAGGTTATCAATGAATTTGTTTCCCCAAGTTTTGTGCTCGTTAATGACACAACCGATGTCATAATATGGAGCAACATATCTTCGTTTACATGAACAGCTGCCCGATACTGCGCACTCGTAATTTCACTCTTTATCTTCTCAACAATGGAGATATGCTCCGACGAATTCATTAACCTCCTTCACCTCACTTTCAATATAATCCATGTTTTTACAATAATGCGTTGATTCTCGCATCCTTGCTCTTGATATAGTCCCTATCAAATCGCTGAACTTTTGGCAGCAGGACCGCTCAGCCTACTGTAGAGGCATTGTCAGCTTTCATTAAGCTGCTTTTGCCTTCTTTGTCGCATGAACTAACAAAATAGCAGCAACTATACATATTACTGGATGCATTCCTATATTACATTATCCTGGAAAGTAATTTGAGATAATGTATTCATTGAGTGCATGTGTCATTACATATCCATAAACTATTTGAATAGGCAAATAATGCCGATAGTAGTGAAACAGTTTGTGAATAGTCCCAACGAGAAATTAAGAACATCAACCGTTACAATGCTACCATCAATACAAAAAGAACAAAAATGCCATACTCCCCAGCACACAAGGTCATCATCGTCGCAACGATATAGGAAAGCTTTTTCTCTAAACGGGACTGAAAAGAATATCTCCATCCTATTTCTTCTATTCACCAAATAGAATGGCCTTAAGAATAGAGCTATCGGAATCCATACATTTTTCAATTTTAAATCCACTTACTTATTGCCACAGAACAAAGTCTATAATTAAAAACACAATTGCCATTGCATAGATTTTAAATAGCTGCTTTATCTTGATCCTTTTATTATACGCAAAGGCTTTTTCCATTGTATTTAATTTGATAAAAATACGCCCTCCCAAAAGGCAGACGACACCTCAATGATAATAAAAACCATCCCCAAAAAGAATGGTAGCCTAATCCATATCCTTTTTCTTTTGAAATTCCAACCAGTACTGCAACTGCTGTTATATGAAAGCAATGTTGGAAATAAAAATACTTTCATTATCGACTTATTATTCATTATACCTTTTCTTCCGTAACGCACTTCTACAGGCACTGTAATCTGACCGTTGCTGAAATTTTTGCCAGTTAATATTTATCACCTTTTTCTATTACAGTTTAGTGAATCGACGAAAATGCAATGCCTCTTCTCTGATTTCCTTATCGCAGGATGCATTTTCAGAAATTCCTTCAGAGTATCTAAATAGACTTTCCGCCTGATCTGTTCCATTGATAAGACGATTTAGCATCCAAACCGTATGTCAAAATGAGGCATTCTTTTGTTGACAGAAGTTCTTCTTCATATCCTTTTTATAAAATCTCTCCACAAAATGGACGATTGGTCCGGGACTTCCAAAATCTGTCAAAGGATGCCTTTCCATCAGACGGAGCAAGGGCTGTACCGAGTCTAATTGATTATAGTTTTCTTCAATTTCTTCCATACAGTCCATCATCACGGTTTTCAAGATCGTCATTATCTTGGATACAGGTTTCCATTTTTGAATGATACTGTTTAGCGTTTCCATATCTCACCTCAGGGTTTTCTTGAGACTTTCTATTCTAACTTCACGCAATATCCATAATCGATTAGCTACCAAGGCTCTATACATATCAAGTCTACTCATTTTACATCTTTAAATGAAATGAATTCATTAATTCTCCAAAATAATCGAGCCTTTCAGACGAGAAATAATTATACCATGCCTCGATTGTTTCCTTGGAATATAACTCTAAGTTCTCATAGTATATCTTGCCCAAGTAGTGAACCTGCAGAGCTCATACGTAATTAAATTTCTATCATAACGGCTATTTTGTCTTCATAATATTTTTCTCCTGATAATTGGACTTCCTTTCAAGAAAAATAATGCATTACTTGTATGATGATATGAATTTAAAATACCCACTTGCTAATCCCAAAAGTGGCGCCGCAAATAGCAACAGCAATATATTCTTTTCAAGAAATGACTTGGACAGTTCAAGGATTTTTGATTTAGATTGATCTTGCCAAATATCTGCTCCGAGTTAACTCTAGCTCAGCTTTTGTTTCATCTATTTCCTCGATAGTGATATCCGGCACAATCGTTACCCCGCCGGAAGTTTAATCGCTTTTTCTTTAGAAGCGGAAACCGTTGTAATTCATATTGAGATTTCCCTGCCATTTTTGTAATGTTAGCCTTATAACGAGATATCCATTTTCCCAGTCTGCCATTGTATGCCAATACGTACATATATATTTTTTCATAGTCAGCTCCTATTTGTGCATTTCAAAATCTCTCACATCTCTTCAATCCTGCTATTCTATGCAGAATTACTTCGCCAGCTCCTGCTTTTTCAAAGTCTTCCTCGAGAACCATCATCGCATAGCTGTCACTTCCTATATCCACTAGCAGACAAAACATATTCTGTCCACTGGGCGATTCAGAATCTTTCCCACCATGGAATATCCTCTTCATTCAGTATTTTCTCATTCGGATCAGATTTAGGCCGGCACTAATTTACGCACTGCAGGAATAAAAACTATCCTTCCTTGCTTTCAATCAGTTCTTTTACTTTTCCTTTCGCTCTAACGAGCTCTTCCAGACATGATTCATATCTTCCATACTTTCATGCTTGTGTTTTTAAGAATCGCTTTGCTGTTTTGGGGTCTGCCAGCAGGAGCTTTGCTAATTCTTCAAATGCGGATTTTACAGTGCATCATGTTTCCTATCACTTCCGTATAAAGTCTTTGCATCGGAAGAACTTCCTTTTTGACGCTCTCATAATCTTTACAGCATCGCTGTAACCCAAGTCGGAAATAAGATATTTTTATCCTCTATTTTTCAAATATAAATTTACAAGCTCTTTGCTTTTCCCGACTACCGCTTTCATCGATGTACAGCCCTTTATGGCATGGGAGGAGCTTATCTCTGCATAAGTAGTATATCCGTCATGCATATCTTTTTAGAAATTATCAATTCAATGATATGAAATCCATTTCTATCGTAATTGAGGGGTTTTCATATGCCATTCTTCATAAGTTTCAAAGAACACTTTCTGTGTCAAGTATAGATGCTCATGATTGTTTTCCATCTCCTTTTCGTCATTCCGATAAGTTCTTTCACCCACATCCCTACCGTATCGGAGAGCTTGAGGAATCATAAGTATATTCCTCCATACCGTCCATATATTTACAGGAAAATGAGGCTCTCTTGTCACTGCTTTATAAAACTGCATTGCCACATCCGCCAACTGCTCCGGATGAAACAGAAGTGACAGTTCTTCCGCCAACGTCCCGAATCTTATCCCAGTCCTTATTTTTCTTTTATGATACTCTTCTCGGATTTTTGGCTGAGATAGCCTTCGCAAAGAGCTCTCATAGCTTTCCCTTTGATAAATCTTCTTACAGTTAAAGTCAAATAGATTTCCTGCGTGAATTAAAAAGGTCAGAAGCTCTGCAAGACTTTCCACAATTCTTCCCACCTCTCCTTCACTACCGATAAAGCCAATACTTTCATCCTCTAAAAATACAAATTCTCCGCCACTTGCATCATGTGCAAATGCCTTAGCTTGCATAGAATAGTTTTCATTATTCTCCATAAACTGGATTTCCTGAAGCTGCTTGTAAGCAAATGTCACACTCTCGCATAAGCATAGTATGGAGTTCCGTATTATTCTGAATCTGCTCCCATAAGTCCATTTCGTTTTCTCTCCCCTCTACAAACTAGGGATTTTTGCAGAGATAATTTATCTATACTTTTTCATTATGTATTTTAAATCTGAGCTTGTTATGGTTTCTACTATTTTTAAATCTAACTTTTTCATATAATGCTTTCACTCTTTTATTATAACCAAATACAGTTAAAAGTACTTTTAATAACAGCATTTTTAAAACAATAATTTATAAACTCCTTTAATGATTCTTTACCATATCCCATTCCTGTCTTACTTGGGTTTATTATAAATCTTCCTATGTGTATATTATCTTCATAGATTCTAACCTGTTGAATAACTCAATAAACTCCTTATCAGCAAAAATTGAATATAAATTTTCTAAAACTTTTTAGTTTACTATAATTTAATGGATATTCTATCGTTGGTCCATCCATTGTTCCTGAAAAATCTATTCCTTTTTCATTGGACCATGCAGCTAACTCGTGTCCATTAAACTCATTAATTCCATTTTTCAAAAATTATATTCACTAATATTCACCTCAACAAATTCAAATTTGTCTACACCACTTTTATCCTATCATTTATCAATTCGATAAAACGCTATCACTGTTGCTCCTATCATAGGAAGTCCATAAGGACTAAACAGGAAACCGATAACTAATCCGGATATACCTGTTCCGATTTCTCCTTGAACGAAGAAACTACTGCTCCAAATATGCAGAATACCATAACGATATACAGTAACGCTGTTACTATGCCAACAAGAATGTCAGAAAAGCTGTCAAAATTGATAAAAATAAGACCAGAACAGGCATGCAATATTGATTTGATGTTGGCGGTGAACCTGAGCGGAGTAAATCTGCAGACTCCTATAATTCACTCTCAGCTTTCGATATTAATCATTTCTTTTTACTCCTATCTGATCCTGTTTTTCAGGCAGCTCTTTCGTTACGTCGCTAATCAACTTTCCAAAATCAATTGCATTTTGAGAGGTAATAACTATCTTTTCGGTATGCTCCTCAATTTCTTTTCTAGCATTTCCAGCAATTTTACCACCATCTCTTGCAGCTTGCCTATTCTCTCTTCTAATCCATAGGGTTGTCGCATTAGTAATATCCTTCGTAGCCGCTTCTGCAAGCATATTTAATATTAACTCAGTCTACTCATATTATCCCTAAGATTTTGCTTCTTTAATCCTTTGAAGTCCTTGTACTCTCTTGTTGTCATACCACTCCACGCTTAGATATTTCATTGGTCAGTATGGCATATTCTTTGCCCTCTTCTACTCCATGGTCTTGCCAAAGCATCAGTCAGTTCTTTTTCTTACTTGAATGGCTGTAATCTCTGATTAATCCATTCTCTGGAATATCCCTTCTGCACTAAGTTTCCAAAAGCTCTATCTATCGTCAACTCCGGATCAATAATCTCATCTATTCTTTCTTTTTCCAACCTCTGCCAACCACATCTTAAAGGGTTCTGCCTTGGGAGATGGTACGGATTGAATAATGCGAAAAATCCCCTGCACATTAGCTTCATCCGTTTTATAACTTTTTCCATCTTTAGGGGATTTTTAATTTCAGTGCGTGACAAAATGTCACGACCTCACTTCCCTCCTTTTTCAATCTTTTGCTTTAGCTTTCTCCAATAAGCTCAAAATCTTTGCTGTCCGTTAAAACACCAATAATATCAGCTATACTAAAATACCATTCTTCTTTCTCGTTGTCCCAAAGTGAACGAATCTGATTTCCCTCAAAGATTTTAACTTCATTATCCATCTTAAAACCTCTCATTTACTATGAACTATTGAATTCCCTTATTGAAATCCTTTATATGCTTAAAAATCCAAGAACCTCCACATACAAATAATTAATTATCATTTTAACATTGTCATGAGCTTAGAAATACCTCTTTCCGTAAAAGTCTCAAGGTAAATATTGATTACCACGCCTACCCTTATTCAAGTTTCATATTACTTGCCCTGAAAGTTCTCCTATGTCATATGATATGAGCTGACTTCGATTCTTTCCTCAAAGGAAACTCAGGGAGTGGAGACAGTTACATTCCATAATGACCGCTATTCCATGCTCATTTTCTTTTTCTACTCCCGTCTCCGTAAAACGCATTTTCTCCAAAAAGTTCCTGCTTTGCATATTTCCTTTCATATAGCCAGCCTTACTTTTTATAGCCTTCACTTTTTCCACGCAGTGAAAGCCTCTGCAATAATAGCGCTCCCTTTCCCTTTTCCGGACTCTTTACTGTCCATCATAAACAAACCGATGAAAATCGTATCTTCTTTTGGAAAGGAGAGAATAAAGTCCATAATGGCAATTAAGCAGTCATTTTCACAAAAGCCGATATAAAACTTATCCTCAAGGCTTTTCCCCTCCGGTATTGCTTTTAAATCATTCAGTACCGTTTCCCTACATGGCTTTGGCGGACAATACGCAAAGTACAGGGGATTGCCATACTCAGATGCAAAATCCTGGAGATATCCTCTTACCCCATTTTTAATTTTGTATTTTGTAGATAGTTGGCTGATATGCAGCATAGCTCTTCCGGACATTTCTACATTACCTCACTATGCACGTATGATTAATTCTTCTTGATAAATTTACTTGCCAAGTGATAAACCTGTTTTTCTCTTTACTATCCAGAACCAGCTCTCTATTTCTTTACAAATAAAATCCGGAAATTTCTTACTGATATCTCGTAAGCATTGCCCTACGGATTTTCTGACATATCACTAGGATCCTCTTTTAAAAGCAGCTAAGCGCTGAATAGCTTCTTCCGTCATAAAGACAGCTATCCCAATCCTGCACGGATTCTATTACCGGAATCCAACTGTCTATTTCAGGTCCTTCCTCTATCCATGGTTCCGCATAGCCGTCAGAATAAGCGCCCCCATTGCATTTTATATGGGCTTTTTGCCTCTACTATGTCTAAGACTTCTATCCTATATTCAATCAAAGGTTCATTTTCATAAATATAAAGGAATCTTCACGCTCTTCCTTTCCTCAACTGTCTTTACTGAAAATGTAGTCCCCACCAATTCCTTTACTGCTCTTATCCAGTATCTATCGGATTAATACATATGGAAGAAAACCTCATTTCCCTCGAAAATCCCAGGCCAAATCAATGTCTACAGCCCCATGAGGCGCTCCTCCCGGTCTGCTTTAAGAACATGAGGCAGCTTCTTCTATCTCCCCAATCGTCTTGAAATATAAAATCTTTTATTTTTAACATTTTGCTCTCCCTACAAACCAGAAGTTAGCGATTTCTTTTTCCGGTATTCTCTGTCCCTGGATTTCCTCATGATAGAAATAATCTACAATCACCGGATGTCCCTGCGGGACTCTGCCATAAAAGCATTTCATTATCCACAAAGGACAATCATACTTCTTAGCCATTTCCGCAGCTTTTTACTTCAAGTGCTTCAAAAGTAGCTGCGATTATGCTTGTTATAGATCTCATCGTAAGCAGCACAAGATCAGGATGTTTTCCGGCGATATACTCCATAATTGTCTTTTGAAGCACGAGATTGAGGGTTTTCAAGCCAGAACAGATCGCTACTGATCCTTTACTCTCTCAAAAAGTGAGCTTAAAAGTCCGTGATCCCGAGGAATACCGGGGATACGAAAACAGACTGTGCAGATTCCTGCGTCATATACCTGCTTCATAGCAGCGATACGCCGTTCAATGCTCGAAGCAGAGTCCATATCGTTCTTGAAAATTTTCATCCAGTGTGTTGATCGACCATGAAACGGTCACTCGTCCAAAGCTTCTTCAGCAGATCAATATCCCTTACCACAAGATCAGACTTTGTGCAGATCAGAATATCTGCGTCACTGCCAATCAACTGCTCCAGAGTTTTTCTGGTATTCCCGAGTGCTCCTCCTGTGGATTGTAGCCATCTGTCACAGAACCGATGACCACCCGCTGTCGTCATATTTCTTCAGTTCTTAATTTCCGGCCAATACTTCACATCAAGGAAAGTGCCCCATTCCTCCGTGTGTCGGTAAAGCGCTTTCATAAAAGAAGCATAGCAATACTTGCAGGCATGTGTACAGCCCTACATGAGGGATTGACCGAGTAACCGCCTACCGGCAGACTGGACTTGGTCATGATGTTCTTTGTTTCCACCTCGTCAAATGAGGATTCCATCGATTACTTCTGCCATCTTTTCTGTACCTCCAACACTTTATTAAATTCTTCGGCATTTCTGAATCATATTTTTATCCCCTATGATAGGGACGAGGTCTTCCTTCATAAAGCACCGGAATGCCGGCGCAGTGTGCCTGGTCCGTCAGAGACCATGCCCATTCCGGCTCCGTATGAATCTTCCTGCTCTGAGCACCGGTCATAGTGCCGACAACAATCCAGTTGACTCCGGAAAGGTCAACTGTGCGGGATCGTCGAATAACGGCTCAAAGGTAACATGGTAATGTTTTGCTCTGACATTTTTACGAAGGGCGTCAATACGCCACAGTTCTGCTTTCCTCGTCACCGTAACGCCAAACCATGCGTTTTCCAGATCAGTATCAAAATCCAGCAGATCAGGGCGCTCGGTAAGAAACAGAAACTGATGCTGTGGATTTTCACGGATCTTTGCAAATACCTCGTCTCTCCATTCCGGCTTCCATCCGGAGAGATCGCTCATCCGGTAAGAAAAAGTTCTGCGGACGTTTCTTTTCCATCATCTTGAGCTTACGGAAAGAACTCAGGATCAGCAAAGTCATCGATCGTATGCCAGCGCTTTACATTGTTGCGGGCATAGCAATATACACCCACTGTGCAGCCGATGACGATTCATGTTCCTGAATCTGATCTTTGATACAAATACTCATGACTGCCACTCCTCAAGATTCTTTCTGAGTGACGGTCGAGGCATTCCTCAAACCGGGTGATTTCTTCCTCTGAAAAACCTTTGTAGTAAATGCCTCCATCTCATCAGATACGAATCGTACTCGCCCTTTAAGGCATGGCTTTCTCAGTCAGAAACAGGAGTGTTTTTCCTTTTGTCCGTTTCAGACTGAACACGGCTTATCAGCCCTTGATTTTCCATTCTTTCCAGCATCGTCGTAAGAGATGTTATCGCTAATCCGCATTTGACCGAAAGTGACCTGATCGAGATACCATCCTCCTGCCACAGCACATAAAGAATACGCCCTGGGCTCCATTAAACGCATCAATATTCTTTTTCGCTGAGAATCTTCTCAAAAATCCGGTCACCAAGCTGTTTTATTTTGGTGACCAGAAATCCTCCATTGTTTTTCATGCAAAAGCTCCTATATAGTAGTTGTTTTAAACAATACTATATAGGAGCTTTATATCAACAGTTTATATGTCTTAATAGGTAAATTCCGTTTTTCAATTCTCCAAACTGGAATTTATCTAGAAGTTCATATATCTATAGACTTTCCGCTTGCTGCAGCTATAGGAAGCCCTCCACCAGTTTGAATCCATTGACTTGCAAGGTATAAATTGTTTCTATACCTTTGATACTCTTAACATACTTACTTTTATAACCTTTCTGTGGATTAAAGCTCATATATCCCCTTTGTAGGCATTACACCAAGTTGTGAATGTAACTGGAGAATACGTTCCAAGCACGATGAGTTTACCTTCAAGCTGAGAACTTTTTCAACCCTTAATCTCAATTCTTCTGCAATTCGCTGTTTTTCTTGATTATATTTCTCTTTATTATCTTTTAGCCCAAACCAGTAAGCATGATTTTTCAGCATTTTTGTAAAAACATTACACTGAATAACTCTCTTTCCCATAGGAAAGTAGTGTTTCATCATAATCATAAAGCACGCATTCCACAATTGTGTGTTTCTCCTGCAACATCATATTCGTCACAAGGAAAAATAATGCTTCCTTCAGGTAATTTTCAAATCCGCTTCAGTAACTATTCAAATGCAACCTGATAACCTGTATTAGAAACATAACCCTCCAGTTCTCATACATGTACCTAAGATTTTTATCCAAATATCCTTCATCAATTAAGTCATAGAAAAGAGAATGTGGGTCTGCACACCAAATATGAGTTATCTGAGTTGATAACCTTTTCCATTATTACCAATAATACTAACAACCTTCTTATCTACAATATTTATTTTTCAATATTAACGCCTAAATGTAGTTTGCCACCCAAGGATTCAAATTTTGCAAGCATTCTACTAACCAAATAACAGAACCTCCTGTGGAATAGCTGCTGTATTACTTGTATAAAAGCATACGATGCAACAAAGGAGAGGGCAGTGAAGTTGCTATTAAAGTAATTTTTAAAAATCGCTCTAATGTAATGATTTGTAAAACAGTTGTAAGAGTCTTCCATAGACTGTTTTCCATATTCACTTCTATAGCCTTATTAGCATCTTTCATGCTCATTCCTAGTTTAATAAATTGTATTAGGTTCATATGAGCAATTGAAATATCACATGACTTATACCTCTAAGCTTTTAGCACGGTCACAAATTTCAATTCTTTGGTATCTTCTGGAGCAAGTTCTAAAAACTCTTTTTCTTGCTTTCTCTACATTTTCTCCACAAATGTAGTATTACCCCGTCCATTCCCATACAATAAAATATGGCTCACGATAAATCTCCAAACTATCAGAGAGACTCCTAGATTTTTCCCACATTTTATATAATTGTTCATCCTTATTACATCAACAGAAAATAGTACAATTATCTATATGATATCCTTTTCCTGTTCCACCTGCACTCACCACCGGGCATTTTGTTTTCGTATCTTTCTACTGAATATCCAGCCTGCAATGCATATATTTCCAGCACTCAAGCCAGAAACACCTGCTCCAATAATTACTACTTTTTACCCATATTCTCTTACTTTCTATATAAGGTCTTAGAACAATTTTGGAGCATCAGACAGTACACAATGCTCATACATTACTCTAAGGAACTAAACAAATTCTAAGTTATCTACATCTTCAATAAATTCATAACCAAAGTAGTCATATGTCTTTTCCTCCCGGCTTAGACTCTGCAATCATAAGTGTGATGCCACTAAGCTCCATCGCTAATTACCTTTTCTTCATTCCGGAATAATGCGTCATTTCTCCTAGAAATTCCATGGATGCTGCAATCGCTTACATCCATCAACAAAGGGATGATCCTTTATCAAAAATATAAAAGATTTGCTGCTTTTCCTCTAGTGATGGATATACCTCACCTCCAAATACATCCTGATACACGGCAGCAAGTGTCCCTTCAAGTTTACTGCTTCTTTTTCAACTCCAAAGACATCCGAACTAAAAGCTATCTTCTAGTTGGTTAATGATTGTTCTACAATCACTGTAAGTCATACGATACAAGACTTTTCTTCCACTAGGCTTACTCAATGCCTGGTGATCATATGATCAACAAAGCAGGGCATCTGTATATAGATTTACTGCTCTAAGTATCTCTGACTCTTCAACTTCCAGTGCATTGCAGTTATCTTGGATTGAATCTCAACCGTTTTGTTTAACGCAAAGTCGTCTCGTTGATTACATACCCATTCAAGATATGTTGTTTTAAAACTTTTGTTCGCCCGATTGTCTAAATTCAGTTCCACGCTGGGATTTAACTCTATAACCAACAGATATGATGACATCCAAACTATAAAATGGAACTTTCTGTTTAACTCCATCAACACGCATTTTTGCGTGTTGTTTTCTTTATCTAATTCATTTTCCTTACATTATTAACATGTTTTACGAACCGTCATCTCTATCAAGCAATGCCATTTGATTAGGAACTCAGCCATACTGTCTCATTTTTCAAGAGAAACTGACAACTTAACTTCTTGATCATGTGTTTCAAATAAAATTATCTCATTATTTTTCTCATTCTGTATTATCCATCCTCTGCAAGTTTTATTTATGGTATTCCTCTATTTTATCCTCATATTTTTTTAAAAAGTTCCTTGAATAAACTTTTTTTCATTTTTTTGAGTCTCTAACTTCTTTCCAAATGGTAACTGCAGCTTTTTAACTTATCAGAATAATGATTGCTACATTCATCTAAACAAAAAAATCTTTTAGGAACTGATTCCATTGACAAGCTGAATTATCATACTTAGCGTAATCTGATTCACCATAATATACTTTCAGCATATCTTGAATTGTAAAGTTTATGTCATTTCTCAGCTTTTCACTTTTCGCCAAGCTGTAGCCATGTCAGCATTAAATTTGAATGGATCAACACCTGTTACAACCGAAAAATACTCTCGAAATTTTTTGGTTAAAGGAAAAAGCCACATTCAAGCAATGGCGTATTTAAGGTTATCGCTTCGGCTTGTTTTTTGTTTACTTTCCTTACAGACTTTTTCTATTCTATTTCTCTTGAAATATTGTTCTATAATATGATTCAGCTCCTGTTTTGTACTTCTGTATTCTAATCCAAGAGACTTACAAATTTGCAGCTCTTCTCGATACCAATAGTATCTGTTAAATTCCTCAAATGATTTTATATCTTTAAAATCCGGTCTAATATCTTTCATCAACCCTCCTCTACAAATACTGATTTGATCATAACATTTCAATATGAGACTTGAAATATCTCTCTTGAAATCTAACAGCTTCTTCAATTTCTTCTACTGTAAACTTTATTCCTATTGGGGCAACAACCCATTTTTTTCTTCTGCATCATCGTCCCTTTTGATAACAGCAATTAATTCTCCTTCATATTCATCTACTGCTTTTATCAACCCCAAGTATATCACGTCTTGTTCTTCCCCATCAGGAGCGATTATTCCTTTCAACATAACCATAATTGATTGGATAAATATGTTCTGGATAATCAGGGTGAGAACTTCCAAGTGGACGATCCACTTTAACTTTTCACAGTCTTGCCAATCATATCTACCTCCACAAATTCAGTTTGTGAGGGTGAGCAAAATGCTTAAAAATAAAAGATTTGACATGAGCCTCCTAAAGGACAAAAGTCCTAATCCGCAAAGATAGTGGTAAAATAAAGTTGAGAGTTACTTGAGCTGTTTCAGCAAATCGTAATCAGTATTCCCATTCCTTCCAGAATATTATGATAAAAACTCTTTCATGCCTTGAAAACAATCCATAATTTCTTCTTTTATTTCACCAACCTCTTCCTCATCATCCCAAATATTTGGATACAAGTCAGCAGTTTGCACTCTTTTATACTGAATTTTTCCAACACTTTGTCATATCAAAACAGTCAGTGCAAAAACTATCTCTTCCCAGTCTTTGGCTTTTCCGTATATGCCATAAACTCTGCTCCATCAGAAATAGGAATGTCCACCACAACAGCTTCACTTGAGGGTTCGTTTTTATAGGTTCGAGGCATCTTCCTCCCGTAAACACTAAAATGCAGTACATCCCACATTTTATCTATATCCAGAGGTTCTACTTCTTCCTTAGGAGATCTTCAATTTCCTCTGAAATATTATCTTCTATTTCATAATAAGGCTTAAGTTCTTAAATTTTCATCATTTAAATACCGATAAGTCACTCACATTCCATCGCATGACCTCCATCACTTGACTTGGAATTTAGCAATCAATTTTATAAACCATATCCCTGAATTCCAAATATACAGGATAGCTTGAGATACAGGTTCTTTTCCTTTCTCCCAAAAGCCCAGTCTGTATGTATTGTACTATATCGAAGTAACCTTCTGTTAGAATTTTCAAATTCCACATCATAGCTTTTCAACATTTGTTCAATCACTAACACTCATCTAAAGCCTCCTAAGAAGAAGAGCACAACTTTTAATATTTGTTGGATGATGCACGCTACTTTTCGCTCACATACCTTAATAGGTATCCAGCTTTTCAGTTCAGATTCTTCGATGTGTAAGTTTTCTGTTAAATGCAGCTCCTTTTTATTGTAGCAAAGGAGTCACGGTATAAGCTGATCGCATAAGGCCTTTTCTGCTTCAGCAATACGATAAAGTGTTCTCCTTCTTGCAACAAACGGATGCGAAAATGCACCTGAAAGGTACATCACGGTAAGTCATCGTCATCCCAGCTATTTCAAAACTTCTTTCTCTTTTCTTTCTCCAAAGTGTGGCGGAAGTAACGGTATATACCGCTTCGGAATCATCCCATAGAAGCTTGGAAGCATATTCGAAAGGAAATGTAGGAAGGACCGTAAATACTGCTGCCCGCAGGTAAGTAAGCCGGGAGTATGTACCGGTCTGTTTCCATAAATTCCTTTTGTGTGATGGGAAAGTACTCACCATTCTTAGCCATGCAGGAGAGCTTAGACTTTGGAAGAACCGTATTCATAATTCCTCTAGGAGCATTGCCGTTGTATCATATTTTCACTCCTCGCAGTCTCATTATATGCAACCATCCGGTGAAAATAAAGTATTCTAAATCCAGGTTTATCCATCACAATGTCTCTTTCCATAATAACCGCTATTCCATGCTCATTTTCTCACGCCCGTCTCAAACGTAAAACCACATTTTTCTCCAAAAGCTCCTGCTTTATATTTCCTTTCATATAGGCGAGCCTTGCTTTTATAGCCTGCTCTTTTCCATGCCGTTAAAGCCTCTATAATAATGCTGCTCCCTTTCCCTTTTCGGACTCTTTACTGTCCATCATGAACTATGCGCAATGAAAATCGTGTCTTCTTTTTGGAAGGAGGAGAATAAAAGTCCATAATGGCGATTAAGCGAGTCCATTCTCAGCCGATATAAAACTTGTCCTCAAAAGCTTTTTCCCTCCGGCAATGCTTTTAGTCATTCCTTTCGTTTCCCTACATAGCGCCTGGTGGACAATACGCAAAGTAGAGAGATTTGCCATTCTCCAGATTCAAAATTCTAGAGATATCCTCTTCCTCCATTTTAATTCTATACTTTAGCAGATAGTTGGCTGATGTTTCTTGCATATTTTCTCATCTAATCCTCTTGAAATGTAATATCTGACATTTACTCTCCTCCTAAACTGGAAATACGTAACTTC
>BNJU01001036.1_pt1 | contig 73058 bp, 56 predicted proteins | sample 8539281 | NCBI WGS metagenome assembly BNJU01 (sample SAMD00202456, study PRJDB9452) | human saliva metagenome | isolation source: human saliva | place: Japan
TAACTCAACAGAAAAAGATGCATTAAAGCCGCAGTAGAAACAGCGAACAGGAGCACAAGCGGAAGTATCAGCGAATGGTGACACAACCGTAACGTTCCCAGATGGTTCTAAACAGCGACCCCTAACAGGCGATAAGACTGTTAAAGAAGCAGATTCTAAAAGGTGTTCAAGAACCCAGGAACTAAAGACTCCAGTTCAAAAATACGTCAGCCTTAACTCAACCAGAAAAAGATGCCGTTAAGAAAGCTGTCGAAGACATAAACCCAACAGCAACTAAGGTTGAAGTAGGAAACGATGGATCAGCAACCGTAACGTTCCCAGATGGTTCAACAGCGCACCTAACAGGCGATAAGACTGTTAAAGAAGCGAATTCTAAAGGTGTTCAGAACCAGGAACTAAGACTCCGGTTCAAAAATACGTCAGCTCAGCTCAACCAGAAAAGATGCCGTTAAGAAAGCTGTCGAAGACGCAAACCCAACAGCAACTAAGGTTGAAGTAGGAAACGATGGATCAGCAACCGTGACGTTCCCAGATGGTTCAACAGCGACCCTAACAGGCGATAAGACTGTTAAAGAAGCAGATTCTAAAGGTGTTCAAGAACCAGAACTAAGACTCCGGTTCAAAATACGTCAGCCTTAACTCAACCAGAAAAAGATGCCGTTAAGAAAGCTGTCGAAGACGCAAACCCAACAGCAACTAAGGTTGAAGTAGAAACTGATGGATCAGCCAAACCGTAACGTTCCCCGAGATGGTTCAACAGCGACCTAACAGGCGATAAGACTGTCAAAGAAGCAGATTCTAAAGGTGTTCAAGAACCAGGAACTAAGACTCCGGTTCAAAAATACGTCAGCCTTAACTCAACCAGAAAAAGATGCTGTTAAGAAAGCTGTCGAAGACGCAAACCCAACAGCAACTAAGGTTGAAGTAGAAACGATGGATCAGCAACCGTAACGTTCCCAGATGGTTCAACAGCGACCCCTAACAGGCGATAAGACTGTTAAAGAAGCAGATTCTAAAGGTGTTCAAGAACCAGGAACTAAGACTCCGGTTCAAAAATACGTCAGCCTTAACTCAACCAGAAAAAGATGCTACAGAGAAGCTGTCGAAGACGCAAACCCAACAGCAACTAAGGTTGAAGTAGGAAACGATGGATCAGACAACACTAACGTTCCCAGATGGTTCAACAGCGACCCTAACAGGCGATAAGACTGTCAAAGAAGCAGATTCTAAAGGTGTTCAAGAGACCAGGAACTAAGACTCCGGTTCAAAAATACGTCAGCCTTAACTCAACCAGAAAAAAAGATGCCGTTAAGAAAGCTGTCGAAGACGCAAACCAACAGCAACTAAGGTTGAAGTAGGAAACGATGGATCAGCAACCGTAACGTTCCCAGATGGTTCTACAGCGACCCTAACAGGCGATAAGACTGTTAAAGAAGCAGATTCTAAAAGGTGTTCAAGAACCAGGAACTAGACTCCGGTTCCAAAAATACGTCAGCCTTTAACTCAACCAGAAAAAGATGCCGGTAGAAAGCTGTCGAAGACGCAAACCCAACAGCAACTAAGGTTGAAGTGAGGAAACGATGGATCAGCAACCGTAACGTTCCCAGATGGTTCAACAGCGACCCTAACAGGCGATGAAGACTGTTAAAGAAGCAGATTCTAAAGGTGTTCAAGAACCAGGAACTAAGACTCGGTTCAAAATACGTCAGTCTTTAACTCAACCAGAAAAAGATGCCGTTAAGAAAGCTGTCGAAGACGCAAACCCAACAGCAACTAAGGTTGAAGTAGGAAACGATGGATCAGACAACCGTAACGTTCCCAGATGGTTCAACAGCGACCCTAACAGGCGATAAGACTGTTAAAGAAGCAGATTCTAAAGGTGTTCAAGAACCAGAACTAAGACCTCGGTTCAAAATACGTCAGCCTTTAACTCAACCGAGAAAAAGATGCCGTTGAAAGCTGTCGAAGACGCAAACCCAACAGCAACTAAGGTTGAAGTAGGAAACGATGGATCAGCAACCGTAACGTTCCCAGATGGTTCAACAGCGACCCCTAACAGGCGATAAGACTGTTAAAGAAGCAGATTCTAAAAGGTGTTCAAGAACCAGGAACTAAGACCCGGTTCAAAATACGTCAGCCTGTAACTCAACCAGAAAAAGATGCTGATAAGAAAGCTGTCGAAGACGCAAACCCAACAGACAACTAGGGGTTGGAGAGGGAAACGATGGATCAGCAACCGTAACGTTCCCAGATGGTTCAACAGCGACCCTAACAGAGCGATAAGACTGTTAAGAAGCAGATTCTAAAAGGTGTTCAAGAACCAGGAACTAAGACTCCGGTTCAAAATACGTCAGCCTTAACTCAACCAGAAAAAGATGCCGTTAAGAAAGCTGTCGAAGACGCAAACCCAACAGCAACTAAGGTTGAAGTAGGAAACGATGGATCAGCAACCGTAACGTTCCCAGATGGTTCAACAGCGACCCTAACAGGCGATAAGACTGTTAAAGAAGCAGATTCTAAAGGTGTTCAAGAACCAGGAACTAAGACTCCGGTTCAAAATACGTCAGCCTTAACTCAACCAGAAAAAGATGCCGTTAAGAAAGCTGTCGAAGACGCAAACCCAACAGCAACTAAGGTTGAAGTAGGAAACGATGGATCAGCAACCGTAACGTTCCCAGATGGTTCAACAGCGACCCTAACAGGCGATAAGACTGTTAAAGAAGCAGATTCTAAAGGTGTTCAAGAACCAGGAACTAAGACTCCGGTTCAAAATACGTCAGCCCTTAACTCAACCAGAAAAAGATGCCGTTAAGAAAGCTGTCGAAGACGCAAAACCCAACAGCAACTAAGGTTGGAAGTAGGAAACGATGGATCAGCAACCGTAACGTTCCCAGATGGTTCAACAGCGACCCTAACAGGCGATAAGACTGTTAAAGAAGCAGATTCTAAAGGTGTTCAAGAACCAGGAACTAAGACTCCGGTTCAAAATACGTCAGCCTTAACTCAACCAGAAAAAGATGCCGTTAAGAAAGCTGTCGAAGACGCAAACCCAACAGCAACTAAGGTTGAAGTAGGAAACGATGGATCAGCAACCGTAACGTTCCCAGATGGTTCAACAGCGACCCTAACAGGCGATAAGACTGTTAAAGAAGCAGATTCTAAAGGTGTTCAAGAACCAGGAACTAAGACTCCGGTTCAAAATACGTCAGCCTTAACTCAACCAGAAAAGATGCTGTTAAGAAAAGCTGTCGAAGACGCAAACCCAACAGCAACTAAGGTTGAAGTAGGAAACGATGGATCGACAACCGTAACGTTCTCAGATGGTTCAACAGCGACCCTAACAGGCGATAAGACTGTTAAAAAGCAGATTCTAAAGGTGTTCAAGAACCAGGAACTAAGACTCCGGTTCAAAATACGTCAGCCTTAACTCAACCAGAAAAGATGCTGTTAAGAAAGCTGTCGAAGACGCAAACCCAACAGCAACTAAGGTTGAAGTAGAAACGATGGATCAGCAACCGTAACGTTCCCAGATGGTTCAACAGCGACCCTAACAGGCGATAAGACTGTTAAGAAGCAGATTCTAAAGGTGTTCAAGAACCAGAACTAAGACTCGGTTCAAAATACGTCAGCCTAACTCAACCAGAAAAAGATGCCGTTAAGAAAGCTGTCGAAGACGCAAAACCCAACAGCAACTAAGGTTGAAGTAGGAAACGATGGATCAGCAACCGTAACGTTCCCAGATGGTTCAACAGCGACCCTAACAGGCGATAAGACTGTTAAAAAGCAGATTCTAAAGGTGTTCAAGAACCAGGAACTAAGACTCCGGTTCAAAAATCACGTCAGCCTTAACTCAACCAGAAAAAGATGCCGTTAAGAAAGCTGTCGAAGACGCAAACCCAACAGCAACCTAAGGTTGAAGTAGGAAACGATGGATCAGCAACCGTAACGTTCTAGATGGTTCAACAGCGACCCAACAGGCGATAAGACTGTTAAAGAAGCAGATTCTAAAGGTGTTCAAGAACCAGGAACTAAGACCCGGTTCAAAATACGTCAGCCTGACTCAACCAGAAAAAAGATGCCGTTAAGAAAGCTGTCGAAGACGCAAAACCCAACAGCAACTAAGGTTGAAGTAGGAAACGATGGATCAGCAACCGTAACGTTCCCAGATGGTTCAACAGCGACCCTAACAGGCGATAAGACTGTTAAAGAAGCAGATTCTAAAGGTGTTCAAGAACCAGGAACTAAGACTCCGGTTCAAAAATACGTCAGCCTTAACTCAACCAGAAAAGATGCGTTAAGAAAGCTGTCGAAGACGCAAACCCAACAGCAACTAAGGTTGAAGTAGGAAACGATGGATCAGCAACCGTAACGTTCCCCAGATGGTTCAACAGCGACCCTAACAGGCGATAAGACTGTTAAAGAAGCAGATTCTAAAGGTGTTCAAGAACCAGGAACTAAGACTCCGGTTCAAAAATACGTCAGCCTTAACTCAACCAGAAAAAAAGATGCGTTAAGAAAGCTGTCGAAGACGCAAACCCAACAGCAACTAAGGTTGAAGTAGGAAACGATGGATCAGCAACCGTAACGTTCCCAGATGGTTCAACAGCGACCTAACAGAGCGATAAGACTGTTAAAGAAGCAGATTCTAAAGGTGTTCAAGAACCCAGGAACTAAGACCCGGTTCAAAAATACGTCAGCCTTAACTCAACCAGAAAAAGATGCTGTTAAGAAAGCTGTCGAAGACGCAAACCCAACAGCAACAAGGTTGAAGTAGGAAACGATGGATCAGCAACCGTAACGTTCCTAGATGGTTCAACAGCGACCCTAACAGGCGATAAGACTGTTAAAGAAGCAGATTCTAAAGGTGTTCAAGAACCAGGAACTAAGACTCCGGTTCAAAATACGTCAGCCTTAACTCAACCAGAAAAAGATGCCGTTAAGAAAGCTGTCGAAGACGCAAACCCAACAGCAACTAAGGTTGAAGTAGGAAACGATGGATCAGCAAACCGTAACGTTCTCCAGATGGTTCAACAGCGACCCTAACAGGCGATAAGACTGTTAAAGAAGCAGATTCTAAAAGGTGTTCAAGAACCAGGAACTAAGACTCCGGTTCAAAATACGTCAGCCTTTAACTCAACCAGAAAAAGATGCCGTTAAGAAAGCTGTCGAAGACGCAAACCCAACAGCAACTAAGGTTGAAGTAGGAAACGATGGATCAGCAACCGTAACGTTCCCAGATGGTTCAACAGCGACCCTAACAGGCGATAAGACTGTTAAAGAAGCAGATTCTAAAGGTGTTCAAGAACCAGGAACTAAGACCCGGTTCAAAAATACGTCAGCCTTAACTCAACCAGAAAAAGATGCCGTTAAGAAAGCTGTCGAAGACGCAAAACCCAACAGCAACTAAGGTTGAGTAGGAAACGATGGATCAGCAACCGTAACGTTCCCAGATGGTTCAACAGCGACCCTAACAGGCGATAAGACTGTTAAAGAAGCAGATTCTAAGGTGTTCAAGAACCAGGAACTAAGACTCCGGTTCAAAATACGTCAGCCTTAACTCAACCAGAAAAAGATGCCGTTAAGAAAGCTGTCGAAGACGCAAACCCAACAGCAACTAAGGTTGAAGCTAGGAAACGATGGATCAGCAAAACTGCAACGTTCCCCAGATGGTTCAACAGCGACCCTAACAGGCGATAAGACTGTTAAAGAAGCAGATTCTAAAGGTGTTCAAGAACCAGGAACTAAGACTCCGGTTCAAAAATACGTCAGCCTTAACTCAACCAGAAAAAGATGCCGTTAAGAAAGCTGTCGAAGACGCAAAACCCAACAGCAACTAAGTTGAAGCAGGAAACGATGGATCAGCAACCGTAACGTTCCCAGATGGTTCAACAGCGACCCCTAACAGAGCGATAAGACTGTTAAAGAAGCAGATTCTGAAAAGGTGTTCAAGAACCAGGAACTAAGACTCCGGTTCAAAATACGTCAGCCTTAACTCAACCAGAAAAAGATGCCGTTAAGAAAGCTGTCGAAGACGCAAACCCAACAGCAACTAAGGTTGAAGTAGGAAACGATGATCAGCAACCGTAACGTTCCCAGATGGTTCAACAGCGACCCTAACAGGCGATAAGACTGTCAAAAGAAGCAGATTCTAAAGGTGTTCAAGAACCAGAACTAAGACCTGGTTCAAAATACGTCAGCCTTAACTCAACCAGAAAAAGATGCTGTTAAGAAAGCTGTCGAAGACGCAAACCCAACAGCAACATAAGGTTGAAGTGAGGAAACGATGGATCAACAACCGTAACGTTCCCAGATGGTTCTAACAGCGACCCAACAGGCGATAGCAGACTGTTAAAGTAGTAGATTCTAAAGGTGTTCAAGAACCAGGAACCAAGACTCCGGTTCAAAATCACGTCAGCCTTAACTCAACCAGAAAAAGATGCCGTTAAGAAAGCTGTCGAAGACGCAAACCCAACAGCAACTAAGGTTGAAGTAGGAAACGATGGATCAGCAACCGTAACGTTCCCAGATGGTTCAACAGCGACCCTAACAGGCGATAAGACTGTTAAAGAAGCAGATTCTAAAGGTGTTCAAGAACCAGGAACTAAGACCCGGTTCAAAATACGTCAGCCTTAACTCAACCAGAAAAAGATGTTAAGAAAGCTGTCGAAGACGCAAAACCCAACAGCAACTAAGGTTGAAGTAGGAAACGATGGATCAGCAACCGTAACGTTCCCAGATGGTTCAACAGCGACCCTAACAGGCGATGAAGACTGTTAAAGAAGCAGATTCTAAAGGTGTTCAAGAACCAGGAACTAAGACTCCGGTTCAAAATACGTCAGCCTTAACTCAACCAGAAAAAGATGCCGTTAAGAAAGCGTCGAAGACGCAAACCCAACAGCAACTAAGGTTGAAGTAGGAAACGATGGATCAGCAACCGTAACGTTCCCGAGATGGTTCAACAGCGACCCTTAACAGGCGATAAGACTGTTAAAGAAGCAGATTCTAGAAGGTGTTCAAGAACCAGGAACTAAGACCCGGTTCAGAAAATACGTCAGCCCTCTACTCAAACCAGAAAAAGATGCCGTTAAGAAAGCTGTCGAAGACGCAAAACCCAACAGCAACTAAGGGTTGAAGTAGGAAACGATGGATCAGCAACCATAACGTTCCCAGATGGTTCAACAACGACCCTAACAGGCGATAAGACCGTAAAGAAGCAGATCTCTAAAGGTGTTCAAGAACCAGGAACTAAGACTCCGGTTCAAAAATACGTCAGCCTTAACTCAACCAGAAAAGATGCCGTTAAGAAAGCTGTCGAAGACGCAAACCCAACAGCAACTAAGGTTGAAGTAGAAACGATGGATCAGCAAACCTGTAACGTTCCCCAGATGGTTCAACAGCGACCCTAACAGGCGATAAGACCGTTAAAGAAGCAGATTCTAAAGGTGTTCAAGAACCAGGAACTAAGACTCCGGTTCAAAATACGTCAGCCTAACTCAACCAGAAAAAGATGCCGTTAAGAAAGCTGTCGAAGACGCAAAACCCAACAGCAACTAAGGTTGAAGTAGGAAACGATGGATCAGCAACCGTAACGTTCCCAGATGGTTCAACAGCGACCCTAACAGGCGATAAGACTGTTAAAGAAGCAGATTCTAAGGTGTTCAAGAACCAGGAACTAAGACCTGGTTCAAAAATACGTCAGCCTTAACTCAACCAGAAAAAGATGCCGTTAAGAAAGCTGTCGAAGACGCAAACCCAACAGCAACTAAGGGTTGGTAGGAAACGATGGATCAGCAAACCGTAACGTTCCCAGATGGTTCAACAGCGACCCTAACAGGCGATAAGACTGTCTAAAGAAGCAGATTCTAAAGGTGTTCAAGAACCAGAACTAAGACTCGGGTTCAACACGTCAGCCTTAACTCAACCAGAAAAAGATGCCGTTAAGAAAGCTGTCGAAGACGCAAACCCAACAGCAACTATAGGTTGAAGTAGGAAACGATGGATCAGCAACCGTAACGTTCCCAGATGGTTCAACAGCGACCCTAACAGGCGATAAGACTGTTAAAGAAGCAGATTCTAAAGGTGTTCAAGAACCAGGAACCAAGACTCGGTTCAAAATACGTCAGCCTTAACTCAACCAGAAAAAGATGCCGTTAAGAAAGCTGTCGAAGACGCAAACCCAACAGCAACTAAGGTTGAAGTAGGAAACGATGGATCAGCAACCGTAACGTTCCCCAGATGGTTCAACAGCGACCCCTAACAGGCGATCAAGACTGTTAAAGAAGCAGATTCTAAAGGTGTTCAAGAACCAGGAACTAAGACTCCGGTTCAAAATACGTCAGCCTTAACTCAACCAGAAAAAGATGCTGTTAAGAAAGCTGTCGAAGACGCAAAACCCAACAGCAACTAAGGTTGAAGTAGGAAACGATGGATCAGCAACCGTAACGTTCCCAGATGGTTCAACAGCGACCCTAACAGGCGATAAGACTGTTAAAGAAGCAGATTCTAAAGGTGTTCAAGAACCAGGGAACTAAGACTCCGGTTCAAAAATACGTCAGCCTTAACTCAACCAGAAAAAGATGCCGTTAAGAAAGCTGTCGAAGACGCAAACCCAACAGCAACTAAGGTTGAGCAGGAAACGATGGATCAGCAACCGTAACGTTCCCAGATGGTTCAACAGCGACCCCTAACAGGCGATAAGACTGTTAAAGAAGCAGATTCTAAAGGTGTTCAAGAACCAGAACTAAGACTCCGGTTCAAAATACGTCAGCCTTAACTCAACCAGAAAAAGATGCCGTTAAGAAAGCTGTCGAAGACGCAAACCCAACAGCAACTAAGGTTGGCGTAGGAAACGATGGATCAGCAACCGTAACGTTCCCAGATGGTTCAACAGCGACCCTAACAGGCGATAAGACTGTTAAAAGAAGCGAGATTCTAAAGGTGTTCAAGAACCAGGGAACTAAGACTCCCGGTTCAAAATACGTCAGCCTTTAACTCAACGAGAAAAGATGCCGTTAGAAGCTGTCGAAGACGCAAACCCAACAGCAACTAAGGTTGAAGTAGAAACGATGGATCAGCAAGCGTAACGTTCCTCAGATGGTTCAACAGCGACCTAACGAGGCGATAAGACTGTTAAAGACGAGATTCTAAGGTGTTCAAGAACCAGGGAACTAAGACTCCGGTTCAAAACTACGTCGGCCTTAACTCAACCAGAAAAGATGCCGTTAAGAAAGCTGTCGAAGACGCAAACCCAACAGCAACTAAGGTTGAAGTAGGAAACGATGGATCAGCAACCGTAACGTTCCCAGATGGTTCAACAGCGACCCTAACAGGCGATAAGACTGTTAAAAGAAGCAGATTCTAAAGGTGTTCAAGAACCAGGAACTAAGACTCCGGTTCAAAATACGTCAGCCTTAACTCAACCAGAAAAAGATGCTGTTAAGAAAGCTGTCGAAGACGCAAAAACCCAACAGCAACTAAGGGTTGAAGTAGGAAACGATGGATCAGCAACCGTAACGTTCCCCAGATGGTTCAACAGCGACCCTAACAGGCGATAAGACTGTTAAAGAAGCAGATCTAAAGGTGTTCAAGAACCAGAACCAAGACTCCGGTTCAAAAATACGTCAGCCTTAACTCAACCAGAAAAAGATGCCGTTAAGAAAGCTGTCGAAGACGCAAAACCCAACAGCAACTAAGGTTGAAGTAGGAAACGATGGATCAGCAACCGCAACGTTCCCAGATGGTTCAACAGCGACCCTAACAGGCGATAAGACTGTTAAAGAAGCAGATTCTAAAGGTGTTCAAGAACCAGGAACTAAGACTCCGGTTCAAATACGTCAGCCTTAACTCAACCAGAAAAAGATGCTGTTAAGAAAGCTGTCTGAAGACGCAAACCCAACAGCAACTATAGGTTGAAGTAGGAAACGATGGATCAGCAACCGTAACGTTCCCAGATGGTTCAACAGCGACCCTAACAGGCGATAAGACTGTTAAAGAAGCAGATTCTAAAAGGTGTTCAAGAACCAGGAACCAAGACTCCGGTTCAAAAATACGTCAGCCTTAACTCAACCAGAAAAAGATGCCGTTAAGAAAGCTGTCGAAGACGCAAACCCAACAGCAACTAAGGTTGAAGTAGGAAACGATGGATCAGCAACCGTAACGTTCCCTAGGATGGTTCAACAGCGACCCTAACAGGCGATAAGACTGTTAAAGAAGCGAGATTCTAAAGGTGTTCAAGAACCAGGAACTAAGACTCGGTTCAAAAATACGTCAGCCTTAACTCAACCAGAAAAAGATGCCGTTAAGAAAGCTGTCGAAGACGCAAACCCAACAGCAACTATAGGTTGATAGGAAACGATGGATCAGCAACCGTAACGTTCCCAGATGGTTCAACAGCGACCCTAACAGGCGATAAGACTGTTAGAAGCAGATTCTAAAGGTAGTTCAAGAACCAGGAACTAAGACTCCGGTTCAAAATACGTCAGCCTTAACTCAACCAGAAAAAGATGCCGTTAAGAAAGCTGTCGAAGACGCAAACCCAACAGCAACTAAGGTTGAAGTAGGAAACGATGGATCAGCAACCGTAACGTTCCCAGATGGTTCAACAGCGACCCTAACAGGCGATAAGACTGTCAGAAGCAGATTCTAAAAGGTGTTCAAGAACCAGGAACTAAGACTCGGTTCAAAACACGTCAGCAACTCAACAGAGATGCCAAATGAAAGCAGTCGAAGACGCAAACCCAACAGCAACTAAGGTTGAAGTAGGAAACGATGGATCAGCAACCGTAACGTTCCAGATGGTTCAACAGCGACCCTAACAGGCGATAAGACTGTTAAAGAAGCAGATTCTAGAAAGGTGTTCAAGAACCAGAACTAAGACTCCGGTTCAAAAATACGTCAGCCTTAACTCAACCAGAAAAAGATGCCGTTAAGAAAGCTGTCGAAGACGCAAAACCCAACAGCAACTAAGGTTGAAGTAGGAAACGATGGATCAGCAACCGTAACGTTCCCAGATGGTTCAACAGCGACCCTAACAGGCGATAAGACTGTTAAAGAAGCAGATTCTAAAGGTGTTCAAGAACCAGGAACTAAGACTCGGTTCAAAATACGTCAGCCTTAACTCAACCAGAAAAAAAGATGCCGTTAAGAAAGCTGTCGAAGACGCAAACCCAACAGCAACTAAGGTTGAAGTAGGAAACGATGGATCAGCAAACTGTAACGTTCCCAGATGGTTCAACAGCGACCCTAACAGGCGATAAGACTGTCTAAAGAAGCAGATTCTAAAGGTGTTCAAGAACCAGGAACCAAGACTCGGTTCAAAATACGTCAGCCTTAACTCAACCAGAAAAAGATGCTGTTAAGAAAGCTGTCGAAGACGCAAACCCAACAGCAACTAAGGTTGAAGTAGGAAACGATGGATCAGCAACCGTAACGTTCCCAGATGGTTCAACAGCGACCCTAACAGGCGATAAGACTGTTAAAGAAGCAGATTCTAAAAGGTGTTCAAGAACCAGAAACTAAGACTCCGGTTCAAAAATACGTCAGCCTTAACTCAACCAGAAAAAGATGCCGTTAAGAAAGCTGTCGAAGACGCAAACCCAACAGCAACTAAGGTTGAAGTAGGAAACGATGGATCAGCAACCGTAACGTTCCCAGATGGTTCAACAGCGACCCCTAACAGGCGATAAGACTGTTAAAGAAGCAGATTCTAAAGGTGTTCAAGAACCAGGAACTAAGACTCGGTTCAAAAATACGTCAGCCTTAACTCAACCAGAAAAAGATGCCGTTAAGAAAGCTGTCGAAGACGCAAACCCAACAGCAACTAAGGCTGAAGTAGGAAACGATGGATCAGCAACCGTAACGTTCCCAGATGGTTCAACAGCGACCCTAACAGGCGATACAGACTGTCAAAGAAGCAGATTCTAAAGGTGTTCAAGAACCAGGAACTAAGACTCCGGTTCAAAATACGTCAGCCTTAACTCCAACCAGAAAAAGATGCTGCTAAGAAAGCTGTCGAAGACGCAAAACCCAACAGCAACTAAGGTTGAAGTAGGAAACGATGGATCAGACAACATGTAACGTTCCCAGATGGTTCAACAGCGACCCTAACAGGCGATAAGACTGTTAAAGAAGCAGATTCTAAAGGTGTTCAAGAACCAGGAACTAAGACTCCGGTTCAAAATACGTCAGCCTTAACTCAACCAGAAAAAGATGCCGTTAAGAAAGCTGTCGAAGACGCAAACCCAACAGCAACTAAGGTTGAAGTAGGAAACGATGGATCAGCAACCGTAACATTCCCAGACGGATCAACAGCTACATTAACACCAGCACAAACTGTAAAAGCAGCAGATGCAGTAGGAACAAGCAGTACGGATGGAGAAGGAAATGTAATTACGCCACCAACTGTAGAGATTCCAGAATACACAGATCCAGTAGGAACAAGCAGTACGGATGGAGAAGGAAATGTAATTACACCACCAACTGTAGAGATTCCAGAATACACAGATCCAGTAGGAACAAGCAGTACGGATGGAGAAGGAAATGTAATTACGCCACCAACTGTAGAGATTCCAGAATACACAGATCCAGTAGGAACAAGCAGTACTGGATGGAGAAGGAAATGTAATGCCACCAACTGTAGAGACTCCAGAATACACAGATCCAGTAGGAACAAGCAGTACGGATGGAGAAGGAAATGTAATTACGCCACCAACTGTAGAGATTCCAGAATACACAGATCCAGTAGGAACAAGTAGTACGGATGGAGAAGGAAACGTAATTACGCCACCAACTGTAGAGATTCCAGAATACATGATCCAGTAGGAACAAGCAGTACGGATGGAGAAGGAAATGTAATCACGCCACCAACAGCAGAAGTGCCAGAGTATACTGGAGGAGTGAATGGAGTTCCAGAGATTCAACCAGCGTTACCAGAATTCAACGGAGGAGTAAACGGAGATCCAGAAGTCCAACCAACGTTACCAGAATTCAACGGAGGAACAGTGGCAACAGATTCACCAATAAACAAAGGAGACAAATATAGTGAAGTATTATCTCCAAAAGTAACAAAACGCTTAGCTAATACAGGAGAAACTAATACTAATGCAGGATTAGCAGGATTAGGATTAGGAATCTTAGGTGGATTACTTGCAGTAGCAAGACGTCGTAAAAACGATAAAAATTAATTTAAAGTTTATGATAAATCTTATATAGTAAAAAGCCCTCGATATTTTTGAGGGCTTTTTGTCTCTTTGTAAGCGTCCAATAACGAGGTATATTGAATAAGAGGGAGGACTCAAAATCGTGATTTTTCGTAGAAATCGATTTTTAGAGTCACTCTCAAAAGTTTATTAGATATCTAAAAGCTTTTATAAAGCGAATTTAGATATCAATAAAAACCACTTCGTCTATGAGTTCTCATATACACTTTGTTAAAATTTTTGGACTTTTGGGTCAGCCTCTTTCTTATCTACTGTAAATGTCAATATAAAAATGTACAAAAGTGACAAAATAAAAATGTACAATTATTCAAAAACTAACATGATTTTTAGTCGATAAGAATTACCTATAATAGGGTACTACATGGGTATGATGAGGTAGCCTGTCAAGTATAGCTGAAGCCACTTTCTCATCACTGAATAATGTCGCCATTCAGAAAAAGGAATATTAGATGTGGCTATTATGCTCTTCTTTTCATAACGCCGATCTCATTAATTGAAATAATAACCTTTCATCACCTTTTTCTAAAGGTAAATAGCCAATTTCATCTATAATTAGTAATCTATACTCTGAATAGTGTTTTAATTGCTGTTCTAGCCTATTTTCGGCTAGAGCGGCTTTTAAATTCGCTATTAAACCATGACATTTTATAAAGTATGTTGAATATCTAGAACTAGCCGCCCATCTTCCAATATTATTCGAAATGTTGATTCATATTTCAAACTATAGTCTATAGCTTTGCCTAATTTACTACCAGGTAGTACAGAGTGTTCGCGACATCAATTGAAAAAATCTTCCATGATAGGTTTTATTTCTTCTTGTTGTTTTTGATATCTCTCCTCTACTGGTGATTCGTCCCACTCCTGTTCAAATTGGAAGAGCTTGTTACAATAGTTCAGTTCTTCTGCGCTTAAAGAGGTTTTACTATTCTTAGGATTTGCTTCGAAAAATTTTCTTCGTACATGTGCCCAACACCCTACTAATTTGGCATTTTTGCTTGGCGATAAGCTCCCCACATATCACAATGAATGTAGCCTGAATAATCCCCTAAGACTTCTTTTACTACTTCACCACTTCGACTTTTATCATGATGATACAGCGTAATCCCTGCTTTTTCTTGTTTTCCGGATAAGAAGGTCCAGTAATAGGTAAGTTGAGTATCGTTTTCTAACACTCGATAACTTGTTTTGTCCGCGTGAATATAGGTTTATTTTAATAATATTTCTCAAGTAGGTTGTATAATGGTTTGAAATTGTTAATGTCAATGTAAAAATATACAAAAAAAGACAAAATAAAAATTATACAACCAGTCTAAATTAGTTAGTAGATTTAAGAAATGTTTTATCTTTTTAATCTATATGAAGATCCAACAATATTGATCACATGAGAATGATGTAGTAGTCTCATCTAATATAGCACTAGCTAGCACACTATCTCCAAATACTTCTCCCCACTCTGAAAAAAAGGTTTATTTGTAGTTATTATTGTAGAACTATTCTCATATCTTTTATTTATAAGTTGGAATAATAGATTAGCTCCTTCTTTATCAATAGGTAGATATCCCTACCTCATCTATGATGAGAACTTTGTATTTTGAAAAAAACTTTAATCTAGTTTCTAATCTATTCTCAAGTTTTGCTCGTTTTTAATTGTAATATTAGATCATGACAATTTATGAAAGTAAGTAATTTTTCCTATTCTTAGCCGCCTCTATACCTATAGAGGTGGCTAAATGTGTCTTACCTACTCCAGGGACACCAAGAAATAGTATATTTTTCCTTGTTTTCTATGAATCTCAAATGCTTAAAATCTAGTATTTTTTTCTTTATTAATCTTTGGATTGAATGAGAAATCAAAATCCTTTAATTCTTTTCTGTAAGGGAAAGTTTGCTACTCTTACACAAGCATGTGTTGCTCTATCTTCTCTTGCTTGTATTTCTAAATTTGTTAGTTCATGCAAACTCTCAATATAATCTAGTTCTTTGTTATTTATCCTTCCTATATGTTCATCTAAATTATCTTTTGATTCTATTTAATTGTAATTCTTCTAAATTTGATAATAATCGTGTATAATTAGTCATATTTTAACTCCTTAAATAATTCTAAATTTTTCTTCAGCTAGTTTTTCATGTCATATTCTTCGCTATTATAAAAATTACTTGCCAAGGCTTCTTTGTAATGATTTTCTTTATAATTCATTTTTTTGATTTGTTATATTATGTATTGTGACTAATTCCGTGTTATAATAAATGTATAGTTTATTTTCAAATGGTTTTTAGTATTACTTTTTGTCTATAAACTTTTTAGGTACAGAATATCCTCGACCTTTTATAATTTACTAATAGTGTGTTTGGTACTTTTTGACTAAATATTGGTAGTGTGTAGTCATCTAGTAAACATTTATTTGGTAATGGTTGGAGGTATTCTTTTTTTCTTTTTAAATAACACATTAGGTGGTAGATTAGTTGTCTGATTGTTCTGTTCGTTTGAGTTCTTCATTATACGATTAACTATAGCGTATAACTCTTCTTCGTTTTCTATTTTTTTATTAAATGCTGTTATTCTATTCACGAACCTATTTGCTGATTCTACTTTACCTTTTTGTTTCAGGTGTTCTAACTTTACAAAATTTGATTTTTAATTCCTAAATCTTTTTCGAACGCTAATACTTCTGGATGTTTCCTTTTATCATGTTTAAATATAGTTACTAATGAACTCATATTATCTGTAAGTATCTCATGAGGGACACCTCCTAGGTATTTAAATGTCTCTATAAGACATCTGAGTACGTCTTCTGTTGTTCTTTGTTTTTTGAGATTATAAATACATGTTTTCTTGAGTATCCTAGTGTGGTCTGCGAATAGATTGAATTTTTATAATTTCTCCTGTTTTCGTTTCTATTTTTAAACTCTCTTTCCAATCTACTTGTATTTGATATCCTGGTTGAGTTTCATATCTAACGTGTGCAGTCTGTGCTTTTCTTTTCTTTTTTTATATTATGCTTTTAACGTATATTGTTTAAAATTACTATAAGTGCAGATATTTCCATATTTATATGTTAAAAATTCATATGCACCTATTTTATTTACTCCAGCTTCTTTAAGTATTTCTTCTATCTCCTCTTTGTATTTATCTAAAAACACTAGGTTTATTTCTAGATTTTTATTATTTTTTTCCTCCCTCATCCCAGTATTTTTATTGTATGCCTATGTAATCCGTATTTCCTACTTAATTCACTGAAATTTGGTTTTATATCTCGTTCTTTCAAATTGTTTAATTCTCCAATAATGTTAGTTTCCATTTGTTCCCTCATAATTGTACTGTGAGTATAAACTATATGGGAATATATATATTTTTGTATATTTTTATTTAGACCAAATTGTATATTTTTATTTTAGCATTATTAGAAATAATACTCACTGACTTTTTATATGCCAATTTGTCAGTTCTTTTCGTCAATTGGTAGTCCCATCTTCTTCCAGTCAGCTTCTTGTCGATAGTTCGGCACTTTTAATTGATACTTCTGATAAATTGTATGTGCAATAATAGTACTTGATCCTAAGCTATGATTTAAAGGAGCTTTTGGAACAGGCGCTTTAATGATTTTATCATTAGTCCTGTTTTCACTACAATGGGGACATTTGTAAGAATGTTGAATATGATCTACACATTTTAATTTAAATTCAAAGCTTAATACTCCTTTCACCGGTTTGTTACAGTAAAGGGGTACATATCATAATATTTAGGGGTACATTAGAATGGAAAATATGTTGATATTAATAAAAGTATAGAATAGTTCATAAAATATTTAAGTTATCTATAAATTTGAAATCTTCCGAAATTCTCTAATATAACATAGAGGATAACAACGAATGTATAGTAAATGAGGATATTTCAAGCGAATGAAAATATAATAAAAATTATATAATTATCATATTGTTAAATTTTATATTTATCTCTAAAAGGTATGCTTTAATAGTAAAAGAATCGATTTCAAATTAAAAGTATTGTATAGAAAAATTTAATCTTTGGAAAAAAATAGTTGAAAAATTTTAAACTAGTGTGATAACATTGATAATGAGGAGAATTATTTAAATTAATTTTAAGACAAAAATCTAAGAGATAATTACTTATGGAATATAGTATTAAATTAACTAGAAGTTGAATTACGAATAATTGAATTTAGTTATTTATGAGTCTATAATTTCAAAAAGCCACCAAAGAAAAATAGGGAGGGTAGATTAAAGTAAATTAGGCTTATAAATCATGGAGGTTTAAACATTTTTATTTAGGTTGCTAATGTAAATTGAATTGTTCTACTCAATGAAAATTTATGGAGGTATAAAAATGAAAAAGTTATTAAAACAAATAAGTGTACTTATAGCGGTGCTAATGGTTTTGACAACGGTTGTATCTATACTGATTCCAACAAAAGCATCTTGCAAATAGTTACACGTTAACATTAAAGAATGATGGACAAACAAGTCATGATTTTGAAATTTATCAAATTTTCAAAGGTGATTTATCAGGAACAACACTTTCTAATATTCAGTGGGGTAGTGGTATCAAGGATACTTCTAAGGCTACATTAGGTGATGCAGCTGATAAAGCAAAAACGTTAGACAGTGTAGCTAAAGCTGAAAAATTTGCAAAAGATATACAAGGTGATTTAAGTGCAACAAAAGTAACGAAAACAGTAGCTGCTGCGGGTACTGAGACTGTTACTCTAGAACCAGGGTATTATCTTATAAAAGATGCTGCTGCACTCAAAATGACAAAGAAAAAGGTGTGTATACAGAGTACATATTAAAAATTGTAGCTGATACTACAGCTAAAACTAAATTAGACGTTCCTACAGTTGAGAAAGTAAAAGAGAATAGTAATGATGAATGGCAAGATGCAGCTGACTATAATATAGGGATAAAATTCATAAATTAACAGGTACATTACCTAGTAATTATGCAGCATGACAAATATACTTATAAATTCCACGATGAAATGTCAGCTGGGTTAACATTAGATAAAGAATCTATAAAAAGTTAAAATAGACGGTCAAGTAATAGATAAAACTAAATATCAGTTGATGCTGATACTACTAACAATAGCTTTTGTAGTTGCTTTTCGAAAAACTTGGAAAAATATTACTAGTCCAGAAACAACTGATAGTAGTATTGTTGTAGAATATGAATGTACATTAAATGATAAAAGCAGTTATTGGATCACAAGGTAACCCAAATACAGTTTATCTTGAATATTCAAATAATCCAAATAAAAGTGGTGATGGTGAATACGGAAACTACTCCAAAAAGATAAAAATATTGTATTTACATACAAGGTAATAGTTAATATGAAGATAACGCGAGCATTAAAAGTGCAGAGTTTGAATTATACAAAAACAGATACTGAAGAAACAAAATAGCAAGATTTACAATTGAAGATATAATGCTACTAATGGTTCTACATTTACTTTCAAAGGACTTGATGCAGGAAAAATATGTGTTAAAAGAAACTAAAACACCAGAAGGTTATAACACTATTAAACCTAGAATTTACTATTGTAGCTACTTATGATAAGGTTTCAGATAATCCACAATTAAATAGATTTGAAAGCGCTAGAACATTAACTTTCACACCAAGTGTATCTGATGGTTCATTATCAACAGATGTAATAAAAAAGATTCATTCTTCCAGAAACTGGGGTATGGGTAGATATTTAATTTATGTAACAGGTGGATTATTGGTATTACTATCACTTGGGTACATGAGTCGTAAGAAAGTAGTGAAAATAATATTAAATAGATATAATGGGTAAGATAAGAAAAATTTCTACCTAATATAATAGTGACAATAATGCTGTAGTTGGGGTAGGACTTTATCCTATCCTACAGTCAGCGATTTTATTAATGAGCTACATTCTTCGAAGTCTATAGGAAGTTATGTGAAAATACGGAAAATTTATCTAAAGAGCAAAAAGACAAAATGCTAAAAGAAGCAAGGGGAATACAATAAAGAACTACTTTATAAAAATAATAGGTATCACTTAAATCAAGAAGAGAAAAATAGATACAATAGCATCCTAGATGTAACTGATACAGGTATCATGGGGTATATGGAAATACCTAAATTGAACATATATATACCGATTTATCATGGAGTTGATGAAGGGACACTACAAATAGCTCGCTGGACACATAGCAGGAAGTTCGTTACCAGTAGGTGGAGAAAGTACGCACAGTTTAATATCTGGGCATACAGGATTGCCTTCTGCAAAATTACTTACAGATGTGGATCAGCTAAAAGAAGGAGATATATTTCTCATATATGTACTTGATGAAGTTTTAGTATATAAAGTAAATCAAATAAAAACGGTACTCCCTAGTGAAGTAGATAGTTTAGATATAGAACAAGGAAAAGACTATGTAACATTAGTTACATGTACACCGTATGGAGTAAATTCTCATAGACTTTTAGTACGAGGAGAACGTACAGAATATAATGGACCAAGACAAGATATAAATGATGTAATTAGAAAAACTAATATGAAATTGATTGTAATATTAGTTGTTGGAGTTACAGGTGTTGTAGTGTCTAGTGTTAGCGTATTTAATGAAGCGAAGAAGAAGGTGAAAATTTGATGAAAAAAGTTAGGGGATATTTATTGCTAATTATATGCTTTAGCCTTGTATTTTTCATGATTCCTTCGAATTTTGTGTATGCAGAAAACAATGGTAGCTTAAGTGTTACTTTGAAATATGGAGAAAAACCAATAAGTGGTGTAGAGTTTACAATTTATAGAGTCGCTGATTTAAAAGAAGACAAGAGTGGCTATACAGAAGTAGCTCCGTTTAAGTGGGAGAGTGATTTTTCTGAGATTAGAACTGCAGATGGGCAATTAAAATTAGCTTTTCAATTAGAAAAACAGAGTTATAATGCGAAAGCAATAATGAGTATGCAAACTAATGAAGTCGGTGTGGTTCATTTGCAGAGACTAAAAATGGGATATATCTTGTTGTACAGACAGGGGCTATAGGGGAAGCTGAGAATTATACTACGATGTTACCATTTTTAGTCATGGTTCCTCGATTTGAAAATGGTGTTTGGAATTATAATGTAAATACCAAACCCAAACCCGCTATAAAGAGGGAAGAAAAGCCTAAAGTACCACCTAAGGCACCACCATCAGAAAAACCACGAAAAACATATGGAGAACTTCCTAGGACAGGTGATGCAACTGATATGTTTTTGGGGAGTGGAATACTGTTAATAGGCGGAGGAATACTGATTCTTCTAAAAAAAGAAAAAGAATAAGATGGGAGAGATGAGATAATGAAGACTAATAAATTTATAATGATTTTTTGGCCTTGCTGGTAATCCTATCTCACTGTCTTGCAGACCATTCTCAAATTCTGCTTATGCAAATAATGATGAGTATAAAATAAAAATATAGAAGACTATAAGACAGATAAGGAAGTATTAAATGCAAGAATAGATGAAGATTTATCTACAAATGACCATAAAACAAATAAAAGGTATCAATAACGCAAGAGACAAAAGAAATAATATTTGTTTTTCAAAAATCATTGAATTTTAGAAGACAATGTACTCCCAGATAACATGGAAGTAGATAAAGATTATAAAGACAAAAGGTTTGTATGGGAAAAACTATACTTCATACGCTTGATAAATAAAGATACAAAAAGAAAAATGATGAATCTAATAGTACGTCAAAAGAAATCAAAGAAGTATCTATTAAATTTGATGTAGCTAATAAATTGCAAAAGTGAGAGTTATTTGCAGCTATCTCAGATGGTTATGTATCTATATCAGTGCTTAAAAAATAAAGATACAAATGCAAAACACAGATACAAAATGAAAAAGTAAGTAAAAATTACAGATAAAGCTACAGCAAAAGAGCGTAGCTAAAAACTTCAGAAGTAACTACAAATAATAATATAGATAAAACTGCAGATAAAATACATACTAAAGATAATCTCTTAGAGAACAATTTAAGAAATATGAAGATAATGCTACTAAAGAACCTAATATACTTGAAAGTTTAGATTCTACATTTAATCTAGGTATATTTAGAGCCACAGAGGTCCTATAGTTATAGAAACTTATGTTAAGTTTGCTATAGTCTCAAATACAGGTGAGAGTATTAAGGGACAAATTGGATATAGATTGATGGAAATACAAAGTAATGGTGTTCAAAGACCTCTTTTAAACAAGGATTTTTAAATACTGAAAAAGAGGTTGTATTTACTCAATTAAAATTAAATACTACATATGAGTTTTATATAACAGTTGTTCCACCTGGATATGATAGACCGGTGCAAAGTGTAGCAGAATTTTTATTTTGATACTACTGGTATTCACTTTACAAAAGGAAGTGGAGGTATAGTATTACAGAGTAATCTTCCTCATAGCTCTCGGTTATTTTTATAACTGATACTTCAGGGAAAAAGCTATAACAGATCGTGGAGCAATGAGGTTTGAATTAAAAAGAAACATCTAGTGGTGAAACAAATATTAATGTAAATAGCATTCCTGATGTAGGTGTTGAAATAAAATAAATATTGAATTAAATAGGAGAGGCATAGAGTTAAATACAAAAATATAAACTTTATGTAACTAGAGTACCGAACGGTTTTCAAAGGCCAGAACGTAGTGTGTCTGAGTTTTACTTCACTGCTAAAGATGGAAATCTATTTATTTATTATACAAAAGGTGGAACAACTATTGTTTTAAAAAGAATAGAGAGCAAGATAAACCGTTAGGAGAGAATGAATATTATGGTTTCGTGGGTGTTGAAGATAAAATAAAAATATCCAAGGATTATGACAATTCTAGTGGAATGGACGCATTTTGTTTTAGACAGATGATACTTTCCCTGATTTTTGGAGGAAGAGTCAGTATACACTAAATTAACGGTTACACCAGATGAATTGTATAATCAAGCACAAAAATCCAAGAGTTGGTAAAAAGAGTTATATGATTCGATTAGAAAAATATATTATTATTGTGAAACTCATAAGGAAGAGCTGTTAACAAATTATGGTTTAAATAATAAAGAATTTTGGGAAACTACGAATCATAAACAAGACCATGGATATTATCGTGCTGTACAAGAGGCTGTTTGGTATTATTCAAACAGTTTCAATACATAGAATTATCCTGAAGGTTCTAAACTCCATGATATTATGAAAAATGCAGTTAATCATATTAGTAGGGAAAGTGCAAAGGTCTCGAAAAGATATGAACTCTGTTAAGATACAGATATTTAAGACATATAAGACTACTAGTGCAGGTGAACCTTATCAGTCTTTAGTAACATTTGAATTGGAAAAACACAGATATAAATGTATTAAAACTTGGAGAAAGTGATACAGCATTAAAAAGGAGCAGTCTTTAAACTAGAAAAATTAGCGGATAATCTTTTTACTCCCTGTATACAAGGGTGAAAATGAAAAATATTTCTGAATTCAAATTTAAAGAGCTAACTGTTGGTAAGTATCGTTTAACAGAAACTCAAGCCCCTAAGGATATAAACTCTAGGGGAACCAATAGATTTTTCAAATAGAAGAAAATAGTGGTACATTTAATATCAAATTACTTTCGAGTAATCCCAAGGTAATTATTGATAGTTCAAGTATGTCGATTACAGTTAAAATGAGAAAAACACTACTAGTATTACTGTAAACAAAAATGGTTTTACTACTGATGGGCAAGAAAAAAACAGCGTAATGAAGGTTCAATTACCTATAATTTGATACAAGTTTTCAAGAACCAATATTGGTAGAACAATGGAAAAAAAGTTTATAAGTCTCAGAAGGATCTTAACAAGTAATGACAACTGGACAGTAACATATACAGATCTCACCATTAGCTGGCGTAAATGATGAAGGAGATGACGTTACATATTCTTACTATGTGAAGAAAATACCCTTCCAGATTATAGTACTAGTTATATTAATAGTAGTGGAAAAAGAATCTCGAAATCAGCTAATACTGCGATTACATCAGGGACTATTACTATTAAGAATACAGAAAAAGATGAAATTCATCCTGCCGGAAACAGGTGGAATGGGAAGATTAGCTATATATTTAATTGGAACATTTTTGTTAGGTATCTCAATATTTATGACAGTTTTTAGAAGAAACTTTATAAAAATAAAAACTAAATAAGAAAAATTTAATAAAAGAGAATTTTACTGGTAAATTATAAGTCTAGTTTATGAAAGATATAAGGCATGAGGCAATATCTTAGAAAAACACCAAGCAGTAAAAATGGTTCTTTGTCAAATTCGGTTGACGAAGAAAAGGATAAGGAAGTGACTCAAAAATCGTGATTTTTGAGTCACTCCCTTCTTCATAAAAGTGTTTTATCTTTATAATTATCATTATTTTCTATTTTAGAAATATTATAAAAATTTAGTAGAATTTCCGCCTACTATTCTTCAATTATTTCGTGATAAAGTCCACTGTTTGTATTCTAGTTTTTGATTGTATAATTACATATCCTCTACAGCTTATAATGTTGTTTGTTCATTGGTATCCCCTAATGTAATGAAAAGGGGCTGACCCAAAAGACCTAAAAACTTAATAAAGTTCATATGAGAACTCATAGACGCAGTGGTTTATTGATATCTAAATTCGCTTTAGAAAGCTTTTAGATATCTAATAAACTTTGCGAGAACGACTCGACAAAATCGATTTCTTCGAAATCACGATTTTTAAGTCACTCCCATGAATAGTTCAATTTCTACTATAGGATTAGGTCTATTTTTGAGAGGTTGATAATAGAATAGTTTATTGTGTTTTTGATATAGATTTTTACTCTCATTGTTTCTTACCTCGATATATGGTTACTTATATTACATCATAGTACGATAAAAGTCGCAATATTTTTAACAAAGAAATTTGACAAAAAATAGCGAGATATCAACGCTCATTAAATTTTTCTGTTTCATAATAAGTGTCAAATTCCGTGTCAAAATTCCGGGCATGATATAATGTAACAGAGAGTTATCGTTATTGTTACAAAATTGTTACAAGCCTTGAAAAATGAACATATTCAACATATAATGGTATTACGTCAAAGTTATAAAGCGATCGAAGTAATTCGAGAGAAAAATATAGACGTTAAAAATTAGACATAGAAATTAGAAAATAGAAATTAAAGAAGAATTATAGATAAATGAGTCGTGTGACTCGAACTTAATTTTAAGGAGATTAGAATAGATGAGTAAAATTACAAAAATTAGTAGCCGCTACGGCAATCGTATCGACAGTAGGTGTAGGTTTAGCGCAAATCGCTGATGCTGACACATATACAGTAAAAAGGTGATACTCTTTGGGATATCGCAATCAACAACGGAACAACTGTTGATCAACTTGCAAGATAACAATTTAACAAGTTCATTAATTTTCCTGGGGATAAATTAACTTATAACACAACAGTAGGGCAAGTGGCTCAAGCTAAAAAGAAGGATACTACACAGTAGTATTAGGAGACACTTTAGGAAAAATTTCTAATAGATTTGGTGTTACAGTAGACCAACTTGTTAAATTAAACAACATTGACAATCCTAACTTAATTTATGTTGGAACAGTATTAAAAGTAAAGTGAAACTGCAGCGCAAAAGCTGAAGTAACAGTAGCAAAAGCAGAGGAAACTGTAGCAAAAGCAGCTGTAGTAGAAAATACTGCAGAAAAAAACTGTAGTAAAAGTAGTCCAGTTCAAACTGTACCTGCTAAAAGCACCAGTAGCTCCAGTAGTGCAAAAAGCTGAAGTTAAAAAGAAGTAGCAGTGCACCAAAAGCTGAAGTTAAAAAGTAGCAGCAGCACCAAAAGTTGAAGCTAAAAAGAAGTAGCAGTAGCACCAAAAGCTGAAGTTAAAAAGAAGCACCAGTAGCTACAGCAGCACCAAATGTAGCTGCAAAACCAGCAGCACCAGCGGCAGCAGCAACTACACAAGCAGCTTCTTCAAACAAAGGAGCAGCAATTTACCAAGCAGCGTTAGCTCAATTAGGTAGATACCAAGACTGTACAATGCTAGCAACAAACGCTCTTAAAGCAGTAGGAATTAACTTCCACGACTGGCCAGCAGGATACATGAGTTTAGGAACTGTTGTTCCAGCATCTCAAGCTCAACCTGGAGACTTAATTTACTATGCAAACGGTGGATTAGGAATGGCTCACATTGCAGTTTATGCAGGTAATGGACAAGCAGTTCATGGTGGATGGTTAGGTAACCAAACAGTACTTAACTCTGCAAATGTTGCAGGTGGAGCAGTATATATCCGCGTTAAATAATCAAAAGAAATATAGTGAAAAGCGATTGGAAAACATTCCAGTCGCTTTTTGTGTACTAATGTTATGGTTTAAGTTTTATTAACATATATTGAAATAGAGTAATAGATAATTATTCAAATTCCCCCTAAGTGCTAGTTCTTTTTAGTTCCATCATGGGTTCCAGTAGCTAGGTAATGTCGTTCTTTTGAATAAGATATAGCTAATCCAAATAAAACCTTCTTTTATTACATAGCTGTCATAATATACTCGTTCTCCTTTGTAATAAGTGTTAACTATTTTCCCAAGTTTGCTTGGTTTAACTCTGACATTTATTGAAGGAACTTCTACTATGAACTGCCCGTTTTCAGGGATTCTAGTCCATTCCTCACTAGAATCATAGCTAGGTCTAATAAATCCCACAAGGTAAGTATCATCACGGCTCATTATACGAGCGATACCACCTCGTTCAGGAGTTCCATCGACATTTTGTTCTACAGAGGTTATAGTGTTACCATTTACTTCGATAACTATTCCTACATGTCCGTATTTATCCCAACTTCCCCAATGCCATATGGCTATATCTCCAGGTGCTATTTCACCATCTCCCTTATAGTATCTTTTCCATCCAGGAGGTATAGAGTTAGTTAGATAATCAATTGCATTACCGTATATTTGAAAGTTTGCGAAGTTTTTTACATAGGCCATAGTAAGATCGACACACTGTGCTCCATACATGCCGTCCATATCAATCCATTTATAAACATTGTCTTTAGCCCAATTTATCATTGTTTGTTGACTTGGCATATTTACTCCTTTTGTTAGTGTTATTTATTGTTAATATCTAGATTTAATTTTGTCAATAATACGAGTAAGTTCATTTAAATTCTTACCTATATTCTGTAGAGTATTGTCTAATTTTTAATAAAAAGAATACTGCAACAAAAATAGGGAATCCTACAGTATTAATGAAATTTAAAAATATCCATAAAAAGGTGCGGGTTCTGCACCTCCTCCTTCTATTATTGAAGTTCGCTTGCTTCACGTGTAACGTAAGTAGCTTTTTAAAACCTGTAAGAGTATGTTTTTCGTTGTTGAAGATTTTTGTATCAACAATTTTTTTGCGCAACAGCCTCAACAGTAGCTTTACTTAAATCCTCTTTTGGATGTGACAAAGCGATGTGATAAGTTTTTATTCTCTGTATTAAAATAAATATTTAATTTTTCTCCATGATATATGTTCCTCCTAAATTATAGTGATTCTTTAGTGCTAGTAGTAATAGTATCGATATTTTTATCGATAAGTTTTTCAATTCTTCTCCTACTTCTTTTTAAAAGTGTTATCTTCAGCGTTTGTAGCAACCTCAAAAGTTATAACTTTTAACAACTTGCTTTGGTTTTTCTCTTCGCCATAGTTTAAATGTAAAACTTAATACTTTCATTTTAAATCTCCCTTTGTAGTTATTTGTTGTTGTCTTTGGCCTCTGACATTATATATATCGAATTAATTAGTTATAGTTTGTCAAAATAAATAATTATTTCTGGAGAAAGTTTTAAGTAGAATTTAATTTAAATAGATTATAATAGTAGTGGAAATATGCAGAAATAGTATTATAATATATATTAATAACGAAGGAGGAATATAATGAAAGATAATGGGTTGTTGAAAGTATTGTGGGGTATAGTATTAGCTATATTCTTATGTAGTACGTTATTCATTGGGATAAGTTATTTTACGGGTGGAGATAGTTCAAGTAAGAAAAAGGATAATGATACTACAGGTGTATCTTCATCAAAAACTAAAGATAAAAATGATTCAAAAATCTAAATCAAAAAGATAAAAGTGATGAAGAAAAATACAGAGAAAATAAAGATTCTAATGATGGAAATAATTCATCATCTTCAAACTCTTCTAAATCAGAAAACAATACTGACAGAGTTTGTAAATAATAAATCACGCAGTAATAATAATTCTACTTCAAATAGCAACAATAATGGAGCTAAAAAGAAGAAACTAAAGATAAAAATGATAATAGTGATACAGCTACTAGTAATGCTTCATCAACGCAAGGAACATATGGTAGATTTCAGCGGATGCTAAAAATATGCGAATGATGAAATAGCTAGATTAGCAAAAGAAAATAAAAACACTATAGTTATACTGTAGATAGAAACAATAAAAGGAGAATTTATTTGTAAACATTAGAAGAAGGTTAGAATTCAAACATACAGTCTTTTAGAGATATGCTAAAAGGCTGTATGCAGAGGATAAATATCTTCTTATTTTAGCAAAAATATTATGATAAAGTGGTATAATATAGAGTAAGTATAAAAAGAGGTATGGAAATTATGATAAAATCACTAAAATTATACTATATAGCGGTTTATCCTGTATTATTGATTGTTATTTTTAACAATTAGATATTTTGAGTAAGGAAGAATCTGATTCAGAAGAAAGATTCATCACAGTAAAAATAAACAAGAACAGGTAGAAAACAATAAAGATAATAACCATGATGAAGATAATAATCAGTCTACAGAGATAAAAAGAAGAACAAAAATCTGAAAAATAAAAGATAGCGAATCTAATAATAAAGTTATGCAAAACAAAGAGAAAAATAAGCGATAATGTATCTCAAAAGAATAATAGAGTACAAGATTATAAAGGGAAAAACTATCAGAATTAGAAGGTGTTGGTACTACTGGTAAAATATTTAATTCCCAAAAAGAAGCTTTAGATTTTGAGAAACAAGAGGTTAAAAAGTTAACTGAAGGAGATAAAAACCCTAGACAATTTTTCTATAAGTAAGGTAACGACGAAAGACGGAAGTCTAGTAGAGTTGGACTGTAGATATTTTGAAGGCAATAGCGTAGAGAAAAGTAGTCTCTAATCCGACAGAAAATAATGAAGTAAAGAATAGGGAAAAGAAAGCGAGAAAATTGCTTAGTATAAAAGTATTAAGTAAAAACTCGCTATTTTCCATATTTACACAAAAATAGTAAAAAGTGCGGTGGAAGTATGAGGATAGGAATAGTTGCAGAATTTAATCCGTTACACAGTGGACATAGATATTTAATAGAATGTGCAAGAAAATTAGCGATGAAAGTAATGGTGAAGTTGTATGTGATGAGTGAATTTTTACACAGAGGGGAGAAGTTGCTGTTGTAGATGGTTATATTCGTGCTAAGGAAGCTGTTAGATGTGGTTGTGATTTAGTTGTTGCGCTACCTTATTTAGGTAGTGTTGCGTATGGAGATGATTTCGCTCAAAAGAGTATAGAGATACTATCTGGAGCAGGGATAACACATTTAATTTTTGGTACAGAAAATGATGATGTTAGCATTTTTAATCGAATTTACACAAAACAACAAAAACTACAGAAGAAGATTATAAAAATTGTTAAAATCAGGTCTTAATCATGCGAAAATTAATAGTATGTTATATGGTTTTGAGAATAACAATCCGAATTTCAGTTTGCATATAGTTATACAAAGCTATTAGAGAAGCGGGACCAGAGATTCAAAAATGATTCCGATAAAAGAGAAGGTCAAGGATTGAATAGCATGAGATGTCGGATCGGTGCATCTTAGTGCAACTTCCATAAGAAACAATATAGCTGATGAGAAGATTAAAAATATCTTTCAAATGAGATGTTAAGAGATTTAAAAAGAAAAATAGCATCAGAAACAGAGCTGTTTCCGTATTTAAAATACAAGATATTGTCTCTTGGTAAATCAGGAATAGAAAAATTTATGATGTTAATGAGGGGTTAGAAAATAGAATTTATAAAGCAGCGATTAAAGCAGAAAGTTATAGTGATTTAGTAAAATTAATTGCTACTAAAAGATAGTAGTAAAAAATTCAAAAGGGTATTACTTTCACATACTAACTAATACAACGAAAGAAGATTATAAAAATATTTTTCTTCTAATAACTTTAGAGTGTTAGCTGTGAAAAGGATAGATCAAACATTATTAGAAATTAATAAAAGTTGGTAAAAATCAAACTTTATCCACTTTTTGAATAGTAAAAACAGCATGAACTTTTGAACAAGATATTAAAGTAGCTAGAATATATGAATTACTATTTAATAACAAAGATATTTTAGAGAAAATATGCAAATAATGAATTAATTATTAAGCGGGAGTGACTCAAAAATCGTGATTTCGAAGAAATCGATTTTGTCGAGTCACGCCCATCGATATATATTATAGTCATGGAAAATAAAAAGTAGCCCTCAAAAATTTTGATAAATTTTTGGAGGGTCATGCTAAGATTAATCTTTGAATTTTTAAAAAGAGACGAAAAATATTGATTATAAACAATCCCAGTTAAATAATACATCTCGAAGTTTAGATGTTCTAATTTTTCTTTATTAATAAAGAAGTTGACGACATGAATCGCCCCACATAATCTCATTGTTATTAGGGTCGTTATTCCAGTGGCTTTTCTACTGAAGCAAAGTAACACCATATGCATCTTTTGTCTTCTGGATTACGAGGGTCCCACTGAGTAAATGTGGGATAAGCGCCTATAGCATGGTTTACACCATTAAAAAGCTCTGAATAAAGTATCGAAAACATCTCGTTCTAAGTCATCGTACAAGTCTTTTATATTTTTCATCAGAATAACTCGTGATTGTTTTTAATGCTATATCTTCAAAAAGAAAATCAGTTGAAGTAATTGTAGATATACCTTTTTCGAATTTTAATGCGAAAGAGGTATTTTTTATTGAATGGAGAATATTCATCACTGTTCTCTTCATTTAATAATTTATACTTATTAAGAATACTTTCCTTTGTTATATTATCCTCAATATCTTTAATATATTTTACGCAATAGTCTTTTTATTATCTAAACCGAAATCGTCATTTCTGCTAATCCAAAATTGTAATGCCGTCTTTTTGGATATAGAGTATTTTCAGGTAATTGCTACAGTTTATTTGAGCAAGAATGCTAGTTGATTGCCATTTGAATCTTTAGGGTATCCGAATCTGTCGAGATATATGGAAGCCCCCGAATTTACTGTCTGTTAAATTAGTGAATTATTTTTCTTCTATAATAATATTGATGCATTCATGACTGTTATTTTAATTTTCATAACTATGTTAATATCTTTCAAGTGTAATCATAAAGAACCTCCGTTAATTGTGTTATTTAAATATTGTATCATTAAATTTTAGGACTTTTGGGATCAACTCTCGACCGCGATAGTAAGTTGATTATCTTGTATTAATTTTATGTTTTTGGTTATGTTGAATATTTATGAGAATAAATTCAAGGGTATTGCGTTGTTAATAAAAATTTTTGTTAATACAGTAGTTTGATGCTATCTATTGAATGATAGAATTCCACGCTCTAATTCTAGCACAATTAATTCAAATTAGCTAACGATAATTTTTCATAACTAGAAAAATTGAAGTAACTTAGTAAAGTAACAATCACAGGGAATTCAAATAATGATAAAAATTTATAGGGAGTGACTTGAAAATTGTGATTTCTTAAAAAAACAAGATTTTGTCGAGTCACTCTCAGTAGTTTATTAGATATCTAAAAAGCTTTTTATAAAGTGGATTTATATATCAATAAAACCACGGTGTCATGAGTTATCATATACATTTTTAAAAATTTAGGATTTTTAGATCAACCCAAAAGAGTACATTAAGAGTTTTTAAAATAGAGAATATTCTAAAAGTGTATGCTTAAAACAATAGGTTTAAAAAGTATTTCTATAACTGCTGAATATTAATGATACATATCGAGTACTTAAGGGTTTTTATACTATGATTAGTTGCAGAGAAAATTAAAGTGAAATAAGTTATAGAAAATTTAAAGATTCTCCCTATGGAAATTATATTTTTTTCTACAAATGGTAATTATTATTATTTATACATAATTATTTACATATAGTGAATAATGATATAAAAAGAAAATTTTTATAAGCATAGATGAATCTTTTTATAGACAAAGTACTCCCAATCTGGTAGAATTATAGGTATAAAATATGTTTTATAAATATGTTTTTAATAATTTATTTATAACTGTTTAATAGAAAAACGATAGAAAATTTAATTTTTCTTATAGAATATTAAAATTATCGTCGATTTTGCATGTTTATATTATATTTAGGAGGTAATACATGATAGAAAAACATAATCACTATTTAAGAAATACCAAAGATGGTACAAAGGTGAGTCGTATTCTATCAAGAAGTTTAAAAGTAGGGTACAGCATCAGTAGTAATCGGTGCGAGTATTTTTCTTTGGTGCTGGCGCAGTAGCTCAAGCTAGTGAAGAAGTATCAAACAACACAACAGCGGATAATACAACAAACGCTGGAGCTGAAAGAAAATGTTCCTACTGCACCAGTAGCGACGGCACAACCAGTAGCTAAAGAAACCACTAAAGAAGACGTGGCAGCAGGATTAGCGGCAAAAATTAGGCGGAGAAGTTAAAGCTTTTAGACAAAACTAAACTTGAAAACTACATCGCAGAAATCGAAGCAAAAACTTGCAGATGGAACATATGCTAATAAAACAGAAGAGAGTGTTGCAGTATTAAAAGCAGACTTAGACTCTGCAAAAAGAAACACTAGCAAATGCTAAAACTCAAGACGAAATTACAAAAAGCTACAGTAAATTAGTAACTACAGTGAACACTAAATTAAAAGCTAAAACCTGTAGAGAAAAAAGAAACTCCAGCAGTAGACACTACTAACGGAAAAGAAACTGTAGGTAAAAAAGCAGAAAACACTGAGAAAAAATCAGAATCTAACTCAATCGAAAACACAGGATCTAATGACCCACGTAATGGTCAAGCATTAGATAAGAATAACGGATTTAGAGCTAAAAGACAAAATCGCTCTGCAGAAGGTAAGGATATTAAATACGTTTATCAAAACAGACAAACTTCGGTTAATGGTGAAATCCAGAACAACGTGCTAAGATCGAGTACAGACAACTGGGAGACTATGAGGTTGTTAATGGGACGACTGTTCCTACAGACCCATCAGGGCAAGGGCGTCCGGTATTAGAGTGGACTGTAACATTTAATGAGGCCCAGTACGATAGGATGGCAGGATTCTACTATTTTACAATTCCTAATAATGTATCTGATCCTTATAATGTTGTGACAGAATACGATGGCGCTTACATAACTCGATATGGCTGGAAGGATGCAAATAAAGAATCAGGTGCTGGTGCAGCAAATGCAGAAGGTACACAGTATATTGACGAGGGTAATAGACTTGAAATGCGTGTCAAAAATACTGTTGGAAATGAATTCAATAATGTATCTGGTCTTAGCGGTGTTATGGGGGACACTAAAAAGGTTTACGTCCTTCAATTCTCTAACAATGTAAGTCGCAAGGTTACTATTAAGTACCGTACCGTAGTTGAAGACTCATCAAAAAGTCATTTCTTATCTAGCAGGGTTGAGTCTCAAAACAGGACTTCCAAGATTCAACTGGTATGCTATCTGAGTAAGTACGACAAGAACTTGGTTAGTGCAGTTGCTACCCCAAGTGTGACTCCAAACCTAAAAATACTTCAGTTAATGTTCCAGTACAAACTGTAGCTTCTACATCAAGCACTCTTTCAGGAACAGGAACTCCAGGTGCGACTATTAAACTTTATATCAATGGTCAACCTCAAAATATTGGTAATGTAACTGTTGATGGTAAGGGAAACTGGACTACAGGTGAGCTTCCAACAGCCTTGAACAACAACCAAGGTGATGGTGCAACTATCAAACCACGTCAAACAGTAGAGGTAAGCCAAGTAGTTAACGGTGAAGAAAGTAGCCGCCGTACTGTACCAGTATCTGTTGGTGAGACAACTGTTGAACCTTCAAGCTTGACTACTAATGAAGCTGCAGTTGTAGCAGGACAAAAAGAGGTAACACTTAAAGTTCCTCATGATGCAGGGATTGCCTACATGCGCTATACAAATACTGCAGGTCAAACAGTTGAGATTCCAGTCAAACGTGACAATGCCTCAGCTGCATGGACATCACAAAAACCAGAAGTAGCGATTGTCAAATCAGTTGACAACGGTAAGTTCCAAGATACGATCGTCCTTACAATGGCTGACAAGATTGCAGGTACAGAAGTATCAGCTATCTCAAACGTAACCGATGGTGGCTTCTCAAGTGTAGCTGGTTGGCAACCTCGTGGAGTAGAAAACCAAGCTCCAACTATTGCATCAGCAGTTGAAGGAAACACAAAAACTGTTCAACAAGGTGCTCAACTTGACCTTGCATCTCTTGTGACAGTAGCAGATAAAGAAGATGATGCCCAAGCAACACTAGGAGATAAGGTTCATGCTGAAGTTGTTTCAGTAAATGGTAATACAGCAACTAAGACAGTTGATACAAATACCCCAGGCACTTATACAGTTAGGTATAAAGCTGTTGATAGCCAAAATAAAGCGTCAAACGAGACGATTGATGTTACTGTAGTTGTAAATCCTGCACGTGCAAATGTAGCTCCAACAGTAGAGATTCCATACTCTAATAAAGATACTAAAAAGAAGTTTATGTATATTCTGGAGAAGAAAACTCATTTGACATTAAATTCAAGATGATAGCGGAAAAATTGCGAGTGCCACTGTAAAACAAGTGGTAACAGAGCGTTTGATGATGTTGCAGGTGAAGAAAATACTATCAATACTCAATATGGATTTAAAGCAAATGTTATCAATGCTGAAACTCCAGCGACAGATGCTACCCCAGCGGTAATCACTTATAGAGGTACCCCAGCAGCAACAGATGGTTTGAGCCAATCTGACTTTGATGCAGCAACTAAGGAGATAAAGCACCAGGTATGGTTTTAGGATGGCGTTATCAACAGCAACTGACACAGATGGTCATTTATTGAGAATAAAAGCCGTAGGAAACCCAACTGACCCAGGTGCATTCCCGTGTCATTCTTAAAACACAAGCTCAAAAATATGACATTGCAACTCCAACTGAAAAAGTTACTGTAGCAGATCCAGCTAATGTAACAGATGCTGACTTAGCTAAAATCAAAGAGAAACTTCAACTTGAGTACTCTCAAAACAACGATGATGCTAACTTAGCAGACAAAAAAGGTAAAACTGTAGCTGATAAAGATGCTAAGATTCAATCAGTAGCAAAAAGATGCCGAAGGAAATCTTGTTGTAACCTATGCAGATGGTTCTCAAGAAAAAGAGCTTTATCAGATTTTTGTAAAACGTAGCTCCAAAAGTTGAACTTCATACTCAAATCAAGAACACAAACAAATCTATGTTTATACAGGTGAAAACACTGATTTAACATTCAAAGGTACAGATGAAAAAGAAATTAAAGATCTTTACCTACGAGGACCTGGAGATACTAAATGGAATAATGCAGCAGGTTATGGATTACCAATAGGTAAAGTTGAAAATGAGTGCGGTAGCTGGCGAAGATCAGTCTCTGACGATAAGAGAACAGCTACATCAAAATGACTGGGGTTACTAACCCTAAATGCAGGTCAAAAAGTGGACAAGCTTTGTTGTTGCCAAGGACAATAATAATGCAGAATCAACTACTGATTTTAGAGCATTAGATAAAAATCCAAATGCAACTCAGACACCAGGATATGCTCTATTCATCGTTAAATCTCAAACAGATAAGTACGATATTGCAACTCCAGCTCCAGCTGATAAAGTTGAAGTAGCGATCCATCTAATGTAACAGATGCTGAATTAAAAAAAATCAAAGAAAAACTACAAATTGAGTACTCTAATAACAATGATGATGCTAACTTAGCTGACAAAAAAGGTAAAACTGTAGATGCTGAAGATGCTAAGACTAAGATTAAATCAGTAGAAAAAGATACGCTGGAAATCTTGTAGTAACATATAAAGATGGTTCTATAGATACAAAAACCATTATCAGAATTTGTTAAAGATACAACAGCACTCAGCTAAACCAGTTGTAACAACAGATCTAACAGGTAAGCAGGGAACTAAAGATCCAGTTGAAGTAACAGCAGAACCAGGATCAACAGTTAAATTACTAGACAAAGACGGTAATGAAATTGGAAAAGCTGTAGCAGGAAAAGATGGTAAAGCAACAATCACACCAACGAAAGATATTCCAGCCGGAAAAGTAACAGCGACAGCAACAGACCCAGCAGGAAACACATCAGTACCAAGTGAACCAAAAGTTGCGACAGATACAACAACACCAGATACAACAGCACCAGCTAAACCAGTTGTAACAACAGATCTAACAGGTAAAGCGGGAACTAAAGATCCAGTTGAAGTAACAGCAGAACCAGGATCAACAGTTAAATTACTAGACAAAGACGGTAATGAAATTGGAAAAAGCTGTAGCAGGAAAAGATGGTAAAGCTACAATCACATCAACAAAAAGATATTCCAGCCGGAAAAGTAACAGACGAGCAACAGACCCAGCAGGAAACACATCAGTACCAAGTGAACCAAAAAGTTGCGACAGACACAGCAACACCAGATACAACAGCACCAGCTAAACCAGTTGTAACAACAGACCTAACAGGTAAAGCAGAACCAAAGATCCAGTTGGGATAACAGCAGAGCCAGGATCGACAGTTAAATTACTGAGACAAAGACGGTAATGAGAAAAGCTGTAGCAGGAAAAGATGGTAAAAGCAACAATCACACCAACAAAAGATATTCCAGCCGGAAAAGTAACAGCGACAGCAACAGACCCAGCAGGAAACACATCAGTACCATGAACCAAAGAGTTGCGACAGATGCAGCAACGCAGATGGCGCACAGCTAAACAGGTTGTACAACAGACTAACGGGTGAAAGCAGGAACTAAAAGATCCAGTTGAGTGAATGCAGAGCCAGGATCGACAGTTGAGTTGTTCGACAAAGACGTAACAAGATTGAGAAGCTGTAGCAGGAAAAGATGGTAAGCTACGATCACTAACAGATATTCCAGAGGAAACGTAACAGCGAAAGCAACAGATCCAGCAGGGGAAAATGTATCAGAACCAAGTCGAACCAGCGAAAGCAACAAGAGATACAGAGCACCAGCTAAAGCAAGAGTTAAGACAGATTTAACAGTAGAAGCAGAGACTAAAAGTACAGTTGAAGGAATGACAGAGCCATACAGTTGAGTTATTCGACAAAAGATGGTAACAAGATTGGAGAAGCTGTAGGAGAAAAGATGGTAAAGCTACACACACCAACAAAAGATATTCCAGAAGGAAACGTAACAGCGAAAGCAACAGATCCAGCAGGAAATGTATCAGAACCAAGTGAACCAGCGAAAGCAACAAGAGATACAGAAGCACCAGCTAAACCAGAAGTTAAGACAGATTTAACAGGTAAAGCAGGAACTAAAGATCCAGTTGAAGTGAATGCAGAGCCAGGATCAACAGTTGAGTTATTCGACAAAGATGGTAACAAGATTGGAGAAGCTGTAGCAGGAAAAGATGGTAAAGCTACAATCACACCAACAAAAGATATTCCAGAAGGAAACGTAACAGCGAAAGCAACAGATCCAGCAGGAAATGTATCAGTACCAAGTGAACCAGCGAAAGCAACAAGAGATCCAGAAGCACCAGCTAAACCAGAAGTTAAGACAGATTTAACAGGTAAAGCAGGAACTAAAGATCCAGTTGAAGTAACAGCAGAGCCAGGATCAACAGTTGAGTTATTCGACAAAGACGGTAACAAGATTGGAGAAGCTGTAGCAGGAAAAGATGGTAAAGCTACAATCACACCAACAAAAGATATTCCAGAAGGAAACGTAACAGCGAAAGCAACAGATCCAGCAGGAAATGTATCAGTACCAAAGTGTAGACCAGCGAAAGCAACAAGAGATACGGCGAAGCACTAGCAAACGAGTTAGAGATAGATTTAACAGGTAGAGCAGGAGACTAAAAGATCCAGTTGGAAGTAACATGCAGCCAGGATCGACAGTTGAGTTATTCGACAAAGACGGTGACACAGATTGGAGAGCTGTAGCAGGAAAGATGGTGAAAGCTGCCAATCACACTCAACAAAAAGATGATTCCAGAAGGAAACGTAACAGACAGCAACATGGACCCAGAAGGAAACACAGTGCAATTAGGAACCAAAAGCGACAGATACAACAGCACCAGATACAGACCAGCAAACCAGTTGTAACAACAGATCGAACAGGTGAGGAACTAAAGATCCAGTTGAAGTGACAGCAGAACTAGTGATCAAACAGTTAAATTACTAGACAAAGACGGTACTGAAATTGAAAAGCTGCGGGAAAAGATGGTAAAGCAACAATCACACCAACGAGAGATATTCAGCCGAAAAGTAACAGTGACAGCAACAGACCCAGCAGGAAACTATCAGTACTAAGTGAACCAAAAAGTTACGACAGATCAGAACACAGATACACAGCACCAGCTAAACCAGTTGTAACAACGGACCTGACATGGTAAAGGGAACTAAAAGATCCAGTTGAAGTAACAGCAGGCTGAGTGATCAAACCAGTTAAATTACTGAGACAAAGACGGTAATGGAAATTGGAAAAGCTGTGCAGGAAAAGATGGTAAGTCAACAATCACACAACAAGATATTCCAGCCGGAAAAAGTGACAGCGACAGACAACAGACCCAACAGGAAACACATCAGTACCAAGTGAACCAAAAAGTTGCGACAGATACAACAACACCAGATACAACAGCACCAGCTAAACCAGTTGATAACGTAGACTAACTAGGTAAGCGGAACCAAAGATGCAGTTGAAAGTAACAGCAGAACCAGGATCAACAGTTAAATTACTAGACACAAGACAGTAATGAAATTGGAAAAGCTGTAGCAGGAAAAGATGGTAGAAGCAATCAATCACACCAACAAAAGATATTCCAGCCGAAAAGTAACAGCGACAGCAACAGACCCAGCAGGAAACACATCAGTACCAAGTGAACCAAAAGTTGCGACAGATACAACAACACCAGATACAACAGCACCAGCTAAACCAGTTGTGTACAACAGACCCACAGGTAAAGCAGGAACTAAAAGATCAGAGGGAGGTAACAGACCAGGATCAATAGTTGAGTTATTCGACAAAGACGGTAACAAGATTGGAGAAGCTGTAGCAGGAAAAGATGGTAAAAGCTACAATCACACCAACAAAAAGATATTCAGCAGGAAACGTAGCAGCAAAAGCAACAGATCCAGCAGGAAATGTATCAGAACTAAATGAACCAGCGAAAGCAACAAGATAAGAAAGCTCCAGCTAAACCAGAAGTTAAGACATGATTTAACAGGTAAAGCAGGAACTAAAAGATCCAGTTGAAGTGAATGCAGAGCCAGGATCGGCAGTTGAGTTATTCGACAAAGATGGTAACAAGATTGGAGAAGCTGGCAGCGAGGAAAAGATGGTAAAGCTACAATCACACCAACAAAAAGATATTCAGAGGAGAGTAACAGCGAGCAGCTAAAACAGATCCAGCAGGAAATGTATCAGTACCAAGTGAACCAGCGAAAGCAACAAGAGATACAGAAGCACCAAGCTAAAACCAGAGAGTTAAGACAGATTTAATGGGTAAAAGCAGGAACTAAAGATCCAGTTGAAGTGAATGCAGAGCCAGGATCGACAGTTTGAGTTATTCGACAAGATGGTAACAAGATTGGAGCTGTGCAGGAAAAAGATGGTGGCTACAATCACATCGCAATGCAAGATATTCCAGAAGGAAACTGCAACAGCGAAACAGACACCAGCAGGAAATGTATCCAGTACCAAGTGAAAGCGAAAGCAACAAGAGATACAGAAGCACCAGCTAAACCAGAGTTAAGACAGATTTTATAGGTAAGGAACGCAAAGATCCAGTTGAAAGTAACAGCAGAGCCAGGATCGACAGTTAGAGTTATTCGACAAAGATGGTCAATGAAGATTGGAGAAGCTGTAGCAGGAAAGATGTGATAAGCTTCAATCACACCAACAAAAGATATTCAGAAGAAACGTAACAGCGAGCAGGGTCCAGCAGGAAATGTATCGTACCAAGAACCAAAGCAAAGCAACAAGAGATACAGAAGTACCAGCTGAAAACCACAGTTAAGACAGATTTAACAGGTAAACTAGGACAAGATCCAGTTGAAGTAACAGCAGAGCCAGAATCTGCAGTTGAGTTATTGACAAAGACGGTAACAAAGATTGAGAAGCTGTAGCAGGAAAAGATGGTAAAGGCTAGAATCACAGTAGCAAAAGATATTCCAGGAAGAGAGCATGAGAAGCAATGAGTATCCAGCAGAAATGTATCATTCGAGTGAACCACAGCAAAGCTAACACGACACAGAAGCACCAGCTAAACCAGAAAAGTTAAGACAGATTTAACAAGAGTAAAGACAGGAACTAAAGATACAGTTGAAGATGAATGCAGCAGGATCAACAGTTGAGTTATTCGACAAAGATGTGACAAGATTGGAGAGCTAGCAGGAAAAAGATGGTAAAGCTACAATCACACCAACAAAAGATATTCCAGACGAAACGCATCAGGACGCAATGCATCTGAAAATGTATCAGTACCTAAGCGAACTCAGCGAAAGCAACAAGAGATCTGGAGAAGCACTACAGCTAAAACCAGATGAAGACAGACGCCGACAGTAGTAGGAACGAAAAGGAACGTCGCGTAACAGCAGAGTCGCAGGATCACTATGCTGAGTTAGTCGGACAAAGACGGTAACAAGATTGGAGAAGCTGTGGCAGGACAGATGGTAAAGCTGCCAATCACACCATCAAAAGATATTCCTGTAAGGAAACGTAATACAGGACAGCACACGCATCCAGCAGGGAAATGTATCGAACCAATGAACCAGCGGAAAAGCAACAAGAGATACAGAAGCAAACAGCTAAAACCAGAAGTTAAGACAGATTTAACAGGTAAAAGCAGAGACCTAAAAGATATAGTTGAAGTGAGATGCAGAGACAGGACCAACAGCTGAGTTATTCAGACAACAAAAGACAGTAATCGAGATCAGGCTGTAGCAGGACAAAGATGTTAAAGCTACAATCCACACAAAAGAGAGTTCAGACAGAGAGTGGCAAAGCAGACAGCATCCAGACAGGAACATGTATCAGCACCAAGTGAACCAGCAGAAAGACAACAAGAGATAGCCAGAAGACACGTGCTAAAGCCAGAAGTTAGAGCAGATTGCTGAGGTAAAGCAGTGAACGAAGCATCGCAGTTGAAAGTGAACGTGCAGTAGCCAGGATCAACAGTTGAGTTATTCGACAAAGATGGTAATCAAGATCTGGAGAAGCTGTAGGAGGAAAAGATGGTAAAGCTACAATCACACCAACAAAAAGATATTCCAGAAGGAAAACGTGACAGCGTAACAGGTCCAGCAGGAAATGTATCAGAACCAAGTGAAACCAGCGAAGCAACAAGGAGATACAGAAGCACCAAACAAACCAGTGAAGACAGATTTAACAGGTAAAGCAGGAACCAAAAGATCAGTTGGAAGTAACAGCAGAGCCAGGGATCGACAGTTGAGTTATTCGACAGACGGTAAACAAGATGGAGAAGCTGTAGCGGGAAAAGGATGGTAAAGCTTACAATCACACCAACAAAAGATATTCCAGAAGAAACGTAACACGACAAAGCAGTCAGCAGGAAATGTATCAGTACCATGAACACAGAAACGTAAAGAGATACAGAAGCACCAGCTAAAGACCAGAAGTTAAGACAGATTTAACAGGTAAAGCAGAACCAGCATCCAGTTGAAGTGAATGCAGGGCGGATCAGACGAGTTATTCGACAAAGAGATGGACAAGATTGGAGAAGCTAGCAGGAAAAGATGCGTAGCTTTACAGATCACACCAACAAAAGATATGTCCAGAAGGAAACGTAACAGCGAAAGCAACAAATGTATCCAGCAGACGCGCCTGCGAACCAGCGAAAGCAACAAAAGATAGCAGAAGCACTCCAGCGTTTTAGGAGAGAAACAACATCACACAGCAGGCAGAGGTGTTGGTATCCAGCGAATTAATAATAGATGAAGAAAAAGAGCAAAAGTTACGAAAGCAGCAGAGGATGTAAACCATGCATCTCAAAGTTGTAGTACGATAAAGGAAACGCAACAGTAACAACACCAGCAGGTAAGACAGCAGTAATCTCCAGCAACAGACTTAACTAAATCACCAGAAGAAGCAGCTGCCAGAAGCAGGAAACGACATTAACACACCAGCAGGTAAGGTGAAATAAAAGATCCAGCCAAAATTAACAGATGAAGAAAAAGCAAAGTTAAGAAAAGCAGTAGAGGATGTAAACCAGGATCTAAAAGTTGTAGTGGACGATAAAAGGACGCAACAGTAACATGCAGTAGGTAAGACAGCAGTAATTCGAGCAACAGACTCTAACTAAAATCGCAGAAGAAGTAGCTAAAGCCAGAAGCAGGAAACACATTAACACACCAGCAGGTAAGGTAGAAGTAAAGAGTCCAGCTAAAATTAACAGATGAAGAAAAAGCAAAAGTTAAGAAAGCAGTAGAGGATGTAAATCCAGGATGCAAAAGTTGTGGTAGACAGAGTAAAAGGAAACGCAACAGTGCACTACCAGCAGGTAAGACAGCAGTATCCAGCAACAGACTTAACTAAATCACCAGAAGAAGTAAGCTAAGCCAGAAGCAGGAAACGACATTAACACACCAGCAGGTAAGGTAGAAGTAAAAGATCCAGCTAAATTAACAGATGAAGAAAAGCAAAAAGTTAAGAAAGCAGTAGAGGATGTAAACTAGGATCTCAAAGTTGTAGTAGACGATAAAGGAAACGCAATAGTCAAATCAAATCACCAGCAGGTAAGATAGCAGCATTCTGACAACAGACTTAACTAAATCACCAGAAGAAGCAGCTAAGCTTTTGTGAAGCAGGAAACGACATTACACACCAGCAGGTAAGTGTAGAAGTTAAAGATCCAGCTAAATTAACAGATGAAGAAAAGCAAAAAGTTAAGAAAGCAGTAGAGGATGTAAATCCAGTGATCCAAAGTTGTAGTGACGATAAAGGAAACGCAACAGTAACAACACCAGCAGGTAAGATGCAGTAATTCCAGCAACAGACTTAACTAAATCACCAGAAGAAGCAGCTAAGCCAGAAGCAGGAAACGACATTAACACACCAGCAGGTGGGAGAAGTTAAAGATCAAAGCTAAATTAACAGATGAAGAAAAAGCAAAAAGTTAAGAAAGCTGAGGATGTAAATCCAGGATCCCAGAAAGTTGTGAGACGATAAAGGAAACGAACAGTAACAACAACAGCATAAGACAGCAGTACTCCAGCAACAGACTAACTCAAATCACCAGAAGAAGGCAGCTAAGCCAGAAGCAGGAAACGACATTAACGCACCAGCAGGTAAGGTAGATAAAGATCCAGCTAAATTAACTAGATGAAGAAAAAGCAGAAAGTAGCAGTAGAGGATGTAAATCCGGATCTCAAAAGTTGTAGTAGACGATAAAGGAAACGCAATAGATAACAACACCAGCAGGTAAGACAGCAGTAATCCGTAACAGACTTAACTAAATCACCAGCAGAAGCAGCTGCTTCTGCAGGAAACGACATCACACACCAGCAAAGTGGAGACGAGGATCCAGCTAAATTAACAGATGAAGAAAAAGCAAAAGAAGCAAAGTGAGCAGTAAACCAGGATGGAAGTTGTCAGGACGATAAAGGAAACGCAACAGTAACAACACGCAGGTAAAAGGACAGCACAGTCCAGCAACTCAATTCAGTTAAAGATGCTAAAGATGTTGTCAGTTACGACAATGAGTGAAACTGTCAACCTTGACTGCAAAGAAACGCAGTAGGAGTCAATAACTTGGCAGATGCGAGAGAGAAGTCTGCAAAAGCTACAGATTAAAGGAGCAAATGCTGATGTAGTAGAAGTTATCTTCGACAGCAGGAAATGCAGCTGTACTACTAAAGATGGTAAAGTTTACGCAATCGCACGTCAGCATCTTTTAGACAAAAGAGGTTCCAAACATTACCAGGACAAACCTGCGATAATGGAAACAGTGGTACTAACGAGACAAACGGAAATTTCAATGCACTGAGAGTACAGATACAAAATTAGGACAACGTTTAGCAAATGCAGGTACAACTGAAAACTAATACTGGATTAACGCAGGACTAGGTTAAGGATCCTAGGTGTATTACTTGCAGGCTTAGCAAGACGTCGTAAAACGAACACGACTTCAATTTAAAGTTTAGAAATCAAATCTTTGACATGGCAAAAGCCCTTAAATTCTTTATGTTAACCAAAATTCTACTTTTTAGTTTATAATATTTAATTTTATAGATTTAATTACTTTAGTGGCTTTCACCTCTAGAGTTTCATTTTCAGATAAGCGCTTGTACTTGTCAAGGATTTTATAAGGAAGCCTGTCCTTGACAAGTAAAGACGTAAAACCTAGACTCCAAGAGAATTAAAGTTTCTTTTATTTTATATCCTATCCTCATACATTATTCTTAACTCTCCATATATTCCCCCAACTCTTATAGCTCCTGTCCATTTTTTACAATTCTTTCTATATAGCTAGGTATAATGCTTTTTCTAATGATACTTTTATTCGGAAAAACTGATCGTCTCTATTCATGCTTCTTAATCTTGAATTTACACTTTCCCACTGCATTTGTTGTATATTACTGTTCTTACTTTTACACTAAATTTAAATATAGTTATTGCATCCCATTCTGAATACCAGCTACTCATTAGTTTGGATATTTACTTTCCACTATCCACATATTTGAGGTGAGCTTGTTCTTCTGTTGGTGCATTGTATATTGTTTTTAAGTCTGCACACAGCTCTTTATAGTCTTTGTCGCTACAAACTTTTTTGTATTTCTTATCATATGTACTATACATCTGTATTCTGTTTTGGAAAGGCTGCTGATATGGCTTTTATCCTCGTTAATCCATCTGCATATTAGTATGTCTTTTACTCCTCGATTTTAAGGTCGTTAAATAGAGATAACCATGTTTTGGAATTTCATTTGTCTTATATACATCGATAATATTCTTTCTTACCTTCTGTTCACCCTAATGCGATATAGACAGCTTTTGCTCACACCATTTTCTTCACACTAAAAGGTACTGCATCTATATAAACTTGCATAGACTCATCTAGCGTTCTTGTTTTCCATTCTATTTTTGGAATTATTTTATCGGTAATGTCTGATACTAATCCTTCTGATATCTCATATCCATACAGTTCTTTTTATCTCTCAGCATCCTTAGTCATTCAAGGTATAGACCTATATTTTGTTTTCTATTTCGAGATATCTTTTCTTTTGGAACTATCATTGGTTCAATGTGAATATCTTGTGAACAGCTATTTCTAGGTCATATAATTACTTTGAACTTTTTTTCTTTATATCCGTTTTATAGTTTTCTTTGTCACCATGTCCACTTCTCATACCCAAGTGATTATTTATTTCCAACTGAACCTCAACTCCAGCTGCTTGTTTATATACACTACAAACATTTATTTGATTCATTACCACTGATACTCAATTTTTAGCAGCACTTCGCGAAATATAAACTATCCTTAATTAAAGAAATTAAATGTATTTAATTCTCCTGTATCAGTGGTCGCAGTCCCTTTCCTGCACGTCCTCTGGCACGCAAGGCCCTTCCTGCATGTCCTTGAGCGAGCTTTCCTTGAGCGTAAGCTGACAGCCCGGTAATGGATCCTTTTGTTGCCTTGTCTCGTCGTACGCACGTTTCTCCTCCCCGCTCCAATTTCCTAAGATTACGTAAATTATCAGCTTTGTCAGCACTGCTCATCAGGGTTGATTCGTGTACTGTTTTGGTTCCCGAAAAACTCCAACTATCTAGTTTCTTTATAACTATTAGTCAAGCCTCACTATATTTTTAATTCTAGAAATACTCATTTTTAACAAAGGTAAATCTTTAGTTCTCATTATCTACATACATTTTAATCTGCAGTATTTCGCTTTCTTCTGATTAGCACTATCGCTCGCATCACTATCAAATACACCTTTTGATCGACCATAGCCGTCAATGCAGACAGGTGGCAATAGATGCAATGGCTTGATCTTCTAATGTTTCTGCTGTCAATGTCTCGTTAACTGGTTTTGCAAAGAGATGCCCCAAACACGTTTACACTACAATGGTACCACCTGTTCTAGCTGCCAGTCTGTCTTCGATAATCATCTCAGTGTGTTGTCTATTCGCATGAAGAATAATCAACCGCTGGTGGTTAAAATCTGAGGCCTGACATGCTACCATTTGCGTAAAAGATTTGACTACCTCACTAAGCTTTTGTGTATCTTCGACTAGACAGTCATAAAACATCTCTAAACTAAACTTAGTAAAAGCAGCCTCATTCTCGAAATACTTTTTAACCACTAAACCGTAAAACTGTTTTACATTATGTCGTTGCTCCCATGGTGACGCCCTCAGCGTTGTTACCTCAAAAGTATATCATAAATAAATAATTAATACGCGAATGTTATAACACCCAATGAAGTTTGGATGCAAGATATGTATTAATTAGGTTTTTATTAAACTGAGTCGAAAGTCAATATCACTTTGATGCGATTTTCAGCTGATTTTACTTTATAAAACGTAATATATCTTTGAGTAAAATCGATGATGAAATATGTCACGATACTTAGATTATAAAACGAAAAGAAAGAGCAAACATGACAATTGAAGCAAAAGCTGTGTGGATCGAGTGAAGGAGTAGCACACTGCTGGGACCAACTGCAGAGCGCTGCAAGACGACGTTGTACTGGTAGGATTCTGCAGAATCTTTCAAAAAGATAAATTAGAAAAGATGGCTGTTATCTGCTGTTTAGAAGCATCAAAACTGTACAGCGAGCATCAACTCACGATGGCAGGCGATGTAGTAGAATGCGCGAAATAAAAGCAGAAGATGAACCAACTGTTTCAGAAACTCAGCTGATCCAAAAGAACTTTGGATTGTTGTTCATTAACAATGCTATTGCATAGTAGTTTGAAATTCTAAATAAATTTGTAGAATATAAATGAAATAACTTGATTTTCATGCCATAGGTTCAGAGGTAGTAGGAAATATCCTTGCATATCCTGAATTTTTCAGAAGTTAGTAAGATTTCCAAATCATATTGAATTAGTAATCTGGAAAAATTAGTGCATGGAATATTATGACATAGATAGAATAGAAATCAAGAAAAACAGTATAGTTGAAGATTTTCACTGATAAAGAATTGATAGGTCGTAGCAGTTGCGCTACAAATAGTGTAATAGAAAAGGGGATAGTTTGAAATGGTACATAGAAGCAGAAACCACTATCAATATAATAGCTAGATTTAGTATTAGAAAATTTAATGTTGAGTTGCTAGTAGAGTTGTATCTCTGTGGTAACAGTAGGTATGATGTTATTTGAAATGCTAAATCTAGCTTACGCAGGAGAAGATGATACAGAATTTTAATAGAACAGGTACAGGGAACTCAACGTATGACGCAAGGAATTTGTAATGGTGACTGAGCAGAAACCTGGATGGTACATAGCTGAAAGACGTAGCTATTTTGAAATTGACTTTTGAGAATCTAGGAGAGAAATTGACAGAAAAGATTATCCTGTTTAAAGGCACAAGTTTAGAATTTGTTTGCTACAAAATCACATATAAAATTATTTATAGAGCACAAGCGACGACAATACATTTGAAAACATCGACAACACCAAGGAGAATAAGGTGGAGTTTATAGGGCAATCTTGTAGGAAAATCAGACAGAATATAGAGTAGTAGAGCAAAATTATTTCTAATACGGATTAGATGTGTCTGCACTCAAGATTAGAAGATGGATCCTATATTTCAGTGAATTTACCAGCAAATGAAATCCGATTACTGATGCCACTGTATGACTCGGTTTAAAAGTTGAAAAGTAAATGACACCACAATATAAATTATACTGGAGTGAAGTACCCTAGCGGTCGTATGCTAGCTTTAATATAAGTTATAAGTTTGATGAATATAGAACGGACGCACGCAAACCACAATTACAGCTCGGCGATAGTGATAGAATGAGTAGCGCATGACACCAACTACTTACAAACAGCTAGGTAACTATCACACATCAAGAGGGTATGCTAGTATTCATGCAGATAGTGAAAGTGGAGCCAGAGATTTAGCTTTTGTTTAGTACTAATGCGCCTGGGGATTCTATCGATGAAACTAAGAATAAAGAATTAGTGAAAATTAACTACTTTTAATAAAGAGATCTTCAGCGGTAACAAAATTGCTCACGAAGCAACGTTGCCGACTGAGCAGTTTTTATCTCAAGCATCTATAAAATGATGGTGGACAAGATGGAAACTATCGCTCGTTATACAAGAACAATAACAGATGCGAAAGTTTTCGTGTCTGATCAAGGGAATAATACTAGGATGACAGGCTCCTAGTAATATGCGCCAGCAGGAAAACATTAGAGGAGTTTTTGCGTGAAAAGAAATTTAGACTTTACAGACAATGTAATTTATACAGATAAATCAGGGGAAACAAATACAAGTCAAGGAACAACTTCGCATAGTAAAAGCGAATCCTTATAAAGATAATGGAGGAGGAGAACGCCAAATGCAGTAGGAGCACAACCTCATTAGTAATTAATAACTTTCACAATGAACAAAATCATGGTAAAATAGAGTGAATATTGCACCCTGAATTAATACGGAAACAGATGATGAGAGAATAGTAGTTTTCTGAGAAGCTGATACTCCGACAAAGTTAAGAAGTTGAATTAACAATTGATAGTGATTTTTGATCAAGAGTCTATTGAATTTTGAGGTACTGAACAAGAATATGGCAGCAGCTATATGCACCAGATAATTAGAACCAGTAATACATTTGCAGTATATACGCTTAAATGGTACAACAGAAACAAAACTTGAGAAATTGCTCAAGAAAATGGTGGAACATCTATAGATTTACCAGAAGGAACAACTAAAGTTCCTATTAAGACCAAAAGGTGAAATGACTTTAAATAGTCAGATACACTTGTCAAAGCAGGTATTTATTTAGTATCAAACTAAAAAGGTTAGAAAAGCTAAACAGATGGTAGCGGAAGGAAAAGAAGCTGAAGAGTATTGCATACTGCACGAGTATCTACCAGGATCACAGACGTAAATACAGAGTCTTCAAAAACTATCTTAGCAGATGCTAGAACAGCTTTTAAACACTTATGCAAGAACTGGAAAATACGAAGCCAGTAGGGTAACAAAAACACGCAGCCTTTAAGTGCTGAATAGAATCTATGAATTATTCTCCTTCAGGGCTAGGAAATCGAGTTTATAATACAACTACTTCGCTATGATGCACGTACAGAGAAAAGCTTTAACTATATTCGAAAAAGAAAATGCTAAAATTATTGTTGAATTACCGATGATTTAGTTACGTAGGGAATAGTCCAGCTCGGACTAAAGACGAAAAATTATCAAAAATACTGGTAAACGTGTGTGATTGATTGATCCGATGATCGGAAACACTGTGAGCCATGTAATTCCAAATTTAGAGTTTTAGCGGCACAATGGGTTCAAACGGTATGCATCCCTGAAACGAGACATTAGTTTGTGACAGTGAGTTTCTTCATGGATTGAACTCAAATGATGAGTCTGATGGAGTCATCTATTGAAGACGATCAACATATCGACCTCATCGAAATTCGCAGGAGAATACATCAGCTTCCACGATTATATGTAGATGTGACCGATAAAATAATCAGCGCGAAGGCGTACACTCATCGCTGCATCTGGCCGCCAGTGCTGTGCATACCGCTTTGTAGTCATTATCAGAGACAGTGACATCTCACCATTAACGAATACTGAAGTAGCGCACGGTGACACTACCCAAAAGGCAAGGATAAGAACATTATGTTGATATGCGCAGTCTAACCGTACCTATAGTCGATGTGGAAGCTACAGGAGTAGCGCAGTAGTATCAGATGGATGGACTGCAGCATTATTCAAGACCACCACTTACAGGAAATGTCGATTAGTTAAGCTAGGTACAAACAACTTTGACAGCAGATTCAAATTACAGATTGGAGTAGCGTTACAGCGGTTGAGTTTGTTTCAAATCCAGGAACTGGCATTTTCGAACCCAGGATTATCAAAATGAATTTTACTACCGGCAAGAATCGCCAGCGGATGCCTCAAAAATAACTCAGGTATGCTCATAATACCGTCAGCAGCAGAAACAGATACGGATATCGTTACTATCGAGGCATAATGTAGCTTCTCAAGTTACTATTAAAACAGTAGAGATACTGGAGCTGTTAAAATCGCATATGAGAATAAGTGCAAGGAAAGCAAAATCAAACAACGATAAACTAGCTACTGAAAAAGATCTTATTCAAAGGATTATAATGTAGATGACAGATGAACATCAATCCTGAAGAGTTAGTTGGTGACGATGTGGAGTAGAGCACTCGATATATTACTGCAGGATGATCTCAGCTGCAGAGAAGGCAGATTACTAGTCCAGAAATTATGACAGTTACATATGCTCCAGGACACATTATATAAAAATGTTGGCAGTTGAAAAAGCAGTCACAAGAACATGTTGAATCTACCTAGGAAAAGAAACCAATGTAAAGTCCTAAAGAGCCAGTAGTTCAGTGACTCAATAAGCATGAATAAAGTAAACATGGTGTCACAGTAGAGAAGGGACAGAAGCGCAATGGACGTTGTAATGGAAAGCCTGGGAGAAATGCCATCAGGAGCGGAGTAGAAAACTATAAAGCCCCTGGGCAAGTATCGAAAACAGCAGAAAACAAGGAAGATCAACAACAGGTGGAAATGAGAAAGTAGATGTATACTGACGTGTCAGATACAGATAGTTACAGAAGAAAAGAAGTGTCAAGAACAATAACACTGACCAGAAATCATTGATAAAGTCCTAGAAAAGAGCCAGTAGTTCAAAAGTGCTAAACTAAGAGACGAATAAGTAAATAGTCACAGGAGAAGGGAGCAGAAGGGCAATGGACAGAAGGGAAAGTTTGGGGAGAAACACCACTCAGGAGTCGATAGAAAACTATAAAAGCTCCTGGCATTGAAATAGTAGAAGAAAAACAAGCAACGTCAATAACAGGGAAATGAAAAGTAGATGGCTACTATCACGGGCGTTAGAGGATACAAAGAAGCTAGCAGAAGAAAAGGTAGCAACAAGAATGCAATGAAACTACCTAGAAAAAGAAACTAATAAAAGTCCCTAAAAGAGCCAGGTAGGTTCTAGCAAAATCTAACAAGAACGAATAAAAGTAAAACAAAGTCACAGTGAGATAGCGCAGAAGGCAAATGGACAGCAGGAAGCTGGGAGAGAATACCATCGAGGGCGATGAAAACTATAAAAGCCCCAAGTATCGAAACAGTAGAAGAAAAACAAGCACACCAACAATGCAGGAAATGAGAAAGTGAGATGGCACACTACGAAAGCGATACAAAAGAAGTTACAGTAAGAAAAAGAAGTAACAAAGAACAATAAACTACCGCAGAAAAAGAAACTAACAAAGTCCTTGAAAGAGCCTTTCAGTAGTTCAAAAGAAATCTAATGCAAGAACGAATAGCAAAAGTCAAAGTCATGAGTGGAGAAGTGACAGAAGGTAAATGGACAGAAGGAAGTCTGGAAGAACACTCATCAGGGCGATAGATAGTATGAAAGCCCTCAAGTATCGAAATAGAAGAAAACAAGGCAAAATACCAACAACAGGAAATGAGGAAAGTAGATGGAGGTACTACGCAAAGCAGATACAAAAAGAAGCTACAGGAAGAAAAAGAAGCAACAAGCTAGCAACAAACTCACGCAGAAAAGTATAGAAACTACTGCAATGTCCTAAAAGAGCCAGTGTGTGTAGTTCAAAAAGTAAACACAAGAACGAATAAGCAAACATAGTCACAGGGAGAAGCTTGATAGAAGGTGCAAGTGAGAGAAGGGTAAGCCTGAAGAAACATCCATCAGGATGCTGAGAAAACCATGGTGCCTCAAGCATCGACAGAAGAAAACAGGCACATCACAACAAGAATGACAGTGCAGGACATGTGCTGACGTCAAAGCAGATACAAAAAGAAGTTACAGAAGAAAGAAGTAACATGTTACAATAAACTATCTAGAAAAGAAACCAATACAAAGTCCTAGTAAAGAGCCTAGTAGTTCAAATGCAAAAGTAAAACTAATGCTTTGAACGAACGAATAGGAAACAAAAGTCACAGTGAGAAGTGACAGAAGGCAAATGGACAGAAGTAGCCTAGAGAAACACGCATGCAGGAGTCGATAGAAAAACTATAGAGCCCTCAAGTATCGAAAACAGAAGAAAAGCAAGCAACACGACAACAGGAAATGAGAGGCAGGATGTATACCACGCTTTGCAGATACAAAAAGTAGTTGCAGAAGAAAAGAAGCACTGCAACGTCAAGTTAAATCGCGCAGGAAAAAGAAACCAACAAAAGTCCTTGCAAAAGAGCCAGTAGTTCAAAAAGCAAAACCAACAAGAACGAATAAAGTGTAAAACAAAGTCAAGAGGAGAAGTAGAAGCAGAAGGTAAATGGACAGAAGGTGTTCAGCTAGGTGTAACACTACTGAGTGGCGCTAGAAAACTATGCCCGGGCATCGAAAACAGCAGGAAGAAAACAAGTAACATCACAACAGGAAATGAGAAAGTAGAGTGTACTACGAAGTAGATGCGAAAAAGAAGTTGCTAGAAGTTAAAAAGAAGTAACAAGAACAATAGCACCCAGAAAAGAAACTAACAAAATCCTAAAAGAGCGTGTAGTTCAAAAAGTAAAACTAACAAGAAGAACGAATAAGTAAACAAAGTCACAGGAGAAGTGACAGAAGGCAAGTGGACAGAAGGAAGCCTGGAAAGAAACACCATCAGGATGATAGAAACTATAAAGCAAGTATCGAAACAGAAGAGTGCAAAGCCCCAAGCATCGAAACAGAAGAAAACAAGTGTTATCGTCATCAAGAAATGAAAAGCAGGATGCATGACTACGGAAGTGATACAAAGAAGTTACAGAAGAAAAGAAGTGCAACAAGAACAATAAACTACCTAGAAAGAAACTAATAAAGTCCTGGAAAAGAGCCAGGAACGTTCAGTAAAACTAATCAAAGAACGAATCAGCAAACAAAGCCACAGTGAGAAGTAGATAGAAGGCAAATGGATAGAAGGAAAGTGGGGAGAAATAAATCTCACCGATAACTGGCACCATTATTATCACCAGATAAAGAAAAGTAGAAAAGAACGGTTGAAGGAAGAACTTTAGATACAGGAAGTTATTGAAACACTAGGCTATGAAACGAAAACCAAAAACCGGAGCCGAAACCGAAAGCCAAAAACGTAACCAAAACCGGAGCCACTCGAAATCCAAAAGTCCAACAAACCGAGCGAAAACGAGCCAAAACCCAACCAAAACCGAGCCAAACCTAACCAAAACTATCCAAACCGAACCAAAACCGTAAGCCAAAATCAACTGAAACTTGAGCCAAAACTGTAACCAAAACTGACAAACTAAAACCAACCGAAACGAGCCGAGCTGTTAAAACTTCAACCAAAACCAACCAAAACTGGAACTAAACCGAGCCACTGTGAGTCAAAACTTGAAAGCCAAAACTCAACTAAAACCGTGCCAAACCGAAAGATGTTAGTAGATGCAAGGAGTAAGGGAGTTGGCTAATAGAGGAAAACTAATGGGTTTGGAGCTTTTAGGATTAATATCATTAGATAGCGCAAGAGGAAGGACGTACACAAAACTAAAGTGAGGATATTTTAAAGGGCTGACCCAAAAAGACCTAAAATTTAACGAAGTTCTTATGAGAACTCATAGACGCAGTGGTTTATTGATATCCAAATTGCTTTGTAAAAGCTCTTAGATATCTAATAACTTTTGCGGGGTGACTGGACAAAATCGATTTCTACGAAATCGCGATTTTTGAGTCATCCCTTGCTGATAGATATTACAGCGTGCTATAATCTTTGAAGTTATTTATATTGAATAGTATTATGATAATAAACATACATGATTGTTAATTAGCTTTACCCAGACAATGCTTGAAAAATAGCTTAAATATAGTAATATAAAGAGGTATGTAACAACTTTCGACAGTATGGGAAAGTTTTACTAAAATGGAAAAATATTTACAAAAGAAAGAGAGATAAAAAGACTATGGGTCGAAATGAACATAATATTAAAGAAAAAGTGGCAAAAAGACGCTAACACGAGTAAGATTTATGCTGAGTTTGACGGAATTTACTAAGCACGAAAACTGAGAACCAGATCCAGAAAGTAACAGAAATCTGAAAAGTAGTTTTGAAAGAGCGAAAACTTACCGTGTTCCTAAAAATATTATTGACCGCGTGCCATTGAAAAGCAAAAGGTGGGAAGGAAGAGAACTACGACGAATTACGTTATGAAGGCTCGCGTGTGGTGAACAATGGTTATTATCGATACTCTTACAAAACAACGTTAACCGTACAGGCCGCTGAAGCACGTACAGCATTAGGGTAAAAACGAGGTAACTTAGGTGTTACTAGTCTGTTAACTACATGTTCGACAACACTGCGGTAATCGGCTGAAGGTAAAAGCAGATGAGTTATTAGAAACTTATGGAAGCTGATATCGATGCTCGTGATATTCTTTGAAGAAGATGAGTTAACACTGGTATGGTAACCAGAAAACTCCACGAAACGTTAGTTTTAAAGCGGTGGAATCGAAGAATTTGAAGTTGTTGAAATTTCTCAATGATCCCTCAAAACGAAGTAACATTAAGTGAAGAAGATAAAAGCCAAATTGAAAGAATGGTTAGAAATGCTTGACGATTGTGAAGATGTTCAACAAGTATACCACAACGTTGACTTAGAAGACTAGGTGAACCATGGTTAAGAAAAATTATAGTTCATAGCTATAGTGATAGAAATATAAAGACCAACTTAAATGATATCAGCACCAACAGCTGAAATCCACATTAGATGCATGGTGAAGGAGTCCGCCTATAAAACGTTTAATTGCGTATTTAATTGACTTAGGCATTTATCACTGATAGCGTTCGTTTTTCAATATACTACGGTGAATCCATGAGCTCATGTGGAGCGGAAAATGAAAGAAATGCATTATATATGACACTCTAGTCAGTTATCTTGCAATTTTATATGGATACCTACCGCATAAAATGGCAAGGTCAAACTATCGAAAAACTTGAAAGTAAGAATAGTGCCTACAGATAACAGTATTGAATTTTCTAGATATTTAATTAGAGAATTCTCTAATTGGGCTACTATTGGTTGGGGTGCAGTACCGTTTCAGTGCACTATTCTGGGTTATATGAGAAATATGTACTTAAACGTAAGAATCCTATAATGCTATACGATAGACTTCTAAATATGAGTTGTTGCAGCTACAGAACAACCAAAAGTAGAAAAAGAAAAGAAGATAAAGAAATTAATTAAAAACTAGTTGTTTGAAGGTTAATATAACCACAAAACAGCTAGTGTTTTTATGTTAGATTTAACGTTCGTTTTGATAGTTCTTTACGCTTTTCTGTTTTATATTGAAAAAGTGTATATATAAATGTTAAATTTATTATTTTAGAGTGGAGAAAAGATGTTAAAAATAGACAGACATAGTTATATCTTAAAATGAATTGAAAAGTAAAACATTTAGTACGTGTTAGTAATTTCAGCGAATGACATATGTTACTGAGATGACGATCTGTCGATTTGCAAGAATTAGAAGATTATAAGCATCTACTAGAATACAGTGAGCATTAAACCGAAAAATTTTCTATCAAGAGGATAATTATATATATCTAAATGTTGAAGAGAAAACAAATTGCTAGAAAAAGTATCAGCGCTTATAAAAGATAGTGAAAACTATTTTTATAGGTCCAGGAAGCACGACGAGTTATTTAGTAGAGTACCCTTCAAGATAGAGATATTAACATTGTGACGAATCTATTAACGGGTATTTGAACAGTCTGAAAGATAATCCATCTTGTGATCTAATTTTATTGGAGGAAGATACTGTCAAAACAAAAGGTTTTATTGGATTCTTTCACACAAGATGCGCTTAGTAAAATAAGCGAAATAAGGCGTTTTGTTGGGGGTGAATGGCACAGATTTAGAGAAGGTACTATCTCGATGAAGAAGAAGGCGTTGTAATGAAACGATCTCGTAATGCGACTGAACGTTATGTGTTCTTGCAGACCATAGTAAGTTTTCCAACACATGCATTTTACACATTTTTCCAACTCAAAAGATCCCATAGCAATTATATGATGATGTTCTTGATGAAAAATATCAAAGAACAATATAAAAAGAAGTAGATATAATATAAAAAATTAATTCAGGCCAAGTTTAGGTCCTGAATTTTTTTGTTAAGTTATGAGTTTATGTAATTTCAATATATAACTATTTTACAAAGGAGCATCATAAAAATCAAAACCCAGATTTAGAAATTTCTAAACCTAGGTTTTGTTATTCAAATTACGATTTAAAGACAGAAGTTTTAAAGCTGTTTGCTTTGTTGAAGAAGTTTTTGTATAGTTTCTTTAAGAGCAATGTATTGTCAGATTTGACTGATCCGTTACTTAAAGTAGCTTATCTTTTCAACAGCTTCAGCAATGCACGTTTTAAGTCATCGTAGCTACTGTATGCAGGACCATCGATTGTAACAGGGCTAAACTCGCTAGCTTTTATCAACAACTTCTTTGAAGTATGCCTCACTCTCTAGGTTGTTAACCCCTACTGTCAGAAATCTTATTGATGATGAAGTCATCACCTAGAGTATTCTTACCAGCTTTTTAGATTCACCTTTAACATATTCGAAGTAGTTATGAATCCTTTTTCATATCCGTAGTAAATCAAATTTCTGAATGTTATGTCTGAATGACTAGATCCCGGAGTCCTTCACTTGTGTTACTCCAGATACCCGCATAGGGACGGTTACGTAGGCAGTCCAAACCAGCTGGATCATAGATAGCATTACCGGACCGTGTTTAGTCAGGTGAAGTTTTTGTTCACTAAGTCGCTAAACAGAGTTTAACTCCATATCCTTTTCTTTCTTCTTCGTTAAGATCTCGAACTTCATCGTATTGGTTCTTCGCCATGCTAGCGTTACGTAGTAGCAACTTTCGTTTGAACCAAGCGTTGTTTAGTGCTTTTACCGTCGTTTACCAATTACAGCTTCCCTTCAAGGTAGCAAGAAGCATTAAGTAGTCGTTGAAACCTTCATGTAATTATCGATTTCAGCGCGAGATCGAAGGTCATTTGGATTAGTGTTATACCATTGATTTCCATTGTTTGACGCTCATAAGCCATATTTAATCCAAGAGCTTTTAAAGTCACCGTTTGACTTGTTTCAGCAGTGATTGTAACATACCTTGTGCGAATGCCTCTAAGTCAGTAACTTCACGGTGTCTTGAACCACCTAGTATACTCATACGATCATTTACGTGAGTAGTTTCATGAGTGAATGCTGAGATACCGAAGTCGCTGATCACATCAGTAACCATGAAGAATACAGAGTCATCTTTATAAGGGTTACCGTAAATACGAGCTGAAGCTCCCATACGCCAGTCAGTTGCATGATAAACGACCTGTTATCCGTATAATTCACGGATAGAGCTACATCTTTACCACTGTTAGTGTGTCCATATTTATCCGTACTGATTCCTTTATAATTTTGCTATTCAGCACTGCGTGTGGTACCATGTTGTTGCTCTTAAGCAGTTGATTACGAACTTTTATCTCAATGATAAGCGTGACCAGAAGTTCAGGTAATTTTGTTGACCTTAGCGACCTTTATCGATTTCAGCTTTGAATGCCTCGCGTTCTTTCTGCAGTATTCTACCATATTTTTCAAATGAACTGTATGCCATAGTGTTATGTTGAGATTAAGAACATAGGTGCATCTTTTAAGTTAAGAAGCGGTAAAATCATCTTACCATGCATGTCTGTTTAATCCTTCGTATGCTCTTGTGTTTTATCACAAAATTCAGGAGTTGTTGTTTTTGGTTCAACGATATATACATTATCTTTAGTAGCTTTTATGAACCAATCGTTTTAAGCCTGTATCACTGTGAATAGACGCACATTATAGTCTAAGAAACTGTTTAACCCGCCTGTACCGATAACTCCACCGATAGCTTCAGTGATAAGCCTCAAAGATTCATCACCTTAATGTTACTTTCTTTTAGAACCAATCTTAATCAAGAAGTCTAACACATTAATATTCTTACCGTAGAATCGGTTTGAATAGCATTAATTCTTAATATTAAAAGTCATCGAATTTAACGCCGTAGTAACGGTTTAGATAAGCTAACCAAGAAGGACTGCAGCCTTTATTATCATCAATTTTCTGACAATGCACGTCAGCAGCTTCATGGTGGTAAGCTGACGATCTTCGTTTTGAACTAATTTAGTAACGAATTTATTAAGATTGTCTTTAACGTACTTGGAAGCTTTTCCAAGTAAAGATCCTTGACTGTATTTACTTTTGTTACCACCCGTTCTTCCTAAGTGTTGCTAGTAAATAGACTGATTGTAATTCAACTGACTTAATTTGACTTTGCGATAGCACTGATTAAATCACCACGCATCTTTTTATCAACGATATTAGAGTATAAACTATTTCTCAAGTTCAAGGATGCTATAAATCGGTCACTTGAGATTCTTTAGAAATGTTAAAGATTTCTTTTGTCTTATCAGCATAGTGAACGACAATGCGGTACGCACCACCAAGTTCAGTGTTACGAACTTGCCATTCATCGTAGCAATTGCGATAATACCGGTCGTAGTTAGAGAATCTGCGAGAATCTGCATTACCTTGGTACCATAACAATCCACCTTTTATTGTCAGAATGGCTGAAGTTTTCGACATTACGGTGGGCAAAGTTCACGCATCCGCTTTATAATCTTGAGCACTGCAGGCATCGTCTTTGGTCGTATTGTTAAGTGTGTAACCACCGGTCTCGTTAATTACATACCATGAGCAGTGGATTCTCGATCTTAGCAAATTTTTCTAAGGCTTGAGCTTGTAATACCTTAATTTGCTTAGATTTGTTGTATGAAGATAATCCTGTAGCTACATCCGTTACATAGGTTGTTTTTTTGAAGTTATCAAATCCGAAGTATGAATCTCCAGTGTCAACTGAACTTGCTCCATACATGATTTCTCCGTTTGTAACTTTCATCATACTAACGTTGTTTTCGACCCATCCCCAGTCATAGTTTTCGTGAATTAAGCCACCGCTTGACCATGGTTTTAAGTGTCATAGAACTTTGACAAATGAATTTGTTAATCTACCACGTTGTTTGAAATCGTTAGGTTCACCGTGGTTAACTAGCGACAAGTCCACCAAATTTAGAGTTGTTACCTACAATATCACCATCGAAATAACACTATCTGTATTACTTCTCCAGCTTTCACTTACAAGTCCTCCAGACCACCAAGATTTATCCCCAAGACTGTTAATCTTACCGATAAATGCAACGTTACGCATTTGATTCATGCAAGTTTGTTAACCATACCAGCAGACATGTCATTACCAACATATCACCTCAGTTACCTGCATATTTTCGATATTTGAGTTTTTGAACATACTGCACCAAGAGGTGCAACTTATTTTCTCCAGGTAAATTAACTGACTACATTACCTAAGTTGACGTCATGAACATGAGCATTTTCGACCCCACCAAACAGGAGGTGACGTGCTGTCGTGGATAGTAACCGCCGCCATCATTACTTTGTGCGTACCTTTACCTGTTGGCTTAGTGCATAAGATTTTCCGTTAGGTTTCATGATTCGCTGCATTAAGCATCTGCACTAAGTTTGAACTCCAGCAGGATTTCAGTTTGCATATCTTTATAAGTCTCGTTGTAGCTTTCATATAGCAAACATTACCCTTCTCTTTGCTTTTTGTTTTCGAAGCAATGAACATACCATTTGATAATTTAGAAGTCACGTGCGTTGAACCAAATCAGGTGTGCAGTTGCAGTAACTTTTGTATAAAGTTTTTCCATCTTTAACTACTTCTTCACCTGTATCAACAGAAAGTCTTGTCACTTTGCCATCGTTGAGTTGTCACCTCGTAGGTAGCGTGATGACGATCTGCTGGTTTTTCTGGAAAGTAAACTGAGCATCTGTTTCACTGCCTCTCAGCATCAACACTTATTAAGCTTGTTTCTATGCTAATTTCAACTTAAGGTCTAATTGAATTGGTTTGATCAAGCACAGCGTGTCAGTTTCTTCTTGACCGTTACCCCATCGTAAAATCATTGTAGTAGATAGAGGCTCCTTTTGGAAGTATTCTTGCTATTGTCTAATAAAAGTATTTAGATTATTTTCGTCAGATTTACAGTCTTAACAACTTGTCCATCTCAGAGCAGCTGTAATTGATTTGATTTTATAGTTTTCTTTAGTAGGATTTTCTAGAGGAATACGTAGCAACTACTTCTTTATCTCAATACTTTACCGTCAGTCTTGCAAATGTTTGCACTGGTTTTTCAGCTCACGGAGCTAGTTTTGATAGCGTGTCAATTCTTTCCAGCAGCTGCATTTGGCCTTTGGTTTTAGAGTAGTGCTTCATCTCGCATTTCTATGGTTCTTTGCTGCTGTGCAAGTGGCCCCTTCCAAAGCTTTCCATGTTTGAGTAGTGTAGCCTTTCTTTATCGCCTGTTATTAGCTGGGCTACTAGACGTTTTGTAACGCCGTGTTTATCCACGGCAAGAGCTCTTTACATAGCATCCAGTTAGCTTTTAGTAGCCGCATCTATTTCACCTGTTTAGAAGTGGAGGAGGTTTTGGTTGTTGATTTCTTTAGCTTTTTATTTCAGCATTTTGAAGTCATCTCCAAGTGGACCTGTAGTCAGCTTCTTGGTTTAGTAGTCGTACCTTTTAATTTCCAGTTCTGTATTTTGTTTTAATCAACATTTAACGTCGATAGCGGCTTTAGTTTTTAGCTGCTTCCACCGGATTTTGAGCTTTCGTGTGTAGCAGCTGCGTGTTATCTTCACAGCTTTGAGCTGCTTTTTAGCTTCGGTCTAATGGCAGACCAAGTTTCCAGGACCAGCAGACCAGCCAGTCTTTAGAGTTAGCATCCGCTGCTGTTCTTCGCCCAGCGACCTGTGTTTAATCCCGCAACAGCTGCCGGTTTACTAACGTGCGATCAACTGCTTTGCTTTTGCTTTCAGGGTCTGTTTGTAACTCCAGCTTCAGCTACTCACAGACTAGGCGATTAGCCCAAGCCAGCATCGCTCGTATGTGATCTTTAGTTTTGACTGTAGCATCGGCACCAGTGTTATCGCCCGTTCTTTGTCAACATTAAGAGCATCAACAGCGGTTTCGGTGCCTCGCTGTTTCACCATCCACCCTCAGGTTGTTGAACACCATCAGAAGAGTAGACGTTTCTGCGCAGCTTCTAAAATTGGCTGAAGAGTTGCCAACTCATTGCCGTAGAGTAATCAGCAGGGACAAGAGCAAGAGCTCCATCAATTTGAGCTTTTAGCGCAGTTTTCATCTACTTTTCTTCTGGTTTAATTTTCAGGTTTTCGTGCAGGTTGGAGGTGCAGGCTTGGCTTCCTCGGGCTTTTGGAAGCTGCATGAGCTGGAGTAGCTTTAGTTTCCCAGGTTTCTGGCGTCAGGCTGAGGAGTGGCTTCTTCCTCGTTCCAATGGCGATAACCCGCCTACAGGTTGTTTTGTAACTGCGTTTTCTGCACTTTTGCTAGTTTGTTTACCATCAACAGTAGTTACCTGCTGCGCCGCACGCTCCAGTTAGCCCTTTCCTCGAACAACTCTAGTTTGCCCGTTCCGGTAAAGTAGCACCAAGTTGCTCGATTGATCCTGAAAGGAACAACTTCTGTAGTTACAGTCACTCCAGGTTTTACTACAGATGGAGCTTTTTCACTCTCGCAGTTGGAGCTACTTGAGTTGTTGAGTAACGACAGGAGTAGGTGCAACTTCCTTTAGTTACCAACAGCAATTACTCTATAACAGGTTTTGTAATTGAAGTCTTAATAACTTTACTAGTCTCTTTACCGTCGATAGTAGTTATTTCACTGAACACGATTTGTTCACCGTTAACCCTTCTTGAACAACTTTAGTTTTCCTGTAGAGTAGCATCAGGTTGTTCGATTGTCTCGAAAGGAACAACTCAGTAGTTGATTTAAGTTCAGGTTTATTTTCAACTGGTGCTTAGGTCCTTCATCAGAGTTATTTTACGATTCATTGCAGGAGCAGGAGTAGGTTGTGTTGGTTCAACTGGTTGTGTTGGTTTGGAAGAGGCTTGTTCAGCTTGAGGTAAAGCCCTAAATCGCTAAGTGTGAAGTAACCAACTATAGGATAGCCTAATCGATGTTAATTACACCATTCGCAAGTTCTGTAGAATCAGTAACTGTTGTTTGTGTTATAGCGTACTAATTCTTTATTTTCGAAAGCAAATGATCTATAGGGTACAATAATACTTTGTCCCATAGCTCCAATCAACACGACGCTGGTGAACTATTTATAGCTTTTGAGCAGCCAAAGAACTATTAACACAGCGGTACCGATCTCCAAGGCCTGCTGGCAGGAAGGAACTTTGGCCCAGTATTAGGTAAATCAGTTCGCTGGTTATTTAGTAGAAGCTTTGAGCTACAAAACCATGTAGTATGTTTTGCCGCTATTTTACGTCTTTTGGAACACTTTGTTTAAATTAAACTCCGATTCTGCAAGTCGTTTTTCAGCCAGATAAGCGTATTTGACGCTTGAGTTAGCTTTCGTTGGCAAAGCGCTTCGCTTGGTACGCAACTTCGACGAAGGAATAAAGCACCGATAATCAAACTCGGTAGCCGCACCAAGAGATACCTTTTCTAATTGAAAAACTTTTGCACTTTATTATTATTTTCACTTTTTCGTTCGCATATCTTCTCATATATTTATTTGTTGCTAGTTTAATTCTACCAAAAGCTCATTTAAAAAGCAATTAATCTAGCTTTAAAAGAAAGTATTTATAGTTTCAATCATTTATATTTGTTTACTATTACTACGATAGAAAATTCTCCACATTAAGCTATGATAATAATACAACATAACACTAAAATACAACTGTACTAGTACTGTAGAGTAGAAAGTAGTAAAATATAAATATAATTTAATTTATAAGCAAATTATTTGGACGATATCAGTCTTTTGTAGATACCAAGTTGTGAGTACAACTTGAAAATCTCGTATGTCTGAAAATTATAATGTAATTTAGCTTTAATTAGTTTCAATTCATTGAGAGTTGGCAAGGATAAAGACTCTATGATATAATATTAGTAGTAAGTTAGATAGTACTAGTTCGTTACGTTATGCAAACAACGGAGTAATTTATAGCATGAAAATCAGAAAGGACGATTTTTATGGACGGAGATACATGCAAGAAAAGACCAAAATGTAGTGGTTAAAAAGCGACAAGTTTAGAAACGTTTGTCTTCTTAGGAACATTCTTCCCAATATTTGGTCTTATGGCATAGATGACGCTCACTTATGTTCAAGACGATGATGGCGACAGCGCATGATTTATTACTAATACAGTATTTTTCTGATCATGGCAATGGCAGCTATTGCTGCGTGCACCCAGTGCGTTATTACCAGAGTTCGCGCAACAGCGCACAACTAATAAAATTTTTGCACCACTTATGAAACCGCTTTGGGGAATGCCTGGAGCAAGTGTTATGGCAGTGGTGGCTACATATTTATCAGATAACCCAATCATTCCATTTGCAAAAGATAAAAGATTTACATCTTTCAAAAATACCAAGTGCCAGCTTTATAACTTAGGACAGCTTTTGGTACTTATCGTAACGATGTTTATGGGGCAAGGAGAAGGTTTATTAAAGCAGCGATTATAGGAATATCGAGATGATGGTAGTATTATAAGTGTTCGTTTAATGTTAAGACAAAAAAAAAATTATGGTGATGAAGCGGAAGAACCAGCGATAGAATTAGCTGAAGGTGATGATAGACCGAGAAGTAAGAATAGACGTGATGGAAATATGTTCCAACGAGTGCTAGATACTGTTTAGAAGGTGGTAAAACAGGAGTTGAATGGGTCTAGCAATCATTCCGTGTACTTTATAGTGTATTGTAATGATGTTAATATTCAAAATGCCAGCTGAGGATATACAGGTGCGGCATATGAAGGTGTTGATTCTTACCTTGGTTAGGAGAAAATTAACATTAACTTAGAACCATTATTTGATTCCATTCTGCAGAAGCTATTGTATTCCCAATCACAGCCTTAGGAGCAGAGGAGGAGCAACTCATTAGTTCCAGAATTTGAAGAGCGGATTAATCGGAGGGAATGATATTGCAACAGCGATGGTATGTTGGAGTGGATACTTAAGTACTCATATTGGTATGATGGATGCTCTAGGAGCAGGTAATTATCTTCAAAGCAATCGTATCACATACAATAGTGGTATTGCAGCGAATCATTGCTCATCACTTATTCTATTGTTGGGTAAATAAAAAATAATGATTGAATTGAAGGGCTGCCCAAAAATCCTAAATTTTAACAAAGTGTATATGAGGATTCATAGACGCAGAGGTTTATTGACGTCTGAATTTGTTTTATAAAAGCTTTTAGATATCTAATATCTTGTGGAGTGACTAGAAAATCGATTTCTTAAATCACGATTTGTCGAGTCACCCTTTTAGAATATGATCATTTATTATTTTTATTTCATATATAACCTTGAATACAAATAATGTAGATAGTATAATTAAACTATAAATAGTTCTTATTTAAACAAATATTATAAAAGGGGAATTCTTATGGAAAGATTCAAGAGTGTTAATTTTATTATACCTTAGGTATAATGTTAATTATTTCGTTATAGTGAAATATCTTGCTCAAGTTCCTGCGTTAAAATTGTTTGGACATTTGTAATAGCACTTGTATAGGTATGTTACTACAAACATCAAAAGGATTAAAAGAGCAGGTTAAGGGATATTCCATTTATAAGTAATAAATTTTACGACTTGGAATAATTTTATTAGATTTAAGCTAGGTTAGATAGACTTTATCAGAAGGTAAGAAGACTCTAGTTGTTGCTCTTTATTGTCTTATTTATGATAACTTTAACCTACTTTATGTGTCGAGCTTTCAAGGTATCATGAACTGCGTTACTTTCTTCATGTGGTTGTGGTATCTGTGGCGGCAGTTATGGGGGTGAGTGTCAACTTCGTGCGAAACAGATAAAGTGTACTTTGCGGTTGCGGTAGTTGCGATACTAGGTACAGTTTTATTTTAATAGAAGTAACTACAACCATATCTAGGGCTTGATGCTTACAACTACGGAGTGTTTACAGGGGGAAGTCTTCATGAAATAGCTCACGCAGTTGCCGCAGGGGAGCAGGTGGACAAGTAGCGTTAGATGCTGCGATTCACTAAACTATCACGTGTTCTATGCTTATTGTAGTTGCAGGTGTTGGATTGTAGTTAATAAAAACTCAAGATGAAACAAAAGGAAAAGTTCAATGCCATACTTTATTCTAGGTTTTATTTTATGAGTATTAGAAGTTATGTTGCTTTAAACCATTAGCTCCATTTTTGTAGATGCTGCTATGTATTCTTAGGTATGGCGATGGCAGTTTGGATGAGTGTTAACTTTAGTTATAAAGGAACGTGGTGAGAGTATTTACAGCGTGTTTCTTATCATCAGTTATTTTGATGGTAGTTTGTTACTTGTAGCAGATTTATCTTTAGAAGTAAATTGAAGAAAGTTTGAGAGATAATTAAAATAAAAATATAAAGAGGAGAACAATTGTGACAATTACAAAACTATTAGGGACAGCATCCGGTGGCTGGCAAGGATGGCTCAAATAGCTAGGCCAGACATGAACTTGCTTTGCAGCGGTATCGAACGCGAGCGTTAGGTATTTTAGCGTTGCAGGGGTAAGTCCGGAGGAAATTTCCTTGCAAAGAGAATCCAACAATGTAAGAAACTTACGGATAAACCTCTGTTAACCTTACGCTTTATGATGTCACAATATTGATGAAACTACTAGATGTTGCTTACCGGCTGAAGGTGTAAAAGTGTTACAACAGGAGCTGGGAACTCCAAGAAAGATGTATGCCACGCTTAAAAGAAGCGACAGTATTCTGGTTATTCCATCGGTGAAAGCTACGCGAGAAAATGCAAGAATGGGTTGTGATGGCAGCTGTTGTAGAAGGCATGCGGAAGCAGTGTGACAGCGTAGGAACCAGTGGCAATCAATGGCGTTGTTACTGCGCAGGCACTCAGCTGCGGGTGACTATTCCTGTTGCTGTCGCTGGAGGAAATCGCAGATGCCGAGTATGGCTGCTGCCAGACATTGTCTCAGGAGCAAGTGGAGCTCAGATGAACTGGTCATTCTTAGCCTGAAGAATGGTCCAACTCTCTGCAGAGTATAAAACATACGATTTTAGCTAGCGCCGACACATCGACCACACTGACAGGGAGAAAAATTGAGCCCGGTGCGTGGCATCAAAAATGAACTCTACGAAAGATACTGCATGAATTAGAAGAAAGTAACCTTCGGACGCTTTATGGAGTTAGTGAAAGAATTGACTCTAGGCTCATTAAGACGAGCAGTTTATGACGGATGTCGAAAATGGTTCTGTTATGGCGGGCAAATCGCAGGTTTAGTAAGTGAACTTCGATCAGTTAAAAATATAATAGAAGATACTGTAGAAGGAGCAAGAGAAGTTTTGAGAAAACAGAAATATAGAATATAACTTAAGGGCTGACCTAAAAGACCAAAATTTAACAGAGGTATATGAGAATTCATAGAGTGAGTATTGATATCTAAATCCGTTTATAAGCTTTTGTATATTCATTATCTGTGTGTGGGTGACTGACAAAATCGATTTCTTCGAAATCACGATTTTGAGTCACCCCTTATTATTTTGAAGAAGAGGACTACTCATATAGAAAGTATAATGTAAAATATAGTGTGAAATTAATCTTATTTGACTTACTAAAGGTTGTAAAATTATAGAGAATAACCATATTTCAATTGACTATAGTTACTCTTTATTATATTAGTTATATAATTTAACTTTATTACAATAGGAGGGTTTTTATGATAGACCAAAGACGTAAACATGTTACTTATGGCTCTTCTTAAAGACTTTTAAAGGTTTTGTGGATCTTAGGTTATACATCTGTAACTGGGCACTGGTTTCTGTAGGAGTATTTTAGAGGGTTTATTTTATTAACGATTATAGTATTCCAAGGTATGTTTTTTCACTTACTATGCATTGGTAGAAAATCAAGCAGTAGCACAGACTACCTATTAGCGGAGGAGCGTTAAGGATGGAGCATCACTTCAAACAGGATTAGCATTCGAATATTTATTTTATAGCTGGACTTATTTTAATTTTACCTTTAACTGCAAGTTTCACAAGAAGACCATGTGATGGTGGTTTTATGACATGGGGAATTGTTATTTTAATAGCTATATTACATTCTAAGTTATTTCTCAGTATATTATTAACCCAGTCTATGTTATTGTATTCTTCTTGTGTTAATGTCACTACCATCAAACGCGGTAGAAACTAACTCAAACAGTGAGTTTGCAAGATCTTTCTAAGGCAAACACCACAAGCTCAACAATACTATAGCCAATTTGCAAATCCATTTGGACAACAAGTTCAATATGATCAATCGGTAATCCGATCCGAATCAACCGCAATTTAACAATGGTATGAATGGATCAAGGGCGCAGCACAAGGATTCAATCCAAATGCGCCACAAGGACGCCCGCAACAAGGGTTCCAAGCGCATGCGTCACAAGGATTCAATCCAAGTACCACAAGGACGTGTGCAACAAGGATCCAAGGGCAAGCGTCACAAGGATTCAATCCAAATGCGCACACGAGGACAACCAAGGTTAATCTGTATCCACAACATGAGACAAGCACCGCAAGATCCAATCGAATGCGCAACATGGAGGACAACCACAAGGGTTTAATCCAAAGGCAACATGGAGGACAACCGCAAGGGTTTAATCCAAATGCACAACACGGAGGACAACCGCAAGGGTTTAATCAAATGCACAACACGGAGGACAACCGCAAGGGTTCAATCCAATGCACAATGGGAGGACGACCACAAGGTTTAACTAAACGCAACACGGAGGACAACCACAAGGATTTAACTCAAACGCTCACATGGAGGACGACCGCAAGGGTTCAACCAAATGCGCAACATGGAGTACAAGAATGTTGTTGAATGAAGTTCAAGAAGAACAGCCAGTGCAAGCTTCTCAAGAAGTGCACGTTGCACCAGAGCAACACGTAGAAGTGCCAAGTTGAGGTTACTCCAACAGCAGAAGAAGCGCAAGTTGAAACTGCTCTAACAGTTGAGGAAGTAGCACAGTAGAAACAACTCAAGAAGTAAAAGTTGAAGGCGGAGCTAGAAGCAGAAGACTAGAAGCTAAAAAACAGAAGAAGTTACCTTCAAAAAAGAAGATAAGAATTGGATCTATTGATCAAAATAAGAGGTTCAGTAGAAACATTCTGAACTCTTTTTGTTTTAGTTCGATATTTTTACTATTCTAAAGTATTATACTTATAAGTAGTAAAAATTAAACATATAGAATTTTGAGATCTATTTATCAATCGAGAATAATAATATTAAAAAGCTCATTATTAAAAACAATCAATATAAAATAAAACACTCATTTTAATCAATTATTTTGATTATTTATGAGTGTTTTTGTTGAAATTGATTGAATAGCTATATTATATTGTATATAATAATCTTGTGAGTTAGGAGAGAAGAAATTGGTAAATGAAAAGAGAATAATTTTAGATTTGTTGGATAAAATGACTGAACATAAGAGGTTCTATGGAACACTGTGGTGTATCAGAAGCAACTATTAGACGAGATCTTACAAATTTAGAAGAACAGAATTTATTATATAGAACTCATGGTGGGCATGATAATGAGGTAGCGAAGAAAGTGTTCAAGTAAAGCGCAGAATTTACAGGAAAAAGAGAAGAGTAAAAGATATTGTAAAATATCTTAGAATCTGGTCAGACGATTTATCTATGCTGGGACATCAACATATGAAATGATTGATTATCTTCGAGATAGAGATAACGGTCGTTACGAATTCAACGTATCACTTACAGAAACTTATTAATACAAAAATTCATACTATTATACTAGGTGGAACGATAAAACATTCTACGCAAGCTGTCATAGGTTCGGTTGCTATCGAACAACTGAAAAGATACAGTTTTGATATATGTTTGTCGGTTGTAATGGAATAGATGAAACTTTGGTGTTACGACTGTTGAAGAAAATGAAGCTTTTATAAAAGCTTCAAGGCGAAAAAAATAGTAAGAGAAAATACATTCGCTGATAAATCAAAATTCGGATATAGAAAATTTCAAAATTTGCTGAGTTAGATGATGTAACTATCGTATCGTATGAAGTTCCAAAAGAGTATAAGAGGTATACAAACATAATAGAAGTAAAAAGTATAAGAGGACTAATAGTGTACTATACAATTACTTTAAACCCAGCTGTTGATATGCTGACACGGCAAACAATCTCACTTGGAAAATTAAATAGAACACAAGAAGAAGTATGTAGTAGGTGAAAAGGGATTAACATCTCAATATTACTGAACAATGTTGGTGTTGATAGTAAAGCATGGGGATTTGTCGCAGGATTCAGGGATATTTTATAAAATCAGAACTAGACAACTTAGGTGTAAAACATGATTTTGTAGAAACAAGTGAGCTACTGAGAATAACATGAAATTAACTACAGAAACTGAGACTGAAATTAACGGTCAGAGTAGTAGGAATCCAGTCAATGTGAGTGATTTTTTGCGAAATTAGAAGTGTTAACTGAAGAAGATATATTCTTATCTGGAACGTTATCGCGGGGATGATGAGAAGACTTCAAAGCTATAGCGAAGAAAGTATCGAGTCGGTACATGTTAGTAGTAGATAGTAATAAAGAATTAGTGCTAGACACACTAGAGTACAAACCATTGTAGTTAAACCGAATGAATTTGAACTGAGAATGTTCGGTGTAACTTTAAATAGTATAGAAGAAATCTGCAATACTCTGAAAATTACAAGAACGCGGCGCGAAAAACGTCCTGTTTTCACGTGGAGCAAACGGGCTTATTATTAACTGAAGACAAAGAAGTATTCAGTTAATGTAGCTAAAGGTAGATAGTATCGACGGTTGCGGCAGGAGATAGTATGTTAGCGATGTTCGTTGCGAAAACAACGAAACGAAAGATTACCAAGAAGCTCACGCTATGCATCAGCTGCAGGTGGCAACATCATTCTCAGTAGGAGTAGGAAGTAAAATCTAATTGAAGAATTACTACCACAAATCGAAGTTAAAAGTTAAAATAAAATTTCAATAAATTATTTGCAAAAAAATAAAATTGGTTAAAGTATTTCCTGGAAATATGTAATCAACAAAGGAGAAAGAAATGAAATTAACAGATGTTCTAAATTATGACTTAGTTCAATTGATTCAGTGCTGCTGATAAAAGAAGTTCTGGATAAACTAACAAGCATGTTAGTAGAAAAAATATTATCGCTAGTAAAGATAACTTTAAACGCATACAGCTCGTGAAGCTCAATCAACTACAGGAGTAGGAGAAAATGTAGCTTCCCACACGCTAAAGTGCAGATTTCGACAAAGGACGATCGTTTATGCGAAAAGTGATGAAGGTGTTGAATGAAAGTTTGACGACGACCGCAAAACACATTTTTATGATCTGTGCGCCAGACGGTGAGCGGACGAGCACCAAAGCTCTAGCTTCATTATCACAAGACTTATGGATGCAGATGTAAAAGAGGATTAGATGCAGCTACAACTAAAGAAGAGGAAAAGTATTTGCAGACTCTGCAAGAAAACAGTAGTCTCAGAAGCTATAGAAAACAAGCGCCCAAGTGGAGAAAACCACACATTATCGCAGGTACATGCTTTGTCCAACAGGTATTGCCCACACATTTATGGCTGCGGAAAAAATTAAAGAAACAGCAAAAGCGATGGACTAGATGTTAAAGTAGAAACAAACGGTCAAACGGTGTAGAAAACAAACTTACAAAAGAAGATATCGAAAGAGCAGCGGGAATCATCGTTGCAGCTGATAAAAAAGTAGAGGTTGCACGTTTTATGGACGTCCAACAATTATGACAAAAGTAGCTGATGGAATTAACAAACCAGAAGAACTTATCCAAACGATCTTTAGATGGAAAAGCTCCTATCTACAAACATGACGGAGCAGTAGATGCTTCGAAGATTCTTTCCGCAAATGAAAGTCCAGGGACGTCGTGCGTACAAACACCTAATGGAAGGTGTAGGCAACATGCTACCATTTGTAGTAGCTGGGTATTCTTATCGCATTATCATTCATCTGTATTAACTCATTTGATCCGAAAGATCCATCTTACAACAAAGTTGCAGAAGTATTATTCTACTTCGGTAAAATTTCATTTAGTATGATGTTACCAATTCTAGCTGGATTCATCGGTCGTTCTATCGCTGACCGTCCTGGATTCATCGTTGGTATGATCGGTGGTATTTTAAGGCATCCAAGTATTTTAAGTCTGAAGTGATTTATTAGGTACACCTTCAGGATTCTTGGATACTAGTAGCCGGGTTCTTAGCTGGTGGAATTATCCACGTATTGAAAATTGCATTCAGTTGATGCCCGTCATTAGATGGTATTAAACCAATTTTATTCCCTATCTTAGGTCGCTAATCATGGGATTATTAATACCCAATTAACGCGCTGCGGCGAGTGTGATGGAAGGTTTAAAACATTTTATTGAAAGTCTTAACGGAAGCGGTAAATTCATCCTTGGATTCGTAGTAGCTGCGATGATGGCTATCGATATGGGTGGTCCAATTAACAAAGCTGCTTACGTAACAGGTACAGCGTTACTAACATCTGCTGGTTCAGCAGGAAGTGATGTAATGGTTGCGGGTTATCGGTGGTGGTATGGTACCCATAGCAATCGCTGTTTCAGCAACAATCAACAAAAATATCTGGCCAAAGCTCAACGTAGTGGAGCATTAGTAAACTATGTAATGGGATTATCGTCCACAGAAGGAGCTATTCCGTTTGCAGCAACCAGCACGTGTTATTCCGCCATTATTTATCTCGTGGTATCGCTGGAGCTTTTAGTATGACTTTGCGTTGTATCAAAGCTCCTCACGGAGGAATCTGCTATCGCTGCAGGAGCTGTAAGTAATCCACTTATGTATCTGTTAGCTTTAGTAATAGGTGCAGTATTGGTGCATTACTATTAATTGCATCATTAAGCTTTGGAAAAAGATAGTAAAATAAAATTTTTAATTAAATATCATATTTTATATAAGAAACGCTACTTTATTAATGAATTAGAGTAGGCTGTTGACAAATGCATATTATGTATGAGTCAACAGTTTTTATTTAGAAAATGCAAAAATAGGATTGAAAATTTGGGCATTTTATTTTGAATTTTTTTGACATATTTAGATTGACATTTACACAACTCAAAAGAAAATCACAACATCTGTCTCTTTGAAAGACGTTCATATAAATTTAAATAACTAAGAGTGAGTCTAAAACACCACTTTCTGACCATTTCTTATAATTTTGAACATTTTCGTAACAATAAACAAGCTATCTTTAATTTAGCTATAGTATAACAATTGATAATAAATATCAAAAAGGTTAATAGAGCCTTTTCACAAAAAGAGTAATGTGAGTGACTCAAAATCGTGATTTAAATAAGATTTTCTCGAATCACTTCCGTGAGTTATCATAATATCTTATATTATTTTTTACTCATTTTGTGCAAAATAAGTCTAAATTTGGAATTAAATAAGAGATATTATGAAGATAGATGGTAGAGCGATGGCTCTCTTTAATATCAAAAAAAGTATATCTCGTAGCGGTTTTAAACTTATTACCTTTGGTGTTCGCTATTTTTATCTACAACTTAGATTTTCATTTTATTCACTGGTGAAGAGAATAGAAGTGGCGCTGTATTAGGTTTATTCTAAAACGGTAGTAGGTTTAGTAGTTTATTATGCAGCTACAACTAGGGGATAATTACTTAGTCACAAATTTTCAAACAGTTAGAAATACATTAAGGAAAGAGATTTACAACAAAGTAGAAAAACTTTCACTTAAATTATACAGAAGCAGTAAATACTGGTAGTCTTCTTTGTGATGAATTCTTCATCGATTGTGAATATTGAGTTTTATTTTATAAATTTGTACCGCAGATGTTTGGTGACATTATTAGTACTAGCCTGTTTGTGATTTATGGGAAGATTCACATCTTACTATTTATAGCGATGTTATTATTATATCCGCTTATTCCTGTGTATTATGATTATTAAGAAATCGAAAGCTAATAAAAGAATTTTGTGATTTCGTTTATCAGAGGTATTCTACGATAGATTATCAGGTTTCACAACGGCAAAATTTGCGGTAAAGAAGATAACGTAGCGAGTGATGTTGATACTCGTGGTGCAAATATAGAAATCAACGATGGCGTTACTTCGTCATCAACAATTCTATTAATGTGATGGATGCTATTA
>BNJU01002285.1_pt1 | contig 72971 bp, 80 predicted proteins | sample 8539281 | NCBI WGS metagenome assembly BNJU01 (sample SAMD00202456, study PRJDB9452) | human saliva metagenome | isolation source: human saliva | place: Japan
ACCATCCGTAATCGGATCGGCAAGAAACCAGCCTTTTCTTGTTTAAAAACAATAATGTTATCGCAAAAGGCAAAGAGGATCCCAGCAATGTCTGCACCGTCGTCGCTAATCGTCTGGTCACGAGACACATGTCGATGAGAGTGCGGGTTCCGACGGAACAAGGGTTGTGGCAACCAAAACAGATAGGATAAAATCTTCACTATCATTTTAATTAGTGTTTTCAAACTAGCTCCGACCATAAAACCCCAAAATATGTTATACTTTGGAAAAGTGTTGAAGAAACCAAACCTTCAACCCTTTAGAAAGTCTAGATTCCTTTTCGTCATAGACACACACTGGAAAACCCGCTTACAAGGAGAATAGATGAAACAGTTAACTGCTCGTGATATGGCACAAATTGCGTCATTGTTGCTGCGGGATTTATATCGTATGGACCATTACCCCACTCTCTCAATGCTATGGCTTCATGTCATGGCTATCAATCCTGGTGTTTCGGAAATGATGAATTTTTCAGCCTTCGCTACAACAAGAAGTCCCTTGATTGCGGTGGGACGCTGGTTGTAGGATTGTTAACTTATTTAGCTGATGGATTGCGACAAGTCTTCGTCGGTGGAGGTCTCAACCTTTGTTCTTCTAGGGACTTGGACCCCATTCTATCTGGTCGATCTCAAAAGTCAAGTTCTGTTTAACGGTCTTTAGTCGCTAAGCTGGACCATTTCTTGTTTGCGATTTCTTCCATCTCCATGTTTTACGATTGCTCTGGAACTATACTTTTCTCACTTCGCTGCCACAACCATTCTTCTATAATCTGGCTGACTGCGGATTGGGTGAATTCAGCATCTGATTTTTGAGCGACTGCGACTCAAATCAACTCCTCTAAACGATCGATTTTACAGAATAAGAAAGGGAGCTTTTGGCCTCATGCTAAGAATGCGCAAATCCAAGCAATTAAGATTTTATGATAAACAAGAACATGAAAACCAGAATGAAAGAATTAGTGAATACTCAATCGATATGCTTACGAGTATTACACAAAAGACACTCCATCTGTTTCAGATAGTGAATATGATCAATTATATCGGGAGTTGGTGGAACTAGAAACCGCTCATCCTGATGAGATTCACCAGAGAGTCCTACTCACCGTAGGTGGGTGGTTTTTAAAAGGCTTTACCAAATCACCGCACCAGTATCCCCTTTATAGCTTTGCAGGATGCTCGCGGAAGAATTAGAAGTCTGGATCAGCGTGTCAGTGAATTTCTTCCATCAGCTATGCGTTTGAGAGCTGAAGATCGATGGCTTTGTCCATTTCCCTCACCTATGAAAAATGGGTGTCCCTGTAACGGGCAAATACGTGATGGTTCTGCTCGGTGAGGATATTACAGAGAACCTGCGGTCAAGGATATTCTTGGTGTTACCAGAGCCAGTGAAATCACAGTTCGAGGTGGAGTGCTACATGCCGCGGCCTTTGATCGGGTTAATCAACTGCCGGCAGCGAAGCGTTTCCGAGTTTGCTAATCCACGAAATGCTGCTGCAGGAACGCTTCGTCAATTGGATACGCGAAAATCGTGGCTAAGCGAAATCTCGCAACCTCATGTATCAAGAAGTGAGCCTGACGGAGTCAGAAAGTCAGGAAGGCGTGCTGAGAAATTAGCCCGCTTAGGGTTTGTCGTGAACCAAGAGCGAGTGCTGGCTGAGGATAGGGAGCAAACTTTGGGACTTTATCCAAAAGTAGCCCAACTTCGAGAGGATCTTCCCTATGATATCGATGACTGCCATCAAGGTCAATGACCCAGCTGTTCAAGAAGAACCAGGGCTTTACGTAAAGCTCTAAATGGGCTGTCGCCTATGTAAGTTTCAGCCGAAGAAAAGAAGCGAAAATCTTATCGGTGTGACTGGACGGGTTGGACTTGGACCGAGAGCCAGGACCCCAATCATGCCAATCTAACCTCCAGTCCAGCTAGCAGGGAAACTCACCGTTAGTCAAGCAACCTTGCGTCAATGTGACTAGGCTGCTGAAAAGATATTCTACGTGATGATACCGTCATTGTTCACAAGTTGTGGGCGTATCATTCCTGGCGGTCTTGCGTGTGCCGTCAAAAGATAAGCGAGTTCCCTGATCATGCTATTGAAGCCATCTGGACTCACTGTCCGAGCTGCGTGAGTGAGTTAAGCTCTATTTCGAGGATGAGTGCGGTCTCGCTGTATCAATCCGCTCTGTCCAGCTCCAGATTGGCGGTAGTTGCTCTGAAACCACTTTGCCAGGTCGGGGATGCTAAGTGAAATATCACAGGCTTTGGGTCCAGCTTGTTGTAGAGGAAACTCTTCGCAGCCCAGCTGGTAGAGTGACAGTAGCTGATCTACTCGCCTGACAGTCGAGGACCCGCTGACCTTGGAAGCGCTTTAGAAAATCTGCTGAAAACTCTACAGGCTTTCTACTCAAGCTCAAAAAGAGAATCTCAGCTGAGAAGTTACTCTTGGTGTGGGGATCCGCCATGTCGGCAGCAAGGTTAGTCACAACTCAGCTCCAAGAATTCCATGACATCGATCAATTGGTCGCACAGCTGATCCAGTACGCATCTGCCAGCATTGATAGTCTCGCATGGTCGTGGCTGGAAAGCCCTCAAGCGCTGTTTCTGCTCAAGAAGGATCGTTAAGCCTATTGCAAGAGCTTAAAGCAAGCAGGTCAATATGTGCGCATTCTGGTGAGAAAGTCGCTGCTGATGCGGCCCTATCAGGCACGACAGTCGTTTTGACTGGGAAGCCAGCAGCGACTTCACGCGTGTCTGTAGGCCAAGGCAAAATTAGGAAAGTCTGGGCGCTAAGGTGACTGGATCGGTTTCAGCCAGATTTAATCGTTGCAGGTGCAGGACGCTGGTGCAAGTTAACCAAAGCACAAGAATTAGGAATCCAGGTAGTAAGACGAGGCCTGGCTTTGAAAAGTTTGTAGAGGATCTTATGGTAGAACGAATCAGCCTCGTTTAATTTTGAGAACGACCTCTGGGCAAGAAATTATCAAGATATTGCGATGTCTGGACGCACTTGAGTGATCGTGTGCCAGGAAACTACAGCGCTTATCAAACTGACTCGAGAAACCATTTTCTGCCCAAAAATGAAGCAGAGAAAAGAGCCGCTACAGCAGGCTTTGACGTAATCATTGCCGCTGGCGGAGAGCGGTACGACTAACGAAGCGTCAATGGGGTTGCAGGTCTCGGCAAATCGGCCGCAGATGGCCTGCTCGGACCGGTACAACCACGACCATGCGCGGGCAGCCTTTGAAGATCCCGATGGAGATCCTGTAGGCGCTGTCGCATTACTGAAAGAATCAAACTATTCAGATGGATATTGAGTCGTGCCTATGGCAGCAAGTATTTCATCACCTATTGCCGCAGCAGGAACCATGACAGAATCGACCAGTCAGTTCCGGGTGAAAGTACACCGCCGGGCGCTTATGCCTGCTCGTGGCTGAAGTAGCGCAAAATGCTGCACACGAAACAAGGCTCGTAAGTGCGGATTGGAGCACGACAATGGTGTCTCGAAGGGCCAGCGTCTATGATTTTGTGGCCCTTGACCAACCTGATTGCTGGCTTTGAAAGTGTCGCGCCAGAGTTGCTTGGATGATGGGAACTCTACCTTGATTATTCGTAAACCAAGTTGCTTTTCCTTTTAACATGTTGGTCCCTGATGACTCAGGCTATCACGAAGGAAGTATGCATCGATGAAAATGTATAGAACATTCAAAACCCGGGTTGTGCTGACGATCGAAAATGTAAAAGTTAGGAGAAAAATGTCGCAACCATTCCGCATCGAATCTAGATGGGGAGTACGGAGGAGACACTCCAGTTGAATTGGAAGTCTTCCATAATCACTTGGAATAAAATATTGATGAAATCAACAACGACAAGCTCGTGGTCTCACGCATCTGATGAATAAAAACAAATAGTTAGAGCTACGTACGGTCACTAAGCTGGATGGTTCCTTCGGTATTAAATTGAAATAGGAAAATGTTATGCGACACTACGCACAGCTTCATTTTCATAGCAAAAAGGAAATTATTTTGCCTATGATATGTGGCAGTGGCGTGGATCAGTAGAAGGAAAATCAGTTCTTCTGCATGGATTATTTTGGAGCAGAGGGAAATCTGCATACGAGAGTGAGAAAATGCTTTGAACCGAGGTCACCGTCCTGGTCAGCAGGGGATTGGCGCGCGCACCCGTGATTTTGAAATCGAACTTACCAGAAGGGCATTGTTCGGAGAAGTGTGGATCTTCGACGGAGTATCGATACAGGTCTATTATTCTGTGCAAGCTGCTTTTGACGAGTCATGCATACAGCCATCGTCAGCTTACGCCTGTCAGATATGGCGATGCGTCCTAGAGAGTTTGATGCTAAATGGGCGTATCAAGGCTGGCCTGGTCATCGGGAGGAAGCAGGAGCATTGCTTTAAACCGTGGGCTCCAATCGGCTAAGAAAGCTGAATTGCTGCTTTATCAATCAACTGAGCTGATGCGCCTACTCTGGGAAAAGCATGCCAATGACGCGTGGTAAACAAGAGTCTAGCTCACCATCCAGCAAATACTTCCATGGTAAGTTTGGATTTGTAGATTTTCAGGAACGGCGTGTATGGTTTATCAATCGTCGTGCATTTTGAAGACCATACCTCGCGACGCGCGATCCTTGCGGTAGCATTGCAACGACAGCGGACGGGATGTGCACCTCGCCATCTCTTCTGAGAGCAGATCGTCAGCCTGGATTGGGGCACCAGGTGCTGCTGCGACCTCAGCGCTTGGATAACCCTGTCAAGCAGTGACCTGGCGATGATGCACCTTTCGAGATTTGGACTGAAGCGTCACCGACTTCAGGGGTGGACGAGTCTTGCGAGGGACCCATCTCGGTGCTTTGCCGTGCAAAAGGAAACCGTCAATAGCCACGTATGCAAACTGCTTTTTGATTATATCCGTCAGTTAGAGTTACCGTCGTAGCAACTGCAGCCGATCTCTGACCGCTCTAAAACAGTACGACGAAGAAGTGCCAGGACCTACAATTAGCTGTCTGATGAAATCAGGTAACTATTCTGTGCACCAGAAACTAGTCAACGGATCGATCGCATCCGAAACAAAACCATGAAAGAGTGCCTCAAAACCATGATCCGGCTACCAGTGCAGGAATTTGCGGTGGTCATGATGTGTCTGTACAATCATATCTACTGACCGAGCATGGTCCTCTCAAAATACAGTACCGATTACTACATGGATGGAGCTTGGATGGCAGCCCAAATGTATGGTGATGGTACTGAAACAGCTAGGTGAGCATGAAACGTACCGCAGCACATGGATTGATCTCCTTCACGCACTGGGTCAAAAGAGTACCAGATCGTGATGGCTTCCGCTTTGACGTGATGGGATTCGATGTAAGTTGACGATGAATGCTATTCGGGAGGCAATGGACGCTCTAGATCCTCGCATTCTCCTTTACGGAGAAGGTTGGTAGGCAGGAACAGGTCTCTATGCAAATTCGGAGGACAGAGGCTACAGAAGGACAGTGCAACGCACCACGATGAATTGGGATTTCTTTTTAATGATACGGGCGCGATGCCATTAAAGCGAGGCTTATGGTTCCATCAAACGTGGCTTGTCGCAGAAAATCAACAGAGTATATCGTTAGCAGCGTGCTGGGTTTTAGGTAGTGAAACAGTGAGCTTGGCAATTATTTAAGTCCCCAATCAGGCCTTGAATTATGTGGAGGCTCATGACAATTATAATCTCTATGACGGTGCTTCAGACCCTTTCATCCGAATGTAAATGAAGAAGTGAAAGCAGGATTGGTCAAGCTAGCTCAGAGTTGGCTGCTGGTCAAGGAATCTGTTCTTTCAGGGCATGACTCTTATGCAATTGTCAAGAGTTCATGCGGACCAAATTGGTAGCGGACAGGGCCCTGATGGAAAAACTATCAATCTTTGGATTGTGAACGGGCCATGAATTCTAGCCAATGCTCCATAGACTTTAGCGAATCAGGTCAATTGGGATTTGGCCAATGGAAACAAGGAATCAATTGCACTGTATCCGAAGCTTTTCTGATCGCCTTAGTGCCAAGTTCTGTCTTCGTGGACCTGAAAGCCAGTGATAAAATCTACCAACAAGTCTTTATTCAATCTGCAACTGGCAGTGTGGTCTTGCCATCTCCAGGAACCAACAGGAGACAAGTTAGCACTTCGTCATCTTTCAACGCCAGGGACTTCCATACTACCTCCAAAAATTGTGATAAATTGAAATTGCTGCTGGTACTAGTCGTCGCATACGACCATTCTATGTGGAGAATTCTACCAGCTTCTATGGAAGTCCCAGATGAAGGTAAAGAGTGATCTTTTAAAGAAATCTGTAAAACTCTCTGAGTTTACCTCAGGGATTCTATCGCGAAAGAAACTGCTACTGGTTCTGCTGGTGGAAGACGTCTTCTGGGTACCTTTTTGTTGGTGTTGGGTGGGGTGGGTTGGTTGGTTGTGGTGTGTTTGTGTTTTTTTTTTTGTTGGTTGGTGGTTTTGGTTGTTTTTGTTTGTTGGGGGGGGGGTGGTTGTGTTTTTTTGGGTGTTGTTTTGTTTTTGGTTTTTTGTGGGTTGTGTTTTGTTTTGGTGTTGTGGTTGTGTTTTTGGTGGTTGGGGGGGGGTTTGTTGTTTGTGGGTTTTGTGGGGTTTTTGTTTTTGTGGTTGTTTTGGGGTTGTGTGTTTGGTGGTGGGTTGGTTGTGGTGAGCTTCTGACCAATGCTCTCGGGGTCTCACTACAAGAGTGAGCAGAGTTATTGGGAGAGCTTAGCTAATGTAGTGTCCCCATAGAGAACGACATGTGAATTTTTGTGAAAGACCAGATCTCTTTCTCAGGTACTCAAAGAAGGCCTGATCGAAGAATTCCAGGTAGTTAGGGGCGAATGCAAAGTAGCCATTGATGGTTTCTTGGTCCTGTGTCTTAGCTAGAGGGAAGCCAAGATCATCTCCCATGACGCCGGTCGCATAAGGACAGTGGCTGAAACCGTAATGTGAACTTAGGTATAGAAAGCGTTGCCAGCAATCTTCAGGTATTTGATGGAATCCCTTGAGCATGGTCATTTGGCCATTGGACCATACGAAGGAATTGCTGCTGGTTTTGTCTGGTGAAGTAGCTCGGCATCAAAAGAAGCATCATGTAGCCTCATTGTTTATAGGCGGTATTTCGGGTTCCAGAAAGTCTCCAGCACCCCGTGACAAAGCGTCTCGAGTTGCAAACCGCTTTTTGAAAGAAGAAGCCGGTGCAGCCTGTTGGGGTTGGTTCCAACCATAGTTCACCATAAAGGAACCTTTGGTTGAGTCCAAAGAGCCCAGTTTCAATCATGTGGCCCCAGCATCGGACGTTTTTCCGCCTTTGACTTGCTAAAGACGTTTGAAAAGGCAAAGGCTTTCGAGTGGTGAGCAGCGAACTAAGAAAGAAGCGTTACTATGCATCCTCGTACTTCATCTACTTTCAACTTTGTATCGATCAAGAATTGCCGGAAACTCTTCTCCAAGTGAATGGAGATGACGTTACGGGCCTTTGGCCATTCCAAAGCACTCGAGGATTAGGGCGAGTAGCAATGCTGCTGGATATATTCACATCGCTTCGAGATCCGCTTCTGGAAGCCTGGGAAACGTCTCTTGTTGTCAGCATAGGTCTGATTAATGAATCTAGAAAGGCTGGTGAGTTTAGGCACGTAACGACATAGTAGTTTGAGAACCTATGAGTCAGAGCCTGGTCATAACCACTGGGGGTTGGGGGTGGTGTGGGTTTGTTTGTTTTTGGGGGTTTTGTTTTTGGGGTGTGGGTCTAGCAGTCACATCCTGCTATGAATTTAAAGCAGCAGTTCGAGAGGTTTGGGTGGTTTGTGTTGTTGTGTTGTGGGTTTTGGGGTGTGGTTGGTTGTTGTGGTGGTGTGGGTGGGTGTTGGGGTTGTGGTGTTGGTTGTGTTTTTTGTGGGGGTTTTGGTGGGGTGGGGGTTGGTTTTGAAATTGAGACGAATTTGTAATTTTTTTCAAAATGTTATTTTGTCTTATTTCCCAGTAATTTTCATATACACCACAATTTTATGGAGAAAGAAAACATGACTGTAAAGCAGAGGCAGACGTAGGAAAGATCTGATATATGAAATCGTAAAAAGCTGGGAAAGGATAAGAGCCTGAAAATAAAATAGCAAAGTTCTAGTAAACTAAGCCTCCTGGTGAAAACCCTCAGACTTTGCTATAATAGAGGGTGTGCAAAACTCACAGTCAGTCGCCAAGTCGCAAACAAAAATCAAACAAGGACAATCTCTTCTTTCGAAAAGCAGATTTTGAGTCACTTCCCGCTTTGGACCAAGCGGTTCAATTGCTGTTTCAGGAGATGGACAATCCCTCGGAGTCGTGGATACTTTATCTGAACAAAATAAAGGGATTGGATGCTCGCTTTCGCAAGAGTTGGTCGTGCTTTTTGATCAAGACTTTTAAAAGCTTTTTCATCGAAGCGCTGCCAATACCGTCGTTCTTATTATGTGCAGATGAAAACGACGATGCCTTTCGTCTTTTGTAACCAAGAGGGAGATGTGTCTTTGGTGGTTTCGTCGTTGACTTGTAGGTGGTGAGTTTGTTGTTTTTCTGGTACAATCCCTTCGTACTCAGATCAAGGAACTATTCCTAGCGCCTCTTCAGCAGGCTGTAGTCCGAGGTGGCTATGAGAGATCTCGCTTTAAAGGCTTTGGACCATGAATCGTGGCTCATGTCTATGGTAAGAAGCTACGCTGCAAGAATTTTTGACTTTTCGAAATGGAGCTTTGCAAGTCTTTCTCAATGATGCCTACTGACGGGATCTGGATCAGCATGAAGTTCGGAGGTAGCAGAGTTTAGCAGCTCGTCAAGTCCTTGCTCAATATGTCTCCTATACGGCGGCCTTCTTGGCTGCGGCAATGGGCGGAGCAGTTGACAACATCGATCGATCTGCAATAAGAGAAGCAGAGAATTATCAGAAGCGCATTTTGTGGCAAATGGTTTGGCGCTGGATGTCATCGTTTTCACGGGATGGATGTCTTGACTATTACAAATATGCCAAACGCCATGACCTAAGCCATGATGTGATCGTGCTCGATCCGCCTAGTTTTGCGCGGAATAAAAACGACATTTTCAGTCGCTAAAGATTACTCATCGATTGTCAGCGAGGCTTTTGAGATTTTAAATCCAGGTGGGACCTGACTCAGTACCAATGCGGCTAAATGTGACCAAAGATAAAATTTAAAAACAAATCGAAAAGGGATTTCAGGTGACGTAAACATCGCTATGTAGTGAATACGGACTCCGGGTGATTTTTCGATGGAACAAGAAAGAAGAAAAGTAGTAATTACTTAAAAGTATTTACGATTAGGGTGGATGTATGAAGTTAGTTGTTTCGATTATGCCTCGCTCCTTAGAAGAGGCGCAACAACTAGATAGTTCGCGTTACGAGGATGCAGATGTCATTGAGTGGCGTGTGACTTTTTAGAGCGAGATCTTAACCGCTGCTCCTGCAGTTTTTGAGAAATTTGCTGGACGCGAGATTTTATTCACCTTTGCGGACCTGGAGCTGAAGGTGGAGAGATGGAGCCGACTAACGAGGAATATGTTGGGATTCTGAAAGATATTCAAATCCATCTATCATCCGATTATATCGATTTCGAGTATTATAGTCACCGTGAAGTCTTTGAAGAGATGTTGGAATTTTCAAATCTTGTTCTCAGCTACCACACTTTCCAAGAGACACCGGAAAATATGATGGAGATCTTATCGGAATTGACCAGTTTTTCTCCAAAATTAGTCAAGGTATCCGTTATGGCCCACAATGAACAAGATGTCCTGATTTGATGAATTTTATATGTGGTTTCAAGACGCTGAATCCTGAGCAAGAGTATGTCACCATTTCCAAGGGCAAGGTCGGAAAATTTCACGTTTGACAGCTGATTTGACAGATCTTCTTGGTCTTATGCTAGAGTTGGAGAGGAAAGTGCTCCTGTCAAATCTCTCTTGGAAAAATATGAGAAGAATTCGGGAGTTATTGAAATGAAGATTGATGGGATATACTGGATGGCTGCAGTCATTGCCTCATCCCATTCGTCATAGTATCTCCTTTTCATCCATAATCTAGCTTATGAATTAACAGCGACCAATGCTGCTTATCTAGCTTGGGATATTGCTGAAGAAGACTTAGAAAGCACCATCAGCCAAATTCGTAAGTTGGATATGATTGAGCCAATATCTCCATGCCCCTATAAGCAGAAGGTCTTTTCCTTATCTAGATGAAGTGGATGAGATGGCCCGAAAGATCGGTTCTGTCAATACCATTGTTCACCGTGATGGTAAAAGTTTAAAGGCTATAATACGGATGGAATTGGTTTTTCTGTAGTTTACCTCCTGCTTTCTATTAAGGGAAAAACAATGGTTCTCTTTAGGCAGGTGGTGCAGCTTTTAGCGATTATTGCACTAGGCTGATTCATCTAGGTGTAAAACGTATCCTTGTCTTTGTGAGAGAGGAAAGATTGGCTCATTATCGTTCAATAGTTCAGTTGATTGAAGATGGCTTTTGATTTCTTGATAGAATTGTATGCGATTGAGAAAGATGAAGAAGTTCAAAACTCTTTAATCAAGCTGATCTCATCTTAAATGCGACTGGTGTGGGTATGGATGGTCAGTCTCTTCCGATAGCGAGTCACTTGACCTTTCCCCCACAGGCCTTAATCGTAGAGATGGCTTACTATCCGGCAGTGACCCCCTTTCTGCAATTAGCAGTGAATCAAGGAAACCAGAGGGTAAATGGGCTGGGAATGCTCTTTTATCAAGCTGAAGCAGCCTTTGAATTAATGACTGGGAAAGTATTTTCCACAGAGTCTGTATGGGAAGCATTGACAACAGAATATCGCCAATTTGTATGTGACTAAGAGAGGGGTTTTACCTTTTCCTATTGAAAAGCTTTTATGAGATTAGAACAGGAACTGATTTTTTAAAAAACAGTCTTGCTCTAGTCTCTTTTTCATTTTGATTGAGACATGTGCCCTATTTCATGATAAGATAGAATCAAAGAAAAACGTGAAGGAGATTCCTATGAACGTATCGGTACCTATTCCAGGACATTCCTATGATATTGTGATTGAAAGAGGTGGTCTCAACCAGGTTGGAGACTGGTTGCGCACTCTTTGGGGCGATAAAAAAGTCGCCATTATTTCCGATAACCGCGTGGCTAAGCTATATGCGTCTATCGTAGAGAAGAGCCTTGAGAAAGCTGGTTTTCAAGTGGTGCGCTTTGAGTTTCTTCAAGGGGAAGCCAGTAAGAATCTAACCACTGTTTCAAAAGTCTATGACTTTCTAGCTACCCAAGGCATGACGCGCAGTGATGGAATCGTTGCTCTTGGGGGTGGCGTAGTTGGTGATTTGGCTGGTTTTGCTGCCTCGACCTATATGCGGGGAATTTCCTCTGTTCAGATCCCGACTAGCTTGACCGCACAGGTGGATTCTTCTATCGGGGGAAAGACGGGAGTCAACACAGCACTTGCCAAAAACATGGTAGGGACCTTTGCTCAACCAGATGGTGTGTTTATTGATCCTGAAGTGTTGAGCACGTTGGGGCAACGTGAATTGATCGAGGGGATGGGCGAAGTCATCAAGTACGGTCTCATCCAAGATACGGAACTTTGGGAAGAATTGGAAGCCATGGATGGTTCTGTCCAGAGTATTTTAGAGCATGCAGAGAGCATCATTTCCCATTCTTGCCTGGTGAAGCGAGACCATGTTGTGGCAGATGAGCTGGACAATGGCATTCGACTGTATCTCAATTTTGGTCATACTATTGGACATGCTATTGAAGCGACAGCTGGTTATGGGCAGGTTATGCATGGAGAAGCTGTCAGTATGGGCATGGTGCAGCTCTCCCGAGTTGCAGAAGAAAAGGGCTTGATGCCAAAAGGAATCACTCAAAAATCGAAGAAATGTGCCGGAAATTTGGCCTTCCGGTGACCTATGAGAACTGGGATAAAGAAGCCCTTTATCAAGCCTTGACCCATGACAAAAAGGCGCGTGGGACGAACTTGAAATTAGTAATTGTTCCAGAGTTGGAGCAAGCAGCGATTCATCAAATCCCTCTTCAAGAAATGAAGGACTTTTTAGAAAGAAAGGAATAAGGTCGTATGAGATATTTAACAGCAGGAGAGTCCCATGGGCCTCGACTAACAGCCATCATCGAGGGGGTTCCGGCAGGCCTTCCTTTATCTGAAGAGGATATTAATAAAGAGCTCAAACGTCGACAAGGTGGCTATGGTCGTGGTGCTCGGATGAAAATCGAGAGTGACCGTGTCGAGATCACATCAGGGGTCCGTCATGGTTTGACCATGGGAGGTCCGATTACTCTGAACGTGACCAATCTGGATCACCAAAAATGGCTGGAGATCATGAATGTAGCACCGGTCGAAGAGAAAAAGAAAAATCTGCGTAAGATCACCAAGCCACGTCCTGGTCATGCCGATCTAGTCGGAGGGATGAAATACCGTTTTGACGATCTTCGTAATTCCTTAGAGCGTTCTTCTGCCCGTGAGACGACCATGCGTGTAGCCGTTGGTGCAGTTGCTAAACGGATTTTAGAAGAGATTGGCATTGAAGTGGCCAGCCACATTGTCAATTTTGGGGGAATCGAGATTGCAATCCCCGAGAATCTAACCGTTTCAGAAATCAAGGAAAAGGCAGCGAAGTCGGAAGTTTCGATCGTTGTGCCAGAACAAGAAGAAGCCGTTAAGGCCTACATTGACCAAGTGAAAAAAGATGGTGATACCATCGGGGGAATTGTAGAAACCTTGGTTGGTGGTGTGCCTGTTGGACTAGGATCCTACGTGCAATGGGACAAGAAATTGGATGCCAAAAATCGCTCAAGGAGTGGTCTCTATCAATGCCTTTAAGGGAGTTGAGTTCGGTCTTGGTTTTGAAGCAGGCCGCCTAAAAGGTAGTCAAGTCATGGATGAAATCATCTGGTCTGAAGAAGGTGACTATACCCGTCGCACCAATAATCTTGGTGGTTTTGAAGGGGGGATGACCAACGGAGAGCCCATTCTGGTTCGTGGCGTCATGAAGCCTATTCCGACCCTCTACAAACCCTTGATGAGTGTGGATATTGAAACCCATGAGCCTTATAAGGCAACAGTTGAGCGCAGCGACCCAACGGCTCTACCCGCTGCAGGAGTGGTAATGGAAGCAGTGGTCGCAACGGTCCTTGCTACAGAAGTGCTTGAAAAATTCTCATCCGATAACTTGGAAGAATTGAAAGAAGCTGTTGCTAAGCACCGGGAATTTACTAAGAATTTTTAAGAGAAAGAGTTTTCCTTTGGAGAAGAAAGTTGTTTATATTGCAGGGTTGGGCTTGATTGGTGCTTCACTCGCGCTAGGCATTAAGAGGGCCCACCCAAATGTGACCATTCTTGGTTACAATCGTAGTGAAGCGTCCTCGAACCATCGCCCTTGAAAGAGGAATGGTGATCAAGTGACGGATGATTTCGCAGCCTTTTGCCCCTTTAGCAGATATCATTATTTTGGCGCTTCCCGATTAGCAAACCAAGTCTTACTTAGAAACCTTAGCTGGCTTGAATTTGAAAGACCAGGTACTGGTGACAGATGCAGGCTCTACTAAGGCAGAAATTGTTGCACAAGCTGAAAAAGGTATTTACAGATAAGGCTGTTCGCTTTGTGGGAGGGCACCCCATGGCTGGTAGTCATAAGACAGGTGCAGCAGCGGCAGATGCAACCTTATTTGAAAATGCCTATTATATTTTTTTACTCCTTCCAGCTTGACGACAGGAGGTGCCACGGAAGAGTTGAAAGAGCTTCTGAGTGGATTGGGATCCCGCTTTATTGAAATCGATGCCGAGGAACACGATCGGGTGACTTCCCAGATCAGCCATTTTCTCATATTTTAGCCTCGACTCTGGTCGAGCAGGCCGTAGCTTATGGGGAAGAGCATGAAAATGACCCGCCGTTTTGCAGCTGGTGGCTTTCGGGATATGACACGGATTGCGGAAAGTGAGCCAGGCATGTGGACCCTCTATTCTCTGTCCAACCCTCAAGCGATATTAGAGCGGATTGAAGATTTCAAAGACCGTTTGATCAGGGTGGCTGAGACCATTCAAGCCGATAACGAAGAGGCTATTTTGGTCTTTTTCCATGAAGGGCGGAAGCACCGAAAAGAAATGCAGATCCATCAGCGTGCTGGACGCGATAGTGCCTATGATCTCTTTATCGATGTTCCAGATAAGGAAGGCGTCATTCTCGAGATTTTGCAAAATTGTACAAGGGATTTCTTTGGTCAATATTCACATCAATGAAGAGAATCGGGAAGATATCCACGGGATTTTGCAGCTGACCTTTAAAAATGCAGAGGATCAAGAGCGGGCTCAAACATTGATCAGCCAGGCGACGTCTTATACTGCCCTTGCTCGCTAGGTCTACAGAAGGATTTGCGTCAAAAATACCTGCTTCATTTTAGGAATATTGAAGGAAAAAGCAGTATAATAGAAGTATCTTATCAGTAAAGGAGCCTAGAAAATGGCAAATATTTATGATCTAGCAAACGAACTCTCTCGGACCCTGCGAGACCTTCCTGAATATAAGGCTGTCGTAGAAAGCAAGCAAGCGATCGAAGCAAATCCAGAAGCGAAAACGCTGTTTGACGAATATGTCGCTTTCCAAAATAAACTGCAAGGCTTGATGCAATCCGGTCAACTTCCAACAGAAGCTGTGCAACAAGAAATGAAGGACTACATGGAAAAAATCCAAGCAAGTCCGATTGTGAATGAATTTTTCACCAAACAACAACAATTGTCTATTTATCTTGCAGATCTTGAAAAGATCATCTTTGAGCCGATTCAAGATTTATACATAGAAATTTCTACCAGAGTTGTAATTTCGACTCTGGTATTTTCGTTCGCCAGTAGAAGAAAAGAAACGCAAAAAATGCTTGGAAACATTCGTTTTTTGTTCCAAATTTTTGATCAAAAATTGAATTCATGTCCTATTTATGATAGAATATGTGGAAAAGCACTCTGGAGATGGCAATGAAATTAAGAACCAATAGCAAGGGTCTAAAGGAACCATTCGTGTCCCTGGTGACAAATCCATCAGTCACCGATCCATTATTTTTGGAAGTCTTGCAAAGGGCGAAACCAAGGTCTATGATATCTTGCGAGGCGAAGATGTGCTTTCTACCATCCAGGTGTTTCGAGATTTAGGAGTCTCCATCCAAGATGACGGGGATGTGATTCGGATTCAAGGGGTAGGCTTTCAAGGTCTTCAAGCTCCGACCGCCCCCTGATATGGGCAATTCAGGAAACGTCTATACGTTTGATTTCAGGTGTCCTAGCAGGTCAGGATTTTGCAGTGGCCATGGTTGGAGATGATAGTCTTTTCCAAACGGCCCATGGATCGTGTAGCGATTCCACTGCGTCAGATGGGAGTAGAGATTGCTGGTCAGGGAGAGCGCGATTGCCCGCCTTTACATGAAAAAGGGACACATCAGCTTCAACCCATTCATTACCGTTTGCCAGTCGCATCGGCCCAAGCAGTCTGCTCTCACTTATCTTCGGCTACGCTTGAGGTGAATCAACGATTATCGAGACGAAAAGACGCGGACTCATGAGGATAAGATTCACTCAATTTGGTAGAGATCCAGGATGGGAAAACCATCCGAATCAGGTGACACGAGTTCCAAGGTCAAGCAGTTACTGTTCCTGGAGATATTTGCAGTTTGGTTAGTGGCAGGCCTCATTCTGCCAGATAGTGTGATCAAGATTGAAAATGTTGGCATCAACCAAACGCGGACAGGGATTCTCGATGTGATTCAAGAAATGGGGGGAGATCTCACCATGGAGGATCGCGATGAAAAAGCGGTCTCTGCGAGTTCACTGTCAAGACTTCGTCCTTAAAAAGGGATCTGAATTCGATGGGAGTTGATTTCACGCTTGATTGATGAATTGCCGATTAGTTGCTTACTAGCGACACACGCTAAAATGGTCAGACTGGTGGATTGCGATGCTGAAGAGCTGCGAAAAGAAACAGACCGTATCCAGGTCAGCAGATAGCCTCAATGCACAGGAGCGTGTCGACGCCAACGAGCATGTGCACATCATCACTGGACCGACTCTGCTGGAGACTTAGAGACCTTTGGAGATCACTGAATTGGGATGATGTCACCATTGCTGCCTAGCGAGTGAGAGATGGAAATGTGGTGTTGATCACAGAGGCCACCACCAGTTACCCCTAGTAGATCGGAGACTTACCGCATGGCTAAAATTTTTACTTGGTTTTACGGGAGTGGGAAAACGACCGTTGGTCGCATTCTGATCCAAAAGTTCCACGATATGGATGAATTAATCGTTGAGCAGATCGGTACGTCGATCAACGACTATTTCGCAGTGGAGCTGAGTAGCAGCTCGTCGTCGTCGCGAGGCTGAAATGCTGGAGCGTTTGTTGGAAAAACGAGGCAGCCATTATTTCTGGAGGCGGATTGTCGTCAATCCCTCATAACCGTGCCCTTCTGAAAAATCAGCATAATATCTACTTTGCAGTGAGATTTTGAGACCTTGTATAGCTGATTCAAAATGACAAAGCCATGCAACGCCCCCTCTTTTTAAACAACACAAAAGAAGAATTTAAGAAGATTTTTGATGGACGTTTGCCTTTGTATGAAGCGATTGCTACCCATATTGTGGATGTTGAGGACAAAACACCTGAAGAAATTGCGGAGATCATTCGATGCTTGTAGGCTATCTTGGTCCCAAGCGATCTTTTACCCATGATGTGGCCACCACAGCTTTCAACTTCTGAGCGCATTGCCCTATCGGACGATCACAGATGTCATCATGCTTATGAGAATCAGGGAGATCGATTTTGCAGTCGTCCCTGCGAAAAACTCTATTGAAGCGCAGGTCCATGAGACCCTTGATTACCTCTTTCACCAGGGACCATTCAGGCCGTTGCAGAAGTGGTCTATCCCATCAAGCAACAGCTCTTGGTGGCTATAAAAGACCGCCCCATTCGAACGGTCTATTCGCATCCACAGGCCTTGGCCCAAGGGAAGGCTTTTCTAAGGGCCCATTATCCAGATGTGGCTATGGAAATGACGGCTTCAACAGCCCTAGCAGCGCGCTATGTAGCAGAGCATCCAGACTTGGAAATTGCAGCGATTGCCCCTTCTGGCAGCAGCTAGTGAGTACAGCTTGAAGTCCAGGCAAAAGACATCCAAGAAAATCGAGGACAATTATACACGTTTTTTGGATTTTAGGACAAGAGCCAGCGATCTCAGAAACTTTAAGTCCGCCTTCAAAAAGTAAGCTTGGCCTTGACCTACCAAAGTAACTCTAGCAGGAGCCCTCTATAAGGTTTGTCTACCTTTTGTTTGGCATGGGGATCAATTCTAACCAAGATTGAAAGTCGACCACTAAAAACAGCTTTTAGGAGAATACTTTTTCATTATTGACCTCCCTAAACGAAGCGCCTGATCTTCTGCAGTTTGCCTATCAGAATTAGACAGTTTGGGCATTCAGACAAAAGTCTCGGGTCAGTATCAGGTCTATACCTTAAAAGAAAACGGAATGGAGAAAAGATGAGTATGAATCAAACTTCTATCTCACCATGAGCGAAAGCGATTAGAGTACTTATACTCAAATTTTCATTATTTGAATGAACGAGAACAACTAGAATACAGTCACTGCTCAAGAAGAGCTCAAGGAGCTTTGTGAGGAATCCAGAACCCATTACGCCCGAAGTAGCACGTACTGAAGAAGTTCAAGGTGAGGTTTTCATGAGACCAATCGAGACCTCCTGTTTACCAGTCACGTAGCCAAAGGTCTAAGAAGAACGGTAGTAGTTGACAGAGCGAAAAACGAAAGAAACCCCGCAGAAAAGATTCACGTGTGAAGAGGATCTCAAATGGCTTGCTCTTTTTCTTGCTCATTATCGGCGGCATGGTCTTCATGTTTGTGAAAGGCCTCAACAGCAAGCCGACAGGTAAAGATGCCAAACCGGCTGTCGTCGAGAAATTTAACGGCAAGAAGTCGCGAGATGGGGTCAATATCCTGATCTTGGGGACAGATGGTCGGATCGGTGAGAAATCAGATGAGACTCGGACAGACTCCATCATGGTGGTCAATGTCAATAACAAAGAAGGCAAGATCAAGATGGTCAGCTTCATGCGGGATACACTGGTCCATATCGATGGTGTCAGCCAGCAAAATATTCCTGAATATGATGGCTACTATGCGACCAGAAAAGCTCAATACAGCCTTCACCATCGGGGGAGCAAAATAACAACCAAGGGCTGAATTGTGCGTCAGATGCTCAAAGACAACTTTGACATTGACATCCAATATTACGCCATGGTCGATTTCAAGACCTTTGCGACAGCGATCGATACCCTCTTCCCGAATGGGGTCGAGATGAATGCGCAGTTTTCAACGGTTGATGGCGAAAAGGTCAGTGAAGTAGAAGTACCAGATGATTTGAACATGAAAGACGGTGTCGTTCCGCAGCAAACCATCAAGGTTGGAAAGCAACGGATGGATGGCCGGACCCTTCTCAATTACTCGCGTTTCCGTAAGGACGATGAAGGGACTTTGGTCGGACCCTGTCGCCAACAAGAGGTCATGTCTGCTATCATGCATCAGATCAAGGATCCAACCAAACTCTTTACGGGACTCTGAAGCCCTTTCGGGAAAGTCTTTGCTATGACGTTCACCAATGTACCTTTCTCTTCCTATTGACCAATGGACTTGGACTAGTCGGAAGTGCTGGAAAAGGAATTGAACGAGTGACCATCCCAGAAAATGGGATTGGGTCGATGCCTCACGATATGTACGGTGGCTAAGGCTTGCTTCGTCGATTTCGATGCTTATAAAAAGAAATTGTACCAAATGGGACTGAGATGATATAATATGGGGATAGAGTTTTGACTCCACCCCTTTTAATTTGTAGAAAGATAGAAACACGATGTTAAAGAAAAATGAAATTGTAACCGCTGAGATTGTCGATTTTGACTCACGAAGGAGCAGGAGTGGCTAAGGTCGATGGCCTGGTCTTTTTTGTGGAGAATGCCCCGCCAGGAGAAGTGATTTGCATGCGTGCTCAAGGTCAATAAGAAAGATCGGCTACGGAAAAGTAGAGGAGTACTTGGAAAAATCTCTCACTCGCAATGAAGAGACTGACCTGTCTTATTTGCGAAGCGGCATTGCTGACTTAGGCCACCTGGCTTATCCGGAGCAGCTGAAATTCAAGCGCCAAAGCAGGTCAAGGATAGCCTCTACAAGATGGCAGGAATCTCTGATATCGAAGTGCCCCTGACCTTGGGGATGGACCATCCTGTCCAGTATCGCAACAAGGCTCAAGTCCCTGTCCGTCGTCAAATGGTCAGGTAGAGACAGGCTTTTTTCGCAAGAACTCTCATGATTTGATGCCGATTGAAGATTTTCTATATCCAAGATCCAGTCATTGATCAGTGGTCTTGGCACTTCGGGATTTGATTCGTCGGTTTGACCTCAAGCCTTATGATGAAAAGCAGGGAACAGTCTGGCCTGATTCGCAATCCTGTCGTTCGTCGAGGCCACCATTCTGGAGAAATTATGGTCATTTTGGTGACCACTCGTCCCAAGGTTTTCCGTGTGGACCAGTTGATCGAGCAGTTGATCAAGCAATTTCCAGCCATCAAATCCGTTATGCAAAATATCAATGACCAGAATACCAATGCGATTTTTGGGAAAAGAATGGCACGCTTTATGGTCAGGACTATATTACTGACCAAACATGTTGGGCAATAGCTTCCAAATCTCTGGCCCAGCCTTTACCAGGTCAATACCGAAATGGCAGAGAAGCTCTCATCAGACAGCTATTGACTTTTGCGGAGTTAAGAGAAGATGATGTCGATTGATGCCTACTCCGGAATTGGGACCATTGGCTTGTCAGTTGCTAGCATGTCAAGGAAGTCTATGGAGTGGAGGTCATCCCAGAAGCCGTGGAAAATAGCCAGAAGAATGCTAGCTTAAACGGTATCACCAATGCCCACTATGTCTGTGACACAGCTGAAAATGCCATGAAGAATTGGCTCAAGGAAGGCATCCAACCAACTGCCATCCTAGTCGACCCACCACGCAAGGGCTTGACCGAAAGCTTTATCAAAGCAAGTGCCCAAACAGGAGCTGACCGCATCGCCTATATCTCCTGTAACGTCGCCACCATGGCGTGATATCAAACTTACCAAGAGTTAGGTTAGGAATTGAAGAAAGTCCATGGCGGATCTTTTTCCGCATGACGCATCATGTTGAGTGTGATATTGACGTCAAGAGTTGCACCTAGTAGCAACAAAATGGTGAAAACAAAAGGTTTATTTATAGGCTATCGTTAAAAGCGGTATCGATAGCTTGGAGTAAGCCTTATTACTTTGAGAAAATATAGGTTGAGGGGAACACATCCATAGATGAGCGAGTTGATACTAGGGAATGGATATCAAAGAAAAATGCACCCACTTGCACCCAGCTTAATTATATTTTTATTGAGAGGGAGGACTACTTGAAACGGACTTTGACTTATAAAGACTTAGAGTGATGTATGTAATAACATTAAATATTAATTTGATGATTTATCAAATTTGTAGTAGGCAGAATCTTTGAAATAATTTTAATGCTTCATTCCGGTGTACCGTAAAAGGTACTTATATGGTAGAATAAATTTTAGAAAGATTTAAGAGGGTGTAAAAGTGAAGGTTGATTATAGGATTGCACATTTGAAGGAAAAGAATATATCTGTAAAGAGTTTAGATGCAATACCACCAGGGGCACATATTCTAAATTTAGTAACAATGAAAAATGTCAGCACGTCATCTCTAGTAAATATGTGAGTTTTTACATTGCAATATTGAAGACATAATAATAACGAATTTATAAGGAGAACAAGAAATACTGAGATACATACAAGATAGTAAGAGAAATACAAAGTATATATACCCGTCCGATATGGCGTTACATATCAAATTTGATGTTTAGCTATAATTCGAAAAAAGAAAAGTTCAGGTAAAATCACAGTTTTAGATCCTGCTGTAGGTGAGGTGATCTGTTAATCGCATGGTTAACACACTTTTTAATGCCGGAATAAAAGATATAGAAGTTGTGTTTCGGAAAACAGATGAAGAGGTGGTAAAAATACTAAAGATATGCTCATGAGCCACTTCCCTTTTATTAATGTAGACATTAGAATAGAGATTTTCTTTCAGAAGCTGAAAAGGTCAATGTAGAAAATTTGACTATGTGATTGTAACCCACCGTATATTAGAACACAAATTTTGGGCAGCAACAGAGCAAAGGAAGATGGCTGAAAAATTAAGGTTAATGGAAGATTTGATATATACAGTGCTTTTACTATATACACCTCGTCATGAAAGACACTGAATTGTAGGATATATTACTGTCAAATAAATTCATGTCAATCAAAGCTGAGAGTCGGTAAGAGACTAGTGCTGGAAAATTATCTGTTAAGACACATTATTGATTTAGTGATGCAGCATGATTCACAGCATCTGTTTTACCTTGCACTTTTTGATATTCAGTTTAGGAAAACCAGTTGATAGTATTTTATTTATAAGCGTTTATGAAGAACAATCTAAATCTAGGAAGAAGGTTGAAAATATTTTTGAAATTTTCGAATTGTGAAGGATATTTGAACTGCAAAAATGGAAAATAGTAAAGAAACAAGGGAGAATTCCAAACATAGATATCCATGCGAATATCTACCAAAGAGGATGAAGATGTAGAAAGTTGAAAATACATGCATGAGATTTTCAGACTTGGGAAAATTAGAGTTGGAATTAAAACATATAGCTGACAATGTATTTATTGAAATGATTGATAATCGTGTGAAAAATCGAATTACTACGCCTCTAATTACGCAGTTAGAAAACGCAGGTCAATTTATTTCTAATAATGAGAATCATTGAAGCTGTCTTTTATACTACATGAAATTAAGGATAAAAGAAAGTAATTGATATAGACGAATATCCGAATTCAAAAGCATACTCTGGAGAGTAATGGAACAATTGAACTGCTATCGACAGTACTGCGGCAAAGTTGCTACCAGAAAGTGGTATGGAGATTTGGGTTCTCAAAATCCAAAAGTCTTCGGCGCGTCATTATTTTAGAGAAATTAGCGAGTACGCTAACTTGGTTTGATGGAAACGCGAGCGTCACGTGGAGATTGTTATCGATGATATATATAATATAACATGGACTTTGTATATTTAGCACTTGCATTGTGCAAACCCATCTTTTTATTGAAAATACTGGTGATTATGATTTAATAATATTATTAGTCTGGGAAAAGCAAGATTTCAGAGCCAGTATGTTGAACAGCTCTAGCTCACCAATGTTTCTTGACTGACTTTGCGTGGAGGATGCACATGCTGGTTAAGAGGTTCACGCTGCCAATGCATGCACTGACAGCAGATGTTAAGGATAGGATAACGAGTATTTACTGCGTTTAACATATAGAAATCTGACAGGAGGAAGCTGGATTTTGAATTTATTCCTTTCTCGAAGTCAGGTGGGAAAGCAGGTTAGAAAACTCTTTCCCGAAAACAACATATAGCTACGTAATCGTGAACCATATCACCACCACTCTCGGCATCAAAACTACATAATCCATTATCTTCACTGTAGAATGGCTGGTCATTTGAGGTTGAAGATTAATCTCGTCATCTGGTGAGTAGACAGACCCAAATCATAGTAGTGATGTCTGTGATTTAATTTCTAGTAATTGTTTTATCGTCCGGATAGGATCCATCATCTTCTATAGATGCAAGCATATCCAGATTTTTACACATCACTTTCATGCAATCCAGCTCCTCATATTTCGTTCCGGCGTGGCATGTGCGTAATGTGTCTTTGGCCACTAGCGTACGAAGTCTACTGAAAATTTTCGGTGATTTCCGAGAAAATGATCAGCTGCTGGAGTGGAATTTGGGGCCTCCTGTAAGTATCAGAAGTTTTATCATCGTGATACATCCATGTACTTAAACTATGAGTATCAACTTATTGGAAAACAGTAATCTCGCTTACGGATCATAGTAGCTTGATACTTGAGTCAAAGTTCCGGTACGGTGGTCATATTTAACCAATTCCTCACCACATAATTTCCTACAGCATCACAGCACTGCTTTTCGCCGATTTGAATGGTGCACATCTTCGATCGATCAACTTCTTCATTCCCATATCTCGTACATTAAGGCTTTTGTGTATAAACATCAAAGTTTTGACCTGGGAAACGGTCGTGTTTTCAAAAGACTTAGGAATCTTAGTAGCCTAACGCTTCGCAAATTGAAGTTGTACCACTTTGAACGAGAGTTCCGTAGTGGTAGTCCGAATAAAGACGTACGCTAATACGTGCATGTCAATTTTGTAGCTCGGTATAGGAACATGAAAGATCGGTATCTCAAAGGGTCGATACTGTCATATGTAGCATATATTTTGCAGCTGTAATGTTTTGTTTGAAATTATTTATGAACTCTCCTCAATTGTTTCCAATAATTTCTTCTAAATTGCAATCTAATGCTTCACAAATAAAAGAACATCAGTGGTCATATTTCCACCTTACTACTGCTAGCTATAGAGGCAGCGCTGATTCCAGTGTACTCGTAAATCTTAGTGATACATATTCTGTACCAATTGACAATTTCCTAGCTTTATTATAGCTAAATCTATAGTTTATTTAAATTATCTATGTTTAACTATCTTATTCATCATCATATCGTGCGGTTGTCCTGTCCCGCAAGGATGGAAAAATACTTTCAGCATTCTCAAGACAGCTATCAGCGTCCACGCTGGCGTGAATGAAATTCAATCCGTCTGAGATGTGCGGTCACGGTACTAGATACAAAGATGGTGTAATGATGCTGCTAGATGTGAAATCAGAGCACCTCAGTACCGTCAGCACTCAATGAAATCATCTCGTATGTTTGTTTATTACTATGATATCTTTTGATATCCATTCCGCTACAACCACATAATTGTAAGAAGTAGTAATTCTCAAAATGGTGTCTGATTACATTTAACCAGAGTATGGATAAGAAACTTCTTTATACGTGTCCCATAGAGCTGCATAAGAATCTTCTGTATAGGATTTCATTTTCCATTAGAAGGAGTTTTCTATTCTTTGTGCAAAAGAATGGCATTCGGAATCATGGTCGCACTTTACAATTTCCAAAAAGAACGACACAAAATCTATAATGCTGAGCTTGGCTATAGGTTACCTTGCGGAAGAAAGTGGCTGCGGTTGCGCAAATATCTGCCGTATATGATCCTTGAATGCTCTTTTGGTAGTGTAGTCTGGATTTACAAAATGGCAACTGGCGTCACGCACAAGTGCTCCAACGACAAACTAGCGAGAGCTATCCATACTGGATACGACTGGAGCGTCAATGACAACAATTTTATCCTCACAACAGCACTCGTGCTGCAGGACTACTACGAACTAATTGATGGGAAGTAGAGAAAGGCTATAAAATCTCTCCTTCGCCGCAGCCTGCGCCAGCGTGCGCAGTACGGTCCTGATGACTGTCAGACACTTAGGGCGTGTTCTCTTTTCTCTCGCAAATACAAAATCCTTGAGCCAGGTACTGTAAAGGATGGTGCTTTATATCTTCAACAGCGGCAGAAGTATTAATCAAACACTCTAAGAGACGAAATATTCTCCCAAATCTAGTAACTTTATTTGTGCGGCGTTTTGCTCTTTCGTTAGTGGTGAGTACTCAATCTTTTGAGATTACTACGGCTAATGCCACGAAATGTAGTCAATTCCATCAGATAAAATAAATGCGAGATAATCCTATAACCGCAGCCTTACATTGAGGCTGTTTTGCTCGGTCATCATACATATCATTATTCTCGGATTTTTGAATTCATTGAGCCACATGCATCGCTTTAATCTCACAATGAGTAGTGTCAAATCTTCTTAACTTCTACAACTGTATTTTGGATGAGCAATTTTATTTGCATGAAAACGCTGGAGAGTTTATTTCGCTTTTGCTCTTAAAAGTACCTAGCAATGATAGCATATGAGTCTCAGCTCTGCCCTTTATTTTGAGGATAGGTGCTACAAGATTATTATCAGCTGAAACTCTTCCAAATATCATTATAGTAGTCTGCAATTTGCCTTTAAATGATCTAAGACATTACGAATCAGCTTCATATTCTTTATTTGAAGCACAGCTGCAGCTCTTCTTTCAAAATCACTAGAAGCTAGTGCTGACAATAAGGACACACTTATCTTCTGGGATGAAATTGCTCGTGACCTTATGAACCCAGTCAGTAGCATTAATTGATTTCATAAATGATGCACTACTGCTACATTACTACTCTATGGCTAGGCTACTAAGGATTGCGTTAGAAGTAGGTGTGCGTTGATATATCAGCCTTATACTAATTCTGGATATGGTGGGTAGCATCGCCAAGGTTAAACGACGGCCCGCTCACACTATTGCTATTAGAGAATCAGAATTGAAATTCTGTTGGATTCGTCTCAGATAAAAGAGCCTTGTCAAGCTTCATCTTTAGTCTTTTTCCCGGGACGCAAAGCAACGTCAACTCGACTTTTCTAGTTCTTTGGTCCGTAACAGATTGTTTGAATAAACCGGTTGTTTGTTTACTAGGATTTCCTGTTTACTAAGACTTTCGCTGTGCATTTCTTTTAATGTGGCTTTGTGCGATACCTAATCTGAGGTAGCTTTCGATATCTGTATTTGAGTTGCTTTTGCTCATTGATCGTGAATACACCTGGCATCTCCAGAATAACTGGCGATGATATTTTATTTATGAAATCTCGTTAGTATACGAGCATTAAATAATCATTACTTGAATGACCAGTATCCCAAACCATATCTGAGCCAGATCTTTTGGTACTTTTCGCTACCGTAAGATTTGCCACATCCATTTTTACCAAACAAAAAGCATCTATAAGATGGGGTAATGACTCATTAAGATAAAAGCAGCTTTGGATTGAGTGAAACTTTTGTTTATAGCTGATGGACGCTTTCATTCACTGCATACCTCCATTAATTTGCTCTGTAATCCTTTCCTTTACGGACCCATTCACCCACTCTCTCCAGATTTCGAAACTTATACATTTTCCTGCTTTGATAGGGGAGTTTACCATCTTTCATCCAGATTTCATAGTATCTTTTGCTTAGACGCTGAAATGGTCAGCAATATCTCAAGGTTTACCCATTTTTCTGTTCTCTGACTGACTCTGCCATGTTAACCTCCGTTTGTCTATGGATGGAAATTTAATAGGCTAACACTCTTTTAATTTCTGTAGCGTCCTTCAGATACGTATGATAGATCGTTGTGCCCTGATCAAGTTCGTTTACTTTTTCATTTCCTGCAAATCTAATCTGAAACCATCAGCTGAGTAAACTTGTGGAATAGAGCAAAGTTAATGATTGGTAGATATCTTTCAAATCTCCATTATGCACCTGTTGTATTTGCATGATAATAGCGCATCATTGGGCCATTTGAGGTCCACTAGGTGTGGTGTTTCAATGTGGGCTATACTCCAGTTCCTCATTAGCAAACATATATTACAGTGATATAATTCTCGGCTTTCGCTTCGTGAAAAGGAAGCCAGTTTATCGTGAATGGATTTTGCTGTACCTCTGCACCGTTAATTAGCTCGTATATCTACAACAGTGAGGACTGCATCATATTGTTCACCCAAAATTGACAAATAAAATCTGAAACTACCCATATCGATTGTTTTCTGAATAAAGCAGTAGGGTAGTTGATTGTACGTGCTACCGGAAGCATAATATTTATCAGTTGTATTACAGAACATTTTGTGCTAACCTCATGTAGTCTTTGTCCAGATTGTTCGAAGAGTATATGAGCTCTGTTTTCTGATGGAAGATTGGATTCGGTCTTTAGCAATATCTCAACCGTTGTTCATTCAGCATCGACCACCTTCATTTTTATAATCACGTTAGTAGTTGTCCTATGTTTACGCCACCGCCAGATTGATTGAACAAACGGATTGCTTAATTGCAGGTTGTTTATTTTCTTGGTGCCAGTGATGTCTCATCTAGTGACTCACAGAACCATTTTCTATTTCAGTGTCTCTTCGATCTTTATTAACTTCCATCACTGATTTTGCGCTCAGCACTGCCTGTCGCCCAATGAGGAGTGCTTATTTTATATTCCAGATGATAGGTACCGCCATTGAACCAGTAAAAATATGGAGCTGTTCTTTTTCAAGAGGTTCATGCACAAGATTTAATTTGCTGAAGCCCACCTGGCTGGTCTCCTGGACTTGTTAAATGAAATGCCGCAAACGCCAAGAATAAGTGAATAAAGATTGCGTTCAGCGTAGATATTAGATGGTTATTCTGTTCCGTTAGGTAGAGCATAAAAGACATCGTCTTGATTACCTAATAGAGTGATCGCTTATTGTCAGATTAAGCATCGCTAAACGAGCTTCAACTATTTTAGGCTCCTTTACCGATGGTAAGCAAGAAACAAATCGCGATAGCCTCCTCCATTCTAACCAGTAGTGTAATAGTCTTTCTTAATTTGTCTATCGCATGGTACTAGTGCATTGTCATCAAACGGCAAACAATCAGCTTTGGTACTCTACATTTTTGTAACGTGACGTGTTGGTTTCTCAAGGAAGAACTGATGGTTCAGTAATCAAACTTTCAAACTATCGTGTAACTAAAACCCTCGAAATCAGGTTTGTAATACTGTTAGCACTGGATTTTCAGTATATCTTTTTAGCTTTTTATTCTGGCACGAAGCAGAAGAACTTAAAATGTTCCACCACATAAGTCGAGGATAGGTATTATCTCATAGTAATTGTTTGCCTGCAAACTCATTAATTAGTGATCAACCTCATAGCAAAACCAAATAAACCCCATAAAACCATGTAAATTTCGTAAACTTCACAACTTCGTTATTCCTAGAGAGAGCAAATCTCTAGGAATTTTGCGACGGTCAGGAATCGCACACCATTCATCAAATACATACTCCATAGTGTCTATCGAAATATGTATGCGGCGTACAAGACCGTAACTCTATACGAGTACTCCTTTAGTGATAGATCTCTCTGCAACAAAGAAAGGCAGGGATTTCTAAATGAGAATCTACAAACTCATCAAAAGACCGCGGGTGTCTATGGGCACACAACAACAGTAAGAACAGAAAAAGGGAGTAGTATTGAAAAACAATCACACTTTAAACCAGGGTGAAAATGTGTAACGGAGCTGGATACGGGAAACATGTTACATCTGATGGATGATAGCGAGGTTTACTGCACAACCTTAAGAATGCCAGACCAGAAAGAACAAAAGAAGAAAAGCTGAGATAGAAAAGTGAAGCAAAAATTTGTCGGTGACTTACAGCAAGAAATGGATATGAGCTAGAACAAGTACATCATAGAAGAGCTGTTAAAGATGCTTCCAAGAGACTATAACTATTCCTGAGATTTTGACGCTGATGGAGACATTGACCCATAAAAGATTGCTAATTCATGCAGATGTTATTATTTGAATCAGATGAGTTTGTCTGGTTATGGAAGAGTTGCTTCATTAAATTGATGAAAGACTAGTGATTGATCTTTATGTTTGTAGAGTGGATAAGTCAGAGATTGCAGATTAATATATATCGCTGCAGTCAGGCTTTTGTAAGGCAAAAGGAGATAATCAAAAATACTTTTAAAAAATTTGACGGGTAAAACCCGTTTTTTTCTTTGTGATGTATGGGAGAAAGCCTTACAGGGAGTGTCTATGAATATTAAAAGAGTTATCAGTGTAATAAATGACAAGGGTGAAAGATGAAAGTTTTACGTGGAGTACAGATGTGGGTTGTAAGAAGTAATCAAATGGTTTGTTATAAGTATACAAGTCTATCTATTAGATCCAGGAAAAAAACGTGAATGTTGATGAAATTATAGAGGTAATTTTAAGGAAAAAGAAGAGTAACTGTGTTAAGGGATTTTGATGCTGACTTAATTTAAAGAGCCGTTGGAAAGTAAGATGGAAAAGAGCCAAGGAATGATCCTAGTTAAAAAGATTGGTCTAGAAGATGTAAGAGAAGTGTTTGAAATCTAGCAAATGGCGCAGTTGGGCGTAAAGACCTTTTTCAAATATGTAATGAAGTTATCTGATGTTGTGATAAGTATAAGATCTGTTGGATGAGGGGAATCGAAATTGACTCATGCAGTTTTATCTCCATCCAGTTCAGTGTTAAACCAGCTACTAGTGCAGTAATTTGAACTGAGTTTGCTCAGTTATCGGGGAAGAAGAAGGCAGTTGGTTGCGCTCGTGTATTTTGTGAGTATAAGTAGTTATTTCATATGAGAAGGTAAATGAGATGGGATTATGATTTGATGAATGCAAGAATGGACAGATGCCTATGTGGACTTGTGATGGAGCAATTGAACTGCAAACAAGTGTAAGGATCCTGTGATTCTTATTGGGAGAAGGTGATTTTTCTGAGTGTTCCTCGGTTTGGAATGGCAGACTGTCTTATGGCTGTCATCATATCATGGGATTTAAATACGATTAGGTGTTTTGTGTTGATGGCGGCGAGGAAAACCCACAGATGAAGTGTTATGTCTCTTTGGGTCATATTTGGTGTTTCTATGACATAAAGAAATTGCATGACAATTTTTTTCAACCTCGTGTGGTGTTTGGTTGACTTTACCTTATCCGCACGAGTGAATTGGAAAATGTATGGAGAAGTCTTTTAAAGCCGTGCTGATTGGCGAAGGCGAAGGAATACTGCCCGGTGGTGGTGTAAGTTCTGAGCATCTGTAGATGTGAGGAAGAGAAGATGTCAAACTTGCCAGGGAAGTTGCCACCACTACTTAAGGTGATGAGGAAATTGAATAGGATTTTGTTGATAATCTTGATTTAATCAATTGGGCAAATGGATGATTATGCAACAGAATCTGAGTAAATGGGTAAAAAGTGACTGGTTTTAGATTGTCGGAGTGATCTGTTCGTAAGTATAAAGATGAAATGTGCAATCAAAAGGAAGAATAAGGATATACTGGGATATTTTTAGTTTAGTCTCATTACTTTAACGGAAATGCAAAAGTTATGCAAGACAAAATTTGAGGGTGTTGGAGACCAATATAAACCATTGGAAACGAAATGCTCGTTAGAATCAGATAAGTGTAAAGAATGAATATTTAAATATTATGATGAATTTATGAGGAAAATAGATGACAAATAACAGGATTTGTGTGATTACAGGTAAGTGACTAAGATTATATTTCAATGGCTGGGGTTTAATCCATTAACGGAGGATCGAGAAGTATGGCGTATTGGTTTAATTTGAGCGATGATGTTAATAATGGTAATGAAGAAGAAGCTATTGATGAGCAATAGAAGAAGGCGTCTGAATGGTGGTAGAAACCAAACAAGGCAGCTATTAAACCATTTCTTCGTGATGTAGGATGTTGATGATGATGAGGCGCGTGAAAGTTGTCATTATTTTATCAATGCCATTAGTAACTAGCAAACAGATCTGATATGTCAAACCTATTTGAAATAGAAGTAAGTCTGTTGCTGCTATGCAGAGTTTTACTAACTTTATGCTTTTAACTCTAATGGAAATATGGTAGCTGTGTGACTGGGAACATCTAAAAGATCGAGATGGTGAGTACTAGTGGAAAGCAGATGAGTTGATTTCAAGTTCTTGAAGATGATGATTTTTTAGCATAGGGAAGTAGGTTACAGATGCAAAATTTTTGTTTGAGGTTTGCCGGATGAACAAATGGACTAATTATAGGACTGCGATCTGCTGATTAAATGTTGTTAGATGATGGGAAAGAAGAAAATGGAGTAAAGAACAATGAGTTGAATTGATGTGTTTTATTATTTTTATTGGTCACTGTCATTTGATTTGGTGGTTTTAAACGGTGTGGCTCATATATGACATCTAGAATCATGAGTAGTAAGACAAGGGTGTGGATCTGTTTACAACCATTTTTTTAATGGAGGTGATGAGATGGAACCACTGGGTATTGACTTGAAACCTATAGCAGTGTAGACTTAAAAAGTGTGGTGTATATAACAGTTGAGTCCGATGATTTGAAATATATTTTTTACAGTGTTGATGTGGATTAAACCAGTTATAGACGAAGGAGAGGAAATTTGGTGAAATATTGACGCCCGCTGATGAGAAAGTAAATGGGCATTTAATGCACAATTTGAGTGAGTTTGTTATCAAGGTATTGTATGGACAGGTATCAGTTTAGACTTTTTATGATAATTGTGAACTTGTACATCAATGGCGATGTTTTAAACTGACTTTTGGAAATGCACCAGATTTGGTCAGAAACACTTGGACTTCCATTATCTCTGAAGGTAGGAAGGTGTAGAACTTGATATGAAATTAGTGGAGGGAAAACTTAATCAAGTATTTCTGTGTGCATTGTAAATAAAGGTTAATGGTGGGAATTAGATAGTAATTTCATGATGTATAAGGGAATAACAAATCATAACAAGCGTGATGTGAAGTAGAATGGAACTACAAATCATCAAAGTTTCCTGTTTGATGATATGTGGATGGTTTTGATTTAGACCAGGAAATCAATGATGGAGGAATGCTATTGATCCAGTTCTTTTTGAATTGGAATCGTAAATTAGATACTGTGTAAGGCGGTCTTATGTAAAAGCTTAACAGAAATTATTGATTTGAAAACTCTAACTTGTTTTCTGGGATGAGAATTGTTATTGGAGCATGGCTTGAAATGAGTCTTAGGTATAAAGGGCAAAGAACTGTGTGATTCGCTGAGATGTCTAGTAGAGGTTCTTACTTTTAAGACAGCAGTTATCTGTTAATAGTTAGAAGTCAGCCATGAAAATGCTGCCTGCAAAGATAATAGGAAAGAGGAATGTTTTGATTTGTGCAATGAAATGAAGATTTGCAGGAAGATTTGTTCAATTATAAACCTGCTAAAACTATCTGCCAGATTTATTGATGCTAGAGCACTTGTAAAATTCAGAAATATAGATGCTCTTGAAATTTATGTGAAGATATCTTATACTTTATCTCAACTATTAGAACTGCCTTTGTACCTCAAAACACAACAATTCATTGTGTTGACTTTCAGCTATTGAAGCAAGAGTCCTTGTATGTATTGTGGGGAAAATGGAGAATAAAGGTCTTTGAAGAAGGTAAAGATATTTATTGTTCATCTGCTAGCGATGTTTGCAGTTACGTGGTTGGAAAGGCGGTAACAGTGAACTCGCTGCAAAATCGCATACTGCACTTCGTGGTTCTGTAGGTGCATTGAAAGCTATGGGAGGTACTGATATGGGACTTACTGGTTAAAGAACTTCAGCACTGGTTGATGCTTGAAACTCAAATGACGGCGTTTAGCCTTTGTGAATGTAGAGAGAAAACCTGTGTAAAAGAAGCTGAATCAACAGAACATATGGTATTAATTTGCTATAAAGTGGATTTTTATTTATTGAATTACCTGGCAGAAAGTTGTGCATGTCAAACCCAGGGTGGGTGAGAATAAATTTGTGAGAGTTTGTTACTTATGAGGTGGTACTACAAAGAAATGGGAGCGTTTAAGTTGTGTCCTAGTAGTAGAAAATATTATTCATGATTATATATTTTTTTGGAGAGGCATGTAAGGAAACTTAGATTAGTTTTGCAGTTCATATGAAACTATTATTGAAGCAGATAAAAGATGAGTCTAGAAGTTGTTTGTGAAGATGGAAGAAAACCGCTGGGCGTGGGCTAACTTTGAGCAGATGGTTGGGTGAATGCGAATTTTATAAAAGATTAGAAATTTTTGGTTATTTAAAATCAGTCCTTTTGTGATGTGGGGTGATGTTTTAAACTTACAGGAGGTCACAGATGACTATTGAATAAAGAATATCATTTGGAAATAATGATGGGTTAAAGATCAGCAGATTAAAGTGAACTCAAGTAGCAGTGGTGAAGTACCTACAATCTTAGAAGGAGGTGTTGTTGAAGCAATGATTCCAATGAATGATTATATTTTAGCTGATAAGGTTAACAATTCGCCAGGGAGGACAGTAGAGACGTTGACAGTTTTTTGAATGTATATTCATGTATGATATTCAATCACTGGTCAAATTCGCTTGGAGTAGGTGAATTCATTAAACTTAATTTGAATTGGGAGTTGTATGGATTTCTGGTAGAAAACTTCTTTGCTATTGTTTGAGATGGTTTTACCATTTTGCAGTTGATATTCGGACAAAAATATGAAGTTTAAAGAGCTTTATATTAAGAAGTTCAACGAAATGGAGGAATTACAATGATTATCTCTGAGAGTTGTTCCAATTTAATAAAATATTGCTTTAATTCATGGATAATCTGAGGCTTATTATAGCAATGAATGTGATGATTAATCGCCCAGTTGGAATGTCGCAAACAGTGTAGAACTTTTGGAATTGAAAGGGTCGTATCCGTCTATGTCAACATCAGGACAAATGTATCTGATTATATTGTAGAAAATTGATGCATGTCTTTTGATTTCTACCCAGGATTGTCCAAGTAGACAGTTTGAGTGGTATCTGACTAAAATTTAAGAGGAGGTGATTATGGTAAGACATAAAAACATCTTGGAAATCTGATTTTAGACCGGTGTATATATTGTGTCTGGTGATAGGGGTGATAGGATAGAAACAGCATTACAGAACTTGGTTTGAATGGAGTTCCTGTTACACTGCATCTTTTATTTCCATTTATGAATGATGAGGATATTAACTAAAGAGAGATGCACTTTTTATGGATCATACTCTTTAAAGCCATGAGGTGTGGGTTTTGGTGAAATCAACATGGATGAGAATGAGTTGAGATTGCTGAGTATGATGGGCATTAAGATTTGATAGGTATGAGGAGGTAAAATGCTAAATGCTGTTTGAAAATGTGGCTACTTGTATAGAAATATAGCTGTTGTATGTATCCAACTCTGTAATGGTATCAGGTAGGATAGCTTTATTCAGGCTATCTTTTTGAATATGTTGCAGTAACTTTTAGTGTTGAATATCGAGCTAGGATAACTTATCTCATCAGACTGTATTCCAATGACTGTGATAATGATCACTGATGATGAATAAGATAGACACCTTTTGACGTGGCATTGGCCTTCCAAGAGTATGCTTTTGCATCGTATAAGAAACCATATGAGGGTGTGGTAGTTTCAGCAAGATCAAGTGTTTCATATATAGTTTCAATTGAAGAAATAAAGGATGCTTGGAGGTTATTTGCTTTACAAAGAATCCTTATAGAGTTCTATTTTGATGATAATGGTTGATGTTGTTGATTTATTTATGTATTACAGATCCGAAGTAGAACTTTTAGATGGCGAGTTTCAATATTGAATTTCTCAAGAAGATGAATTTGAAGCTGATGAAAATTTGATAGAAAGTGGTAGAAATAACACAGAGCTATATTGTTGGGTGTTAAAAAAAGGTTTGGGGGAGTGATAGGTTAGAGAAATTTTTAGAACAAGTAACTAGATGATCCGCCTCTATCTGTGTGAAGAATCAACTATATAACAGTGCTAAATTCGGAGATAAGGTTTCGGTCAAGAAGGCTATATACCTCCTGGAGTAGTATTAATTTTGAATTGACCTATGTTGTGATGACTTTGATGTTTGTCAATCAATAATTTTAGAAGGGTATGGGGATAAACTCCGTTATTCTCCTGCAAATAGATTTTTCTTGTGTATAATGGATGCTTTTGAAGAGTCGCTGCCAATGCCTGGGTTAATAGCACAAGAGCTGATATTGCAGACAGCTAGAAGAGGGCAGAATTGAAATGCAAAAGATGGTAGCTGAGATGAACAAAATGGTGCATGGGCAATTATTGCGGCAATGGGACCAAAGAAAGGTGTTCTGTTTAATAGAGAGTGGTCTTTGAAAGGTATGAACAGGCAGAATTTTATGTATGCCATCAAAAGACGTGGGATAAAAAATATTCTGCAGTGCCTGAAGTTGGACTGATGTTACAGGTAGATAGTTTATGCTTGGTTTATGAATTTCTGTTAAATATATTTATGGAAACTATAAATCTTGTAATGAGGAGAGTGTTTGGAACATAAGAAGACTATATTCAAAAAAGACTACTGTATCTCCATGTAGTGAAGGGTAAGGATATTGGCTTGATGTTTTAATACTTTTTTGTTGATGATACTGAGCTTATTTCCTATGTGCAAAAGATAGTGGACTTGTATCATTAGGAAATGTTTTGGAGGTACTTATTATCGCATATGGTGGAAGAAATGGAAGTCTACTTTTGGAATGTACAAAGGTTCTGGAACATAGTGGAATATGTTGTAGATATGCTGACTGTTGTTGCAGATGAACAGTTAAACCGGAGCTAGCTGAGGCAAAGGGTAAAGACTACTTATTGCTGCAGAACCTAATAAGGGATGAGGCGATACATCAAATGTAAACATTGTGTTCCACAGACGAAATATTTGTTGAGAAGGAGTTTGTCACCTTTAGTTATGTAAGTGTTACTTTGTCCTATATACCAATCACCTGCCAAGGGTGGAGCTGTGGATAGATGAACGTGGTAGACTTATTGTTATACCATTATGCAAAATTGAAGGGCAACATGATATCAACTACACAGAGTATCTATTTGAAAATGCAGGAGCCATTTTCTTGATCATTGGAGAGCAAAACAGGTAATCATGGATGAGCATGCTATCGATGCGCCTAAGAGAGTTCAAGAGCCATTGCAGCTATAAGGAAAATAATGACTGGATGAAAGTATTTTGATAGTGTTGTAGATTGATTCACCTTTTCAGAAGAGTGGGGGGCTTTATCGCATATTGTCTTCGCACGAGAATTTACGTTGAAGTGCTGGTATTTTATTCTGTGAATCGAAACTTTCAAAAAGAAAAAGACAAAAAGCATTATAGTCTGACGTGTTAAACGGAGTTTGAGGACTAAGGGTAGGATGGGTGGTGGTATTTATTATATATGTATATATTATTTTTTAGTCCCATAGATCACACCAGTAGAACAGCCTTTCACTCCACCTGCACCTCTTTATGCGAATGGAGGCTAAAATATGCTAGAAAAGAGACTGAAAAGTCTTTAGTTAAAAGTGGCTAAAGGACGTGGTATTTGTTTTAAGCTAGTAAGTCCAAGTAGGGATGGACCTCCGATAGAATGGTAGCTGTCAGATGGAAGTTTGCTTTTGTAGAACCAAAGGCAAAAGGGAAAGCCACAGGCCACTCAGATGAAAAAGAAATTGACGATTTAGGTTAGGGTTTTAAGCAGTTTTGTTACGCTGATGGTAAGCATTGATTGCGGTGTGGGTTGAGGAAATACTTCCACATAATTATCGTAAATTTATCTCTACCAACTTTGGTTTTGAACAATCCAATATCTGCCATCTTCCTGAATGGACTCGAAAAGCGTTATCTCGCTTTACAGCAATCACTGATTTAATGCTGATTATTTTGATGTATCTAGGACACGGTTACATGCAACTCTGTAGGGTTGCTAACTCGTTTCTGGCAGATGAAAGAGTGGATCACTTTTAAAGCACTTAAACTGCTCGTACAGTTATCGGAAGTGGAAAAGCAGTGCTTTGATGTTTGCGAAACCATGCCACACATCTCATTTGATAAACTAGAGAAAATGCAGACGACGCTGCTAAAAGCACTCCTTTGAAGTTTGATTAGGCGGTGGCCGCTTGATGAGCCATCTCTAGTCCTATCAAGCTAGGTTCACTGTCACTCTAGTAAGACCTAAATTAAAAAGAATTGGTAGCTCAACAGGAACACCTTCAAGCAACGGTCTGATGGATTGCAGGCAGAGTTTAGACTGGTTTGATATGGAGAAAGATCTGGAAGATATATCACTCACTATAGGCAGAACTTTTATACCGACAAAAGAAATCAGCAGATGAGGAGTTTTCCTCACGCCTGGTGATGGAGCAGAGATATATATAGTCTCAATGGTCTGATAATACAACATCGTGAAGTCAAAGATTTTCAAAGATGCCAGGAGGTGTCATGAACGTGAAGTGAGGTAGTTAGGCTTTATCGGGATAAAGAGACAAAAGTCAGTATGATTCCTTTTTGAAACAAGATGTGCAGTGTTATCCCTTGAGAGAAACGAGACTGATGCTATCAATGCAGCAGCACTTTCAAACAAACTTCTTCAGGATGTCAAACAGTGCTGTCTATAATGCTGACAAGGGAGATTCCATACACGATAGAAAGCTTGATGTTTTAGAGATCAATCGAAGGTAGCAAATGGTACAAACCAGTTCTTGTGGCTTATTGGCCTAAACATGATTTGGAAACATGTTATAGATTTGAGGTCAGAGAAATTAAACTGTGCTCAGGATACATCGGATTGGAAATGAAGGCAAATTTCCTGTGGCTTTTAATTCATCCCTGTGCGTGCAGGTCATGGACTCATCTCGCGCTGCGTGACCACCCTAGTGGCTTGGTCTGACTCCACTGGTCACCGAGCAACAGCAGACCAATGCCAGACTTTACCGTCAAGGGCAAGATAGATGGTGTCAGCTGGGCTCATCACATCCTAACTCAAAGAAACTGATTGATGAAGATGTCATGAAAGCCTCAAGACTAAAAGAAAGAAAATACAAGATGCACTGATAGATTCAGTGAAAGCAGATTAAAGTAACGAGGAAGAGAGGTTCTTAGGAGAACTTACCCTCAGATGGAGGTAAGCATGGGATGAAAAAGAGCATTTTCGAAGCAAACAGAGATTACTAAATCGAATTATTGAACTTGATTTAGAGGAACCAAAAGAATTAGAGAGTTATCAGTCAGTGTTTCAAGCATTGCTTTTTGATAGAGATGCGTACAAACTACTAGAATACAAGAGCAATATTTGAGAAAATGGCTTGATAAAATAAACATTCTGGAGATAAAGATAGCTAATGAAGTAATCTTTTTATGGACTTAAACTTCAGGATACTTGAAACACAATTATTAGAGTATTGATGAAAAGTTGGTTTTGAATTACAGATACGTTAAAGGTTCAGAATGGGATGATATGTCTGTTACTGCAGGGAAAGGACGATATTTAGTGGCATGGAAATGTTCAGAAAGCTGAAACTGCCTGAAAATCCAATTAATATTAAAAGTTGTCAGCCAATGGCAGTTGATGGCAGTGATTGTCAGTAGATGTCATAGCATCAAATATGGTATGATATACTTGTCAAAAGTATAAATAAAACAGGGCCTTGAGGAGAAATCTTTCAGGCTTTCTTATGTATGAGGAGTGTGGAAGGCTATCAAGAAAACCAAAGCGTCCATAGGTTCATATCCTGGATGCCCCGAACCTAACTGAGGGTAGGTTTTCAGAAAAGCACCAGAAACAAGAGAACAACGCACGAGAAGTACGACAGAGAATCCGCTGTACGCCGGAAGGTAATGGACGAGTGTGAAAAGAGTAAGAGATGCTTACGTTATGACATCCATTTTGTGAGGAGAGTGTGAAGAAAATTTTAGTACCTAGAAGAAGTTAACATCACATCAAACTTTATCAGAAGGGAAATCATAATAAAAGCACTGACTTTTTATGGCAAATCGTGCCATGCGAGAATACATGCAAGTCGGTGATAGATGAATAAAAATAAGGGTAGGGGAGGAAAATCTCTACAAACCCTATCCCTTGGGAACGGGCGTGGTCTCACGCACAAAAGAGAGGTCTAAAACAGGGTATTAAAGAAAGTAAAAATTTAAGGAGTGATAATTTGACTAAAGACGGAACATATAGAGGAGGAAGAAGGGTCAGAGCTGAGATAAGCCAAAAAGCCGGTAGCTGAAAAATACAAGCTGGGGAAATGGAAAAATACTAGCAAATGATATACTAGATGAATATTACGCAGAACTGGAATCTGTAGATTTACCGGAAGGGGTAGAACTTGAAGGCATGGATATGCTCTAAGCCAAGCGACTATCTATCTGCATAAGCAAAAGAGTGGTATTCCTGCTTGGAGCAGACCACATATATAAAGAAACATGGCAGTGGCTAAAGGAAAGAAAATGCGAAAAGCTTTGTAAACAAAAAGGCTTATTGAATCTTATTCACAAGCATTTGCAAGATATATTCAGTGTGAAGAAGCAATCAGTAGGTACGAATGCTTGAAACATCCAACCACCGGAGGTGGATTGCCTCCATTTATACAGATGTCTCAGTCAGTTTCAAAAGACAGCGAACCTAATTTGGTATGAGATTTATGACATTGTAAAGCAAAAATTGTACAGAAATTTTTGGAAGAAAGTAATGATCCCTATGGAAAGACTACTGAGAGGAGGAAGGTAGAAATGATAGAAAAAGTAAATCCAATGCATCCTGATAAAATAGCAGATAGAATTGTTGGAGCTATTGTAGATTTAGTATATAAGGAAAAATAAAAACTCTAAGATTGCAGTTGAAGTGTTAATTGACACAGTGTGCCATGTTATTATAGAAACAACAGAAAAACTCTATCAGGAGCCAATTGAAAATCATTCATCGTATTGCAGGCGATATGAAGGCAGATATTGTGATTGTTCCTCAAGATGTATATTTGACAAACAATCAAAAGAACAAGGTGTGCTGGGTGATAATGGTATCTTTAAGGAGTGCTTTAACAGATGAACAGAAAGGAACTATCAAAAATAGCAAGAAAAATTTATATATACATATCCGTATGACGGGCATATTCTAGATGAAATAAGGCTGATTATTTGTCAGAGTAATGCTAAACGTCAGAAAGCTTAGAGAAACCTATCCTATGCAGAAGTAAACCACTCAGAGATTGGACTGGGGGAACTGATGCAGACACAGAGCCACCAATAGAAAACTTGGGATCAGATAAGGGCAGACCTGTAACTGGTGGAGGGCCACGGGAAAAGACTTGTCAAAGGCCGATGTATCTGTAAACAGACTAGCTTTCCTAAAGCGCAGGAGATGGACGTGAAGAAGTAACCTTTAGCAGTGATTGGAGATAGAGAAATTTGGATGGTAAGCCTTATGAAGAAATTAAAGACCATGAAAGAATATATAGACTCTAGTAGGCGGATTTGGAAAAATTCCAAGAGTGGGCTCTAACAGGAGGAGTTTATGAAAAGAATGCAGTATTATCAGCAGATATTAAAGTGATCCTATCTCCATATCAGACGCTCGTACCTGCATTCAGAGAGTCAATAGCTCAGATTGCTGCTATAAAAGAGTCTGGTTTTTATCTCCGATACCACAGCTGAAGATAATACAATTTTAGCTGGGCATGGCAGACCTGTTGCAGCTAGGGAAACTGGGCCAACGAAAGTCCCCTGTGTAAAGGAAAGCCACCTAACTGAAACTCAAAGACGGGCATACATTATTGCATAAACTAAACTCACTTAACGCTGGCTGGGATGAAGATATACTTGCGATTGAACTTTCTGAATTACAAGGAGCAGATTTTGATTTAGACCTTTTAGGTTTTGATGAAAGTGAACTTGCCAGTATTTTTTGAAGATGATAAAGAAGTAGAAGATGATGATTTTGATGTTGAAGAAGAACTAACAAAACCATGCTTTTCTAAGGCAGGGATATTGGACACTGGAAAGATATAGGCTATCTGTGTGATTCGACACAAAGAGGAAACTATAGGATTTTGATACGGAAGGCAAAGCTAATCTTTAGTAACCGATCCACCTCTACAACGTAAACTAGTGAGGTGTGCAGGCAAGATTAAAAATGATAATATGAATGATGATAAAGTCTTTCATAATCCTTGCTTGATGCCTTTTCTAATATGGAAAAAGGTGATGCAGATGATGCATCTATTTGCTTTTTCATGCAGATATCGGAAGGCTTGAATTTTCAGAAAAGCATTTAACGATGCAGGATTTTATCTATCCGGCTGTTGCAGACGTGGAAGAAGCCGTCACTTGTCCTTTGGCAGAAGTCCGTATCAATGGGCAGAATGAACCATGTCTATATGGTTGGAAGAAAGAAAGGAAAACATCAGGTATTCAGGAAGAAGAGAAAACCACCATATGGGAATTTGAAAAGTCTAAGACGCAGAACATCCTACCATGAAAACCTATTGCACTACTCGCATATCTCTATTACTAACCTGGCATGAGTAACACTATTATACTTGATCCATTTGGTGGTAGTAGAAATATTAACTGTTTGTGAGCAAAACAGACTGTTCCTGTTATACCATTGAACTTGATGAAAAGTTCTGTGATGTAATCGTCAAAAGATATATTGAGCAGGTTGGAACTGATAAAGATGTATCAGTGTTAAGAGATGGAAAAGAACATCTATATAGCGAGGTGACTGCTGATGAGTAAGTGAATTAACTCTTGGCAGTCTCTTTGATGGAAGCGGAGTCTTTTTGCTTGGAGCAGTTATTGGGAAATTGAAATCAATATGGCACTGTAGAAATTGAGCCATTTTCCATCAGGGTTACAACAAAAGAATGCCGGAAGTAAAAGCACTCTAGGGGATGTATCGATATTAAAGGTCAGCGAAACAGAGCCGGTGGATATTATAACTTTTGGAAGTCCCTGCCAGGATATGTCCATAGCAGGGAAAAAGAGCGGGACTCTAACGGTTCTCGCCTAATTTGTTTTATGAGGCACAAGAATTATTAAAGAAATGAGGGAGAGGACGAATGGAACAAAAACCAAGATACATCGCTTGGGAAAAATGTCCCAGGGCATTCTCTCAAACAAGGGAGAAGACTCAAAACAAGTCGCAAAGAAATCTGTGAAATCAAAAGGATATCAAATTGATGCCTAGACCCAACAGGTGGCAAAATGCAGGACTTATCCTGGCAGATGATTTCAGCCTGCATGGAGTGGGTATTTGATGCTCAGTACTGGGAGTCTCAGAGAAGACGAATCTCATCTTGTCTGCGATTTTAATGGAGAAAGTGCGGAAAGAAATATTATTTGGAGTCTCGAGGGCATGTCTTGCATCTTGAAGAGCAAATAGCCCGTGGAGAACTACTCGGAGATGTGCAGACTTTGCACTAGAAACGGGCCGAAAACCCAGCTTTAAAGACCAGGGTGGTCAGAGGATTGGATGTCTCGAAAATAAAAGTGGAACAATTACTGGTAAGCGTAGGAACACATCCACCATTAGTATTTGAAAAATCATGGACAGGGATTCTAGATTCAGGTCCGATTGATATTAGTAATACTAGGGCAAGTCTTGGAACTGGTGTGAAAGTAATCAACCTTTTGTAGTTGAAGATAAGTGGATATGTTTGATGTTAGAATTGCATCAGAAAACACAAGGAATCATAGAGCAAATATCTATGAAACGATGTTAGGAGGACCATAAACAGTGGGTCTAAATTCACCGACGCCAATCAAGGAGGTCTTGTTATTGTTTATTCAATCAGTAAAATTCGCACCACACTGAGTAGAAAATTTAGCGAATACTTAGTAGCAAGCGACTCATAAAGATCCTCCAGCTGTAAATGACATGAGGGTATATATATCGCGAAGGCTTACACCAAAAGAGTGTGGAAGACTTCAGGGTTTCGCAGATGGTTGACGCGATGGACTTGAAACAGAAAACTAGCAGTGAAGAATCTGAAATTTTGACTGAAGTCTTTTGAAACATATGGAAGAGTTGTAACAAAAGCTACTGTCAAAAAGTGAGACAAGATAGGGCATTAAAACTCTCATACTGATTCAGCTGAATATAAGATGGGGTAAATGGTGTAGCACTTCCAGTCGTCTGTTTTGTACTAGCAGGAATCATGCTACATTTTTATTTTGAAAAAGCATAAAATGACTTGCCATTTACAGCCCTTTTAGAGTGATATATGTACTACCAAATTAGAGGAGGTAAAAAGCATGGAATTAAAGTATGAAATGAAAGGTGCGAAAGAAAGTTAGTTCAGGCAATTGAAGACGTAACCATTACAAAAGCGAAATCACCTGGGAATGCCAAGCAGCTATGAGATGCATTTTTATCAGAGTAAAGGAGAACGGTTACATCAAATACAGATGAAAACCTAGAAGACCTTGGATTTAGCGGTGATTATGGGATAGACCTTCCACAAAGGAGACTGGGCCATGAGGGCTTGTACAGTGGAAATCCAAGAGATAAGGTAATTTATCTGCTGAGAAAAATTCACAAGGGCGATTTAATCAAAAAGGCAAATCTAGGAGTTACAAGTCTTGAAATAGAGGAAGACGTGAAGAAAAGTAAGTTTTCCTTGGTTTGAAAATATCGATAACGAACATCTAATGACATATATAAAATTCATTGCAGCACTGTGTAAGATGAGTATGGGTGCAAACGCGTCAACGAATCTTCCAAAGAAGTTATAAATGAAAAAGTATGCCTTTAGGTGTTTTCTTTTAAGACTTGGCTTTATAGGCGATGAATTAAGCAGGATAGAAAGATACTTTCGAAAAGCTTGGATCATCAGCTTTAGAAATGGAGGCCGAAGATGAGATTTCCAAGTAGAGATGTTGTAGAGGGATAAGGAAAAGATATCCAATAGGAACTAGAGTTGAACTTGTCTCATGGATGATATTCAGGCACCACCAGTAGGTGCGAACGGTAAGAGGTGTTGATGATATTGGCTCCATTATGGTTTCTGGGATAACGGAAGTACTTTAAGTGTAGCTTTCATGGTGAAGATTTCCCTGCAGGAGGATTTCAGATGAACGATAAAATAAAGGAACAAATTCTCTGTAATCAGAAATAGAAAGAATTACAAATATGTTTGATATAATATCTGTTCAAAGAATCGCCTTTGGAAATGGACTTTTTATGAACTTGCAGATTTTCTGAAACCGATAGAAAGAGCTTATATTGATTTCATTATCATGCGAAATAAACTACATTTGTATCCTCTAAATTTGACTTTGCATTATAGTGCTTTTAGAGTGATATATAGTACTACCAAAAGCAAAAGGAGATAAAGAAAATGAGCAAGATGACAGAGCTAGCTAAAGAGTACAGACATCCAACACAGGCAACACCAGAAGACTTTAGAAACTAGATGGGGTAAGGTTATAACTTTGAGATAGGGTGATTCTAGTGGACACATTATCACCCAGATGGAAATTGCTACTTTTGCAGCAGTTTATGAGTCTCTAGATGATGACCATACATGCGAAGGTTTTATTGGACTTAGGGAAGTCAGTGACAAAAAGATTTGAAGATGATGGGCTATGCCATAGAGTGGGCATTGAAAACAAAACTAAAACAAGAGAGTTTCAGAGCTAGCTCTGTTTTCGTAGCGTGAGCTGTATGACACAGAAATCTTTGATTTCGCCTAGGCCGATATCACATCGTTTCAAATCTGTGATTTTTATGCGATTATTCTAGAAGGAGGGATAGCATTGGCAAAGCATAAGACAACAAAATTTCAAAGAGAAGGACTCTGTTTATAGTAGCACTACGCAGATTATGTGGTAAACTCTTATCGAATGTCTATCCATACAAAAGGTACATGGGCTGTGTCATTTAAATTACTCCCTGGCAAGAACAGATTATAAGAGATTTATTTGGTGTGATTAAAGCCAACGGACTATAGGCAGTTTAATACAGCATACATTGAAAATTCCAAAGAAGATGGGAAAATCGAGCTTGCAGTTGCTGTCGCTCAGCTCTGCTGTGGTGATGGTGAGGAAAGAGCAGAAGTTTATGGATGTGCTGTTGATAGACAGCAGGCAACATTGTATTTGATGTTGCTGCAGATATGGAAGGATGTGTCCCTGCCTTAACATAAAGAGTGAAGATACTGGCTTCGCAAAAGAATTGTATTTCAGCCAACAAATAGCTTTTTATCAAGTGCTATCAGCTCAGCCTACTCCAAGCATGGTTTTAATATCCATGGGTAGTATTTGATGAACTCATACACAACCAAATCGAAAACTTTTTGATGTCATGACAAAGGGTCAGGAGATGCCAGAACCCAGCCTTTATACTTCTTTAATCACTACAGCGAACAGATACGCATTCAATCTGCTATGAAACCCATCAAAAGGCCAAGGATATTTTAGAAGGTAGGAAAATAGATCCTACCTTTATCCTGTGATTTATGGAGCAGATGAAAGAGATGATTGGACAGATCCCTAAGGTTTGGAAGAAAGCAAATCCATCTCTTTAGAGGGTGACGGTTGGAAATTGATAAAGTAAAGGCTGCCTGTGAATCTGCAAAAGCAAAAATCCTGGTGAGGAGAATTTTTAGACAGTTAAGACTTAACTAGTGGGTAAAACAAGCAATTAGGGTGGATGCCAATGGAAAAATGATTTATGTTCCTTTGCAGTTAATGAAGATGAATCTGAAGGAAGAGTATGCTATGGAGGGTCTTAGACCTATCGTCTACAACAGACATTACAGCCTTTGTTTTAGTCTTTCCACCATAGATGAAAAGAAAGATAAAATTGTGATACTTCCATATTTTTGGTTGCTGAAGAAACTCTGGAGTTAAGGGTTAAGCGAGACCATGTTCCATATGATATATGGAAAAGGCAAGGTACATTCAGACAACAGAAGGAAAATGAAGTTCACTATGGATATATAGAAAGCTTTTATAGGAAAAACTTGAGAAAGATTTAATATCAGAGGATTGCACTTTGATAGATGGGGTGCTGTTCAAATGGTTCAAAACTTTAGGAAAATATGGGATTTACAGTCGTTCCTTTTGGACAAGGCTTAAGGATATGTCCCTCACCAACGAAAGAACTTATGAAATTAACACTAGAACAAAAATAGCTCATGGTGGGCATCCTGTTCTTAGATGGAATATGGATAATATATTTATTAGGACAGACCCTGCAGGAAACATCAAAGCCGATAAGGAAAAAGTCACAGAAAAGATTGATGGTGCGATTGACGACAATCATGGCACTGATGAGAGCAATAAGATGAGTAATTCAATACTGAAAGTGTGTATGACAGATAGTGAGCATGCCATATGTAAAGATAAGACTTGCTTTTGTGTGTTGTTTTCTTTCTTTTATAACGCGCGAAGAAAGTGCTAAGTATAAAATGATACGCCTAAGCTCTTTAAACTAAATCGCCTAAACATGCTATAATTAGCGAAAGAAAAGGAGAGTAGAGCGAATGAGGCTAATTATGAAAAATCTAGCAAGTAAGTAAGTGGAGAGTGATAAATCTTCTTCTCAGCCATTCATGGGCACAAAGGAAAACAAGAACTTTTGGACACGCAAACCTGCTGTTTAGATAAATTAGTAGAGTTGCTAAAATTCAAAGCGTAGAGATTCTAATAGGAATAGAGGGAATTGTACTACATCAGTCAGAATAAAGAGTTAATGAATCAGCAACTCCTTAGAAATAGGGATGAAGAAGAAATTTTGGATATGAAGATGTACTAAATATGATTATGAAAGTTATGAATATATTCAACCAACAGTAACTATATTTTTGCAACTTGCAGAGACCCTGTTAAGCATAGTGAAAAGGAATTGCGTAGATATAAATACGCAGAATTCTATTGTGGAAAAAGATAAAGAGTGGTACGCTATCGAAAGGTTTAAGCCATTATCCTATATGAAACACCAGGTGAATTGAACAAATTTAGCAATGAATTGAATATAGCATTTTGACAAAAAGACGATGGATTCGTTAATTCAACTTTTTATTCATGATTTTTTCGTATTCATCCTTTCAATGATGGAAATGGGAGAATGAGTCGTTTATTAACAACTCTCTTGCTATACAGACAAGGATATGTAATTGGGAAATACATCAGCTATAGAAAAGATAAAGACAGTTATTATATACTAAAAAGTGGATGAGGTTGGCATGGAAAAATAAAGAAATCCTGTGCCATTTATAAAATATATTCTTAGAACCATATTAGCTGTATATTGATTTTGAAGAAAGGGGCTGATTATGTAGACGAAAAAGAGTGCCCTACAATCGATCTCTGTGAGAAATGCTATTGATAGCAGCTAAACTGAATAAAAGTGATATGATGGAATTAGTTCCGAGTGGTGGAAAAGCTCGAAAATATGCTGTAGTTGACTGAGGAAGGGTATATTGAAAGACATGGTAAAGGAAGAGCGACCTTTTATGTAAAAAGCAAGAAATCATCAAAAATAACAGGAATTTAAGGAACACAAAAATTGAGAGAAGGCATCTACTAATTACAGTAGGTGCTTTTTTGATACAGAAAATTAGGAGGGATGTGTATGGGTGTATTAAGTGGTTTATTCAAAAGTCGTGATAAGCCAACGAATAGAACAAATGGAAGTGCATATAGTTTTTTAATGGGCGGTTCTTCATCTGGTAGAAGAGTGAATGAACGCTCGGCTATGCAGATGACTGCAGTCTATAGTTGTGTTCAGTATTTTATCTGAAGCAGTTGCAAGTTTGCTACTCATGTGTATCTTAGGACCGATACAGGAACTGAAAAGCAATAGAGCACCCGTTATATAAGGTGCTGCACGATGAACCAAACCTGAAATGACAAGTTTCGTTTTTAGAGAAACTATGATGACACATTTACTCCTTTGGGGTAATGCCTATGCCCAGATTATCAGAAATGGTAAGGGTGAAGTTTTAGGTCTTTATCCACTTATGTCTGATAGGATGAAAATGGATAGAGAGGTGATAAGGGCAAAATATGCTATGAATATTTTGTAAGCGATTCAGATGCAGGAACAGAAAACAAGGGTTGTTAAGTTAAACGAGCTGATGTGCTTCACATTCTGGACTTGGTTTTGAAGTGGGCTTGTTGGCTGTCACTGCCTATTGCAATGGCTAAAAATGCTAGAAATGGCATAGTGCACCTTGAAGAATATGGAGCTAAGTGCTAATGAGGGCAAACTACCAAGTGGAATTTTAGAATATCCTGGAACGGTAAAGATCCTGGAGGCTATGAGGGAAAGCTGAGTCTAAGGAGTTTTTCTGGAGGAAACAGCCATAAGATAGCTGATTTTGGAAGAAGGAACGAAGTATCGCCGACTCTGCATTTCTCAAATGAAAGCACAGTTTTTAGAAACAAGAGAAATTTCAAATCAATGAGACAGCTTAGGATTTTCAGAGTACCACCTCATATGGTAGAGTGACCTTGATAGTTCAGCTTTTCTAACATCGAGCAGCAATCTCTAGAGGTTTGTGGGCGCACTCTTGATCCTGTGCAGCAAGACGAGCAATCCATTGTTTCGAAGGCTACCGAGGGAGGAAAAGGAAAAGTGCTATATGTCAAATTCAATGCTGAGTAGACTCCTTCGTGGAGTGCTACCAATCAGACTGACCATGGCTGTATGCTATCGGGAAGACAAAACGGATGTGGATGTCTGCCAAATGAGGATAGAGAATTGAAAACCTTGACCGTATCTCCTCAGTGAAGAAGATTGTATCCTTATAATGGAAATATGCTCCCACTCAAACCGTGCCGGAGCATTTGCAGGCAATGAGGAGTGAGGGAAGAACCTAATGAAGAAGTTTTGGAGAGTGGAAAGAATCTGGCAATGAAAAACCAAAACGAAAGAGGAAGTGATAGAAACGCTTTATCCTATTCCTTACCGGAACGATAGCTGAAGAATCTTGGGTTTGATGATGATGTAAACTACCACAGATTTTCAAAAGACGAGTTAAATAAGGGGAAATGGAAACGTACTGTTTGGATTAACTCTCCAGGAGGCGACCAGCAGCAGCCAAATCCTACAATATGCTACACCGACCAGGCGGGTGATGTCACAGTCAAGATTGATGGCGTAGCAGACAAAGTGCTGCATCTGTTGTGCAAATGGCAGGAAATCAAAGGTTTTAATGAGTCCTGTATCCATGCGTATGACCACAGATCCTAGGACTCATTAAGCTGGAAAGTAGGGCAGATGGAAAAGCAATCTCAATGCTAGATGAAGTGAAAGAGTCCAATCATCAATGCTTATGAGATTAAGACCGGAATGTCCAGACAAAACTATCTCATCTAATGGATTCAGAAACATGGATGGATGCTAATAAAAGCGGTAGAGCTTGGTTTTGCAATGACATCTTAAAAAGAAGTGAAGCTAATGACATGGAAATCCCACAGATTTCAATGATGTATCAGGAGACACTAGGTTGTAAATTCACTGATGGATAAGTTAGCTACTAAATGCATAGATAAAGTAAACAAATAAAGGCATCAAGGCGGACGAATTAATGGACCGTCTTTTTAATGAGAAATTGGAGGTAGAAAAATGAGTAAGATTTTGAGATGATTGAGAAAACGTAATACAAAGCTTGGGAAGGTGCTAAGGCATTCCTTGATAGTAAGAGAGATAAGGACGGCCTTATTTCTGAAGAGATACTTTGGTCTATGACGAAATGGAAAAAGAAGGTCCATAATTTTTAGCCTAGAGTTGAGCGTCTACAGAAGATGGAAAGAGCTGGATAAAGAATCATCCAAGCCTATGTCTGATGCGATTGTAAATAGACCGATGAAGGTTGAAGAAAGAGAAAGAGAAGGTAGAGCTAGAGATGAGTATAAAAATGCTGTAGCGTCTTTGGTACTGTCAATCGTAATTGGTAGTATTGAATTGTTTCTGTATATACAGAGAATGAAAAAGATGGCGAAAGTTATGCAATTAAAAATTAGACATTGGAGGGTATATATCAACAGTTTTTCATTTTGTTTACCGATATTAGATTTTATTACAAAAATAGATTTTTATTGCAAAAGCTATTGAAGAAAATTATCAAGACAAATTAGACAAGTTAAGTAGTTTCTAATATGTCTCCTGTAATATTGCTACCATGATATCTAGTCTAGCAGCACCAGACTATGAATTCGAGAAAAGTTCATCCTGCAGTCTTGTTTTTATAGCGCATTACGTTAAGTCTGTTGATCTGTATCTAAGCTAGATGTTGCTTATCAGGGATATTCTGCATTAGATGAGAATGCTATTCAATTTATTGATTAAAAATTTCTACCTAATCAACAATCACCCACAGATAGATAAAAATCTGTGAAAAGCCTACATATAAATAACTGTTTTAAACAAAAACCGCAAGCGTTTTGAAAGAAAAATTGGAAAAAGGATTGATAAAAACGAAAGGTAGTATAGAATGGAATTATTGAGAAATAATATACTAAAAAGGAGTCGTTATATGAACTACAAAGAAGTTTATGAACAATGGCTAAACAATGATTTCTTTCGATGAAAAGAAACGAAAAGCTGATTTGCTTGTCTATTCGGGATGATGAAGCTGAGATCGAAGATCGATTCTACAAAAGGGTCTTGAGTTTTGGGACAGCTGGTCTTCGTGGGAAATTGGGTGCTGGTACCAACCTGTATGAATAAATACATGGTAGGAAAAGCAGCCCAGGCATTAGCTGAAACCTTGAAAAGACCATGGTGAAGAGGCGATTAAAAGAGGTGTTGCAATCAGCTATGATGTCAGATATAAATCGAAAAGAATTTGCTGAGTTGACCTGCTCTATCATGGCTGCTCACGGAATCAAAACCTATATTTACAATGGCATTCATCCTACACCAATGTGCTCGTATGCAATTAGAAAATTGCACTGTAAAGCAGGAGTCATGGTGACAGCTAGTCATAATCCACAAGAATACAATGGCTATAAAGCGTATTGGGAAGAAGGGTTCACAGATTTTAGATGATATTGCAGGACAAATTGCAGGTCATATGGATGAAATTAGTCACTTTTGAAGACATCAAATCTATTCCTTTTGAAGAAGCCTTGGAAAGCGGTCTTGCAAATTATATTGATCCATCTGTCGAAGAAGATTACTACCAAGAAGTTCTCAATCTAACAATCAATGAAGATGTTGATAAATCTATCAAGGTTGGCTATACGCCTTTGAATGGTACAGGAAATATTCCTGTCAGAGAAATTCTGAAAAGAAGAGGATTTGAAAATATCTTCGTCGTAAAGGAACAAGAATTCCCTGATCCAGATTTTACAACCGTTGGTTATCCAATCCAGAATTTCCAAAAGCATTTGCTTACTCTGAAAAACTTGGAAAAGAAAATGATTGTGATATTTTGATTGCCAATGACCCAGACTGCGATCGTGTTGCGCTGGAAGTAAGAAATGCAAACGGTGATTATGTCTTTTTAAACGGAAATAAGATTGGTGCTTTGCTTTCTTATTATATTTTCTCACAACGTTCTGCTCTCAATAATTTACCTGAAAATCCTGTCATGGTGAAATCTATTGTTACAGGTGATTTATCTAGAGCGATTGCGAAGAAATATGGTATTGAAACAGTAGAAACCCTGACTGGATTTAAAAATATTTGTGGCAAAGCCAACGAATATGATCGTACTAAAGAAAAACGTATGTTTTCGGTTACGAAGAAAGTATCGGTTTCTGTTATGGAACATTTGTTAGAGATAAAGATGCTGTCAGTGCTTCTATGATGATCGTGGAGATGGCTGCTTACTTTAAGAAACAGGGTAAGACTCTGTTAGATGTTTTAAATGATATTTATGCAGAATTTGGTTTCTATAATGAAAGACAAGTTTCTCTTGAGTTAGAAGGTGTAGAAGGTCAAGAGAGAATCGCTCGAATGATGGAAGAATTTAGAGAACATCCTTTGACAACAGTTGGAGCAATGGAACTTGAAAAAGTGATTGACTTTAAAGATGGCTATCTTGATTTTCCAAAACAAAACTGTCTTGAAATATTACTTTTAAAAGATGGTTCATGGTATGCACTCAGACCGTCAGGGACCGAACCTAAAATCAAACTATACATCTATTCAATTGGTAAAGATGAAAAGGAAAGTGTTGAAAAACTTGACCTCATCGAAAAGGCTTGCCGAGAAAAATGGATAGTGTGAAATAAGTCACTATATAAAAACATGAGGTTCTCTTTTCAAAAGAGACCTCATGTTTTTGCTAAAGACTGGTCGAATGTTTTGGCTGTATTTTGGTCGGGATAGATATAATTCATGGCGTTGTTGATAGCTGTAGGAGCTTCGCCTAGTCCTGTGGCTATCAAATCAATCTTTCCGTCGTAACTACAGCAATCTCCAGCAGCATGAGATACCCTGCAGACAGAAGTTTCTTGTTTGCTATTGACGATAATCTTGTGGCGATTGAGTTCTAGATCCCCATTTTTTAAGTTTCCAACAGATGATTTGAAGCCATAATTGACAAAAAGTTGGTCAAGTGGCAATATTTCTGTCTTATCGCTTTTACTTTAGTGATTTCAAGATGAGTAAGTTTGTTTCCTTCACTGATAAGCTTGTTTTGGAATAAATGGTGTTTTAATCGTGACAGTAGAAGCTTTTTAGTTCATTGACACTGTGTTCTAAAGCATCGAAATTATCCCTGCGGTGAATGATGCTGGTCGGTGCAATCTTATCAAAAGCCAATGCCCAATCAACAGCAGAGTCACCACCGCCTAGAACAACAATATTTTGCCCAGCATATTGATTGATATTTGATACGTGATAGTGAATGTTTTCAAATTGGTCTACATTTGTCTAGTTCAAGCGGACGTGGTTTAAAAGGCACCACCTCCCATAGCAATCAAAATGGCTTTTGAGATATGTTTCCCTTTACTAGTTGTTAAGGTAAATAATTCATCGTCAATATCTAATACAGTCTCATTGAGATGAATGCTTGTTTCAAATGTTTTTACTTGATCAATCAAACGCTCAAATCCAATTCTTCCCCTGTTAGATTGGTAAAACCAGGAACATCCAGAATTTTTCTTTTCAGGATAGAGAATAGCTGGCTGTCCACCGAGCTGAGGAAGTGAATCAATTACATTCACCTTTGCTTGACGCATGTGCATAAAAGCAGCAGAAAAGTCCCACGGGACCTCCACCAATGATTGTAATATCAAAATTTCAGACATGATTTTCTCTAAAAATGAGTAACGTATTTTTATTTTTATCACAAAATGAGGGAAACGATAGAGAAATTGTGTTAGGAGCATATGAATTATGATACAATAGTTACAGATTATATTATTATAGGAGATATACATGCAAGCAGCTGCACATTTTATTGAAACATTTGTTCCCAGATCACTTATACGATTTTTTAGATTTGAATCGGAGCAAAAACATTTGACAGAGTAAGGTCAACATTAGCGGGAAGCAAAAGGAGAAAACAAATCTCTCTTCATCAGAAGGATTTGACAATTCAGTCCGTTGAAGTAGCTGGCGAAGCTCGTCCTGTTCTCTGTAGATAATGAAAATGAAGCAGTTTACGTTGAGCTTGGTCAAGCAGGAGTTGTTGAAGTAACGCTGACTTATATGGGTAAAATTACAGACAATATGACAGGGATTTATCCGTCTTACTATACTGTCAATGGAGTCAGAAGTTCTTTCTACTCAATTTGAAAGTCATTTTGCGCGTGAAGCTTTTCCAAGTGTAGATGAGCCAGAAGCAAAAGCTACTGTTTGACCTTTCTTTGAAATTCGATCAAGAAGCAGGAGAAATCGCACTTTCAAACATGCCAGAAAGTTGATGTAGCACATCGAAAAGCAACTGGGCATCTGGAAGTTTGCAACAACGCCTCGTATGTCTTCTTACCTCTTAGCATTTGCAGCTGGCGATTTGCAAGGTGTTACAGCTAAAACAAAGAATGGTACTTTGGTGGGGTGTATACTTTACTAAAGCCATCCTGCTTCAAACTTAGAGTTTGCCCTAGATATTGCAGTTCGCTCTATTGACTTTTTATGAAGAATATTATGGGGTGAAGTATCAATTCCTCAATCCCTTACATGTAGCTTTACCAGATTTCTCTGCAGGTGCTATGGAAAGATTGGGGCTTGGTCACTTATCGTGAGGTTTACCTCTTAGTAGACGAAAATTCAACTGTTACTAGTCGTCAGCAAGTAGCTCTTTGTGATTGCTCACGAATTGGCGCACCAATGGTTTGGGAACTTGGTCACAATGAAATGGTGGGATGATCTTTGGCTCAATGAAAGCTCTGCCAACATGATGGAATATGTCTGCGTGAATGCCATTGAACCAACATGGAACATCTTTGAAGACTTCCAGACAGGATGCGTTCCACTGGCTCTAAAACGGGATGCAACTGACGGTGTTCAATCTGTCCATGTGGAAGTCAAACACCCAGATGAAATCAATACCTTGTTTGACCCAGCGATTGTTTATGCCAAAGGAAGCCGTCTCATGCACATGCTCCGTCGTTGGTTAGGAGATGAAGCCTTTGCAAAAGGCTTGAATGCTTATTTTGCAAAACATCAATATGGTAATACGATTGGTCGTGACTTATGGAATGCTCTTGGTGCAGCTTCAGGACGTGACGTAGCAGCCTTTTATGGATTCGTGGCTAGAACAACCAGGCTATCCTGTTTTGACAGCGATTGTGGAAAATGACACTCTCAAAATTTCTCAAAAACAATTCTTTATTGGTGAAAAAGAAGAAAAAGGTCGTCTATGGGTTGTACCGTTGAATAGTAATTGGACTAGGTATTCCCAGATACTCTAGAAACCGAAACGCTTGAAATTCCAAATTATGCAGCTCTTGCAGCTCAAAATGAAGGAGCACTTCGTTTCAATACGGAAAATACGGCGCATTACATCACTGATTATCAAGGAATTGTAGACAATATTTTAGCAACTATTACGGACTTGGATAATACAAGTAAGTTGCAAGTGGTGCAAGAACGTCGTTTGATTGGCGGAAGCTGGTTCTGTTTCATTTGCAGACTGATTCCAGTGGTATCGAAAAGATTGACTAATGAAAACAGTCTTATCTTGTGGTATCTGCTGTGAAGTCTGTGCTAAATGGTTTGGAGACTTTTTGTGGATGAAGGGACAGAAACAGAGGCAGCCTTTAAGAAATTACTCGTTAAGCTGAATCAGCTAACTTTTGACCGACTTGGCTTTTGAAGCGAAAGACGGTGAAACAGATGAAGATGAATTGGTACGTCAAATCGTTGTGGCAAATATGATTGCAGCTGATGATGAACAAGCGAGCCAAAAAGCGAGCCAAATCTTGAAACTTACCAAGAAAACATTAGAAAAACTTCCAGCAGCCACTCGCTTGCAAATTTTGATTAACCAAATCAAACACCATGAGACAAAAAGAATTGACCGATCAAATATCTAGCAACCTACATTACAACGGTTGATGGCAACTTCCAACGTCAATTGGCGTCGGCTCTATCTTATACGAAGGACGAAAAACTCTCAGCCCATCTTTTTAAAAGAATGGAAAAATAAGGATGTTGTAAAACCGCAGGATTTAGCAATGAGCTGGTACTTTACTTTCTTGCAACACGATTTCACACAAGGAACTGTCTGGACTTGGGCACGTGACAATTGGGATTGGATCAAAGTCAGCTCTTGGTGGAGATATGAGTTTTGATAAATTTGTCATTTATCCAGCAAGTACTTTCAAGACGCGTGAACGTTTGCAGAATACAAAGGCCTTTCTTTGAGCCGCAATTGTCTGATTTAGCTATCAGCCGTAACATTAGTATGGGAATCAAAGAAATTTGCGCTCGTATTGATTTGATTGACAAAGAAAAAGCAGCTGTTGAAGTGGCAATTAAAGCTACAGTATAACAGCATAGAAGAGAAAAAGGTTGAATGAAAGTTCAGCTTTTCTCATCGTATCGTTTGCTGTTTTATTAAAAAAAGTGATAGTTTTTGGAAAGAAAAATGCTTGACTTTTGAAATAGAATGGTGTATAATAAGTCTGTAAACGATTGCAGGAGAGGGTGAGGTCTATTTAAAAATCAGAGCGCAAACAGGTGATTTTAGAAGAAACTCAATCGTCATCAGGTTGTTTCTCTGGATAACTTAGTTCGTTTGTTAAATACGTCTGAATCAACAGTGCGTAGAGATTTAGATGAATTGGAAGGCGAAAGAAAATTGCGCCGGATTCACGGTGGAGCAGAAAGCATCTATTTTTCCAAGAGGAAGAAAGCAATCGAGAAAATCTATCAAAAAAACGTTCAAGATAAATTACGAATTGCTCACAAAGCGGCGGAATTGATACAAGAACAGGATGTTATTTTTTTAGTGATGCTGGAACGACAAATGAATTGTTAATCAATGAGCTCTCAAGCAAACATATTACGGTTGTAGACCAATTCCATTCACCATGCTACAAAATTAGTTGAGAAAAACATTCCAACGGTTATTATCGGAGGGGTTGTCAAAAGCTCAACAGATGCTAGTATTGGGGGGGTTGCTTTGAACCAAATCGGTCAGTTGAATTTCAATAAAGCTTTTATTGGTATGAATGGAATTGATGAAAATTTCTATACAACGCCTGATATGGAAGAAGGAGCAGTCAAGCGAGCGATTCTTGAAAACGCCAAAGCAGACTTATATCTTGGCTGATGCCTCAAAAATCGGTCAGACCTCTTTCGTGAAAGTCGCACCCTATCAAACGTGCAAGCATTATTACTAGTTTGTGCCAATGAGCAATTGGAAAAGATAAAAGAAAAAACGGAGGTTATTGAAGTATGATTTATACTGTTACGCTTAACCCTTCTATTGACTATATTGTTCGTTTGGACAAGGTCAATGTTGGAAGCGTGAATCGTATGGAAAGCGATGATAAATTTGCTGGTGGAAAAGGCATCAACGTCAGTCGTGTGCTCAAACGTTTGGGAATTGATAATACAGCGACTGGCTTTATCGGTGGCTTTACTGGGAAATTTATTACTGATACCTTGGAAAATGAAGCGATTGCGACCAAATTTGTCCAAGTGTCAGAGGATACGCGTATCAATGTCAAGATTAAAGCAGATGCTGAAACAGAAATCAATGGAACGGGTCCGACCGTCTTACCAGAGCAATTAGCAGAATTGAAAGAGATCCTTTCAGGGCTGTCAGAGCAAGATACAGTTGTCTTTGCAGGGTCAAGCAATAAAAATTTAGGAAATGTCGTCTACAAAGAGCTGATTAGCCTGACGAGACAAACTGGATCACAAGTCGTTTGTGATTTCGAGGGACAAACACTTATTGATTCACTGGAATTTCAGCCATTATTGGTCAAACCAAATAATCATGAACTGGGTGATATTTTTCGGAGTGAAGCTGGAAAAATTGGATGAGATTGAAAAATACGCTCGTGAAATTCTAGCCAAAGGTGCGCAACATGTCATTATTTCTATGGCAGGAGACGGTGCACTTTTGGTAACAAAGGACGGAGCTTATTTTGCAAAACCAATCAAGGGAATCGTAAAAAATTCTGTCGGAGCTGGTGACTCAATGGTTGCAGGCTTTGCTGGCGAATTTGTTCGTTCAGGAAATGCTGTTGAAGCTCTTCAAATGGGGAGTAGCTTGCGGACGGCAACGACTTTCTCTGATGACTTGGCAACAGCCGCTTTTTATTAACGAAAACATATGAAAAAGTAGAGGTAGAAAAATATGAAATTCAGGATTTACTGAGAAAAGATGTGATGTTGCTTGATTTACAAGCAACTGAAAAAACAGCTGCTATTGATGAAATGATTCGCAGTTTAGTTGACCACGGTTATGTGACAGATTTTGAAACATTCAAAGAAGGAATCTTGGCTCGTGAAGCTTTAACGTCAACAGGCTTGGGCGACGGGATTGCCATGCCACACAGTAAAAATGCGGCAGTCAAAAGAAGCAACACGTTCTTTTGCAAAAATCAAACAAAAGGTGTGGATTATGAAAGTTTAGACGGGCAACCGACAGATTTGTTCTTCATGATTGCTGCACCAGAAGGAGCGAACGATACTCACTTGGCTGCACTTGCAGAATTGTCACAGTACCTGATGAAAGATGGATTTGCAGACAAACTTCGTCAAGTAACTTCACCAGATGAAGTGATTGCATTATTTTGACCAAACATCTGAAAAAGCAGCAGAACCTACAACGGTAGCACGGCAAGCAAAGATGGTGATTTTCTTGTTGCAGTTACAGCATGTACAACAGGTATTGCACATACTTATATGGCTCAAGAAGCGCTTCAAAAGGTAGCCGCCGAAATGGGAGTTGGTATCAAAGTCGAAACCAATGGTGCCAGTGGTATCGGAAACAAACTGACAGCAGAAGATATTCAAAAAGCAAAAAGCAGTTATTATTGCAGCTGATAAAGCTGTAGAAATGGATCGATTTGATGGGCAACCACTGATTAATCGTCCGGTTGCTGATGGTATTCGTAAAAACAGAAGAATTGATTAACTTGGCATTGTCAGGAAAAGCAGAAGTATATCATGCAGCCAATAAAGCAGCTGCGTCCTCTTCAACAAATGCAGCAGGTGGATTCTACAAACACTTGATGAGTGGTGTTAGCCAAATGCTTCCATTCGTTATCGGCGGTGGTATCATGATTGCAGTGGCATTCTTGATTGACCAAGCAATGGGAGTTCCAAAAGAACAATTGGCAAATCTCGGTACTTATCATGAGTTGGCAGCTATGTTTAAGAATATTGGTGGCTTGGCCTTTGGCTTTATGCTTCCTGTACTTGCTGGTTATATCGCTTATTCTATTGCGGAAAAACCAGGTTTAGCACCAGGTTTTGTAGCAGGTAGTATGGCTTCAGCAGGTCTTGCTTTTGGTAAAATTCCATTTGCAGAAGGTGGGAAAGCAACTCTTGCACTTGCTGGTGTACCTTCTGGTTTCCTTGGAGCCCTAGTGGGTGGTTTCCTTGCAGGTTACGTTGTAAACTTCCTCAAGAAAAGTCTTGAGTGGTCTTCCAAAATCGCTTGAGGGTATCAAGTCCATTCTACTTTATCCACTGTTGGGAACCTTGTAACTGGCTTCTTGATGTTGTTGGTGAATATTCCAATGGCAGCTATCAATACTGGCTTGAATAGTTTCCTAGAAGGCTTATCTGGTAGTTCAGCTGTCCTCCTTGGACTCGTTGTAGGTGGTATGATGGCTATTGATATGGGCGGTCCCTTCAACAAAGCGGCTTATATCTTTGGTACAGGAACTCTTGCAGCAACTGTTTCAACAGGCGGTTCAGTTGTAATGGCAGCGGTTATGGCTGGTGGTATGGTTCCTCCTCTAGCAGTCTTTGTTGCAACGCTTTTATTCAAAGATAAATTTACTGAAGAAGAACGCAATTCAGGTTTGACAAACATTGTTATGGGACTATCCTTCATCACTGAAGGTGCCATTCCATTTGGTGCTGCTGACCCTGCCCGTGCCATTCCAAGCTTTATGGTTGGTTCTGCTTTAGCAGGCGCACTTGTCGGCATGGCTGGTATTAAAACTCATGGCACCGCACGGAGGTATCTTCGTTATTGCACTTACTTCAAATGCCCTTCTCTATATCATCTTCATCTTGATTGGCGCAATTGTAAGTGGTGTGTTATTCGGAGCACTTCGTAAACCATTGAATAAATAATGATGAGTTTCATCGTTCTAGGAGTTGGAGAATAATTCTCTAGCTCCTTTTTTAATCTAAAAAGAAACATTGAAAGGAGATGATTTTTCATACTGATTAAAATAGTCAGGCGCTTTGAAAATATGTTATAATCTTGATAACGCATATTTTGAGGAGAAACGAAATGGAATTACAACGCGAAAAAGAATTTGTCAGTCAATATCATTATGATGCACGTAATTTAGAGTGGGAAAAAGAAATGGAACCCCAGAAACAAAAGTGGATGTCAATTTTCAATTGTTAAATCAAAGATCAAGAAGGACAAGTGACCTCTATCGTTGTAATTGTGAGCTTTTATGATTGTCTTTGATGCTTTTGTAATTAGTGGAACAATCTCACAAGTCAACCATATCATGGGACAAATTGTCAATGAGCCAAGTGAATTTGAGCAGGACGAAGTGGAACAACTAGCTCGTCCAAGTTTGTCCGTCTTAAATCGTTTGACCTATGAAGTAACAGAAATCGCCTTGGATTTGCCAGGTATCAATTTGGAGTTTTAATGCATGAAATTAGCCGTAATTACTGATTCGTCAGCATATTTGGATAGCAAAGTCATCGAAAATGAGCATTTATTTGTCTTAGATATTCCCTGTTAGTATCGACGGGATTGAGTACATCGAAGGAAAGAATCTTTCTGCTAGCGAATTTTATCAAAAAATGGCAGCCTCTAGTGAATTACCAAAGACTAGCCAACCGAGTATCGCCAGCTTAGTGAACACTCTGTCTTTAGTAGAAGGGCAAGGTTATACTCATGTTATTGGTCTGTTTTTATCGAGTGGCATTTCTGGCTTTTTATCAAAATATCCAGTATTTGAAAGATGAATTTCCAAGTTTAGAAATTGCTTTTTCCAGATTCAAAAATCACAAGTGCGCCGCTTGGAATGATGGTGGAGCATATTTTAAACTGGGCTGAACAGGAGTTAGCGTTTGAGCAAATTTCTGAGCAATCTTGACGTTCAAATCAAGGGAATTGGTGGCTTCATCATGGTAGATGACTTAAATCACTTTGGTGAAAGGCGGTCGTTTGTCGAATGGCGCTGCAATTCTGGGAAACTTGCTCAGTATCAAACCAATTCTTTACTTTAATGACGAGGGCGTCATTGAGGTTTATGAAAAGATTCGTACCGAGAAAAAAGCTACGAAACGCCTGATTGAGATTGTCAAAGAGCAAACTGCACAAGGAAATTACCAAGTGATGATTATTCATGGAAATGCACTGGAAAAAGCAGAACATTTACATCAATTATTGTTAGAAGATGGTGTTTCCGGAGATTCCGATTGCGACATTTGGTAGTGTGATTGGAACTCACTTGGGTGCTGGAAGTATTGCCTAGCCTATATTCCGATTATTTAAGGAGGATTCCATGAGTATAAAGGTCAGTATTGCTGGTTTCAAAGGAAAAATGGGACAAGCTGCTTATAACATGGTGACAGAAGATCCTGCATTAGAGCTCGTTGGATTGCTTGACCCACTTACTCCAGAAAAAGAAGTAGCTGGTGTTCCCTGTTTTTAATCAGAAAGAAGATTTGAGTGGCATAGAAGCGGATGTATGGGTTGATTTTACAACTCCTAAAGTGGCGTATGAAAATACTCGTTTTGCATTAGAGCATGGTTTTGCACCTGTGGTCGGAACGACTGGATTTACATCGGATGAAATCAAAGAGTTAGTTGAGTTTTCTCGTCAAAAAGAGCTAGGAGGCTTGATTGCTCCTAATTTTGCTGTGGGAGCGGTTCTTTTGATGCAATTTGCAACGCAAGCAGCTAAATATTTTCCAGATGTGGAAATCATTGAATTACATCATGATCAGAAAAAGGATGCGCCGAGCGGCACAGCGATTAAAACAGCTGAATTGATCAGCAAGGTTCGCCCCAAGAAACATCAGGTGCAATGGACGAAAAAGAAGTTATTACAAGGAGCACGTGGTGCAGAAATGGACGGCATGCGCATTCATTCAGTTCGTTTACCAGGATTGGTGGCTCATCAAGAAGTAATCTTTGGCGGTCAAGGTGAAGGACTGACACTTCGTCATGATTCGTACGATCGTAAGTCTTTCATGACGGGGGTGAATTTAGGTATTAAGGAAGTGGTCAAGAAAAAAGAGCTTGTCTACGGATTGGAATATTTGTTATGAGATTAAAAAATCTGCCTTCTGAATTTCAGGAGGCTTTACCAGTATTAAAGAAGATTAAGAATGCCGGTTTTGAGGCGTACTTTGTCGGTGGTTCAGTCCGCGATGCTTTTATTGAATCGACCGATTCATGATGTGGATATTGCGAGTTCTAGTTATCCAGAAGAAACCAAACGTATTTTTGAGCGAACGATTGATGTCGGTATTGAGCATGGGACAGTTTTAGTCTTAGAAGATAATCATGAATACGAAGTGACGACTTTTCGGACAGAGGATATCTATGTAGATTATCGCAGACCGAGCCATGTCACGTTTGTTCGTTCTCTCGAAGAAGATTTAAAACGGCGCGATTTCACGATCAATGCTTTGGCTTTGGATGACGCTGGGAATGTGATTGATTTATTTGAAGGGTTGGCTGATTTAGAAAAATCAGATCTTACGTGCTGTAGGAATACCTTCGGAACGTTTCAACGAAGACGCCTTTGCGCATTATGCGAGGATTTCGTTTTCAGGCATCCTTAGGCTTTTCATTAGATACAGACACATGTAATGCTATGAAAGCTGTGTGTGCCCGTTATTAGAAAAATTTCTGTAGAGCGGATTTTCATTGAATTTGACAAATTACTGACAGCGTCTTATTGGCGTAAGGATTGAAAAGTCTGATTGCCAGTGGTGCAACAGACTAGTTTGCCTGACATGCGCAGCAGCCAATCTCAGTTGGAAACGATGTTTGATGTTAAAGCAGATTTTCAATTTACGAGTTCAGAGCAAGCTTGGGCTACTCTTTTAATGACTCTTCAAGTAAAAAATGTTAAAAAATTCCTCAGACATTGGAAAAACTTCAAATGAATTTCAAAAGCTCGTAGAGCAAATTGTCATGATTTATAATATTCGCCAAAGGCATTTTCTGGATAAGGAAGAATGCTATCGTTTTTGAACTGGAACTGATGATACAAGCGAAGAAATTCGATCAAAGCACAGGGATTAGCTGTTGATTTTGAAAGATTCATTCTACTTATGATTCATCTAACGATTCATGATAAACATGAAATTGTCGTCAATGGCGGTCTGTTAATCAAAGAATTTGGCTTTTAAGCCGAGTCCTGCTTTAGGACAGCTCTTGACTGAGATTGAGGCAGCTATGTGAATGGTGCCTTGGACAACCGTCTTGAAGCTATCTTTAGCTTTTGTAGAGGAGAGAAGATGAGTGACTTTTATTGTTGAAAAGTTGACTAAAACGGTGGGAGATAAGACTGTTTTTAAAAACATTTCCTTTTATTATTCATGGTTTGGATCGGGTTGGCTTGATTGGGGTTAATGGAACTGGAAAAACGACTCTTTTTGAATGTTCTGTCTGGAAAATCTGGATTTGATGGGGACGTTAATCCTTTTTCAGCTAAATCGGGCTATAAGATTGGCTACTTAACCCAAGAACCGTACTGATGACGACAAAACGGTACTAGATACGGTTTTATCAAGCAATCTGCAGAAATGCAGCTCATTCGTGAGTATGAGTTATTGCTGTCTAACTATGATGAAAGCAATCAATCTCGTTTAGAGAAGATTATGGCTGAAATGGATGCTCTTCAAGCTATGGGAAATTGAAAGTCAAGTTAAAACGGTTTTGTCGAAGCTAGGTTTGACCGACTTATCTGCTAAGGTCGGCGACCTGTCAGGGTGGTTTGCGACGCCGCTGCAATTAGCGCAAGTCTTGTTAGGAGACGATGACTTATTGCTCCTTGATGAGCCGACCAACCATTTGGATATTGATAGTATCGAAATGGCTGACGAATTTTTGAAGAATTCCAAAAACAGTTCTCTTCATTACCCATGACCGTTATTTTTAGACCATGTTTCGACGCGGATTTTTGAATTGGACAGCGGAGATTTGTTGAATATCAAGGAAATTATCAAGATTACGTCCGTTTGAAAGCAGAACAAGACGAGCGAGATGCTGCCCTTCTCCATAAAAACAACAGCTTTATAAGCAGGAATTGTCCTGGATGCGTCGCCAGCCACAGGCTAGAGCAACCAAGCAGCAAGCTCAGAATCAATCGTTTTCAAGATTTGAAAAAGGATTTGTCTGATCAGCGACTCAGAAAGACTTAGAAATGAATTTCGAGACCAGTCGTATTGGGAAGAAAGTGATTGAATTTAAAGATGTGGGCTTTGCTTATGGTGACAAGAAGATTCTTTCTCATTTCAATTTGTGAGTTCAAAATAAAAGATCGGATTGGGATTGTGGGGATAATGGTGTTGGAAAAATCCACCTTGCTCAATCTAATTGCTGGGAAAATTAGCACCTCAATCTGGTCAACTGACCATTGATGAGACAGTTCGTGTGGCTTATTTCTCACAGCAAATTGAAGGGTTGGATGAGTCCAAACGCGTTATCAATTTCTTGCAGGAGGTCGCAGAAGAAGTTAAGACATCTGCGGGGACGACATCAATTGCCGAACTCTTGGAACAATTTCTCTTTCCTCGTTCCACTCATGGAACTTTGATTGAAAAAGTATCCGGAGGAGAGAAAAAGCGGCTCTATCTTCTCAAGTTATTGTTGAAAAAGCCGAATGTTTTGCTGTTGGATGAGCCTACTAATGACTTAGATATTGCGACATTAACGGTGCTGGAAAACTTTTTGCAAAGCTTTGCCGGCCCAGTTATGACTGTTAGTCACGATCGGTATTTCCTTGATAAAGTAGCAGATAAAGATTTTAGCCTTTGAAGAGGGAACTATCAGAGAATATTTCGGTAATTATACTGATTATCTGGATGAAAAGGCGTTTGAGCTAGAGAGCTCTGCCATTTCCCAAAAGTCGGAAAAGGAAAAAAAGTAGCAAAAGTGCGAGAGGAAAAGAAGCGCTAAGCTACTTTTGAAAAACAGGAGTGGGAGTCTATTGAGGGAGATATAGAGGAGCTTGAGGAGGACATTTGCAGCTATTGAGCGGGAAATGCAGGAATATGCTTCGGACTTCGGTCGGCTCGCTGAACTCCAAAAAGAGTTGGATAGCAAAAACGATTTACTTTTGGAGAAATATGAGCGCTATGAATACTTGAGCGAGTTAGTATAGAATTGACTACTGTTTATAATGTGTGTCGAGTGTGATTGCATTTTTTAAACAAGGTCTATTTACAAGTCCTATAAAAATTTGGTATAATATCAACTAATTAAATAAGAATCCGCAAGACTAGTAGCTTAGGGGAAGTTTGACAGGAGAAGAGCCAGAGACTGAGAGCTCTTTAGATGAAAACTAGGTGAATTCACTTGCAATAGGATTGAGAATTGAGGTCTGGGAAACCAGATAAAAACGGATGGTACCGCGTGTCAACGCTCCGCTTATGGAGTTTGGCATGCGGTTTTTATATTTGGAGGAATTATGTCAACCATTGAAGAACAATTAAATAAGCTTTGAGAAGAAACTCTGGCGTCGTTGAAAAATCTCGACTGAAAATGAAAAAGAAATGCAAAATCTACGAGTTTCTGTTCTTGGGAAAAAAGGCTCTTTAACAGAGATTTTAAAGGGCATGAAAGACGTCTCTGCTGATATGCGTCCGATTATTGGGAAGCATGTCAATGAAGCGCGTGATATTTTGACTGCTGCTTTTGAAGAATCTGCAAAGCTATTAGAAGAGCAAAAAGTACCAATCAGTTGCGAATGAGGTCAGTAGATGTCACCCTTCCTGGCCGGAAAAATTCCTGCTGGGAATCGTCATGTTCTTAGCCAGACAAGTGAAGAAATTGAAGATATTTTTATTGGGATGGGTTATCAAGTTGTAGATGGTTTTGAAGTCGAAACAGACTATTACAACTTTGAGCGGATGAATTTACCAAAAGACCACCCAGCGCGTGATATGCAGGATACTTTCTACATTACAGAAGAAATTTTACTGCGGACTCACACTAGTCCGGTTCAAGCTCGAGCGATGGATGCACATGATTTTTCTAAAGGACCTTTGAAAATGATTTCGCCAGGGCGTGTGTTCCGACGGGATACGGATGATGCGACGCATTCTCATCAATTTCATCAAATTGAAGGTTTGGTTGTCGGGAAAAATATTTCTATGGCAGACCTTCAAGGAACATTGCAGCTCATTGTGCAAAAATGTTTGGAGAAGACCGCAGTATTCGTCTGCGTCCGTCTTATTTTCCATTTACAGAGCCGTCTGTTGAGGTGGATGTTTCTTGCTTTAAATGCGGTGGGCAAGGATGCAATGTCTGCAAAAAGACTGGCTGGATTGAGATTATGGGAGCTGGAATGGTACACCCACGCGTCCTTGAAATGAGTGGCATTGATGCTGATGTTTATTCTGGTTTTGCTTTTTGGGCTGGGTCAAGAACAGGGTGGCTATGCTGCGCTACGGTATCAATGACATTCGTGGCTTCTATCAAGGTGATGTTCGTTTTTCAGAACAATTTAAATAAATGCTATGTTAGTAAAAGTAAAAAGAAGAACAGGCTGAAGTTCTATGAGAACTGGAAGTGCAAACTTATCAAGAAACTTTCGGCCCTTATATCAAAGCGGAAGATATGCAAGATTATTTTACTCATGAACTCTCCCTTGAGCAGATTCAGAAGGATTTGGCGCAAGTAGAGTCAGAACTTATTTTGCACTAGATGAGAAAAGAGAAAAGATTGTTGGTTTTCTCAAATTTGACTGAGGGGCAAGCACAGACTGAGCCCGTAGAGGCAGAACACTCAATGGAGAATGCTTTTGAGGTTCATCAGATTTATGTTTTTGAAATCTCATCAGGACAAAGGCTTTTGCAGGAAATGTTTGATTTTTGCTATGCAAGAAGCTGTCAAACAGTAGCTTTTTCTGGGTTTGGTTTAGGTGTTTGGGAAAAGAATTTTAAGGCACAAAAACTTTTTACTTTAAATATAGTTTTTAAACGTTTTTAGTGAGCATGAATATGCGACTGGTGAAACAGTTGATATTGACTGGCTCATTCGGAAAGAATTAAATTAAGCGAAAAAGCACTTGGCTCGGGCACTTATCCCAGCCTCAAAAAGAAAAGGAGTAATGTGAGACAAAATTTTTTGAGCAGAAACAGTAGTTCTCAAAGATTTCTATGCACTCATATAGATGAATTATGCTAGTAAGTTATAAATGGTTAAAAGAACTAGTTGACGTAACTGTTCTGAGTGAAGAATTAGCTGAAAAATGTCAACGACAGGGCTTGAAGTAGAAGGGGTTAGCTCTCCTGCTGAGGGATTGTCAAAAATTGTAGTTGGTGAAGTGGTCAGCTGTGAAGAGGTTCCTGAGACGCACGCATGTGTGTCAAGTGAATGTTGGAGAAGAAGAGCTTCGACAAATCGTTTTGCGAGCGCTCCAAATGTACGAGCAGGGAATCAAGGTTATGGTAGCTCTTCCAGGAGCTCGCATTGCGGATAATTACAAAATTAAAAAGGAAAAATTCGTGGGTTAGAATCCCTTGGAATGATTTGTTCCTTGGAGAATTAGGGCATTTCGGACTCGGTTGTTCCAAAAGAATTTTCCGACGGCATTCAAATCTTGCCAGAAGAAGCTGTGCCCAGGGGATTTCCGTTTTTCCTTACCTTGACTTAGATGATGAAATTATTGAGCTTTTCTATCACGCCGAACCGTGCAGATGCGCTTTCAATGCGTGGAGTAGCGTATGAGGGTAGCGCTATCTATGACAAGTCAGTTCATCAAGATTTTCCGTTGTTGGAAGCACAAGAGCAAGCTGGAGAACAACTTTCTGTTGCGATTGAAACGGACAAAGGCTCCTTTTTATGCAGCACGTATTTTTGGAAAATGTAACCATTGCTCCAAGTCCGCAATGGCTTCAAAATCTACTTATGAATGCAGGGATTCGTCCTATCAACAATGTAGTAGATGTGACAAATTATATTCTACTTACTTTGGACAACCAATGCACGCCTTTGATTTAGATACTTTTGAGGGCGATCAAATTGTGGTGCGCGAAGCGCGTGCGGGTGAAAAATTAGTAACTCTTGATGACGAAGAGCGCGAATTAGAAACGAGCGATCTTGTGATTGCGGTAGCAGATAAGCCAGTCGCTCTTGCTGGTGTCATGGGTGGAGGTGCAACGGAAATTTCTTCTCAATCAAGCCGTGTAGTGCTTGAAGCAGCAGTTTTTGACGGAACTTCCATTCGTAAGACGAGCGGACGTCTCAATCTTCGTTCAGAATCATCCTCTCGCTTTGAAAAAGGAATTAACCTAGCGACAGTAACAGAAGCTCTAGATGCTGCAGCTAGCATGATTGCAGATCTTGCAGATGCAACGGTAAAAGCCGGTATCGTTTCAGCAGGTCAAGTGGACACATCAGATGTTGAAGTTGTTTCAACATTATCAGATGTCAATCGTGTACTTGGGACGGAATTAACTTATACAGATATTGAAGATGTTTTCCGCCGTCTTGGTTTTGGTCTTAATGGCAATGCAGAGAAATTCACAGTCAGCGTACCACGCCGTCGTTGGGACATTCACATTGAAGCAGACCTTTATGAGGAAATTGCGCGTATCTATGGTTATGATAAATTACCAGCAACTCTTCCAAAAAGGTGACGGAACAGCTGGTCAATTGACAGAAACCCAAAAACTTCGTCGCAAAGTTCGTACAGTTGCAGAAGGTGCTGGTCTGACAGAAGTTATCACCTATGCCTTTGACTACTCCTGAAAAAGCTGTGCAATTTAGCACTAATCCAAGTAACTTGACAGAGCTGATGTGGCCGATGACAGTGAGATCGCAGCGTTCTTCGTCAAAAATATGGTAGCTGGCATTTTGGATACTGTTGCCTATAATGTAGCACGTAAAAATAAGGACTTGGCTCTGTATGAGATTGGAAAAGTCTTCGAGCAAACGGGTAATCCACAGGAAGAATTGCCAATTGAAATTAACAGTTTTGCCTTTGCTTTGACAGGTTTGGTTTCTGAAAAAGGATTTTTCAAACTCCGAGCTGTACCAGTTGATTTCTTTTTATGCAAAAGGAATTTTAGAGGCACTTTTTGATCGTCTGGGTCTAAAACGTAGAATACACAGCGACACAAGCATTAGCTGGTATGCACCCAGGTCGTACAGCGACTATTTCACTAGGCGGACAAGTCATTGGCTTTGTTGGTCAAGTTCATCCAGTGACAGCGAAGGATTATAATATTCCAGAAACTTATGTAGTAGAAAGTCAACTTGACAGCGATTGAACAAAGCAATTCAACTAGCAAAACCATTTGTAGAAATTACCAAATTCCCAGCTGTAACACGTGATATAGCACTGCTTCTGAAAGCAGAAATCAGTCACAAAGAAGTCGTTGAAGCTATTGAGGCTGCTGGTGTGAAACGCTTGACAGATATCAAATTATTTGACGTCTTCTCAGGTGAAAAACTGGGACTCGGCATGAAATCAATGAGCTTACACCTTAACTTTTTCAAAATCCAGAGGATACTCTGGAAGATGAGGAAGTAGCTCGTTATATGGAAAAAAATCCAAAAGTCTCTTGAAGAAACGATTGGTGCAGAAGTGCGGTAAGATCATGAAAAGCTCCTAAATTGAAGTTTAGGAGTCTTTTCTTGTAGTAATATAATGTATAATAAGGAAAAGTTTTATATCGGAGGAGAAAAATGGCAGTTTTACACAACTTTGGAAAGCATTTTCCAATTTACCAGAAAGTGACAGCGATTGCCTTAGGCGGATCCTCGTAGCGAGAAACTTATGATGAGACCTCGGACTATGATTTATATATTTACTGCACGAGCATTCCAGATGAAGACAGTCGGAAGTTGATTTTGACCCAATATTGTTCTTATATGAAATAAAGCAATCAATTTTTGGGAATTGGAAGACGACTGTACCTTAAATAATGGTATTGATATTGATATTCTTTATCGAAACATTCGCGATTTTGCGCAAGATATTGAAAAATGTTGTCGAAAAACATCAGGCAGGAAATGGCTACACCACCTGCTTTTTGGCACAATTTAAAAAAACCTGCAAGATTCTTTATGATGCTAATGGAGAGTTCGGAAAATTGAAAAACGGTTTGACGTTCCTTTTTCCTCCGAAATTAAAAGACAACATTATTTCACGAAATTTTTAGTTTGTTAACCGGACATTTGCCGTCCTACGATACGCAGATTTTAAAAAGCAGCAAAAACGAAAAGACTTTGTCAGTGTCAATCATCGTGTAGCAGCCTTTTTAGAATCCTATTTTGACATCATTTTCGCAGTTAATGAATTGACCCACCCCGGTGAAAAGAGAATGATGTCGTATGCAGCAGCGCATGCGAGCCTTCTTCCTAATCAATTTGAGCAATCTTTAAATACTTTACTAATGAGCACTACTGCTAGCCCTGAAATTCTTGAAAAACAATTAAGGGAAATTATTGCAAAATTTAGAAGAAATTTTATCGTAAAATTCTCTGCCAATTGAGTTGTTAAGTACTAAAAACGACCCAAAGCCGTTTTTTTAGTGCTTTTTGATTTACTAACTGTAAAAAGTAGTATAATGTCACATATTTTAAAGAACTATTTAAAGGGAGAAAAAAATGAATCGTCAAGTAATGGGTAAAGAGCGTTTGGGAGCTTTTTATTGATGCGGTGATTGCTATTATTATGACCATTTTGGTATTGGAACTGGAAAAGCCGAAAAACCTTTGATTTACAAGGTCTATGGGAGTTCCGAACTAATTTTTTGCCTATGGATTGTCCTTTTTCTGGCTTGGGGCTATGTGGACAAACTTTCACTCTTCATCGCAGGTAGTGGAGAAGATTAGTCAAAAACAGTCTGGACTGCTATAATCATGCTTTTCTTTTCATCATTTTTCCCTTATACGACAAAATTAGTGGCTTCAAATTTTAACAATGCTACTATGCAAGTATTTTATGGAGTCATTGTTCTGTTGATTTCATTCTCAGTCCTTTGGTATTATCACACATTGGTCGAAGTCAATCAAACAGCAGAAATTGAACAATTGAATATCAGTCGTTTGCATTGGATGAAGTGGGACATTGCAATTAAGATTTTAGGAATCATTCTTTCGTTGACGATTTTCCCAGCTGCAGAAATTGTTTCAGTGCTTATCACTCTTTGTGCACTTGTCATTCCAAATCAATTTAGATTATAAATGAAGAGAGTGTTGTTCCAGCTTTTTCTAATAAGCCCAAAATTTGAAGATAAAGTAGCTGATTATGAAAAAAACATTGTTTGTTAGTACTGTATGATATAATAAGTCTTGCAAAATTATAACTAGGAATAGTGTGGAAGTTCAAGATAGCAATTGAACAAAAGGAAACAATTATTGAGTTCTTGGAAAGTAAGTCAATGAAACAACGTGAACTTGCTGAATCTATCTACGGAGAGGAAAATCACACATTGAATATCTTAGATGAATTAAAAAACTAGAGACAGAAGAAATTATCATTCGTCATGACGATAGACATACCTATGATTCTTTAACAGATTCTGCTCTTTCTGTTTCACAGACTTCGCAAAGTACCATGCTTGTGCCTAGACCAACTGTCATGGAAGTTGAAAAGTATTTGCAAGAGTGGGCTAACCTTGAAAGCTATAAATTACAAGAAACGGCATTGAGATCGCTTGTTTTTGAACTATCACCGAAAAAAATACAGATATTTCAGATATTCTGTTAAAGGTTTGCAACACTAAATGACTTTTTATAGTACTAATATTTTTTTCAATATTTCCTGTAGCAAAACATATTTTATCACTTGACATTGATGAGAGGTTAAAGAGTGGTGATATTTTTCTAGTAAATGAAATTCAAAAATATAACCATAAAAGAAGGTGTGCAGCGAAAATTCTATTCTTTTTGCAACTAAGTATTGCTCGCATCACAATCCTTTAGCGTATCCCATTTACGATAGTTATGTTGAAAAAGGTGTTGAAGTACTTTTAGAAAAACAGATCATTTTGCAAAGTTTAAGAATGCTGATTTAAAGGATTACCAGCAATTCAAAAATCTAATTCTAACCTTTAAAGTTATTACGGACTAGAGCAATTCAATCTTAAACAAATAGACCAATATTTATGGCAGCTGGGAAAAGAATATTTTCCAAATAATTATAAATAGTTTATATCCCCTAGAAAGGAAAACGACAAAATTGCATTACAAATTTCTACTATTCGATCTTGACCACACCTTGTTAGATTTTGATTTAGCGGAGGATTTGGCTTTGACTGCTTTTCTAAAAAGAGCAGGGGTGTGGCTGATATTCAGGCTTATAAAGACTACTATATTCCTATGAATAAAAGCTCTTTGGCGGGACTTGGAACAGGAAAAAAATTGACCAAATCTGAGCTGATTAACACACGCTTTTCTCGTCTCTTTAACCACTTTGGTGTGGATAAGGACGGTGTTGAGTTAGCTCTCCATTACCAGCAACATATTGCCCAGCAAGGTCAGACCTATACTGGAGCTAGTGAGCTCTTGGATGTTTTGACAGAGGCAGATTATGAACTTTACGCTGCTACCAATGGTATCGGCTTCATTCAGACTGGTCGACTGGCTCGTTCGGATATCTCCCCTATTTTAATCAGATTTTTCATCTCTGAGCAACTTCACACGCAAAAAAACCAGATGCTCTATTTTTTTCGAAAAAAATAGCAGAGCTAATACCAAATTTTGACAAAAATCGAACTCTAATGATTGGAGATTCTTTGACAGCAGACATAACAGGCAGGGAACAATGCAGGCATTGATACGGCTTGGTATAATCCTAAAAGGTTGAGTAATCATACGCAAGCGAAACCGACTTATAATTTTTCAGTCCTATCAGGATTTGTTGGATTTGCTGATAAAATAATAAGACGAGATCATACCACCTCTGTCTTATTATTTTATAGTTTATTTCTCAGTGCTATCCAAGCCATTAGAGTAGAAGCTAGAATGGCTAGAAAAATAATGACTACCATGGCTTTTAGGGGTGCCATCTGAAAAAAAGAGCGAGGAGCTAGGAAGAAAGGATCCCGCTTCCGTATTGGAGAAAGCCAAGGAGGCGGCTGCTGAACCTGTCATCGAATCCTCTACGCTATTGAGAGCTGCGGCATTTGAACATGCTGCAACGATACCATTGGTACTAAAAATGAGAAGCATAGGAAAGACGACTGCCCAAAGACTACGAAAATTTCCAATATTAAACAGCAGTAGTAAAAGAGCAAAAGCAAGAGCACCGCTAGTGACAATGTGCAAGAGATTTTTGTAGAGAAAAACGATCAACTAACCGACGATTAAAGCATACTGATGATTGAAACTCCGATAATATTGATACCGAAGAAAAACCGTAATGTTCTGCTTTGTCGCCGTTTTCTTCTCTTCTCTCTTATTCATGAACTTTTTCCTATTTTTAAAAACTTTTTCCATGATAGTTTCTTGTGGTTTTAAAACCTTGATGTTCATAAAACTGTAAAGGCACCAGCGTTATCATTCCATACATTAAAGGGTTAAGTTGTAACAGTCCATTTCTTGGGCAAAATTCTTCTGCAAAACGGC